>Ga0081474_124325_pt1 | contig 172456 bp, 196 predicted proteins | sample OneHunmetagenome_2_FD_70978 | JGI IMG/M metagenome (GOLD analysis project Ga0081474, IMG submission 70978) | Ferrous microbial mat communities from One Hundred Spring Plain, Yellowstone National Park, USA v2 (version 2) | ecosystem: Environmental > Aquatic > Non-marine Saline and Alkaline >... | reverse complement strand
TACCTATAATTCAATATTTGGTATAATGGGGCCTTCAGGTTCTGGAAAGTCAACATTATTAAAAGTTTTGAATAGATTAATAGAGATCTATGATAGTAAAATAAAGGTTGATGGAAAGGTTCTATATTTTGGCAAAGATATCTTTCAAATAGATGCTATAAAACTTAGAAAAGAAGTAGGAATGGTATTTCAACAGCCTAATCCATTTCCACATCTTAGCATTTATGATAACATAGCATATCCGCTAAAGTCACACGGGATCAAAGAGAAAAGGGAAATAAAGAAAATAGTGGAGGAGTGCTTAAGAAAGGTAGGGCTATGGAAAGAAGTATATGATAGGCTAAATAGTCCAGCTTCTCAACTCTCAGGTGGACAACAACAAAGATTAACAATAGCCAGAGCACTTGCGCTTAAGCCAAAAGTACTTTTAATGGACGAGCCTAGATCTATGATTGATATAGTTAATTCTCAAGCTATCGAGAAATTAATAACGGAGCTAAAAAATGAAATAGCTATAGTTATTGTGTCACATAATCCTCAGCAAGTCGCAAGAGTTGCTGATTATGTAGCCTTCTTATACAATGGAGAATTAGTAGAATGGGATCTTCTAATGAAATATTTACCTCGCCAAAAAACGAGTTAACTGAAAAATACGTTATAGGTAGGATAAGTTAGATTTAATTAATTTCTTTGATGAAAACATAGTTAAGTTATAAAAATTTGCAACCTAATGAAAACTTAACTACATCGTGATCTAATCGAAACATAAGCTTTAACTACAAATACAAATTACTCTGCCTCCCTTTAAACGCTTATTATCCCGTAACATTAAAGAATGTTTTACCGTCAACTTGTATTTTTTTGAACTTTATACCATATACGTTGGAAAGTAGATCGTCAGAAAGATCGCTAACTCCTCCATCATATTCCAATTTTCCTTTATTGATCACGATAGCTTTATCAGCATACCTTAAAGTTTCTAGCTCATGAGAAGTAATCAGAACGGTCTTATGGTTAAACTTCTTTAAAATATTCATCACAAAGAATTTATTTTTAACGTCAAGATTTGAAAGAGGTTCATCCATTATTACATTGTCTCCCTCAGCTAGAGCCTTTGTTACTAAGATTAGTTTTCTTTCACCAGAGCTTAAGGTGGAGAAATCACTCTCAAGAAACTTCTCCACATTTAACTCCTTTATATATGATTCATAATTAGCCCTTTTTCTACCTGCTTTTAATACATCTAGAACTTTCATACTAGGAGAGAAAAACTCAGCTGGAACGTATGATATTTCACCATCGACTCTTATTTCACCATCATACTTTATCATCCCAATTATCGCTCTTAGTAGCGTAGTCTTACCACTTCCATTTGGTCCTAAAATCACATTAATACCTTTTACTGCACTAAAAGAAATGCTTGACAAAATTAATTTGCCTCCTAATCTTACACTAATATTCCTCAACGTTAACATCTTTTCTCACCAACGCGAATATCATTATTGGAGCTCCCATGATTGAAAGAAGCGCAGTTAGAGGAATAAAATAACCAAATATACCATGAGATAAAATGTTACTTAGAATTAAGATTGTTGAACCTAATAGTGAGGAATACATCACTACCTGGCTTGTGTTTCCTCCAATTAATCTCCTAATAATATGTGGAACTATTATGCCTAAAAATCCTATAATACCGGCTATTGAAACACAGTAAGCTACTACAAGACTTATGAATAATAGCCAGAAGACTCTCTGCTTATTAGGATTTACCCCTTGAGAATAACTAATCTCATCACTTATTGATAGTAAGTCTATCAATCTAGAATTTGATAGGCTAAAGTAAAGTAAGAGAATGGCAAATAATGATAATATTATGGCATTAAACCAGCCAACTACGCTAATATCTCCCAAGAGCCAAAAGGTAAGTGGGGGTATTTGAGGATATTTAGCGCTCATTACTGATAATATGACCGTTACCAGAGATGAGAAAATGAACGAGACTAAAACACCACCAATCACAAGACCAAGATATCCTGATTTCTTTCCAATCATTATGGTTATCAAGGTTGCTAGCGTTGCAGTGAAGAATGCTACCAAAGGTTGGAAGTATATTATCCATGAAAAGGGCAAATTAAGCATCAGCAGTAAATACGTAAGAACTGCCCCAAAAGCCCCACCAGATGCTGTCCCACTTATATAGGGATCTACGAGTGGATTTCTCAATAACATCTGAAGAACTGCCCCAGATGTGGATAAGATTGCACCTATGAGAATTGCCACAGTTAAGGTAGGTAATCTTATGTTAAGCAATATATAAGCGTAAACTCCGCTAGGATGGAAAATCTCGCTAATCGGTATAGTAACATCACCGTAGAGTAACCCAAGCAAAAACGAAATAATAAATCCTATAATTAAAAAAATACCACTTAAACGAACCATCTAAAACACCGGCAGAGTTATATTAAGATTGTTTATCACCCAATTGTCTGAAATGAAATGTGGCGCCTTTCCCTCAATTATGAGTTTAATAACTTGTATGGAATACACCGAAAGTGGTCCTGGTTCATTTAATAGGTTAGTTGCTATATTTCCTATTATATAGACATTACTACTATTTATTCCCTTATATTGGGAAATTAAGTAGTTGGTGTAAGTTAAATTATATACTTCCTGCGCAATTACGACAGAGGGTTTTATTATCAATAGTGGTGACGGGGTTAATAATGGATAGCCAGAGTAGTTCGCAAAAACGTTAATACCGCCCGCTTGAACAATTATGCTATTTATAAAAACGTTCCCGCCAGCGGTGTAGAAACTTAAATCTGGGCATATCCATAATAAATAAGCTACGCTTACATTTCCTACATTAGAGAAATCGCTTATTTTCTGATTCATCCAATCTATTAACTGTTGAGCTTTACTAGTTACATTAAAATACTCTCCTACTTTTAATATACAATTTTCTATCTGGGAATAGGTACTTGCAAAATCATTATTCGTAATTAAGACGTTAAGTCCAGCTTCTTTCATTTGCTCTATGTAACTTCCTATAAGCCCTTTTTCAATTACAATAACCGTTGGATGTAATAGTAGCAGGCCAGAAATATTTGGAGGAGATATTTGAGAAAACACTGTAATATTAGATGGTATATCCTTTGTGAGGTTAAGAGATTGCAATAACTGGTATGAATAGTAATCAGTTCCCACTATATATTTACCTAAGCCTAAACTTATTAGAATTTGTGTATCACTAGGTGCTAATGATACAATTCTAAGATTATTGTTAACAGTAGCCGGTTGTAATGTAGAAGAACTCTTGTAATAATAGTAGACGGAAATTACACTCACTACTATAATTATAGCTACTATCGTACCAATCGCTTTTACGCTTGGCATAATGTCTGGATAGACTATCCAAACTATAAATTTTTTGGCTCAGTTAGAATAAGAAAATATTAAATTGAAGTTTATTCTATCGGCTGCCTTAGTCGTATGGTTAAAACTTCATAAACCGAATCACGTAATTTTTCTAAATTCTTTCCAAAGGTTTCTGGGATTCTTTCTTCCTACCCTTTTCCATAAACTTACTTATTAATGCACCAATAAAATATAGGGTAGATAAGGTTATTCCTATTACTGTTTCTATTATACCTCCAGTTGTACCTGGTGAAATTATCCATGCGATAATAAAGGATACTAGAACTCCCCATCTCCAATTTTTAAGCCACGTAATTGACTTTACAACTCCAACGCCCGTTAAGCCGCCCATTATTAAGGGTAGTTCAAAAGACAATCCAGTAGCAATTAGCAATGTCATTACTGTACTTACAAAGGACCTTAGGCCTAAAGTTGGCTCCACTGCAGAACCTAAAGCAGTAGCATATAAGAGTATTATTCTTAACATTAAGGGAATAAGAAGAAAGTAAGCAAAGGCAGAACCTAAGGCAAACAATAAAAAGGCAGGAAATATTATACTCTTGAAAAGTTTCTTCTCATGTTCATATAATCCCGGAGCTACAAATGCCCAAATTTCCCTTACAATGATAGGGATTGTAGTAAATATTGCCAGATACAGGGAAATATAAAAGGATGCGAAAAGTGGATCGAACAAATTTATGATTATCAATTTCACGCCTTTAGGTAGCTCATTATATATGAAAAGCTGTGTCAGTTGTACAGATATACTATCAAATAGAGATGGGTATAAAACGGGAACTTCCGCTAAAACGTATTTAAGACCAAAGAATGGATAAGGTAAATATACTCTAACTAATTCTAAACCCAGCATGAAATATATCATAAAAGTTATTGCGAGAGCAATTAAAATTCTCCTTAATCTGTACGCCAATTCTCTCAAATGTTCTATTAAAGGTCTTTCTTCAAGCTTTTCAACCTCTCTAGTTCTTTCCGTCACTAGCTTTCAGCCTCTCCAATTCCTCTTGTAATCGTTTTATTTGAGCCTCTAATTCTTTAACTCTTTCTTGATTTGTAACCTTTACGTATTTGAAATTAGACCCAGTAAAAGGAGTGTTATTAGTAGCCTCTACACTATTCAATTCCCTCATTAACTCGTTCTTGAATTCGTTTTGTCTTTTCCTTATTTCACCTAAAAACCTCCCTATTGACTTAGCGGTATTTCCAGCATTTTTATCTCCGGCCATCAACAGTATAAACACAACTACCACTACTAAAAAGTCACTTAAGTTGCTAATCATTCCTATCTCACCTAAGTAAAAAAAGTATTTATTATTTTATTGATTCTGCTTAGATTTCTTTAACTCCTCTAACTGTTTCTGTAATTCGGCTATTTGTTTCTCTAGGTCTTGAACATTAGGTTGCTGTTGTTGAACTAACGGTTGTTGAAGGTTTTGTGCTTGCATTTGCTGCAACTCCATTTCGGCCTCTACTCTACCCTTCTTGAACTCTCCAACAGCTCTCCCCATCGATCTAAATAGTTCTGGTATTTTGGATGCTCCAAAGAATAGTACAGCAATTACTACTAATATTATGATCCAATCGTAAGGGTTTGTTAACATTTTCCCATCCTTATAAGAAAAGTCGTATTGTGAGATTAAAAACTTTGTTTTCATTCGAGTGGGAGGTTAGATAGTATTAAAATAATTCAAACCAATCCGATATTTCACATAATGAATCCAATATCTTTGCATCGTACTTTCTTGCCTCTTCTACATTTAGAGGAACACTACTCCTTACCACTATAATCTCCCTTATTCCAGCTGAATAGTATGCCATTACATCATAGATTGTATCTCCTACTCCTACGCTTTCATTAGGATCTACATTTAATCTTTTAATTGCCTCTATTACCGGCATAGGATTAGGCTTTCCTAGTTTAACATCATCCCCTGCAATTAGCACATCTGGTTCTACATTAATTACCTTTAAAACTTGAACAGCAGAGTTACGCATCGACGAGGTTACCACTGCAATAGGTATTTCCACATCTCTCAAACGATTTATTAGCTCCATTACGCAAGGTTTAGGTTTTGCCAAAGTTTTCACTAATTCGTTATAAATTTCGGTTTTTACAGAAGCCAATTTTTCCGCATGACTCTCCCCAATCAAAATCTTTGCTATGTCTATCGTTTTCCTACCAAGCAAATATCTAATATCCACTTTAACGTCATATCCCAGTTTTCGTAAAGCAATTTCCCAAGCTAATTTGTGAACTTCATCCGTATTCGCTAAAGTGCCATCTAGGTCAAATATTACTGCTTTTCTCATAAGTTATAACCTTACTGGAAATATTAAAGTTTTAACACAGTAAGTCCTAAATATGAATAAAGAGTAGTATAGTTTAATGCAAGTAATAAGGAAACCAACTAGAATGCTTTCTGGCGTTACGATAGTATCGATAATGACTCACCCGCATTCTTGTCCGCATGGAAAGTGTGTATTCTGTCCCGGAGGAGTAGATGTGGATACCCCCCAAAGCTACTATGGTAGAGAACCCACTTTAATGAGGGCAATAGAAAACGATTATGATCCATTCCATCAAGTACAGTCAAGATTAAGACAATATGTTGAGAATGGACATACTCCAAGTAAAGTAGAGTTAATAATAATGGGTGGTACTTTCCTATCATTACCCATAGATTATCAAGATTGGTTTGTGACCTATGCCTTAGAGGCTATGAATAGATTTCCTAGTTATGATAAACCTTCTTTTGTATATTTAGAAGATGCACAAGTGAAAAACGAAAAGGCAGAAGTACGTTGTGTAGGAATGACGATTGAAACGAAACCGGATTGGGCTAAGGAGTGGCACGCAGATCAAATGCTAAGATTAGGTGCAACCAAAGTTGAATTAGGAGTGCAAACTGTATACGATGACATTTTAAAGTTCACCAATAGGGGTCATACCGTAAAAGATTCCATAGAATCTACTAGAATACTGAAGGATTCAGGGTTCAAAGTGGTCTATCATGTAATGCTTGGTCTTCCTAAATCAGATCTTGATAAGGATCTGGAGGCATTTAAGACAATATTTTCTGATCCTAATTTTAGGCCGGATATGTTGAAAATATATCCTACCTTAGTAGTTGAAACTGCGCCGTTAGCGAATTTATGGAGAAGGGGATTATATAAGCCTTATGGTACGGAGACTTTAATTGAATTAATATCTGAAATGTATAGATATATTCCTAAATGGGTTAGAGTGATGAGAATACAAAGAGATATTCCTGCTAATGTAATCTTAGATGGTAACAAAAAGGGAAACTTAAGAGAATTGGTAGAGAAAAAGGTCTTGGAGAAAGGAATTAAGATTAATGAAATTAGATTTAGGGAAGTTGGGATGATGTGGCAACATAGGGGATTATTACCAGATCATACTAAAATTCATCTTTACAAGGAAGTTTATGAAGCAAGTGAAGGTACTGAAATTTTCCTATCTTTTGAGGATGAAAAAGAGATTTTAATAGGTTATTTACGATTAAGAATAACATCAAATAAGGCTCATAGAAAAGAGATAGATGGAAAGACGGCCATAGTAAGAGAACTTCACGTATACGGGATAGAAGTACCTATAGGAAGCTGGGATGAATTGGGTTTCCAACATAGGGGGTATGGAAGTAAGTTATTAAGCGAAGCTGAAAAGATTGCGAGAGAGGAATTCGATATGCGGAAAATTTCTGTTTTATCTGGAATAGGTGCTCGAGAATACTATGCTAAAAGAGGCTATGTAAAAGAAGGTCCTTATATGTCTAAGCAGTTGATTTGATACCGTAATAAAGGGAATTATTTGGCAATAAACTATTTACTCTATATAACTTATAGATTTTTGTAACGAAACCCTTGCTTTCCATTATTCGCTTTAATTCCCAAGGGTAATAAAGTCTATAGAAACGTCTAACCTCTTTGTCGTTTATGAGACTTCTCTTGATTATATATCTTCTTAAGAAGAAAAACTTTAGTTGTACTAACCATACAGTAACCAGTATTTCACCTTTATCTTTTAGCACCCTTTGAGCTTCCCCTAAAGCTTGAGATGGATCTCTCAAATGATGAAGAGACGCTATATAGGCTAGAGAATCAACTGATGAATCTCTAAATGGTAAATATTCCATATCTGCTTGTACTAAATTTTGACATCCTTTTTTACGAGCTTGATTTAATTGATTTAGTGAAAGATCTAAGCAAATAACTAGTCTTCCCTTAAATTGGTCACAATTTTGACCTGATCCACAACCTACATCAATAATCTTATCTCCATTTATCAATTTGACATAAGGATTAGGCTTTCTTCTATACACTATATTATCATATGCATTTATTATATCTTGCTTTAGTACAATATCGCTCTTACCTTCATTCTTACGTATGGAGTTACACCTCCATGTTCCTCGTCAATAAATACCCCTCTATTCTCTCTAGTAACAGCATCAATTGTAACCAGTTCTTGAAGTGGAATTGCAATCTCCCTAAAGAATATTTGTCCTTGGCCTATTTTAACTACACTTCTCGGAGTTATTCTAATACTATTACGTATTAATTCCGACTTCTTAACACCCATGGCAATGTACGCCCCTCTACTTTCATCAATTAGTTCATTAAGAGACCAGTCTCCTTGCTTTACTTCTAAGGAGAAATAATCTGGTTTTGGTAAAATACCTCGTGCGTTCCCTGCTTCACCGTACTTTGAAGTAAGTGTTCCTAAATAATTTGTAATTATCCCATCTCCAATAATCTCTTTCTTCTTTGTTTTTACTCCCTCATCATCAAAGACTGAAAAGGATGAGGAGAATGAATTTAATGGATTATCATAAATTGTAATTTCACTTGATATTTTTTCATTTAATTTCAACTTAGGTGAGTTACCATTTAAAAAATTCCTAAGAACGTAATGGAAAATGGAGGCTACTATTTCAGAATCTAATATGAAAGTTAGTCTGCCACTCTCAGTTAAGACTTGTCTAGATGGAGAAGTAAGTTGGGACTGACTTGCCCTTAAATATTCTACAATTGACGGTATATCTTTAGGGTTACCAGCATATGAGAAATTTAAATCGTTATACTCTACATAGTTTACTACTTTTTCTTCGCGGCACTCCTTAACATCGTGAATTAAGATAGACTTTGAAATTTTCTTGCTTATAACTTTTAGTTGGTCATCTTCATTTAATTTAATATTAGTGAAGAGTCTGGAATACTTTTCCTTATTCGGCCACGCCTTCACTGATTCATGATAAAAGTCTTCACAAATTTCAAACTCCTTTATTTTTTGACTACTCTCTAATCTGTTACCATCATAAACTATCCATTTACCATTAACTAAAGCTCGACTTAACGTATAAGATCTTTTATAATCGATGAGGCTATACCCTTCAACTGAAAATTCAGCCTCTATCACTTCTTCAGAATATTTAACATCTTGCTGTAACATCTTAATATTATTTAATTTATATGCCTCCCTTTTTAACTTTCTCACATAGTAAGATTGTTTACATTTAACTAGCTAAAAGTAATTAGACGTAATAGTTCCAAGCTTTAGTATAATTCTATATACAATAAAAAAGTTTACATAAATTAAATATTACTCTTTTATACGCCCTATAATGAATACTTTTTATAGTAGGAAAGTAAAATATAATATTATGGCATGGGAGATCATATTAACCGCGGATAAAGGGTCTTTTACAGATTATGGGGGTTCAAGTGTATTAGGTTATGTAGCTTGCATGCCATCAAGACTAATACCCAAATTCTTTATGTATAGATTCTTCACTCCAGATGTCCCAGTGGATTCTGAAGGAAGAGCAATAGTAGCACCGTACGCTCTTAGAAAAGTAGAAAGTACGCTTGTTCATGCGGGATTCGATAGCGTTGTAGTAATACCTCCGCACAGACTAGAGAAAGCAATAAACCAGAAGACTAAAGTAGTGGGATTAACAGTTCATGATCCCTTTGGCCTAAATCCAGTTAGCTTTAAGTTAAGTATGATATTTGGAGGTGGTCCTACATGGACAGCCAAATATTTCGAAGAATTTGGAGAAAAGATCTCGAAGCTTAAGTCAAAGTATAATTTTAAAGTAATAGTAGGTGGGCCAGGGAGCTGGGAGTTAACCAAGGAGAATAAGGATTGGGCAGATGTTATATTCATAGGAGAAGCTGAAGCAGATCTACCACGAGTTGTAAAATCCATAATTGATGGACAAGAAGTCCCTAAAGTTGTCTATGGCAAGAATCCAAAGGTAAATGAAATACCACCAATAATAAACCCTGCAAGACTAGGGGAAGTTCAAATAACCAGAGGATGTCCAAGAGGATGTCAATTCTGTCCAATAACCCCTGAAACCTTTAGAACGATACCATTAGACGTTGTGAAGAAGGAAGTTGAAGTTAACATGAGGGCTGGTGTAAAGAGGGTTGAATTTATAACTGATGATGTCCTACTGTACGGTTCACAGAAATTGAGGGTAAATCACGAAGCTATTACAAAGTTGTTTACCGAAACCATGAATATGGGAGTAGATGGGATATGGTTTCCACATATCTCTGCCCCAGCTGTTAGAAGTAGTCCACAAACAGTAAAGGCTATGTCTGAGATTGCAAGATATGATGAGGATAGAGCTGCTGCTCCAGTGGTTGGACTAGAGAGTGGAAGTGAGAAGATACTAAGTAAGTACATGAGAGCAAAGCCATTCCCTTGGACTCCTAGAGAGTGGAAAGATGTCATACTTGATGCGACTGCGATAATGAACGATAATTACATCTATCCTTGTTACACTATGACAATAGGTTATCCAGAGGAGACAAATGAAGATGTTGATCAATCAATTGATTTAGTTCAGTCCATAATTGATCATAAACTTAAAGCTTGGATATTCCCATTGCCGGTCATACCTATGGGAGTTTCTTATATAAGAAATAATCCATTTCCAGTGTTAGAAAAAATGCCCACCAGATATTGGGATGTACTATACATATCGTGGAAATACGATTTACAGATAACGAGAGAGATGATACCAATTCTCACTGGAGGTATCAAGAACAAATTCGCTCAAAGGACTGTCCAATACATGATAGACAAAATATTCTACAGCATTGAATGGGTATTTAAACAACTAAAAGAGACACAAGGGAAATATGCGTACACTTTCGCAAGTATCAATCTCAATAACACGACGGGAGTGATAAAGGCGATCTACTGGTTATTCAGGTTAGCCTTTAAACCTCTTTGATCTTTTCTACAATTGCATCGGAAATGTTTTTCCAGACAATTTTATAACCTAGATAATCTATAATGTCAACTATATAATTTCCATATTTGTTAACTAATGAAGAAAGTTGCGTATTTGAGAAATCTTCCTTTTTTAGCTCTTCTATAAACGTTTTCTTTATAGCGTAATTTTTAAGTACTATATAATCAGGTCTTTGCATCAACTTGCTTCTAACTATCTTCTCATTAACATTATATTTGGCAGACAGCTCCTTAATCAAGATAATATCGTCATTAACATCACTTAAGTCGATATCCTCGTTAACATTTGCTTGAAAGCCTCTTAAAGCTGAATACAGTTTACCTATATCAATTTTTTTCTTAAATTTTATTACATTTAAAGTATCCGGTATGTAATTTTCGTATGAAAGCTCTTCATTCAAGAGAACTAAAATCGGATATTTGAAGTTTCTCAGTTTCTCTATCTTAGAATTTACATATTCTTTAGTCCAAAATCCCATTATCTCTACATACACTTTGATATTACCTTTACTAAGTACGAAATCCGGAAAATAAAGCCTTTTTTCTATCACTATAGGTTCTGGTTCCCTTACTATATTCCAATCCCTTATGACCCTTCTGAACTCCTCGTAAAACTTTTCCTCAATTGAACTATCAAACCTCTTTTCCATCTCTTCATCATTAATATACTTAAAGAGTTTAGAATAGCCGCTCGAGAGTTCCAGTCTATAGGTTCTTCTTTTATTTTTGCCTAAAACTATATCAGCTATAATAGTCCACTTATTCTTAGAGACTAAAAACGGTACTAATGCAGCTAAATTTCTCCCATATTTCTCTGTCATCTTTACTAGGGACAATGGACCAAAAATCTCTATTCTAAGCGGATTTTCATACGCTAAATACATTAATCCTAGCATTTTTATTCTTCTCGCGATTTCTTTCCAGCCATCACTAACGGAAACTGTAACCTTATACGCGTTGAAAATAATGGTTTGCAAAAGGGAAAGATTATATATTTTTAATAGATCTTCTGGAGAAAATTTAGGGAGTTCCACTATTTTCTTTTCAACGTCAAGGTCTTCATACATAGCCTTTATGGGATCAACGTGAAAAAGGTCACCGACCTCTTTTAATACTCTCTCCTTATCGTTCTCCTCTAATACTGGACCCCTACTAAATAATTGCCTACGCAATTCTATATAATCGATCTTAGTCGCACTTTCAACGATACAATATCTTAGATAAATTTTCCCTAATCCCTTGACTAGTTTATAATCATATATTTTAGATAAATATTTTAAATCTTCTAGAATATCACCAACTTTTGCTCCTATTTTAAACATGTCAATGACTTCCTTTGCTACATCTATGTCAGAATCTGTAGCAAATAGTGGAATTATCCTCTGATTTTCTATCTTAAACCTAGCTAGATCAGAGGTTAGCATTTTGTCTTCGCCTTTTACTTAAATTATAATCACTAGTACCTTTAGTTATTATTTCTATCAATCTAGCTTTTTTATTCTCTTTCTTCCTTAAGATTCTACCTAACCTCTGTATGAATTGCCTAGAGGTTCCATAACCTCCTAGAACTATACCAATAGAAGCATCTGGAACGTCAATACCTTCATCGAGGACACTAGAAGTTACTATTACATTGTATTTTCCAGATCTAAATTTCTCCAGAATCTCTATCCTTTCTTGCTTATTCGTCTTGTATGTAACTGCAGGAATTAAGAATAGTCTTGATATCTCGTATACCATTGACGTATTTCTAGTAAATATTATAATTTTCTCACCATTTAGCTCCTTGAGCAAGTCTTTAAGCTTCTCTAACTTTGCCTTGGAATTTACAGCTATCTTGAGAGCTTCATGCCATGCTAATAATGCCTCTCTAGCTTCCTTATCCTTAACTGCTAGCCTAAGTAGCCTATTGAAATCATTCAATGACTTTAACTTAAGATTACGTTGAGATAAAAATTTCTTTAGGATTCCTCTATAGTGCCTATATAATTTCTCTTCGTCTTCAGTGAGATTTACGTATATACGTTGAATTTCAAAACTTGAAAGATATTTTCCGACTAGGTTAGAAACTGTAATCCTATATACTAAGGGCCCAACGAGTGATGGATACAGTTTGTGTCTTCCGTCACTTCTTTCTGGCGTAGCAGTCAAGCCTAATCTATATGGGGCAGCTAAACCTTGAGCTATTATGGAATATCCTTCTGAAGGTAGATGATGAACTTCATCAAAAATTACTAATCCAAATTTATTTCCTATTTTCTCTAGCTGAGTGTACGCTGAATCATACGTAATTACGGTTATTCCCTTAAGTTCATCATATCCTCCCCCTACCCTCCCCGCCTCAACTCCAAGTAACTCTCTTATATTTTCATACCATTGCTGTAATAAATCGATTGTAGGCACTATTATTAGTGTAGCAAGCCTAATCAGAGCTATGGCCTTCAATCCTATTACAGTTTTTCCACCTCCAGTGGGAATCACTATTATCCCTAGCTTACTCTTTAACCATGCATTCAAAGCCTCTTGCTGATATTCCCTTAATTTTATTCGATCTACAATCAAAGGAAAAGGTAATAACTCTAGGACGCTATCCTCAACTTCAACGTGAGACCTCTTATAGTAATAAAGGACTTCTCGATACTTGTTTGCTTGGCCTATATAGCACTTAAACTCATCATTCCAGCTTAAACCGGGAGCTGAAAAATCGGATAGTAATAAACATTTAAAGTATCGTAATCGTACCACGATATAATGAATAGTTTTCGCAGTTATAAAGGGAGATGTTTAGAAATGTTTAAATATGATTATACTGTACCTTATACTAATGAAAGGAGCAATATTGTATAAATATAATGAGTCATTAATTATTGAGGATAATATTCAAATAGATGAACCTAAGGTAGGTGAAACAAAGATTAGAATTGAGGCAACTGGCTTATGTCATTCAGATGTAAATGTATTTGAAGGAAAAACTCCAGTCCCTCCACCAGTCATTGCGGGACATGAAATAGCTGGTGTTATAGAGGAGGTAGGAAATAACGTTACAGACTTTAAACCTGGCGATAGGGTTATATCAGCATTTATTCATCCCTGCGGTAAATGCAAAAATTGTATAACGGGAAAGGAGAATTTATGTGAAGTCTTTGCGAAAAATAGACTAAATGGGACATTACTAGATGGTACAACTAGATTACACTTTAAGGATGGAACTCCGATAAGGGCATTTTTAGGAGGAGGATTTGCAGAATACGCAATGGTACCTTATACTGCATTAACTAAAGTTCCGGAAGATTTGGATTTAAGAAAGGTTGCAGTATTGGGTTGTGCAGGTTTAACTGCTTATGGTGCTGTAAATTCCGCTAAAATAGAGCCTGGTGAAACAGTTGCTGTAATTGGAGTTGGCGGTGTAGGATTGTCTGTGATACAGATGTTAAAGATTGCTGGTGCCGGAAGGATAATAGCAGTCGGGACTAGAAAATGGAAATTGGAAAAGGCGTTAGAGCTAGGAGCTAGTGATGTAGTTAACTCTAAAGAGACTGATGTTGTTAGAGCTGTTAAGAATATTACTGGAGGAGGGCCGGATGTTGTAATAGAAGTAGCAGGAACTACGGAAACAGTGAAAATGTCTTTAGATATGGTTAGAATAGGAGGAAAGGTAGTACTAGTGGGATTACCTCCAACTACTGCTGAAATTCCAATTAGGATAGCAAGTATAGTTAGAGGGGGTATTAAAATCATAGGAGACTATGGAGGGAGGCCTAGAGTAGATATGCCTAGACTTATTGAACTTGTAAAATTGGGAAAATATGACCCTACTGCGTTAGTGACTGGAAAGTTCAGATTAGAAGAAATTAACGAGGCAGTAAAATTATTGGAGCAAGGAGAGGCAATAAGAAGTTTAATAATTCCTAACTAAAATGGAGCTCTGGTAGTTTTTCTTCCAATTATAAACATTATTAAATAGATGATTAACATTATTATGGTAAATACAACACCTACTATAATTAGGTTACTTAAGACCGATGGTGGGACATTGCCAAAGGCTATTGGAATTGGTCCTAATAACACTAATCCTGCGAATTGCGGAGAAGATGAAGTAGTTGTCTGGGGAGTTTGAACTTGCAATACTACACCTAGGAAGAGTAGGATGAAACCAAGAAATATTAATGTGAGACCAGCCGCAATTAACTTCATATGTTAATCTTTTGTTATAAGCTTTATAAACTTTATATTAAGGTGAGCGTATGTATTACGGGAGTATAATTACAGTCTTATCGTCAGATAAGAATAAACTAACTGGGATAGCCGAAAAACTAGGTAAGCTTCATGAAACCGCCAAGACAAAAATATATTATAGAAAAAAGGGGGAATACATTAGATCAATCCTATTGACTACAGAGTATCCGGAAAAAATTATAGATTTAGCTGAAGCATTATCACTCTCGTCGACTGCAATATTATATATACCAGAAACTTTAACGTGGATGGATGGAGAGCTAGTACTTTTAATTGATTCTCTAAATACGCATAACAAGATAGTAATATCCAACTTAGATCAAGGTAAAATAAATAATATTTTAGGCTCTTTAAGCTCCTTTACTAAATTCGATCTATATAATGATATTCCAGACTTAAGCGAGACCGAAGAGGAGGATAAGGGAATAGTATATGTAGATAGAGTATTCACAGTCAAAGGTGTTGGAACCGTAGTTACTGGATTCTCATTTACCAATGTTGAAGTTCATGAGAAATTAGTGGCGTTACCTTATAATAAGGAGGTTGAAATAAAGAGTATTCAAGTTTTAGATGAGGATCAAAAGAGTGTTTCAACCGGAGTTAGAATAGGGTTTGCTCTGAAAAACGTAAAAGAAGAGGAAATAGAAGATTTACTGTATTTGGTTAAGCCAAATGTTAAGGTTGTAAAGGAAATAGAAGGACAAATAACTAATTACAAATGGTCCACTATAAATCAAGGTCAAAATCACATAATAGTTAAGGGTCATGGAATTGCAGCTAATATAAAAGTCGATAATCAAAAAGCTAAGATTATGTCATCTGTTCCAATACCTATTGTTGACAATAGGATACTTGTCTTAAACGTTAACGTCAGACAGGGAAAACCAAGAGTCGCTGGATATATTAGTTTATAAGTTAATTAGTATTATATGGAAAACGCTATTCTGACTGCATATAAGAAGGCAAGGGAACTAAATAAAGATGGCGAAGTTCACCTTTTTAAAGATGAAAGTGGTGCATACTATCTAATCATAGTTAGAACGGCTAATTGCAAAGAAAAGTCTAAACTAATAGATGCAATTTATGATGAGGTATACAAACATACTGATGAGATAAACCTTACAATTCTAATTATGTCTAAGAGCTCTTACAAGGCCTTTGCTGATCAAAATTTGGAAGAAATAGAAGTACAGTCATAGCTTATTTATTCTATCCTTTAATAAATCTAGATTGTTCTCAGCGGCAAAGAATACTGGAACATCATGAGGGAGAGCCGACTTAAAGCTTACTAATAACCATTGCCCTGGTTCCAGTTCTAGGGTCTTATCTAAGAGCATATCACTAATTCCAAAAGTTTCAGCTAATAATTGTCTATCGTACGGCCTAGGAAGTGTGCTTATGAAGTAAGAGTGTAACTGCTGCAGTGCGTTAGTGTTTAGGTAAGCTAGTCTTTGAGTACTTATTAGTGAATGTAAGTGATACTTTCTTCCATGTCTAAGCAATTTCTCTATGGCAGTGCTTGAGGCTTCACTTTTATCTTTCTGTTTGGTATCATAAGGTATAAACTCTTGAGCTTCATCTATTATGAATAGTACTTTAGGATTGTCGGAATACATTCTCTTTCTCCTATTGTAAATTTGATTAATTACAGTCGCAACTACTTGCCTTCCCTCTTCTAAGTTAGGGAGTTCTAAAATAAATAATCTAGGTGAGTCCCTGGAAGAATCCAAAATTTCAATCGCTAAATTTTCTATATCATAATCTTCAGTTTCTCTGATGCCGAGTGAGATGTATGCTCTTATACCAGATATAAATGTAAACAGTGACGAATTCTCCTTTAAATGCGCATCTTTTCCTAAGTTTTCTATTTCATCCAATAAATTATTAATAGAGTCATCTATGATATCATCCACTGTCAATTTCCTTTCTCTCATGAAATTATCTAACTTACTTAGGAAAGTATAGAGTAGTGGTTTCTGCGATATTGCAGTATATTTATCTTCTATCTGCTTTTTGACTAGATCTATTAAATCGGCATAAGTTAAGTAAGTAAAACCTTCAGGTGGAACGTATAACTGTTTCATTTTCCCATTTTGATGTAGAATTTCTGCACTTTTTTTTATCTTATCTCTAATATCTATAATGTCGTCAGGAATCACGTGACTTCTTAAAAATTTTCTACTCGCATCAGCTGGATTAGGGGGAACTCTATCTAAGCTTATAACTCTAGATGGAACTTCAAGCAACTTATCTAAGAGAAGTATTGCGTACTCCATTGATACGTCAAATATTACAACTTTAGTGTCGGGTAGGTTATCTAACACTTTTCTTGCTATCAAGGATGCTAAATTTGATTTACCCGAGCCCGTAAAAGCGAAAATACCTAGGTGATACTTTATTGCTTTTTCTAAATTTATATCTAAAGAAAGTTGTTCATGTAGAATGTTTCCTAAACTTACATTACTATTTGCACAGACAAATGACGCATACGCCTTTTTATTTAAAATCTTTACTGAGGAACCCAATAGAGGTGGGAAATATCCTTTTTTAAATTGAATATTGTTCGAATTTATTTCGAGAATATATCCCAAAGGATAAGTTATTGAATCTATCCATATTTCTTTCTCATCGTTCGAATACCAACTTTCACTAACTTTTTTCATGATTTCATTTCTAATCTCCTTAGGTATTGTAGAGTCCAGATTTATCATACCATAATGCATCGGAATAATATCTGCAACTTCTAAAATCAGATAGTAATTTTCCTTTATTGTATTTACAGCAAGCAATTTTCCTATACCTAATTTATCCTTTAGCGAGAAGGGGAATTCTACTATATAATTTCTAAAAGATATTGTACCCCTGCCATCAGAAGTTTGCCTAGTTATTATTTTGGCTTCTCTTAGCTTTCCCTCTTCTACTTCAAAAATACTTTCCATCATTTCTTAATCTCTCAATCCAACTTCTAAATTCTCTGTATCTAATATTGCTTTGCAAACTGGTGACATTTATGAACTTGCTTAATTTATTTCTGTAATATTTCACTAACTTATCAGCTAAAAACAATGGATAATTATACCCTAAAGCTTCTGGTATTGGCTCCCTTCCTAGATTATAGATTAGAGAAAGCAATTCTTCCGGATTTTCTACAAAAACTTGAGACTCTATGTAGAATACCCATGAGGAGGGAAACAGTTTAAAATATCCATAAATCGTTTCATCATGTTTTTCATTAATTACTAGCCAAGGGGGGTTTTCTACATTGTTCAAATTTTCTCTTTTTACTATATCAAAATCCTTTACAATTCCAATGGAATTTTTAGGAACCGAAATACCTAAAGATTTATCAAATGACAGTTTTCTATCGAAAAATATTAGATCAACTTCATTTTCCTTTATATTGTAGTATTCTAGTTCTCTCATTCTCTTCTCTGCTTCACAAATGCACAGCTCATCATCAACTGAAATATCTTCTATAGTAAATTTAAAATCCTTAAATATTCTGCCTTTGATTATGCCTATTACTATATAACCTCCTTTCTCTCCTTCCAAAATAATGTCAGAGAAGGTTCCATCAATTGCGGCAAACGTTAACTCTCTATTCAGAAAGTAATTTTTGTTTGATCTCAATCTTACTATTGTGCTAAAATCACCACTATCAATATTTGATGACATATTCATAACATCAATTAGGGTATTAGAGGCTAAAAGACTTAGGGAACTACATATGAGTCAAACGAGAATTGCTAATCTATTAGGAGTTAGCCAACCAGCAGTGAAACAATACTTAGATGAAGACGAAAATTCGTACATTAAAAGATTACAGAATTTGGGATTAACACGTGAAGAAATAGACGATTTTCTAGATAAACTTACGCAATTACTAATAAATGGTGACCCTAAACAAGTAATGCAATATATCAGTGTGTTTTTCCTTTCCAATTTAAGTAGGCTAAAATTCTGTAAATACCACAAAATGATTGATAGTGAAATTCCTGTTGATTGCGACATTTGTAAAAGTTTGTACAAGGAGAATGAAGAGGAAATGATGGAACTTGCACTATCAATGCTTCAAAACGAGTCTGTAGCGGAATTAATCCCAGAAGTTCTAAGCAATTTAGCCTTTGCAAAAGCCAACGCTAAGAGGGAAGAAGATGTGCTTGCAATTCCAGGGAGAATAACTAAAATTAGAAACCTACCAACACCTGCTTCTAAACCAATGTGGGGAGGAAGCAAGCATTTAGCTAAGGTACTATTATCAGTGATGAAAAATCATCCCGCTGTGAGGTCAGTTATGAATATCAAGTATGATGAGAAAGTGGAAATGATATTGAAGGAAATTGGCTATAAATTTAAGAAAGTAGGTCCTCAGAACGACCTAGGCAATGAAAGAATAGCCGAAACAATAGCTGCAGTATTTGATGAAGGTACAGATGTGGTAATACATTTGGGCGGTACTGGTATTGAGGCCAACACTTATGTTTTTGGCAGAGATCCATTAGATGTTGTAAAAAAGATTATAAATATATCAGTTAAGTATAAAGAAATTTTCTCGCCTTAAATGGCCAAAAATTATATTTTTTCAGAATTGAAATAATTGCAGGTACTAGAATAGGCCTAACTACAAAAGTATCAAACAGTATTGAGACTCCTACACCTAGACCTATTTCTTGTAAGAATCTCATATTTGCCACCATCAATGAGAAAAAGGCTCCGGCTAAAATCAAACCACAAGTAGTTACTACTAATCCAGTATTTTCTACCGATCTTACTATAGCACTATTTATGTCATCGTCGTTTTTCATCTCATCAAATAATCTTATGATTATGAACATATCATAGTCTATACCTAAACTGAAAAGAAGGGCAAAAATTACAAGTGGGGATAGCCAATATGGCGAGTTATATACTAATGCCACTGTAAATGCTCCCAATAATGAGCTTAGACCTACAGTTAAGGATAACCTCAAGGGAAGTAGAATAGATCCGAGAATCATGAAGAGGTAAATGACAATTAAAATTATAGTAAGTGGTAAAGTATAGCTAAAATAAGTACTAACGGTATTATTAACGATATCTATTCTTTGTGCGTTATCCCCTCCAACTAGGAATCCCTTGCTTATGAGCCAATTTGTTAAATTTATAGCGCCATTGCTAAATACAGGGTACTTTAGGTAAATTATCAACAAGGTGTAATTTCCTTGATGAAAGTGATCATATAAGTTGCTATTATTGACAATGATCTGAGAACCTAAGGACATTGGTCCATAAACTAAGTTACCTTGATCTATAAGAGTTTTAGTTAAATTATAAATGAGAGTGTAGTTAGCCTTAGGGCTTCCATACAATATAATATAGTCTATACTATAATTGTAAAGTTGATTAAGAACCTTTGTACCTACAAGTGAATTTGCATGGGGAGGTAATATTTCATCTATATTAACGTTGGTGTGTATAGAAGGAAAATAAAAGATAAAGATAACGATAGAAACTAGCATAAGAATTACTAATAACTTATTGTGCCTTACTGCAAAGTTGGAAAGCTTATATAAGTACCTTTGCCTTATATCCGTAATACTCGGTAATTTTCGTCTAGGAAAACTAAGATATCTTTGAGGGATTAAGAGCAATAACGTGTACGTAAAGAAAACTGCTGGTATTAATGCTGAAATGGAAGATGTCACTAACGCTATTCCTATGTTTTGAAGTAGTGCAGAAGGGGAAAGGATAAAACTGGAGAACCCAATCGTGATACTAATACCACTTAATAGTATACCTTTTATTGAATTTTTAAGCGCATATAGGAGAGCATCTAAATTATTTTTATTAATTTCTTCAAAATATCTATATATGAGTAATATGCCATAGTCAATGTTAAGACCAAATACAATTGGAGGTGCAACCAAACCCGAAATATAATATATCTTATAACCTAGAAGCGTTTCCATGTACATGAGACCATAAGCTAATAAAAGACTAGTACCAGCACTAGATATTAAAATCAGAATTGGAACAATTGATCTAACTAACAGTATTAGTAATATCATTACAAGAATAATTGTAGTTATATCTATAATTTCAACGTTACTTTGAGTATAATATGCGGATTGTGCATAATACGCTAGGTGACCTATTACATAGGCGTTTCTGAGACTTTCAGTAAATTGATTAATATTTGTTAGGCTTTCATTGCTAGGAACATTTATAATGAAAAGCCATAAAGTACCCTTATGAAAGGATGAGTTAAAGGCTGTAGTTATATTATTAAAAATCACATTGCTTTCATTAACAGACGTTATGTTTTGAGTTTTAAGTATCCTTTCGATTAGACTAGTGTAGTTATTAAACTGTATCAAAAACTTTAATGCCAAAGTGTAATTAGTGTAATTATTAAATCCAAAGTAGAAAAGAAATGGATCTTTAAAGGTTAAGTATCCCGCATATCTAGCTTTCTCTAGTAAACTTCCATTAACTTTATCAAAATTTTCCTTATAGGTAGGGCATATGTTACTAGTGAAATTATGAAGTGGAAGACCAAATGTAATATTTAACTGATATTCAAAGTATTGAAAATTTGAAATTAAATAAAGTTTCAAACGAGTCAAATTCTCATACAACTGGCTTATCGTAGATGAGAAATTCTTCTCATTTAAGCCAAGGTAGCTGAGATACTCTGTCTTAAGCATGCTAACGTAACCGTTGGGAGTTATCACCGTAGCGTTATTAAGGAGATATAAATTAGAATAAATTTCTTGTAAAGCTTGGTTATAAGACGAGGAATTGATAATAATATACAGATTATCAACGTTGCCAATGTGAAAGTAATTGGTTACTATCTTATCAGCCCTTACACTTTGTACGCTGCTTGACAAGAATGGGGAATCCGAATACGTAAATAAACTAGGAGTTTTAATTGCAAAATGCAATAATATCATAATCAGTAATAACCATAATACCAACGATACAAGTCCATTCTTCACATTATTCCTAGACTTTATATACAGTAAAAAGTATTGTGGAAATACCAATTTTACATTGGTAACCATTTTTTAGATTAAGCATAAAGTAAAATCATGGAAAGTATACAAGATGTATTAAGGCTGTTGGAACAAATCGAATCTATCATAAAGAATTATAATCCATCCGCTGAGGATAAACAAGTACTCGAAAAAGTATTGGCAAAGAACATGGAATTAAATGCAGAGATATACGCAAAATATATAAAAGTTTAATGTACACTATTTTATTTTTGTGAGATTCGAAGTCACTGTAGATTACCTACAAGGTATAGGGAGAAAGGTACTTACAAGTGATGGGCATGTAGTAGAATTAAATCCTTCGCTTGAAAAGGAATTGTCCTTAATAGGGGTCTCATCGAAACTTTTTGCAGAGGGACTAATAGATGCTGTAACTCAAAATAATGGAACTTATTCTTTTTTCTTGCCAGCTAAAAAGATAAGTGATGAGTGTGAGAACGTCCTAAGGATATTTGAGATATGGATATCCGTAACTAATCAGACAAGAAAAATGTTAGTTATAATTATAAACGTTGAAGGAAATGCGCAAATAACGTTATTGAGACCTGAACTCTATAACGATTTCTCTAAGGACTTAATTGAAATTTTAGCAAAAAGATATATTTGTCTAAAAATTACGATGCCATTTATGTATAGATCAGTAATCTTTGATACCTTTAATTCCTTCAAAAGATTATTTGACATAATATTTGAAGGGATAATAAACTTAAGTGGAAATATTTACATGGCAACCATCAGTAATGACAAAAAAGCGTTATTATGGAAAATAGATAGTACAAACATTCGATATGTAAGCAATAATTTAATACCCTCAGAGTTGTTAAGATTAATAAGATAGGTATGTCTTGGGATATAAGATACTTAGAATGGAGATTCGCCAACCTAAATGAGATCACTTCCTTTTTACTTGCTGCCTTATCTTTAGCAGTAGCTTATATACGCCCAACATCCATACTTTCAGATCCAATAGGTAGTATAATCATACCATATATCGTAGCATTATTAGCTATAATACCACATGAAATAGGCCACAGACAAGCTGCGAGAAGATATGGTTGTTTCTCTAGATTTACTTTAAGTTTTTCAGGGTTTTGGACAACGTTAATACTGAATATAATTGGTAGCTTCGTAGGTATCTTAGTTTTCTTTTCGGGATACACATCAATATCTTGTGGATTTCTTAATAGAGACGTTGAGGGAAAAACAGCTCTAGCTGGACCTCTAACTAACATAATAGTAGGATTTGTTGGCCTTATTGGTGCATCGTTAGTGCCTTTTAGCCTTGTTGGCTTATTTTTCTTTGAATTAGCTAGGTTTAACTTCTGGGTAGCATTCTTTAACTTGCTTCCATTCTGGGTTTTAGACGGATTAAAGATCTTTAGATGGAACATGATAGTGTGGGCAGTATTGATAATCATTGCATTCGCACTAACATTTCTATAATGGTGAATAAAGTGATAATAAAAAAAATAATAGGTATATCAACTTTTTTCTTAATGTTTCTTGTTACTTTGGGTTTTATGGTAGGTTTATTAGCAACTTTTATAGATTCTACCTCATTATATTATCTAGAACAATTAAACTACTTAGTAATTAAAGGGTATTATTACGAACTATTCACATCAATATTTATAACTAATAGCTTTGTTGATTTTATATTTAATTTTATTTCATTATATGTTATATATTTAATTTTTGGTAGTAGAGCGGGAAAACATGAATATGGTATATTTATCCTAGCTGGTATTCTAGGAAATCTACTAACTGTAATATTCTATAGTCCTTTTACACTAAGCTCGGGAGCGTCTGGGGGAATATTTGGATTATTAAGTTACTACACGTTTTACGATTTCTTAAAAAAGGATAATTTAGGGGTTTATGGTCTTGTATTTTTAGTATCGGTATTTGGAGTTAGTGATTTAATATTCCCTAATGTGAACGTTGTTGCTCATATCGGAGGTATTTTGGGAGGTATTATGTACGCAGTTGTCTATTACCTTATAAGGAGTGGAAGGACAATAAAATAATTATGATATTAGTAGAGGAAATACTATTAATTATAGGATTCTTAATGCTCCCATACGGTTTGTATGAAATTATCAAAAGTGAGGCAGATAGAGCTGTGAAGATAACCCTTGTTGGGATTTCAATAGTTTTATTTGCAATTGAAACGATATTAGTAGTGAAGCAATGATAATAATAGTGACTGGCACACCCGGTGTGGGAAAAACCGTAGCTTCAAAGAAACTTTCTGAGGCGCTTAATCTAAACTATCTTTCTCTTTCCCAATTTGTTATAGAAAATAAACTTTATACGGAATATGATGAACTTAGGCAAAGTTATATAATAGACGAGGATAAAGTAAAGGAAGAATTAGAGAAAATTATTTCAACTAGCCATCTCGTGATTGAAACTATATACCCTTCATTGGTATCTACCGCTGACTTAGTAGTTGTCCTTAGGAAGAATCCTTTTTCTCTATATAATGAACTAAAAGGAAGGGGTTGGGCTGATATAAAAGTAGCTGAGAACGTGGAGGCAGAAATTCTAGGAGTGATCTCACAAGAGGCTAGAGAAGCCTTTAAGGATAAGGTGTGTGAAGTAGATACCACAGAAATGAGTACAGAACAAATATTAAATAAAATACTAAATAAACAATGTGATGGACCAATAGAATGGTTAGTTGATACAAAAGTACAAAGATTTTTAGAGGAATTAGATAAGATTATTAGCTCCTATGAGAATGATATCTAGATGAGCAGTAATCCTTTTAGAATTCAAAATCCTCAGCCACAACCTCAAAGACAGCCTCGTGATTTAAGAAAGGTTAACCAACAAGTTCAAGCTGTTGATCTAAAAGTACAAATGAAGATGAAAAATATAAAATATAAGATTGGAGTAGTTAGTGGAAAAGGTGGAGTTGGTAAATCATTTGTCTCATCTAACCTAGCAATGGCTATAGCTGCGAGCGGTAGAAAAGTAGGTATAGTAGATGTTGATTTCCATGGACCATCAGTGCCAAAAATGTTAGGCGTTAGAGGACAAATGTTAACTGCCGATGATAAGGGAATAAATCCAGTTATAGGGCCTTTCGGAATAAAAGTTGTTTCCATAGATTTTCTATTACCTAGAGACGATACGCCAGTAGTATGGAGAGGAGCCATAAAACATTCAGCGATAAAACAATTCCTAGGTGACGTTAATTGGGGAGAATTGGACTATCTGATAATAGATATGCCCCCAGGGACTGGAGATGAAGCTTTGTCCATTGCTCAATTAGTTCCTGGCATTACAGGATTTGTTATCGTTACAATACCATCTGAAGTTTCCACATTAGCTGTTAAGAAATCAATAAATTTCGCTAGAACTGTAAACACAAAAATATTAGGTGTAGTTGAAAATATGAGCCATTTTGTATGCCCAAGTGATGGGAAAGTCTATTATATATTTGGAGAAGGTAAAGGTAAGAAAATGGCAGAGGAAATGGGAGTAGACCTTTTAGGTCAAGTTCCTCTTGATCCTTCCATAGCAGAAGCTAATGATGCTGGAGAACCCTTCTTTTTGAAACATCCAGACAGTCCAACTTCTAAAGAATTCTTAAATATAGCTGACAAAGTAATTAAAATTGTTGAATCCAATCAATAGCTTTTTGACTTAAGTCGAAAATAAAATTTCCTTTCATTATAAACTGGATATTTTTCTAATAGTCCTTCTCTAACTAAATTCGCTAGAACTTTTCTAAATTCCAATAAATTAATCTCCTCCCCCATTTGAATTAGTTCATCCCTTATTTGTGTGGACGTTTTATCACCTTTAGATACGATGTCAATTATTTTGCGTTTTAACTCTGCACTCATGATAATATTTATTATATAAATGCAAATAAAAAATTGAGGGTTAATGAAGGAAAAACTTAAAAATAAAAAAATATTAAATAAAGATTGGTGAAAGTTTATTGAGTATTGAAATTAGCGAAAAAAGTTTTTTATTAAAAAGGTTCTTGATAGTAGCCTATGGTCTATCAGAAGCAGATGTGGATGCCTTTATAAAGATACTAAGTAGCGAGACTGGAAAAGACGTAGATGCAATAGCTGGAGAATTAGGAATAAGCAAAAGCAGAGCGAGTCTAATACTAAAAAAGTTAGCTGATGCTGGATTAGTAGAAAAGGAGAAAACTAGCGTAAGCAGAGGAGGAAGGCCCAAGTTCTTATATCGTATTAACAAAGAGGAGTTAAAGAAAAAACTTATAAAAAGATCTGAAGAAACTTGCAGAGATCTACAAACTATTATATCTTCTCTTCTTTAAGTATTCCTTTAAAAAAGGTGTCTCATCTATTTTTTGCTTACTCAAATATTCTAAGTAAATTCCCTTTGGTTTTTCCCTTTTCCTATTAACTCTTATAAGCCTAGTAGGAGTTGCAATTATATCAATTGGTACATCAAAAGGTTCTGAGGGAACCTCGTCTACTATTTGTATGTCATGTACAGTAGTCGCAATAGGAGTATTCTCATCTACCTTGCCAAGCTCTCTCAAAATCCCAAATTCCAGCTCACTATACCCTTCACCTTTGCCAACCCTATTTCCATTTAAGTCAACAGCTACAGATCCAGCTACGATGAAATCAACCCTCTCTATACTTTCCAAACTTACCATTATTCCGTATTTTTCAAAGCCAGATATTCGAGATGCTTTAGGTATATCAGATGAGGAAATCCTAGTTGGATCCAATAAAAAGAAGTCTCCCCTTAATCTAGGAGTAGGGACTAGAACTTTTTTCTCTTGTCTCAATGCAATTTCTCTTACCTTATATTGCGGGGAGTCAGGATTGACCTTAATGATCTCAGCTTCTTTGAATTCCTTACACTTTGCCAAATTTGAAGCAGCTTTATCAGCTCCTTTAAAATTCGGAATTCTACCATAGACTGGTCGGGGAAACAGTGCTATGTTTTCCTCCTCCAATCTTTTCCATATTAATTCCCTTATTTCTTGTTTAGATAACATTTAGAATACCCTCATATAATAAGTAAACACCAAATGCGACTAATATTATAGATGAAATTATTTTCACGTATTTCACGTATTTTGGTCCTAACATGTTTATTGCCTTAGGAAAAGCTATTATCCAAATTAATATACCTACAAAAAATCCTGGTATTATTAAAACCGAAAGGGATCTAATCATGGAAATCCCAACAGTAACCCACCAACTTATTTGGTAAGGATTAGTTAAACCCATGGAAAGTCCTATGATATAATTTCCTCTTACAGAGCTAGAGGGCATTTTAGCTTTAATTGTTAAATATGATAAATATAGCATGAATATGCCCCCAACTATATACAGAGCATTTATAATTGGCATGGGAATGTACCCTTGGATAAAGTAAACGATTATAAAGAAAATCAAATCAGCCGTCATTGCCCCTGCTCCAATACTGCTTCCATGAAACCATGATTTTGTAGACTCATTGGCAATCATGGCATTAACTGGCCCGGGAGGTGCAGCCATTGACAAACCTAAAATAATCCCTAAGCCCAGGTAAGTGAGTAACATCTATTAAGTTAACTTTCAATCATCCTTTTAAAACTTAAAGCATCACCAAATGAGTAAACGTTATTGAAAAGAACGTAAATTAACTCTTTCTTTTCGGATGTTACATATTCCTTCAGCTTCTCCAAATCAGCTCTTGTATACTTGTATCTATAATTGACCTCTTCGGATCCTAAACCATGAAGTCTAAAATACCTAATTTGTTTGCTATCTACTGGCTTATTTTTGAACGGATCTACTACGTGAATTGCATCGATTTCAGAAAATATTTTCATTAGCAAATCATGATTGAGATTCCATTCTCCTCTAGGTTCCCAACCGTAGGTAAATGATCTATCTAATGTACTGAAAAAGTCCTTAAGATTCTTCATATTTTCGTCATTGGGTGTGAAAGATGCTGGTGTTTGAAATATTATGATTTTAGAATTTAGGAATTTAGCCTCCTTCAATGTGATTTCCAGAGCTTGCATAACTTCTTTAGTTGGTCTAAAATATCCATAGTTTTTTACATTTCCAATAACTGTCTTAGTTCTCTTATATGTGATTTTATTATATTCGTGTGTAATTATCTGATTGGCCTTAACAGTTAATTCAACGTTGTTCTGTATAGAGAGTTCCTTCCATTTACTTAGTCTTTCTTCAGATAGAAAGTTGTAAAATGTCTCTTGTACCTCAAGCACACTGAAATAATTGAAATGCTTTCTCGTAAATCCACATGTACCTATTTTTATCATCTTGCATAGATTTTGGGAAAAGATTAATATAATTGGTTTTGCATAGACTTAATTCGTGAGTGAAGAAGAAATAATTGAAAAAGTTAAGAAAATGTATGAAGAAGGATTAAGTATTAGACAAATTGCTAATCAATTGGAGTTAAGTTACTCTAGGGTTCGTAGAATGCTTATTAAGGCTAAGGTTAATTTCAGAGGGAAAGTGCCAAATGATAAAATTCAAAAAATCATAGAAATGGGAAAGCAAGGTTATAGTGCAAATAGAATAAGTAAGGAGTTAAATATCAATTTTAATACTGTATTGAGAATTTTTAAAAAATATAATCTAGGTAAAAAAAGGAGAAAGTTGGATAGAAAGGAAATAGAGAAAATAAGGGAAGAGTATAATAAAGGAAATAGTATATATAAGATTGCAAAAGAACTTAACATTTCCACTAATCTTGTAGTATATCATTTAAAGAAAATGGGTTTATATAGACCTATTCGTGAATCTTCTCCCACATCTGCTTAGCTAGCTTACCATCATATTTAAATACTTGTATAAGTTCCTTTGCCTCTTCTCTTCTCCTTCTGTGTTCCTCTAAGAAACTATTTAATTTATCTATTAATATCTGCTTTAACTCTCCAGTTAACATCTTACCGGATCTATACTCTTCCTCAATCTCCTTAATCCTATTATCATCTTCCTCGAAGAAGTAATATAACCACTGGAAGGGAACATCTATTTCTGGATTCCCACCATATTTCCTATGCAACTCTATTGTGGGCTGTCCTCCTGAAAACGCATATTTCATTATCTTCCTTTCCACAGTTTTAGGATCATCTACAAGGTATATTGCGGTCTCTGGATTTGAAGAACTCATCTTACCCTCTGGTCCTGTAAGTGGAGGAAGGAATTTGCTATGTATCTGTGCAGCCTTATAGTATCCAAGGCTTTCCGCTATATCCCTTTGCAATCTCCAATAGGGATCTTGATCTATACCGGCTGGTATTAAACATCTTTTCTTTTCAAACATTGTAGGAGCTATCTGTAAGGCTGGGTAAAATATAAGACCTATATTTGAGGAAACGTCTAAGCCAAAAGTGGCTCTTACTTCTGAAAACGTCAACTTCTTTGCAATTTTTACTGCTATAGGATACATATTTCTTATATACTCGGTATCTTGAAAGATGAATGTTTTATCGGGATTAAAGCCAACCGCAATAATATCTAAAATGTTATCATAAGCCCAACTCCTAGTCTGGTCCAATGTATATTCTGGATTTCTCATGAACTTCTCGTCATCTGTTATCTCAATATACAGATTAACATTAAATTTATCTTGTAGCCATTTAGTGAATATGAATGGTATTAGGTGTCCTATGTGCATACCTAAGGAAGGTGCTCTTCCAGTATATAGAAAGAACCCTTTACCTTTCTCGTAATCATTTAGAACTAAATCTAGATCTCGATGAGAAAAAAATACATTTCTCCTAAGCATGACATGCAATTCCCCAACTAAATTCTTCATTCTTTGTTTCAGTTCTTCTGTAATTTTCTGAGTGCCAAATTGAACAATTAATTTATCGTAATCCACTTTACCCTTAACTTCCCAAGGAGTTACAGTAAATTCATCTGGCATTGTAGTATGAAAATACATGAAAATATAAAAGGTTAAAATTAAGTTAAATAGGGGTTTTAGGAGTTAGATTTGGAGGCTACTCCAGCACCAACAGGTAGGTCTGGGAACTTCTCCTTCATTCTCTGCTCAGCAACAATAGACGCTTCTTCCAATATTTTTCTTGCCTCCGGCGAAGATGCTGCTGCATAAGCTCCCATACCTGTGAACTCTCCAGACTCAGTAACTATCTCTTGTAGTCCTTCTCCTAATTCGGCAAGTTCTAACGAAACTTCTGGCATTATACCTTTCAAGGTAGACTTTAATTCACCAATAACTCCTAATACTGGGATTAAGTTTACAAATACATCTCCTAATTCAGTTACTGTCTCTAATCTGAGTTGTACTTGTTCCAAGGCAATTTGGGTTGTTAACAACTGTCTGGAGATCTTTCTGATTTCTGCTACCTCATTAGCGTACATTGCTGCCCTTTGTGTATCCTTAGACATTTGTGCTTCTACTACTCTCTCAAATAGTGTTTTATCCCTTTCTTGCATTCTAGAAATGTAAGCGTCAAGCCTACTAATCATAGAGCTAATTTTATAGTGAGCGTTAACTAACCTATACTTTAAAGGCTCCTTAGAACCCTTTATTTTAAATCTCTCCTGCTCATAACCCCAAATCTTTTGGAAATCTTTTCCGAGCATGGCTAATATATAACTTACCTCATTAACTCTTATAAGATCAAACACATTATGTGAAGAGTTTAAATTATTAGAATCTAAAATAAGTAATATGCCAAACACGTTCATTAAAGAAGATGAAGATCCGGAATACGACATCTTAATATCAGCTAATGACGTGGTAATATACTTAGATCTTAGATGGAAAGAACTAGAATATAACAGAGTTAGTATAAATATTGATGGAAATAAGATTTATATAACTGACTCAATGAATAATCGAGTAATCAAAGTGATATCGTTACCAATAAGAATAGATCCATTAACCTTAACTTATAAGCATAAGAATGGAATATTTATATTGCAAGGCAATAAGTTAAACTAGATGACAGAGGAACTTTACCTAAAAGACTCTTATATTAAAGAATTTGAGGGAAGAGTAGTTAAGATAGAAGATAGCTACGTAATGCTCGATAAGACTTCTTTTTACCCAGGAGGAGGGGGTTTAGAGAACGATACAGGATTTTTAATAAATGAGAGAGGAGAGAAGATAAATGTTATTGAGGCAAAAAGAGGAGAGAACGGGGAGATTTTACATAAGATAGATCAAAATGCTTCTCTTAATGTTGGCGATAAGGTTATAGGCAAAATAAATTGGGAAAGAAGATATAGAATGATGCGATTACATACTGCCTCGCATATAGTTGCTGCATTAGCTTATAGCAAATTCGGAGCTTTAATAACTGGAGGGCATATAAGTCCAGAACAAGCTAAAGACGATTTTAATGTTGAAAATAAGGATACCCTTATCGAGTTAATAAACGAAGCTAATGAAATAGTCAAAAAAGGGATAGAGCTAAAGATCTATTTTTTACCTAGAGAAGAAGCTCTAATGATACCAGCGATAGTGAAACTAGCCGGGAGAAATCCACCACAAATTCCAATATGGCGTATAGTCGAGATTCCGGGAATAGACATACAGGCTGATGGCGGACCTCACGTTAACAATACCAAGGAAATAGGAGAAATAGTACTACTTAAGGTTGAAAATAAGGGAAAAGGGAGAAAGAGAGTTTACTATACTGTTAAACCATAGGGAATTTATTTATTAGCTTAATCAGAATAACTATTTTTGTGTCATTAATTATTAGACTTGCTAAGTTTGCCGTAGTTGGTGGGTTAGGGACAATTGTGAATGAGACCATTTACGTTTTAGCTTCTAAGGCTATACCAATTGGGGTCTCTTTAGCCATAGCAATTGAGATTTCACTTATCTTTAATTTCGTCCTAAATGATACATGGACATTTAAAGATAAGAGGAATAATTCATACCTTAATCGTTTACTAAAGTTCCATGGCTCTTCCTATCTTGGAAATATAGTCCAATACGTAGTCGCATTAGTTTTATTAATATATTTATTACACGTTACTTCCATCTCTCAAGCGGTATTTATATTGTTCTTTAGTAAACTTACCACCTCAACATTTATCTTAGTTTTAACAAATTTCATTGGTATCATGTCTGGATTTTTAGTAAGATTTATAACTAGTCTAAAGTACGTGTGGGCTTAACTCCCTTTTTTCAGATATGATTTCATTTATAGTATGAATTAACCCCATAACATCATCCTTTAAAGCTATTCTGGCGTGAGTATTCCTTAACCCTAAAAAGTTACTAGCATCCCTAATATAGCACTTACATCTTCTAATTAGTTCGTCATTAATTAAGCTAGAGGGAATCTTAAATTCCACCAAGAAAAACGGTGCATAGGATTTGTACATTTTGAACAACTTCTTCGCATTTTCTAATTTATCATAAATTTCTTTCACTTTACTTCTGCTACTCGCAAAGAAAGACCTTATTTCCTTAGCATTTAAGTTAGATACAACATAATAGGTTATGGAGTTAATTCTCCAAATTGGCGCAAGTCTTTCCAATTCCTTACTCTTATGTCCTAGTGAAAAACCAAATCTTAAGCCTGGAATTGCAAGACTCTTCGTAAATGAGTTTATGATTGTCAAATTAGAGAATTCGTTAACTAGTCCAGACGCACTCTCAGCCAAGCTTATATCAATAAACGATTCATCTAAAACAAGTTCGTTGTTCTTATCTTTAAGAAAGTCTTCAATTTCATTTAATTTGATTACAGACCCAGTAGGATTATTTGGATTGCTAGCTATTATTCGACCAGCCTTTAATTTGAAAACGAATTCGTCTTCACGCTCCTCAGCAAAATAATAGCTACGAAATTTATATTCACTATAATTAGGATGTGGAACAGTGAAGTTATCATCAAGCACATTAATGACCTCAGAAGCACCATTGAATACTCCTACCAAATCCTCACTGACTCCGTAAATTTCCCCAATTACGCTCTTTATCTCTCTAAGATTTTGAGGGGGATAATACGTATATATTTTAAGCCTTACAGCTTCATTAATTAATTCTTCAACGAACTTGGGAACACCTAACGGATTAAGATTTACGCTAAAATCCTTGACGTCTAAAACTGGTTTTCCATTTCTCCAAGAATATCCTCCATGTTTCATAGTTCCCTCTCTTCAAAATACGCTGTAATTACATTCTTTTCAGCTCTCCTTATAATTTCGCTTAGGCTTGATGGGCTAATGTTTAGCTTTTTAGCCAGGTCTTTTAATCCTATTCTTCTAGGATAGTCAAAAAATCCAGCTTCTAAAGCAATCCTCAGTATTTGCTCCTGCCTTGCAGTTATTGCATCCTTTTTTTCAGCTTTCACGACTTTTAAAACTCTAACCTCTTTTGTAATTCTTATTAACGAATTAAGTAATTCCCTCAGCTCTGTATAACCGTTTAATATTAAAGTCCATAGGATTCCATCATCTGTTAAAGCACCGTTCATTATGATATATTGAGACAAGACCTTAATGAATTCAGTTGATATGTAATTTGTACAAATGAATTTATACTTTGAAACCTTAATAGGTTCTTCACAAACTTGCCTAGCGTTTGTCTCGTCTCCACGTACTTCAATAAGTAGCTTACCTTTCTCGCCATCAACCCTGATATCGAGAATGTTGACTGTAATCTTGTTAGGAATAAATTCTGGGAACTGAAGTAAATTAGGAGTTTTTATTACGACGTATAACAGCATTACATAATTACCTCTAAACTTATACTACTTAAACTTATCTACTAACGCTTAAATTCAGTACTCAAGACCTTCATTCACCTTTCATAAACTACGAGGTTCATCATTACGAGAATTATAGCCTTGGAGTAATTTAAGCCATACAAAAAGAACGAGAATAAAAAAATATTGTATGCGGCCGCCGGGATTTGAACCCGGGACCTCCTGCGTGGCAGGCAGGCGTCCTAATCCAGGCTAGACTACGGCCGCACTGTTTAATTATGAGAACGGGAAGGTATTTATTTTTTTCCTTTAGTAACCAGCTTCTCAACATTTTTAAGATCGTAGTTAATCTGAGCCTTTCTCAGAGAGTTTTAAAAACACATTATAATTTTTCTCTTGTTCTTCCATCTTACTAAGTTGCAGTAAACTGAATTAAAATATATTAGAGGAATTTTTAGTCAATATAAGTTTTTATATCCATGAAGATAAAGAAGAACAAAAATATAAGCTAGCCTACAGGTAGCCGGGCAGGGATTCGAACCCTGGTCCCAGGGGCCAAAGCCCTGGATCCTTGACCACTAGACTACCCGGCTAATTCTATACTACTCCAACTTATCATTTAAGCTTAACGCTTAATTTATACTGATCTCTCCCATTTTTAGATAAGTAAGGAGAGACATGGGGGAAAGATTTATAAGGAAAGAAATAGAAAAGTTTAAAAGGTTTACTATTCGTGGCTGTATATAATTGGGGTGTTGTATTTGTCTGAAGAAAATAAACCTGTATCTACTCCTTGCCCTCCCGATAAAATTATATTCGATGCGGAGAGGGGGGAATATATTTGCTCTGAAACTGGAGAAGTTTTAGAAGATAAAATTATAGATCAAGGACCAGAATGGAGGGCATTTACTCCAGAAGAGAAAGAAAAGAGAAGCAGAGTTGGAGGGCCTTTAAATAATACTATTCACGATAGGGGCTTATCCACTCTTATAGACTGGAAAGATAAGGACGCAATGGGAAGAACCTTAGACCCTAAGAGAAGACTTGAAGCATTAAGATGGAGAAAATGGCAGATAAGGGCTAGAATACAAAGTTCTATAGACAGGAACTTAGCACAAGCTATGAATGAATTAGAAAGAATTGGGAACTTGCTGAACTTGCCAAAATCAGTTAAGGATGAGGCTGCACTAATCTACAGAAAAGCAGTAGAGAAAGGGTTAGTAAGAGGAAGGAGTATAGAAAGCGTTGTAGCAGCTGCAATATACGCAGCATGTAGAAGGATGAAGTTAGCTAGAACTTTGGATGAGATAGCACAATATACTAAGGCTAATAGGAAGGAAGTAGCTAGATGCTATAGACTATTACTTAGAGAGTTAGATGTCAGTGTGCCAGTAAGCGATCCAAAGGATTACGTAACTAGAATAGCTAACTTGTTAGGCCTAAGTGGAGCCGTTATGAAAACAGCTGCCGAAATTATAGACAAGGCGAAGGGTTCTGGTTTAACTGCTGGTAAGGATCCAGCTGGCTTAGCCGCAGCTGCGATTTATATAGCGTCATTATTACACGATGAAAGAAGAACACAAAAAGAAATAGCGCAAGTTGCAGGCGTTACTGAAGTTACTGTGAGAAATAGGTATAAAGAAGTGACACAAGAACTAAAAATTTCAATACCTACTCAATAACTAGAATGTTAGATTCCGCATATCCCATTTTTATTAAGATTTCCCTAACTTTTTCTTTATGATCTCCTTGAATTAGTATTTTACCATCTTTTACTGTACCTCCTGCTGCTAACTTGGATTTAAGTTCAGAAGCTATTTTTTTAAGTTCAGAATCATTACCTCCTAATCCTTCTATTATTGTGACTTCCTTTCCATATCTTCTTTTTTCAACTTTTATTTTAATAAATTGTTCTTCCTTTGAAAGTTGTTCGCATATGTCTGGTGGAAGACCACCACACAGATTTTCTGCCATTCTCAGAAATTATCTTTATATACACCCCCCTTTTAATCTTTCTATCGTTTTTTGTCAGATAAGCTTATAAATGTTACCGTTAAGTAAATGTTGCTATGGCGGTCTATAGATGTGGTAAATGCTGGAAGACGTTTACAGATGAACAATTAAAAGTATTACCAGGTGTTAGATGCCCATATTGCGGTTATAAAATAATATTTATGGTTAGAAAACCTACTATAAAAATAGTTAAAGCAATCTAGACTTATAAACCGTTGCAGCGATTTCCAGAATTATTCTAGAAGCTAGTACACTAGTTATACCTGAAGTGTCATAAGAAGGAGAAACTTCCACAACATCAAATCCTATAACTCTTTTATCTGCAATTAAGTTAATTATATCCAATAAAGTAGATGGGTCTAATCCATCTGGCTCTGGTGTTGCAACAGCTGGTGCGTAAGCTGGATCTATCCCATCCATATCAACTGAGATATAGAGTGATTTACATTCTTGTATTGAGGTAATTATTCTTCTTGAAGTCTCCTTAACCCCTAAAAGTCTAACTTGCTGAGGTGTAAAAAATGCTATCCCCTTTTGTCTAGCGTATTCTATTTCCTCCTTACTAACTGCCCTAGTCCCCACTTCAATAATTTTGACGCCATATTCAGATATCCTCCTTATAACACAAGCGTGATCGTATCTGTATCCCATGTATTCATCTCTTAAATCTAAATGTGCATCAAAACTGACTAAACATAATCCTTCCCTTTTCATTCCTTTTATCACTCCCGCAGTTATCGTGTGCTCCCCACCTATGGAAATAGTAATTTTCCCGTTTTCGTGGAAATAATTTATCACACTTGATATCCTACTTATGTTCTCCTCAACGTTTGAAGGGTGTAGAATTATATCACCTACATCATTGAAACCTATTTCGCCCATATCCACATCATTCCTTATTGAATAAAATTCAATATATTGAGCTGATTCTCTTATTGAAGATGGAGCAAATCTACTTCCTGGCCTATAGCTACTTGTAATGTCCATGGGTATTCCAATTATTACAAAGGGTGATCTTTCCTTGTTAAATCCAGCAAATTTCCTACTATTCTCATTTAAATAAAGTAATCTTCCGTCGCTCACTCGCTAATTTTGGTCATAGAACTTTATAAACTTGTTGTTAATGTTAGAGAGTTGTGAGTGAAGTAATAGATAAAGTGTTGGACTTAGCTAAAAGAAGAGGAATATTTTGGTCATCGTATGAAATTTATGGAGGAATAGCGGGATTTTACGATATAGGACCTATAGGTGTAAAGATTAAAAATAGAATAGTAGAGTTATGGCGAAAATATTTCGTGAAGGATAACAGTGACTTTGTAGTAGAAATAGAAAGTCCAATGATAGGCCCTGCTAAAGTATTTGAAGCCAGTGGTCATGTGGAAAGTTTTACAGACCCTATCGTTGAGTGTAATAATTGTAAAAGAATATATAGGGCTGATCATTTAATCGAAGACGTATTAAAGAGAAGCGTAGAGGGTCTTAAGCCAGAGGAACTAACGAGAATAATAAGGGAAAACAATATTAGATGTCAATATTGTGGGGGAGAGTTAGGAGAAGTAAGATTATTCAATTTACTTTTCACAACCAACATAGGTCCTTATACTGGTAATTTAGGTTACATTAGACCAGAGACAGCTCAAGGAATGTTTACTGCATTTAAACGTGTATATGAGGCTACTAGACAAAGACTACCTATTGGAATAGCTCAAGTAGGGAGAGTGGGTAGAAATGAGATCTCACCTAGACAAGGGTTAATAAGAATGAGGGAGTTCACCATAATGGAGGTAGAGTTTTTCATAGACCCAGAGGATAATAATATTGAAAACATACCATTACATAGATTTAAGGAGACAAAGCTCAATATTTTGACTGCGAGTGAAAAGGAAAAAGATGGTAAACCACAAGAGTTTAATTTAGAAGAGAGTGTAAGAGAGAAGATTATTATCCAACCTTGGATGGCATATTGGATGGCTGTAGCATCGATTTTTGTCAAAGCGCTAGGCATTAACGAATTTTATTTTGAAGAGAAGTTACCTTACGAAAGAGCACATTATTCTAAACAGACTTTCGACCAAGTTGCTGTAATTAATGGTATGAAGGTTGAGATTTCTGGGCACGCATATAGAGGAGATTACGATTTATCAAGGCACATGAAATATAGCGGACAAGATTTGACTATTTTTAGAAAATATAAAGAACCTAAAACGATTAAAAAGAAGAATGTCATAGTAAACAATACGAAATTAAAGGATAAGGAACTAAGAAAAAAGGTTATGGAGCTATTAAATGGGAAATCCGCTGAGGAAATTGAGCAAATGATTAGGAACAATGTGACGATAGATGGCAAACCTTTAGGTGAATTCATAAGCATTGTTGAGAGAGAAGAGAAGGTTCACGGTGAGCACTTTATACCACATGTTGTAGAGCCATCATTTGGCGTTGAAAGGACGTTATTCCTAACTATACTGAGCGCATATAGGGAAAAAGAGGGTAGAGTTTTGCTATCCTTGCCTAGACATCTAGCGCCTTACGATATTGCAGTTTTCCCACTTCTGGAGAGGGAAGAACTAATTAGGAAGTCAATGGAAATACGAGAAAATCTTTCCGAAAAATACGAAGTACTATACGATGATTCTGGAAGCATTGGAAGAAGGTATGCTAGAGCTGATGAGATTGGCATACCTTTTGCTATTACTGTTGATCCTCAGACATTACTAGATAACAGCGTAACAATAAGGGATAGAGATAGTTGGAAGCAAGTTAGAGTTAAAATAGATGACCTTAAGATTTCATTGGAAAAGTTATTTAGAGGAGAAGTCTTTAATAAGATTGGAATTGAGGTGAATGATAGTAATGAGTAATAATGAGAATGAAAAAGAAGAAGAGAAAAAGGTTGATATAAAAACTCTTGTTAGTGTTATACCTCCAGCCTCAGCATTAAAGGGGAGTAAAGCTCCACCGAAAGAGAAAAGAGTCAAGATTAGAAAAAGAAATGATGTTGATAAGGGGTTTGCAATAATTTCATCTAAACTAGCTAAAGATCTAGGGATTACTAATGACGTTGAAATATCAGTTAAAGGGAAAAGAATCAAGTTAAAGGCCATATTGCAAGAGGAGATACTTGAATTAGAGGTCTGGGCTAATCCCCAAGATCTGGTTACACTAGGTATAGAGGATAATAGTACGGTAACTGTGAGGGCTTCTAAATGAATGAGAGCGATATGGCAATAAGTAGAGTATTATTTGATTTTGAAACGATAATAAATGATCATACTGAGTACTTGAACGAGCTAGAGAATTTGGTGACTTTCCCAGAACCCGACATAGGAAAAGCCACTAGACTGGTTAGAAGAATGAGAAGAGTTAGAAAAGAACTCTTCCAAGGATTAGAAGTTATAATCCAAAATATAGATAAAACAAGTGATACCAAGATTAAAGAGGAGGCACTTGGTTTAGTTAATTATTTGGTAATAGTGGGATTAAAGGATGAAAAAGAGCTTCTAAATAGCCTAAATAATTATTTGAAAGATAAGGGAGTAAATATGGAAATAGATAAGGATTTGGAACAAATAGACAAGATTATGAATAGTATGTCACATCTTAATTTTTAAACTTTAATGACTGTTTTAAATCACAATGAGCGAAGGAATTGCTACACTTGCAATAGAGGAACAATTACAACAAATATCATTAAAATTGTTGGATGAAACTAGAGTTTTGTATGAGTTCTTATCTAATAACAATAATGTAAATGCTATGCAAATTTATTCCAAAGTAAACGGAATAAAAAACGATATAGAGGTTGGTAAATACAGACTTGGCGAGTACATTTTCAAAATTAGAGAAGGATTATTAGATAAGGACTTGTACATAGAAATATTGAATAATTTAGAGAAGGTTGCACAAAACTTAGACGCTGCAACATATAGGCTAAGTGTTATGCTATCTAAGCAAATGAATATCGATGACGTAATAAATAGATTACTTATAGTTATCTGCGAAAAGATAATTACATCGATCACCTACTTCATAGAGGCGTTAAGGTTATTATCTATCAATCCGAACAATTCCTATGAAAATGCTCGTAACGTAATAAAACTGGAACAAGAAATAGATGAACTATATAGGAGTCTAGAATTAACACTGTTCGAAAGGAAACTTGTTGACTTCTCCTACATAATGTTGCTAAAAGATATAGCTGATAGATTGGAAGATAGTGAAGATCTGCTGAAGAGTTCTGCTGACAATATAACCTATATCGCGTATGAGAGGATGTAGATGGTAAAAGCCTTATTGGTGGGATCTAAGGTATTAATCCCAAATGTAGATGAATCAAGATACATTTATTCAAACGGTTTCTATGGAAAGGCAGTAGGAATTTCTAAGCCGAAGGACCCTAAAGATATAATTAGACCTCTAGAATTATCATTAATTGAAAGCGTATATCTAGCCAAAAAGGGTTTAATTAAAGTTATCGATAAAAATGGTGAAGTTCTTGAATATGAGAAATTATATGAATATAGTTCTAAAATAATAAATAAATTTGATATCATGTACAGAGTTTACGAAGACCTGAGGGAAAAAGGATTCATAGTTAGATCTGGAGTAAAGTATGGAGCAGATTTTGCAGTATATACGTTAGGACCTGGATTAGAACATGCACCTTATGTGGTTATTGCAGTGGATATTGACGAAGAAATTACTCCTCATGAGTTATTGAGTTTTGGGAGAGTCTCCCACAGCACAAGGAAAAGATTAGTATTGGCTCTAGTAGATCGCAAAAGTGAAAGTGTAAGATACATAATGTTTAAATGGGTCAAAATGTAAGTTTAATATGATTGTCTAAAAGTTTGGGGGTTTAAGTAATTTGAAGAACGGAAATAGAGGCTTTGAAAGACAGCCCTCCTTTAGTGATGAACAGAAGCCAATGCCTTTAGGAGATAAGTGTAATTACTTGTGCCCATATTTCAGATGTAATAAGAGAGCATTACTAATACAGGTAAAATATACTAAAGGCAATCCATACAAAGTGGGCTATTGCAGATGGGTGGGGGATGTATGTATAACTGGTGAATGCCAATACGCTTATTGTGAGAAGAGAGCATTACTGCCTGGTAATAAATGTGCATTTGCCATAAATAAGAAGAATGAGAGGGATAATGAGATTGAAAAAGAACTTGAAAAGGAAGATTACGATGACAAAATGAAGGAGATAATATCAAAGAAATTTGGCAAAAAAGGATTAGATGTACTATAAGATATTTTATTGATAAGATAAAAATTACATTTATTTTATCCTATCCTTTCCATCTCTTATATATATCATGCTTTATTCCCAACAAATCTAAGGCTTTACCAACCACGAAGTTAACCATTTCATCAATGGTTTTTGGTAAGATGTAGAAAGCAGGAGAGGCTGGCATTATGAGAACACCTAATCTAGCTAGCTTTAGGGCATTTTCGAGTTCTATGGCACCTAATGGGGTTTCTCTAATTACCAAAACTAACTTCTTGTTTGTTCTGATGAAATTTAATGCAGTTCTGGATAGAAGATTCGATCCAATTCCATTTGCAATTTCTGCAAGTGTTTTAATACTACATGGAATAATAATCATACTTTCTGACGTTATTGAAAAACTTGAACTAGAAGGTGCAGCTTCGATCTGGGATTGGATATATATATTAGAGGAATACTTCTTTAACTCTTCAATTAAATTTATACCTAGCTCCTTTTGCGCTACTTTCTCTGCACTCTTAGAAATTATAATATGCGTCTCGTAACCGAGTTCATTTAGAAACTGGACAGTCCTAATACCATATATTGTTCCACTTGCGCCACTTATTCCTATAATAACCCTCTTTGCTTTTTCCCTCCCGCTCTTTGTTCCTGCTTCCTTAGCCAATCCGCCAACCATTGTTGATAACACCTATTACTACAAAAAACCCACGGTTTATTATTACAACATGTTTTAACTACTATTGGATTTTCTTTTATGATAGTGCCGCACCAACTGCATTTCAACGTAACCGTATTAGTATTTAATTGTAACGGCATATCTATCAATCGTAGTTGCTATAAAAAAACCTTGTCCACGTTCATGATTATAAAAGTTAATTTATAAGTGAGTTATATCAGTTTAGATTATGGAAGTTAAAATTAAGCAAGTAGATGAAGTTAAGATAAGTAGATACATAATTAAGGAAACAATGGAAGATTGGTACCAATTTGTAGAATCTGATGTGGTAATTGTAGGAGCTGGGCCATCTGGATTGTCAGCAGCCTATTACTTAGCTAAAGCTGGATTAAAGACACTAGTATTTGAGAGGAGGTTAAGTTTTGGTGGAGGAATCGGCGGAGGGGCAATGTTGTTCCACAAATTGATAATAGAAAAACCCGCAGACGAAATCCTAAGAGAAGTTAATGTAAGGTTGAAGGAAGTAGAAGAAGGAGTCTATGTTGTGGATTCAGCTGAATTCATGGCTAAATTAGCAACTGCTGCAATTGACGCAGGAGCTAAAATAATTCATGGAGTAACAGTGGATGATGTGATATTTAGAGAGAATCCTTTACGAGTAGCTGGAGTGGCAGTGGAGTGGACAGCAACACAAATGGCAAGCCTTCATGTAGATCCAATATTTATTTCAGCTAAGGCTGTAGTTGACGCAACTGGTCATGATGCTGAAGTGATTTCTGTCGCAGCGAGAAAAATACCAGAATTAGGAATAGTTATAGCCGGTGAAAAATCAGCATATAGTGAAAGAGCCGAGGAATTAACAGTGATTAACACCGGAAAGGTAGCTGAAGGTCTTTACGCAGCGGGTATGGCGGTTACTGAGGTTAAGGGATTACCTAGAATGGGACCAATATTTGGAGCTATGGTACTTTCTGGTAAAGCGGTTGCGGAGGAGATCACTAAGGATCTGCTAAAAAGTGAAATAAGAACTTAGCGTAGCGATAACATTTAAAACAGTAAACCTTAAATTGATACGTATTTTTAAAAATGGTGAAATAGAATGGAGTCTCAAGCTAAAGTGAAGATCTCAGATAAGGCAGAAGGAATTATAGAAAGGGATGTACAAAATGCTGTAATAGGAAGACGTGAAATCTCATTAAAAGTTTATCACATGGGTAGTGGAACCCCATCGAGAAAAGACATAATAAAGGCAATAATTCAAGCTTTTGCTTCCCAAGAGAACCTAGTAGTAGTTAGAAAAATATCTACAAGCTATGGAGCTGGTATAAGCAACATAAAATTGCATATTTATAAATCCCGTGAGATATTAGAGAAAATCGAGCCAAAATATTTATTAGATAGAGATGCTGGAACTAAACAAAAGAAAGGAGGAAGCAAAGGTGGCCAAGGAGCAAAAGGTTAAAGCAATAGTAAGAACTTATTACGTAATTGAAGGGAATAAGGTTAAGCTAAAAAATAAGAAATGTCCTAGATGCGGAAGTATAATGGCTCACCACTTAAAACCAAATGAGAGATGGTCTTGTGGAAAATGTGGTTACACTGAGTTTATAGGCACTTCAAAGAAAAGATAAAATATGTTAGTACTGGGTATCGAATCTACCGCCCATACTTTCGGAGTAGGAATAGCAAAAGATCAACCACCCTACATATTGGCAAACGAAAGGGATGCTTTTGTTCCCAAAGAGGGTGGTATGAAGCCTGGAGATCTACTAAAACACCATGCTGAAGTCTCAGGGACAATACTGAGAAGAGCCCTAGAGAAAGCTAATATTAGTATAAATGATATTAATTATATAGCAGTAGCTTTAGGACCTGGTATAGGACCAGCATTAAGAGTTGGTGCTACACTAGCGAGAGCGTTATCGCTAAAGTATAATAAGAAATTAGTTCCAGTGAATCACGGTATAGGACATATTGAAATAGGGTATTTAACAACTGAGGCCAAAGACCCTTTAATCTTATACCTCTCAGGCGGAAATACAATCATAACTACCTTCTATAAAGGGAGGTTTAGAATTTTTGGAGAAACATTAGATATTGCATTAGGAAACATGATGGATGTATTTGTAAGAGAGGTGAACTTGGCACCACCATACATTATTAACGGAAAACACGCAATTGATATTTGCTCAGAAAAAGGAAGCAAATTACTTAAATTACCTTACGTTGTTAAGGGTCAAGATATGTCATTTTCTGGATTACTTACAGCAGCGTTAAGGTTAGTCGGAAAGGAAAAGTTAGAAGATATTTGTTACTCGATAAGGGAAATAGCATTTGATATGTTATTGGAAGCTACAGAAAGGGCACTGGCACTTACCTCAAAAAAGGAGTTAATGATAGTTGGAGGAGTAGCAGCTAGTGTAAGTTTGAGAAAAAAGTTGGAAGAGTTGGGAAAAGAGTGGGACGTACAAATTAAAATAGTACCGCCAGAATTTGCGGGAGATAATGGGGCGATGATAGCTTATGCTGGTATGTTGGCTGCATCAAAAGGTGTATTTATTGATGTTGATAAATCATACATAAGACCTAGATGGAGAGTAGACGAGGTAGATATTCCTTGGAGAAATTAAGGTTAATTAAGCGTGGTGCAGAATCCAACATATATGAAGGATATTTTTTGGGTATTCGTGCAATATTTAAACAAAGAATTAAGAAAAGTTATAGAAATCCAGAACTAGATCATAAAATCAACTATGAAAGGACAATATTAGAGGCTAAGATAATTTATACTGCGCTTAAAAACGATGTGAATGTACCTGCAGTGCTTTTTATAGATCCTAATAATTATTTATTGGTAATTGAATATATAGAAGGGGAGATAGTTAAGGATCTAATAAACACAAATAATTCTGTCCAACCATTATCTAAAATAGGAGAAAGAATAGGGGAACTTACGGGAAAGTTACATAGTATAGGGATAGCTCACGGTGATCTAACAACTAACAATCTCATCCTAAGTTCTATAAATAACGATATCTTTATAATAGATTTTGGTTTATCAAGGAGAACTCAAGATGAAGAGGATCTTGCAACGGATTTTCATATATTTCTAAGATCTTTAGAAAGTATACATTCTGACTTTAAGGATATTATCTACAATTCATTTGTGGAGGGTTACAGAACAATCATGGGTGGAAAGACTGACGAAATATTAGAGCTAGTAAAGGATATTAGGATGAGGGGAAGATATGTTGAGGAGAGACGTAAGAATAGGAGTGGTAACGAGTAATGAGAATAAGTTTATGGAATTAAAAGAACTTGCTAAGAGCTTTAATATAGAGTTAGAACAGCTTAAAGGAGAGAAAATAGAAATACAAAGTGATAATTTAGAGGAAATATCTAAAACAGCTGCATATTTAGCGTATTTGACCTTCAGAAGACCATTAATAGTAGATGATAGCGGGTTATTTATAGAAACCTTACAGAATTTTCCTGGTCCCTACACAAATTTTGTTAAGAACACAATTGGACTTAAAGGTATACTAAAATTGCTCGAAGACCTAAAAGATAGGTCAGCGTATTTCATGACTGTATTGACGTTTACTGACGGAAAAATAATTAAAACATTTAATGGTATCGTAAAGGGAGTTATTTCTGAAGAGATTAGGGGTAATTCAGGTTTTGGATTTGACCCCATATTTATCCCAGAAGGAGAAAAGAGAACTTTCGCGGAGATGTCATTGGAGGAGAAGAATAAATACTCACATAGGGCAAGAGCGTTTGCTAAATTTGCTGATTTCTTAATGAGCTATCTTGAAAAAGCATAAAATAAGTAGTTCTTGAAATAAACTATTTATACCTTAAAGTTTCTTTTATACTATCCTCATTTAGGTCTTCATAGTATTTCTTGTAATAGTCTTCAATGTATTTTAAATCATCTTCAGTAAGACTTGGTAAATTTTCCACTTTTACATATTCCTCCAATTCGTTTATCGAAGTTATATTAGGAACCACTGTGGACACATTCTTATTGGATAGAATAAATTTTAGAGCCAATTCAGATAATTTCATTCCTTTAGAATTCGCAAACTCCTTTAGTTTTAAGCTTTTCTTAATTCCTTCATTTAGCCATTTGCTATCCTTTAACGATCTATGCAGTTTAGGATCAGAAATCAATGGCCATTTATCTTCAATTAAAACATCAGAAGCATGAGGTACCCTTATTACATGTCCTATTTTCTCGTACTTCAAGAACTTATTCCCTGGCCTTTGCTCAATAATATTATATATGTACTCTAAGCTTTCGTATCCCATATTTATGGCCTCAATTCCCTCCTCTTCCCAACCTAATGTGGGACCTAAAGCAGCACCATACATTCTTATTATCCCATCTTTCTTTAACGATCTAAGAAAAGATAGGATCTCTGGATTTTTAATTACATTAATCTTAGGATTGTGAATCATCAGTATGTCAATATAGTCTGTTCTTAATCTTTCTAGGGACCTCTTTAGAGCAAATTCAAGATAGGGTATATCAAATCTTTGTCTTATTTTACCTCCCTCTTTATGATAAAAATCGTACCCTATCTTAGTTAGTATCACTATATTGTCTCTCTTAGTCTCTAAAACTTTTGCAATAATTTCCTCACCCTTACCCTCTCCGTAAGTATCTGCAGTATCGTAAAAGTTAATTCCAAGTTCATACGCTTTTCGTAATATATCCTCTGCCTTATTTGTATCCGCGCCCCACCAATCAGTAACTAAGCTCCATACTCCAATCCCTATTTCAGATGTTGTAATGTTAGTATCACCTATGCGTCTGTAGAGCATGTAATATCAACCATTATTATCATTGCATTTTAAATAATAAAAATAAACATGATAGTGATGCGAGTTAAGGTAAACGAAAAACAATTCGACATGATTATTGATAAACTTAAACTAATGGTCTACGAGTATAACACAAAGATAAAGGAATACGGCGTCTACCTAAAACCTTATCATATTGTTTATAAAAATAGTAAGAGATATATCTATATTGGAAAATATTGGTACAAATTAGAGAAAATTGGGGGGAAATTAAAATGGATATATCTTGGCAAAACCAAGCCTATACAGAATATGCCAAATCCTCCGCAGATACCGGAATCGACTATAATAAAAGAAGACAATGAATACATAGTAGACGAGAAAATATTATATGATCTCGAATGATAACATCTTCTTAATCTCCTCTTCCTTTAATCTCAAGCTTTTTGCATTAGCTATGCTTACTATATCCTCTGTATCGAGACGTATCAGTTCTGCTAATGCCAATGCCAATGCGGGATTAAATGGAGAACTCATGAATACTAGCTCTGAGCTCTTCCTAGCATTAACCCTAGCCATTCTATACAAACTAGCTAGTGCCTCGTAAGTATTATTTACGTTAAGCATCTTTGAGTACTGAGTTCGTCTTAAAATGTCAAGTATTTCAGTATTACTTGTAGAAGAAGAGAGATCTTTAAGTATCTCAGTACCGATTTTACAAACAGTATTCTCTACTGTTTTGTGTTTGATTGCCAATGATATTGAGTAGTAATCCTTATAATAGCATATTATGTTTTCGGCAAGACTTTTCCAATCACCCTTAAAACCTTCTATGATCTCTGATAGTTTCTTTATGAAATAGATATCAAGTAACGATAGAAGATAGGATATATTTTTACCTTGCCCATCCTTGATAGCATATGAAAGAGCGTTGGCATATATATTTCCCTTAAAACTGTTAGTTAATTCCTCAAGTGAAGATGGTATTTGATCGAAGTATTTTTTGAAAAATCTTATTTTATTACTATCCCCATTTCCAATACCATTAACTATACTAACTATTATATTTTTCAATTCATCTAAAGATAGCATGTAAATATATAGGTCAACTATATTATACGTCACTCTAAATATTGAAAAATAATTTCTTATCTTTTCTAATAGTGTAAGAGATCTAGACTTAAGCATGAATTCAAAATCCTCTATACTAGCTGGTTGTTCCTCAATCATTCCCCTTTCTTTAAGTAGTGAGGCAACATTATTCCAACTTTCGCTACTTATTAATTCGTTAACTAAACCTTTTGTTAATAATGAGACCTTTTGCGTTCTAGAGATCGAATGTATAAAAGAGTAAATCGCATAACTCATTTAAAGACACCTAATAGTTGCCTTATAACCTCGTTTACAACTTTATCAACATTCTTCTCAGCTTCCTTCCTTATCTCATCCAATTGTTTTTCTCGCTCAGAGACGTATTTATTTCTTATTTCGTCTAATTGCCTTTTTTTCTCTTCATTTAATAATTTTTGAACCTCATCCAGCGATTTCTCAGCAGTTGCCCTTAATTCGGAAAGATAAGAGTCTGAAAGGGTGATTAATCTTTTACTGTCATCTGCTATCTCTCTTTTTATTCTCTTTATTTCATCCTCAAACTCTATTATTGCCTTAGAGTACGCGTTAAACTTAACTTCACTCATCAAATATACTCCGCTAACAGTACCTTATATTGATTTTCTTCCCCTAATAATAAAACCCGTATGCATAATACCTATATTTCTAGGCCTTACAGCGTTCTCCTTAACTTGATACTCTCTCAAAATAAGTTCTTCCACATGAATATCTATAATTCCAGAATTCTTCATTGCGAAAAATGTTTTCTCTATTTGATTTACCGTAGGAACGAATACAATTATTGTAGATGAAGGTTTAAGAGGTTCATAAAGCTTTGGTATGGCATTCCATGGATCGGGCATATCTAAAAAAATTGCATCTGCCTCCTTCTCATCTATACCTTCCCTTATGTCCTTCAATTTGAATACTATCTTATCTTGAACACCTAACACATTTGCATTAAATTTAGCTACTTTTTGCATATCTTCTCTTACATCATAAGTATAGATTTTAGCGTTCTCACTTAAACTTAAGGCTAATGAAATTGTTAGAAATCCAGATCCAGTTCCAGCTTCAATCACTGTCTTTACTTGATTTAGTGAAAGGGTAGTTAAGATGTATCCTATATCTTTAGGATACAGAACTTGCGAAGGCCTCTTTAGTCCTTTGGAGTAGAGATCTTGTATAGTAGGTTTTAGTAAATAAGCTTTAGCGCCAGTTTGCAAGGTTAGTGAGGAACCATACTCAAGACCTATTAAATTATCGTAAAATATTACTCCTTTGTCAGTATCAAGCCTTTTACCTCTTTCCAGTTTGGAAATATACGCTCTTTTTGGATCTATCCAAATTACTACTGGATCTCCCTCATTTAATGGCATCATATAATAGGAAAAATAGTGAGTTAAGTATCTTTCTACTTGGCAAAAAAGCATCAGCTTTGGTGTCTTATATCACTTTATCAAAAATACCAGCCTTCATCATCTACTCTTCTGTAGTTACCCATAGTTCTTTCCGTATAAAATCACCTATTGCTGCTCTTATGACTTCACTTCTAGAACCATATCTACCTGTATTAACTAATTCATCTATTGCTTCCAAAAACTGCTCTGGTAGTTTTACCGTTATTATTTTCATAGAAACTCAGATAGCATAGTTAATTTTATAACATTTATAAGAGTTAGCCCGGTAATGTAGACCATAAATGATTAAAATATACCGTGCCAATGTCTATAAGATATTTGTGATTTGAAAATAGCCCCGTCAATACATCATTATTCTTTATGATTAGGAGAATAGAGTCAGAAGTAATTATACCACTGCCGAATAAAGATTGAGCTCTCTTAACTTGAGCTGAGGGAATGTCAGGTAAACTAACGCTTTTATCCACTATTATTTTAGTTTCTGCCTTAAGAGAGTTGGCCTTTAATATATCTACAATATCACTTCTTACAAACTCTTGATAGGATACTGCAACCAGATATGTCTTGCTGTAATCCTTCAGTAGCCTTAACGCACTATCCATTATGTTATCTCTTGGTATAACAACTATGTTATATGCCATATTAGAGGAAAAAATACTGGATATCGGCTCAATGAATTGTTTTTCAAATTCATCTAGTTTCTCTTGGAAAGTAATTTTAATCTTATTCCAAACGTCTCTTAAAGGAATTGCCTCATAAACAGCAGGTCTTTTATCTATCTTTATAACCCACCCTCTACCTTCAAGTTTAGATAAAATATTATATACTTTAGTGTATGGTAAGCTTAACTTATTTGAGACCTCTCTTGCAGTTGCTCTTCCATATATTAAGAGATATGAATATACCTTTAATTCCGATTTTGATATTCCAAAAACTGAAGCAAACTTCGATACTCTGCTAATGGTCTCTTCTAATAATTCAGATGACATCTATAATTTATTAGGCAGAATTGGAATTTAAAACATAGTGAGTAAGAGATGGGTGGAGCTTCAAAGAAGCCTATTTCAACAATGGAAAAGAGATTAAAGAAGGAGGCTGAAAAGCAACAAAAGGCGGAGGAGAAGAAGAAAGGTCCATCAAAAACTGGAAAAGAGATAATTAGTAGGGCAGTAACTATAGATGAAGAAACTAAGAAGAGAGTTCTAGACGAAATAAAGAAAGAGAGTATTATAACCCCGTATGCCTTAGCTACAAAATCGGGAATAAGCATAAGTGTAGCTAGAAAAATACTAAAGGAATTAGAAAATCAGAATGTAGTTAAGTTATATTCTAAGAATAGAAGATTGGAAATATATATTGCTGCGTCTTAAAATCTATTCCTCTTCTACTGTAGAAGCAGATCTCTTCTTCACCTCACCCTTAATCTTTTTTACACCTTTACAAAGACCATTTATAATTGGTTCTAAATAAGTTAATGATGTCTGTTTTGACGATGATGTTAAGATTGAGCTTTCAACGAACAATATACTGTCATCTTCCTCAGCTTCCTTACTTATCAAATTATCTGGAGAGGTAATGAAAGTCGGTGAGTAGCCTATAATTTCTCCCTCTTCATCCTCTATACTTTCCCCTACTATCAAATAAGGTATTCCGTTCTCTATAGTCCTAGCAATTGCAAGATGTTTTATAACTTGCTGCTCTTTTCCCAAGGCTTTCATAGTACCTATAACAATTTCTGAGCCTCCCATAGCTAAAAGCCTACTGATCTCCGGCGAGAAAATATCGTCCTCAGCGATAATGCCATATCTCCTATCAAAAACTACATTAACTGGTTCTTTCCCTGCTGATATTCCTAGCCTTATATCCTTATCAGACAGCACGGTTTTCCTATATTTCCCTATAATCTCCCCTTGTGGTGATATTATGAGTGAAGTCAAGAATATTTTAGGACCAGCTTGTTCTAAAATAGGCCCAACTATTACATGAACTTCCCCATCCATAGCGAGGTTTATTAGAGTATCAGTATTATTACCGGGAATTTTCTCTGCGAGATTTTTAATGAAACTCCTTAGCTTCTTGTCATTATCGTATATTTCAAACATATTTCCAGAAGGGAACAGCGATGGCAGTATAACTAATTTTGCACCTTTATCTTTAGCTTGCCTTATTAGTTTTTTGGCTTTCTCTAGATTGTGTTTCCTTGATAATTCTTTAAGCCTTAAATGAACTAAAGCTATAAGCATAAACTTTTTCACCAACCTTAACTAATTGTTTGTATTTCATTATATAATTCTTTTAAGAGTACTAAATAATCAACTTTACCCTCCTCTACCTCGTTCATCTTTTCGAGTAATTTCACAGTTCGTTTTTCAGATACTACTTGTTTATATTTTTCCATAAGATATTCTTTAACTGCCATACCTAATTTGGTTGGTATTATTTTCTTCAAATTTTTAGACTCTATAATGTATCTCCTTTTCTTTAATGTAGAGATTATGACTGCATACGTACTCGGTCTTCCGATCTGTTTACTTTTCATCTCGCTTATCAACTCTCCTTCAGTATATAATTGCACATCACTCTTATTTAACGTACTTGTTACTTTACCAATAAGTTCTTTTCCCTTCATTTTTTCGTCTATAGGTTGATAAGGCTTAAATGTAGTATAAATAGCCTCTTGTAATACTTGTCTAAACTCATCTCCTTCTTTTAACCTATACCCAATAACAAACTCCTTCTTACCCTCATCTAAGTCCAATTCAGTATTATCATCAGTATACGCCTTTATCTTAACTATTTGTTTAGTTACTATTAATGGTGGTAGTTGACTAGTAATGAACCTCCTAAATATTAAATTATATACTCGAAAGTGATTGAAGGTTAATTGTTTGGAAAGTTCCAAATCCCCTTGCTCTATGGACGCCTTTAGCATGGTTTCATCTAGGGGTTTAGTAGGCCTTATAGCTTCATGTGCGCCTCCTTCTCCCCAAGATCTTGGTCTAAATACCTTGGAAATGTCAACTTGTTTAGACTTAAGATAACTTTCTGCTACACTTATACCAACGTTAGATATCCTGGTACTGTCTGTTCTATGATAGGTTATCAAACCCAATTCGAAAAGATCTTGAGCTATTCTCATGGTCTCCGATGCAGGAATTCTTAAAAGATTGGCAGCGTCAGTTAGTAATGTATCTGTAGTATATGGTGGTAAGGGACCAAAATCTTCTTCTTTTGTATTTATATCTACTATTTGTATAAATAGCTGAGTTTTTTTAGATAAGCCATTCTTCTTTGAAGCCAATATGCTAAAGGGAAAGACTGATTTATCTTGAGACTCTATAATAAGGTACTTTTTCTTATTTTCGTTATATTTTTGGTATCTATTGACTATCCAATCTAATACTGGAGTTTGAACTCTACCTGCACTCAGATTACGATTTTCTTTACACTCCGTATTTTCCTTAGATATGGATTTACAGTGTTGTTCCCAAAACTCCGTTTGAAGTTTCCGTGATAGTTTAAACCCAATCCACCTATCCTCAATCCTTCTGACAATTTGCGATTTAACTAAATTATCGTTAAATTCTCTAGGATTCTTTATTGCATTAAGTATTGCTCTTCTAGTTACCTCGTGAAATTCAGCTCTCTTTATATTACTATTAAATGGTCGAATAGCCAAATATATATCCCAAGAAATTTTTTCTCCTTCAGTATCAGGGTCGGTACCTATAAGAACCTCATCAGCTTCAAGAGCCAATTTCCTCAGTATATCTACAACCTCTGTCTTATCAGCAACTATTTTGGACCCACAAATAGGACATTTATTCTCACTTAGATCCTTTACTATCTGATGACCTTTTTCACATTTCTTTATGGTAGAATAAATTGGAACAAATTTGTTATCTTTTACTAGAACTCCATATACATAATTGCCATCGTATCTTTCATTGTCATCTTCAGTTATTAGATCATAAATATGCCCACCACTAGCAGCCACAATTAGGATCCTATCTCCAAGTACTGTCTCATAAACTCTGAGCTTACCATACGATCTTGTAGATGGTCTTGAAAAGAAGTTTGAAATAGTTTTAGCCTTGTTAGGAGATTCAACTATAAATAAAGTAGTCTTAACGTTAATAGCGGACGATTCTACTCTTCCCTCTTTCTTCATTTTACTCAAATTCTCTCTTTCTTCAGTTATTTTAGTTACAATATCACTTAAACTAACTTGTCCAAGTCTATCTGCATCTATATCTAGGGGATACCATTTTACTTCATCTAAGATTAAATTTAGTTTTTTGTTAAGTAATTCAAATAATCTAAGATTATCTATTAATAATACTGAAAGACCAGTAGTTAAATTAGCGCCGTAAAGTCTAGATGTTCTGCCACTAGCCTGAATATAGGTTAAATAGTCTGGCATTAGAATATAATCCCCTTCTATTACCAAATCCCCAACAGCTGATATTTTTTTCAAAAACTCAGTATCTTTTAGATATTCATTAACTAAACTATACGCCTCCTTTAGCCTCTCATCATCTATCTTTCCTTCTCTTATATCCTTGGCTAACATTGCTAAAGCTGCAGGGCTTATTCTTCTTAATCTCTTACGAATATAACTAAGTAAGCCCCTTATCTTGTCATCGTTCTTCACTAAGTATACTAAGTTTAGTAGTCTAGTTAACGCCAATGGATGCATATATTCGCCAATTTTGAATTTAAATTTTGGTATACCTACAAAGATTGAATATTTTACTCTCCAAGGTAAATCTATTCCTCTAACTAAAACTCCGTAATGAGTTGCCACACCGACTAGAGATCCCACCTCACCTCTCTCAAATTTCTCCAATTTGGAAATAGAAGACGATGCAACTGATTCTGCATTTATCCCATGGTCTCTCAAATTTGAAGCTAAATACTCGGCATATTGAACACCTTTATCTATAGGCACAAAAATCAAAGTACCGTCATTAAGCCTTTTAAGAACTCTAATAACAGTACCGAGTGTGCATTCGTCAACATCTCGCTCTTTACAAGTTTGAGTCAGATCAATATAAGAGTCATAAATATTCCTTAGGTATATTACGGAACTCCCGGGTCTAAAGCCCATAAGTGATGAGAGTGTTGGATTTCCCCTACTAATAGTTGCAGAGGAGAAAATTACTATTTTGTCCTTTAGTTTATTTTCTCTAATTTCTTGGATTTTTCCGAACTTCTCTTCATCACCTATATTTTCTCTAAGTAATTTCATAGTTGTTTGAATATCCTCATCAGTAAACCCTACCAGCCGAAGTATTGCCTTGGCACTTTTCCCAGATTTTAACGCAACGTCTACATCATCCACGAAAATAAAGTCAAACTTTACATTCGACAATTCAGATAGATTCTGAATAACATATCTACTAGTAGAAACAAATATGTCAAAATCCCCACTTTTAAGTTGTTCTAATACGTTCTCAGTCTGAGTAGAAGATTGTTTATTATAAAGTATTCTAGGTGAATATGAGTATGATTCAGAAAATTTTGCCAGTTTATCTACCGTTTGTGATATTAAAGTCCTAGTTGGGAAAATAATGATTGATTTCCTATTACGAGTAGCATTGTATAGGGACATTATTAAGCCAAATGTCGTCTTACCTAGACCGGGAGGTGCTATTATTGCAAAACTTTCTCCCCTTAAGAACCTTATTATCCATGACCTTTGAGGACCTATAGGTTTCGAACTATTTAGTAATTTACTGAATATTTCTTCAACTTCCTTGTATTCTTCCAATATATTATATAATTGGTTAAGATTTTTCAAAGTATTGTTTTCAGAAAGAATATTAATCAGATCAGATAAATTGTTAAACTCTTTATCCTCCTTTAAGCACGATTCGCATGCAGAACCGTTAAATAGCCTCTGAGATGATACATTTCCTCCACAATTGGGACATGATCTAGTATATATTGAGGGAGGGACTTTGTCTATGCTTGTCAATTTCTCAATCTCGTATAGTCTTAATGAGAAAGACTTATTTTAAACGTTTCGGAAAGATGATTAATATGTCCCAACAATTAAAATTGAGAGTGGTAGAAGCTAGGCAAAGAGATGTTGGTAGGAAGGTCGCCAGAATAACTGATTACACTATGAGTAGGTTAGGAATAGAGAACGGTGATTATGTAGAGATTACTGGGCCTTCAGGATCTTCATTGGCACAAGCGTTAATAGGAGATGGAATAGCGGACAGTGAGATAAGAATAGATGGTTACATTAGAAAATCCATAGGAGTGGGTATTGGAGATGAAGTTACGGTAAAGAAAGCACAAGTGCAAGATGCTAGCAAGGTAGTTTTAGCTCCAACACAACCTATTTCCTTTAGCCAAAGTTTTGTAGAATATGTTAAAGACTGGTTAATGGATAAACCTCTAAGCAGAGGAGAAACAATTTCTGTTCCTACTTACGTTGGATCCATAGACTTCGTTGTAGTTTCAACACAGCCTTCACAATCTGTAAGAGTTACAGGTAGAACTTCCTTAGAGATAAGACAAGAACCAGTAAAGGAAACTGCAGTAGTACCTAAGGTGACTTGGGAAGATATTGGCGACCTTGAAGACGTAAAGGAGAAAATAAGAGAAATAGTAGAACTTCCAATGAGACATCCGGAAGTTTTCCAGCATCTAGGAATAGAACCACCTAAGGGTGTATTACTATATGGACCACCAGGAGTTGGAAAAACCTTATTGGCTAGGGCACTTGCTAATGAAATAGGTGCGTACTTCACTTCAATCAATGGACCAGAAATAATGAGTAAATTCTACGGTGAAAGTGAACAGAGACTAAGGGAAATCTTTGAGGAGGCGGAAAAGAACGCGCCAGCTATAATTTTCATCGATGAAATAGATGCGATAGCACCAAAGAGGGAAGAAGTTACCGGAGAAGTAGAGAAAAGAGTGGTATCGCAATTGTTGACTCTAATGGATGGAATTAAAGGAAGAGGAAAAGTAATAGTCATAGGAGCAACTAATAGACCAGATGCTGTAGATCCGGCATTAAGAAGACCAGGTAGATTTGATAGGGAAATAGAGATTAGACCGCCTGACGCTAAGGCTAGAAAAGAGATTCTACAAGTACATACTAGAAATATGCCTCTAGCTGAGGATGTGGATTTAGATAAAATCTCCGAACAGACTCACGGCTATACTGGAGCTGATCTAGCAGCTCTAGCTAGAGAAGCAGCAATGAATGCCTTAAGAAGGTTTATTAATGAACGCAAAATTAATCTAGAACAAGAACAAATACCAGTCGATGTCTTAAAGGAATTGAAAGTAACTATGCAAGATTTCATTGACGCCATGAAGTTCATCCAACCAACACTCCTTAGAGAAGTATATGTGGAAGTGCCAAAAGTTAAATGGGAGGATATTGGAGGATTGGAAGAAGCTAAACAGCAATTAAGAGAAGCTGTTGAGTGGCCATTAAAATTCCCAGAAATGTTCGAAAAGCTTGGTATTAGACCACCTAAGGGTATATTATTATTTGGTCCACCAGGAACTGGAAAGACGATGCTTGCAAAGGCTGTTGCAACTGAAAGCGGAGCAAACTTCATAGCAGTGAGAGGACCAGAAATATTATCCAAATGGGTAGGTGAAAGTGAAAAAGCAGTTAGGGAAATATTTAGGAGGGCAAGGCAAACGGCTCCTTGTGTAATATTCTTTGATGAAATAGATTCGATTGCGCCCATGAGAGGCTTTACACACGATTCCGGTGTAACAGAAAGAATAGTAAATCAGTTACTATCAGAAATGGATGGAATCCAATCGCTAAATAGAGTTGTAGTTATAGCTGCAACTAATAGACCAGATATTCTAGATCCAGCTCTGTTAAGACCAGGTCGATTTGATAGATTAATATATGTCCCCCCACCTGACGAAAAGGCTAGAATAGAGATACTCAAAATTTATACTAAAACACTACCCATAGATTCCAGTGTGAACCTAGAGGAGTTGGCCAAAAAACTTGAGGGATATACTGGAGCTGATATAGAGGCTTTAGCTAGGGAAACCACAATGAAAGTATTAAGACAAAAGTATTATGAGTGTTTAAATAAAGCCAAAAAGGAGTGTAAAGACCAAGAGTGTAGTGATAAGACCATAAAGAATTGTATGAGCAATCTGGAAATAAAAATCACTATGCAAGATTTCCTAGATACCATGAAGGTTGTAACGCCTAGTCTGACTAAAGCTGATATTATGAGATATGAAAACATGGTAAAGGAAATAAAGAGATCGGTGATTGGTTGAAGCAATACAAAATTCTTTTAATAATTGCAGATGGTTTAGGAGACAGACCAGTATCTAAATTAAATGGATTAACCCCATTAGAAGCTGCCAATAAACCAGCCATAAGTGATTTACTTAAAAACTCAATGATTGGTTTGATGGATCCAATATCCCCTGGCGTAATCCCGGGGAGTGATACTTCACATCTATCAATATTTGGGCTAGATCCACACGTTTATTATAGAGGAAGAGGGGCTTTCGAGGCATTGGGGGCTGGAGCCACACTCAAACATGGAGATGTTGCGTTTAGAGGAAATTTCGCTACAGTGAACAATGATCTAGTAGTAGTTGATAGAAGAGCAGGAAGGAAGCTTGAAGAGGGAGAGGAGTTAGTAAAGGAATTAAATGAAAAAATTAAAGAGATAAACGACGTAAAAATTAGATTTTATAAAGGAACAGAACATAGAGTAGCGGTAGTATTATCCGGGAAAGGAATAAGTGATAAGGTTAGTGACACTGATCCTCATTACGAAGGCTTAAAAGTTCTAGAAAGTAAACCATTGGAAGATTCTACTGAAGCTCTGAGAACCGCTGAGATAATCAACATACTTACGCGGAAAGTTTTCGATGTCTTAAACTCCTCAGAAGTAAATAAGAGAAGAATAGAACAAGGAGAGAAGCCGGCTAATATAGTATTGTTAAGAGGAGCTGCGCATTATATTAAGTTGCCATCATTTTCAAGCTATACTAAGCTTAAAGCTGCTGCTGTTTCAGCTACAGCACTTATAAAAGGGATATGTAGAGAACTTGGTATGAACGTTGTAACACCAGTAGGCGCCACTGGAGGTATAGATACTGATTATAATGCTAAAGCTAAAGCGGCAATAGAACTATTAAAGGAGAATGATTTCGTTTTTCTACATATTAAGGCTACTGACGCTGCATCACATGATGGGCTAGTAGAAGAAAAAGTAAAGGCGATTGAGAGGATAGATAAAGTGGTAGGAACTATTGTGGACAATGTTGGAAGAGATAATCTAATATTGATGTTTACTGGAGATCATGCGACCCCAGTGGAGGTTAAAGAACATTCAGGAGATCCAGTTCCAATACTTCTCTACGTGCCTTATCCAATTATTAATGATAATGCCAGAGATTTTAACGAGAAGGAGGCTAGAAAGGGAAGTCTAAGAATAAGAGGATTGGACGTAACAAATATATTGCTAAACTACTCTAATAGAGCAGAAAAATATGGTGCGTGATGACGCTCGGAAGGACGGATTTAAAAATGAAGATCCTGCGCAGGGCTGATTAAAGTAGAATTTGCTCTCCAATATGAAAGAGAGTTAACATTCTTTAACTACGGCTTTTTCTAATATGTCTCTTACTCTCCACCTTATCATCTCGTTTACTATAATTACAACCGCTCCCGCATTAGGTTGCCCATAAATAACTATATCACCATTATCTGCACTCAATGTGACCGGAATAACAAGTAAGTCCTCTTCTCCATTTACAAAAACTACTCCACCATCCCTATCTTTTAGGATGTTCTCCATAATTTCAAATATTTCAAATCGAATTTTCCCCGCCTCATTGGTTACCCTATATTCCTTATTCTTTACAATAGTCCTTTGTGGTATAGATCTCTTGGTTTTTCCATCTATAACTTCTAAGAAGGGGATTATACCATTTTCTTCTAATACTCTGCTTACGTAATCCCCTACAGTTATAACCTTGAAACCTTGTTGTATCGATTTAGATACAAAATCTAAAAAGAGTTTGTTATTTGTAAAAAGAATACCATATGGTCTAGAAAGTTCTTTCCTTAAATTATCAAAAGCAAAACATAGGTTTACTTTATTATTATCGCGTATTTCCATGGTTTTGGGGCCTCAGTTATTTTAGCTACTTCAGACTCTGAATCAATGATAATAATCATACCATCCCACTCTTCTGTAAAACTACTGCTGCCACATACTGGACATGTTTCCTTGTCAGTCTCTACTAATGCCTTACAGTTTTTACATGCTTTAAAAACTGATTTCTTAGCCATTCACACTCACTTCTTAGCTTGTGTTATCCACTCTAACTTGCCCAAGTAGGGTTGTCTCATAGTTAAAGCGATTCTAGGCAATCTACCTGTTACCGTAGACGCTACGCTTATCACTCTTGCTCTTACTTTGTCACCCTTTTGTATTACTTTCTTAGATTTCTCACCGAATATTATACCTCTTACATTGTCATATTTTAGTGTATCATCTGTTATTTGGGAAATGTGAACGAGGCCATCCATCGGTCCTAAGTTAACGAACACACCATAGTTATCAACTTGTAAAACCTCACCCTCAACTACTTCTTGTACAACTGGTACATAGGTTATCATATCAAACTCGACCTCATGATAAGTAGCACCATCACCAAATACTAATATCCCTTCCTCACTGGTTTTCACATTTAATATAGCTAAAACTAGACCTAAATCCTTAAGGATCTTTTCTTGATATTGTTGTCTTAGTTCATTTAAAGCGATCTCATTTAATGGTTTACCAAACTCATTGGGTGGGATCCTCACAATGCTACGTGCTTTAATAAGTTTATACATACGTTAGATAGGATATAAGGATTTTATAATTTTACTCCTATTTTGAAGAAATAAAACTCCTATCCCCTTTTTAATTGCATTATTTTTTAATTGCTTATCATTAGTAAATATAAACATGTTATATCTAAGAGCAGTCCTTATCAACGCCTCATCTGTAGGTAAATCGTCATAATCATTTATTAAATTCCATGAGTTTTTATATACTTCCAAATATTTCCTGGCTATTCTGATTCTGGATGTAATAATAAATCTTTCTTTATTCTTTTCAAATAAAATATCTAACTCTTTTAATACTGCGGAATGAATAAAAAAGGCCGGTTTATAATCTAGAAATTCCAATACCTTATTAAATGGATCTAAACCATCGTATACATATAATAAAATATTAGTATCAATCAGTACTTTTAGATCTCTATTAACCCCCATCCTATCATTCTCCACCTACCAGCTATTTGTCTACTTATAACAGTTCTAATATTGTTAGACCATACTGCCACGGGTCTTCTTAACTCCACTTCAATCTCATCCTTCTTTACAGAAGTAACTATCCCTAAAGTCGTAGAGGAACCTACAGATAACATCAATGTTTCCTTAGCTCTTATGGCATCTACCTTTAACATCTCCTTAGCTCCAACTACACGTTCCAAGAGATTATATTTTATTCTGATATTCCATAAAACTGGAACCTTAGCATCAGCCAAGGTTACAATACTTCCAAGCAAATTATCAGCCTTAGTCAATGAGGGATCCAAATATGTACCTATTGCTACTAAACCTCCTGGTTTAGCCTCCTTAAATTCCTCATCTCCAAATCTTATGGATGAAATCTTTGTGAAAATAGGTTCATAAGACACTTTACCTTGTTTTTCTACTCTTAAACCAGGTAATACTTTTATTTCTTGATCAACCTTAAATAAGCCTTGTACAATGCTACCACCTATCACGCCACCCTTCAGCTCATTAAATTGGGTACCGGGCTTATTAACGTCAAAACTCCTTATTACAAGCATAACAGGTTGTTGTGAGAAATCCCTATAAGGAGTCTTTATATACTCCTCTATGCCTTCTATTAGAGTATCTATATTAATCTTATGAAGCGCGCTTACTGGAATTATAGGTGCATTTTCGGCCCAAGTTCCCTTTGTAAACTGCTTTATTTGCTTATACTGCGACAATGCTTCCTCTTTGGAGACTACGTCGACCTTATTTTGAACTATAATTAGATTTTTCACTCGTATTATACCTAGTGCTACGAAATGTTCTCTAGTTTGGGGCTGGGGAAAAGGTTCATTTGCAGCAACAACAAGAATTGCACCATCCATTAACGCTGCTCCAGATAGCATTGTAGCCATTAGAACCTCATGGCCAGGGGCATCAATAAAGGAAACTCTTCTCAAGAACCTGGGCTCCTCATCCGATCCACAAGATTTACATGAGGGTTCGGTTACATATGCATCTGGTTTTTTACAACTCTCACAAATGCCTATATTAGTCTCCGCGTAACCTAATTTTATCGTCATACCTCTTTTTAGTTCTTCAGAATGTTTTGAAGTCCAAATTCCCGTTATAGCTTGAACTAGTGTTGTCTTACCGTGATCTACATGTCCAACTACACCTATATTAACTTCTGGTTGAGCTTTAGGCCATGCCAAAAACTGCTTCACCTTACTATTATGGTATTAATTTGAACTATTTCTTGGCTAATGGTATTTCCTCTTATAGTTTTTCTTCTTCTTTCTCCATCTTCATTCGGGTAGAATCCAGGAGGCCCACTTAGCAATATTTTACGCTTAGCCGCTCCAGTAACATCAAATCGCATTGGGAATCCAGAATTATCTGATCCTCCAGTTATCTTTAACTTAACTGGTAATCCAATCAGTTGATTAGCTTCAAATGTATCACCTATTTTTAGACCAACTAGATTTGTAGCCTTGTCTTGATCAATACTTATTTGTAACGTCTTAGTCCTATATGCAATGGCTTCAAAATCTTCTGCTCCAAACTTCTCTGCCATTGTTTTACTTATCCATACTTCGTTATCTGGTACATTGTTATCTACTTCAACCTTAAAATGGCTTTTTACCTTTACCTTTTTATCCCCTTCTTGTTTGGTTATTTCTAATGTAATGAGCGTATCAATATTTAATAATTGTTTAGTTTTCTCATTAACTTTAGCCTGGGGTACCGCTTTTCCTTCCTTTTCTCCAGCTATAGATTTTATTTGGTCATTTGCCTTTACTTTAACCTTTATTCTTTTAGGCTCTACAGATTGTGGATCTGAAATGACAATTTTGAAGTCCGGCATTTAACAATGCCACCTTTTGTGTGGTATACTTAAAACAAATATATAAAATCGCATCACCATAAGTTACATGAGAAACGTTGTTAGGAGTTTTATTAGTTTTACATGGTAGCAAGATACCAGAATGGAAAGATGTTGGAATTAAGTACGCAGAATATTTATCTAGATATTTTAATTTAGTAGAATTCGGCTTCTTAGAGTTTAATAAACCTACGTTAAGCGAGGCACTAAGTAATCTTCTAGCTAAGGGAGCTAATAAGATAGTAGTAGTTCCATTATTATTTGCAACTGGAACTCATTTCAAAAGAGATATCCCAAGGCTACTAGGTATAGATGGTGACGAAAAGAAAATACAATACATGGGAAAGGAAATTGAAATAATAATAGCCGATCCTTTGGGATTTGATGAGAAAATTGGAGAAGTGTTAGTTAAAAGGGTTAACGAAACTTACAACAAAAACTATTAACTTGCGCCAGCTACTAGTAGTTCTGCCTTTGCAGGATCATAAGCCCATTCTTGTGGAAGCTTTCCAACGCTCTTATAATATGTAGCTAAACGTCTGATCTTTGACTCAACCTCTTCTAATCCTTTCTTGGCTGTCTTATCACGTGGATACTCATTGATATGTCTTCTTATATTTACTGCTTTCCTTATTAGATTGAACAGATCCTCAGGTATTTGAGGAGCTAAACCTCTTTCTTCTAATATTTGAGTAACTTTTTTCCCAACTATTTGCCTAACTAAAGGAATTCCATATTGATCCCTTAATATTATCCCTATCATAGATGGAGTATAACCTCTTTTCACTAATTCTTCTACCAGCATTTCAACTTCTTCTCTGGTTAGCCTCACCCATTTGGGCGCTCCAGCTCTAGCAGGTCTTATTGAATGTGATTTCCCTTTAGCCCTTCTCTTGTTCATCTATACTCACCAAATTACTACTTTTAATCTACACTATATCCTTTCCTTTTAAGTTCTTCTCTTACAACCTTTGTTCCCTCTACCATTGATACCAGTTTTTGATAGGCTATTTTTCTAGAAAGCAATTTCAATCCACAGTCTGGATTTATCCACACCTTCTCTGGTGTGAAATATTCTAAAATTTTTCTTATATCATTAGCGACTTCCTCAGATGTCTCGATCCTTCTATTATGAACATCTATTACTCCAGCTCCAAGTTCCTTATCGAAACCATATCTCTTCAAAAGCTCTAAAGGCTTATAGTTGTAAATTTTAAATGCGAAATTTATCTGATCAACCTTAAGCTCGTTCAAGTATGGTGCAACAAAGCTATATTCACCATAACATATGTGCATAACCAACTTAGCGTTTACACCTTTTACAGCTTCATTTACTGCTTCCACTCCCCAACTTACATCCTCCCTTCTAGTGTGTAAGGCTGGCTCATCAATTTGTATTATTTTAGCTCCAGCTTCTACCAAGTTCTTGATTTCTTGATTTATCGCTTTCGCTAGATCAAAAACTAAGTCCTTTTTATTCTTATAGTATTCATTATAGGACCATTCAGCTATAGTGTAAGGACCAGTTATTGTTATTTTCAAGTTATCAGTATAAGAGACAGATTTTGCAAAAGTAAACTCGTCAACTAGCATTGGTTTCTTGTACTCAATTTTACTAACAACAGAAGGCTTTCTGTAATATGCCGTTCCCCACACTCTTACTGGACCATAGAACTTAAATCCTTTTATTCTCTCAGCGAAAAATTCAACCATCTCATCCCTTCTAACTTCGCCATCTGTAGGAACATCAACTCCTGCATTATAGTGATCTTTAAGCACTGCTATTACAGCATCGTTAAAGGCCTCTTGTAAGTCCTCGTCGCTTATTTTACCTGCCTTATGGAGTCTTATGGATTCTCTTAACCATTTAGGCCTAGGATAGCTTCCAATAACAGTTGTAGGAAGTAAAGGTAACTTACTCATTACTCTCCACCTTTTCTAATTTCTTTAAAAGTTTTAGTTTCTTTACAACAACAACCTCGGGTATAAAGTCAAATAAGGTATTATTGCCTATAATCAAATCACTTACACCTTTTCGCTTAACTGAGTTATAAACTCTAATAATTGTACTTATCTTTTCCATCTTAGTGTTCCTAGCATTTAGTATACCTAAGTATACTTTCCTAGAAGGGAAATACGTATATACTCTCCCAAGCTTCTTCAAATTTTCTATTACATCTATACCGAAATAGTCTACTGGTAAGGAGAAGAGTATATCTAGCCTTTTTAGGTTATTAATTTCAAAATAGGTCATTAGATGCTTCTCTATTTTTACATTATCAAACATAGTTTTGTATATCTCTGGTAATTTCTCTAAAGCATCTCTCTTTATGTTACTACTAAATATTGCAGGTTCATGAATTTCTATTGCATCGACGACATTTAAAAGTTCTTGCGATAATGAATTAACAGCTGATGCGTAATCGATCATTAGGTCTATTGGATTCTTATAATACCGATTATCAGATAGTACATAGTATGTTAAAGGCCCTGGAATTACGGCTTTCAACTTAGAAGATAAACTTAATTCTTCCTTAATTTTCCTAGAGGACTCTAAATCTTGTAGGAAAAGGTTTTCCTCTCTTGTCTTTACATTTATTTTCTCCTTAATTACAGGTTGCCTATAATAGAAGTTGTTATCAAAAAACCTTTGCAAAGGACCTTTTTCAGCACCGCTAATAAAACCAAATGTTACATCAATAACATCGTCCCATCTGAATAGTCCATTGGTAGTATAGTCTAATTTAACATCTCCAGCTAGCTCAAAGAATTTCTTTACATTTTCATTAATGTACTTCTCTAGTTTCTCCTTATCTATCTTGCCCATATTATACCATGAAATTATTTTTCCCAATTTGGGATTTTTTGGAAAACTGCCCACTAAGGCTTTTTTCACATTCATTATCAAACTTTTGGAGCTAATAAATAAGTAACTTTCCCTCCTCCCTCCATATTAAAGGATAACTGAAGAGGCTTCTGGTCACCAAATGCTATCTTGACGAAATCTGAAAGTTTAGTTAATGACAAGACATCATCCAGATATTCTCCAGAATATGAGTTCTTGGAGTTCTTAGAGAATTCTAAATCTTGAAGACCACCAGTATCTTTAGAAAATTCAACTTCAATTTCATTCTCTCCTTCAGCCTTAATCAATATTTTATCTTCATAACCCTCAATGATTACATTATCACTCACTGTTGAAACTTCTGATATTGCTGACTTAAAACCATCTGAAGAAATCGTGGCTGATATATCGAATTGCAGGTTGATTTCTGGAATATTTTCCTCAGATACCTCTAGGTTCCTAACATTAAACTCCCTATTAGTTCCTCCTATAATATTTATGATAATACTCTCTGGAGATTCACTAGATATTTCTATTGCCTCTTTTCTCTTAGCTACTTTCAGAATTTTCATCAGATATTGGGTATTAAAGCCAAACTTAAATTCCTCACTTACGTCATACTCTTTAAACATCTCCTTAGGCAATTTAACTGATATTAGGGAAATGTGAGCCCTATCCAATGCAACTAATTCCACATTATCCTCCTTAAACTTTAATACCGCTTCATCAACTAACTTGGCTAAAGCTTGTACAATATCTTTGAGAACCCTCACATCATCATAAACTACTTTCATGTCAATCAATCTTATATTCCTTTCAAAAGATTTAAGATATATCATACTTTCAATCTAACTAAAGATTCAAAAGATTTAACTATCCTTTAGAGAATATACTTCTAACAATGAGAAGAATATTATTATCATCAGACAGAAGTGGATCGGGAAAAACACTTATCACATCAGCAATTATGAAAGCATTATCTAAAAAATACAGAGTTAGAGGTTTCAAAGCTGGACCAGATTTCATAGATCCCGGGTATCATAAGATTGCCACAGGCTTTCCTTCAATAAACTTAGACTTATGGATGATGGGGAAAAACAATGTAAAGAGAAGTTTAATAAAATATGGAAGAGAATTCGATATAGGAATAATTGAAGGAGTAATGGGTCTATATGATGGTGTAGATACGCTTTACAGCACGTATGAGCTAGCTAAAGTTACTAAGACTCCAGTAATCTTGATAATTAATTGTTCTAATATAGGAAGTACTGTGGGTGCAATTGTAAAGGGGTTAAAATACTATAGAAACGATGTGAATATTCGAGGAGTCATCTTTAATAAAATAGCTTCAGAGACCCATTATAATTATTGTAAGACTGCAGTAGAAGATGTTGAAGTTTTAGGCTATGTTCCATTTGATAAGAATCTGGAAGTTAAATCCAGACATTTGGGCTTGGTCACGATTGAGGATAATAAAGAAGTACAAGACTTAATTAGATATGCATCAGAGTTAGTAGAGAAATACGTTGATTTAGATAAAATCTATGAGATGGCTTCTGATGAAGATCTTGAAGTCGATCTTCCTAAAGATGATGAGAATAAGGGATTAAAACGAAAAATGGCAATAGCTTACGATCCCGCTTTTAGTTTCTATTATCAAGAAAACTTAGATATATTGAGAAGCAGATATGAATTGGAATTCTTCAGCCCACTAAATGACGAATACGTAGAAGATGCAGAAGCTATATATATCGGAGGAGGCTATCCAGAACTTCATCTAAATGAACTAGAAAGATCTATCAAGACAAAAAGTTGGCTTAAAAATTCGTCTTATTCTGGAGTGAAAATCTATGCTGAGTGTGGTGGCCTAATGTACTTGTCTAAAAATCTAATAGATGAGAATAATAAAAATTATAATATGGTGGGTATTTTTGATATTGACATAAAAACTAAGGATAAATTAACAATTGGATATACAGAATTAGAAGCAATTAATGAAAACTTCATAGCAAACAAAAATAGTTTAGTTAGGGGACATGAATTTCATATATCTAAACCCATTAGCGTTAATGAAAAAGAATTTGTATTTAAAGTTAGAATAGGGAAAGGTATTGTTGATAAATTAGATGGTGTAAAAAGCAATAATACTATTGCAAATTACTCTCACTTGCACTTTTCTAACTTTCAGCAGAAGATTGTTTTTTAAGCTCTATTTTCTTTACTCTTTCAATTAATTCAGCTACCTTGTCTATATCTTGTGAATAAAGCCTAACGTGGAATGGAAACTTTGATGAAGACTTTATCTCAACGTATTTCTTATCCCTATTTTGAGAAATTTGAGCGTCTACTAAATACTTTGATGGTAAAAATACACCCGATCTATCAGTAGCTATAACACCTTTTTCTGTTATTTTATATGATGTAGGCGCCATGGGAATATTAGTCTGAAACTTTAGTACACGTCTGTTCATTAAAAAGCTAACACCGTAGAGTAATTCAAAATACAATACGAAAAATCCAAATTTATACAGCGTATTATCAATGTTGGTGACAAATCTAATTATTACATAATTGTAAATTAATACTAGAATTATCATATATAAGAACATTATACCCATTGAGGAGAAATTCTTCTTCATTACCTCAGTAGTTTCCTTTAAATATTCCTCATCCTTGTTTACAAGTTCACTTGCCTTTTTCTCTTCATATAACGTCCTAGCATTAGCTATCTCACCTAGAGATCTCCTTTCTCTAAGTAAAGGATTTGAACGCATCATTATTACGGATGTTATACCCAAGTAAACCAAAATATATAGTATGTAAAATTCTATAAAATATTTTGGGAAAAAGCTAAGTACTAGCGAAAACAATATCATCATTACTTGTGATAGTAGTACAAACTTCCAGTTGAAGGGATTATATCCAGTAGATGACATTGCTACTATAACTTTAATAACATTGGCTTATATTTCTGTTGGATCAATAATTTAAACTCTCAAATAAATATTGTACTTAGATGTGAGTAAATACTTTTTTATACTATTGCAGTTCTGATATTCTTGGGATGGATTTTCTTAGTTTACGTAAAGATTTGGAGTCTGGAATACCGCTATTAATATACGACTTTGACGGAAGAGAGGAAGAAACAGACATGATATTTTACGCAGGAGTAATAAGCTGGAAAAGTATATACACTCTGAGAAAAGAAGCAGGAGGATTGATATGTTACGCAACGTCAAATAGTGAAGCTAAAACATTGGGTTTGAATTTTATGGCAGAAGAGTTAAAACGACACGAATTATACAAAAAATTAGTAAAGAAGCCTTCTTATGGAGATTATCCAGCGTTTTCCCTATGGGTTAACCATGTCAATACAAAAACTGGAATCTCTGACTATGATAGATATATTACAATAAGTGAATTACATAAAATAATAGCTAAAACTAAAACAAATCCAGAAGATGCGAGAAGGGAATTTTACGAGAATTTCATGACACCGGGCCATGTGCCAATACTAATTGCAAGAGATATAAGGGAGAGAAGAGGCCATACTGAATTATCAATCGCGCTGTTACAAAAGTTAGGGTTAGAAAGTAGTGCGGTAATAGCGGAGATGCTAGATGAGAAATTAAGCATGAGTAAAGAAAAAGTAAAAAAGATTGCAAAAAATCTAGGATTTCACTTTATAGAGGGAAAAGATATTTTTAAAGAGGTGGTTATATGACGAGAAAATACGGAATAGCCGATACAACATTTTCCAGGGTTGATATGGGAAGCATAGCGTATAAGGTAATAAGAAGTGAAGACGATGAAGCGGAGATCATTAGGTATACTGTACCGGGCATTAAAGATTTACCAGTAGCTTCAAAGAGATTACTAGATGAAGGTTGTGATGGTGTAATAACCCTAGGCTGGGTAGGTAAAACGATATTGGATAAGTATAGCTACTTGGCTACAAGCATAGGCTTAATAATGGTTCAAATTCTAACTTCTAAACATGTAATTGACGTAACAGTACATGAAGATGAGGCAGATGATGAAGAAAAGTTAAAGGAGATAGCAATTGATAGGGCTACTAAACACGCTAAAAACTTAGTTAAGCTCGTAAAGGAAGGTAAAAACGCACTAACTAAATACGCAGGGAAAGGGTTGAGGCAGGGGTATAATAATGCAGGAGAAATCGATTAGATTAGGAATAGTAGTAGCCGAGTTCAACTACGATATAACGCAATTAATGTTACAAAAAGCATTGTCACATGCCAAATTCTTAAACGCTGAGGTGAAAGTAGTTATAAAAGTACCTGGGACATTCGACATGCCTCTTGCAATTAAAAAACTGCTTGAGAAAGATTTCATAGACGCCGTAGTGACTTTAGGAGCAGTAATAAAAGGGGAAACTAAACACGATGAAATAGTTGCAAGCCAAACTGCTAGGAAAATAGTTGACCTCTCTACAGAATTCAATAAACCTGTGACACTAGGAATAATTGGTCATGGAGCAACTCATGAGCAAGCTGTTGAAAGAATTGAAGAATACGCAACCAGAGCAGTAGAGGCTGCAATAAAGTTAGTTCAAAGGACGAGAAAGATAGATGAGCTGAAAGAGGTTAAGGAAACGGTGATTATAGATTGAAGGTATTAGCGATAAAGCTTGTAGATTATAGGGAGTGGACTGAGAGACTAGGATATGATAGGGAATGGTTAATTCAAAAAATTCAGAATAAATTCATGATGAAAATTCATGAGATAGCTTCACAATATAGCACATTTCCCCTTCAACTCAGGTTTGATAATTTTTTGATGATAGTTGATGGAATAACTAATACCCAACTTATCTACATGATAAACGATATGCAAGAAAACCTTCCAGTAGGAATAAAGACTTGCTTAGGTTATGGAAAAACTCCGCTAGAGGCGCAATGGAATGCATCTGTTTGCCTAAATAATAAAGAAGACAAATTTAAGGAATATGTGGACGAAAAAATAGCTGCATTACATTTCGATATAAACTTCAACACGGAAGCATTAAAATACACATCTGTATATGACTCATTTTTGGAGATAACCAATATATATGTAGACTTATCGAGATTTTTATACAAGATAGGCGGGATACTGCAATATTTAGGCGGAGATAACTATCTAGGCTTTGTGTCCACCAATAGCGTCAATAAGGTAATAGAGAAATTTAGTGATGATAATAAGATAAAGGTAGGGATAGGGATAGGACAAAATGCGAGAACTGCAATAAAATTGGCTACTACTTCTTTAGAGAAAATAAGGAATAATAGGGAAAAGACTTGGCATATAGAGGAAGAATATCACTAAACGTAAGACTAGCTTTAGTAGGAGAGGAACTAGAAATAAGAGAGAACGTTAACTTAGAAATAGAAGAAGGTATAATAACTCATATAGGAAATGGCTTCTCGGCTGAAGGCATAACATTTAAAAACGGAATCTTAATCCCTGGACTAGTTAACGCTCATGTTCATTCTGCCGACTTCATATGCCAAGAAATGGGATACAATATGCCAATAAGTGAAGTTGTTGGAGATCCGTATAGTATTAAATATGAATGTTTAAGCAAAAATACAAAAGAATCAATCATGAACTCTATAGAGAGATTCATCATGAGAGGAAGAGAACTAGGTTCTAATATAATAATCGACTTTAGAGAGCAGGGATTAGAGGGAAGCTTACTTTCGAATACTATTAAGAATAAAATGGCTGCTAACGGAGTAAAATATTACTTCCTAGGAAGACTTGAAGAAGATGAATTCAAGTACAGCTATATTTTAAATAGACTATATGAAATAGCTGACGGTTATGGGTTATCTAGTGCTTCTAGTACATCTAATATGGAGTTAATAAGAGATACATTTAAGGATAAAATTAGGGCAGTCCACATATCTGAGACCATGAAGCATTGGTTAAAAAACGATTTAGAATATGTGATGAGGAAATATGACCCAAATCTAATAATACACGGAACGCATCTAAGTGAAGAGGAAATTAACGTTATAAGAGATAAGAGGGCCTCCCTAGTTTACTGTCCAAGGAGTAACCTCTGGTTCTCTGTAGGAATACCAAAGGTTATAAACGGGTTAAAAAGCGGGGTTAACGTAGTGATTGGAACTGACAATGGGGGAGTATTAGATCCAGACATGTGGAAGGAAATGGAAACCTTACTTCTGATTTCCAGAATTCAGGATCCACTTTCCGACTACTCATTACAAATATTGAAGGCCAGTACTATTAACGCTTATAGGTTTTTAGGGATTAGAGGATGGATAGAAGAGGGAAACAACATTGAAGCTGGTTTATTAATTCTTGAGGGAGAGAATTCAGGGATACTAAGCTCAAACAATAAATATATGGGAATTATAAAAAGAGGCAATAAAATAATTTATAACCTTGGTGCTATCCAAAAGATCATGTGACCTCCACTAACTGCTTCCACATCAATTTTCATAGGGAGATTCTCACCAAAGCTCACCATTGTAGGGGCTGAAAAACCTCTTACGCCTGTTATAGCATCCTTAAACATCTCCGCGCTATAAGAAGATGTAGCTGATGCGTCTATGGAGAGTTCTTTTAAGGGCTTATCTTTCATTAGCAATGCAACATACTTTTTACCTTCCTCACCAGCTTCTATCTTTACCTTATCCTCTTCTGTTGAAATCCTCATCTCTTCTCCAACTAAAGATACATCTGCTGCTATCACATTAAGTATGCTCTCATCTGTAGTGAAATTCACGGTCAAATTAACTTTTGGTTCAGTCAATTGTTCAACTTGACCCTTTTCCGCTTTAAGATAAATGGTACTTTTCGCCCCACTTTTCTCGTCTCTTATTATAATCTTTAATCCACTGTCGGTCTCACTTAACTCGATCGTAGCTTTCTTTGACCTAGCTTTTGAAAGAATCTTCTTTACTGAAGAAACGTCTAATTTAACTGAAGTGGGACTATCAATACTATATTCACTCAAAACGTCTTTAGGTATTCTTATAATTGCCATCAACACTTTGTCTTCAGTCAAATGCCTCGAAAATATTCCATCTTCCGTAAAATTTAGAACAATAGAATCAGTAACTTTTGTAATAGAATTGATGAACGAGAAAAAGTCTTTCGCATTAGGGTAAATAATCTTAAACATAACTTTAACCCTCTACACTCTTTTCTTTTTTATTGGTCTTTTTAACCTTTTTACTAACCGCTTTTTTAGCTTTCCTTCTGGAATCCCTCTTCTCGTAATCCTTATAATTGTCCTCAAATAACCTCTTAGCTTCATCTACAGAGATCTTACCATTCAATAAATTATCCCAAATTTCAGTATTTTTCATTAGCAACTCTATATCTTGTATTGAAAGTTTTGGAAACTCCTCCTCTGATGTCTCCTCAACTTCCCTTTCTTCACTAACTTCCTCGTCAATAGTCCCTTCCTTTTCCTCCTCTGTTGACATACCAGATACCATTTATTTTAAAGAATTAAGCTTTACTAAAAGTATATCTATACTATCCCCGCTTATAGTAACTACGTGACCCCTTTCTAAAGATCGAATAGCTTGATAAATAGCCTCGTATCTATCCCTATCGCTCCCTCCCAATGCCCTACTTAAGTAGTCTAACTCTTTCGGCTCAACAACATTAAATATAAAGATATAATTTGAATTTTGGAAAATATTTTCTATATTCTCAGTTATCTGAGATATCAAAATCATTCCCACTCCGAACTTTCTTACCTCCGCGAATAACCTCTCAACAATTTCTAACCCAGTCTCTTTACCTAGTATAAAAGGCGCCTCATCTATAACCAAAAATTTCCACAAACGAGAAATTCCACGCCTATATAGATAATTTCTAAAATCTCTAAGTATAGTCTCAATCAAAATATATTTTAGCTCATCCGTAGCAACTTTAGAAAAATCCAGAATTATATTACCCTCAAAGATCTTTTTCATGTCCAGACTATTGCCACTTAAAATTTGATTAGACAAAAATTGTATATAAGGTTCTATGGAAGATAGCCTAGAAAGATCCTGTGAATTCTCAACCAATTTCTTTCTTCTTTCTATCATCAATAGCACATCCCTAAAAGTCGGTGGTGTTGAATTCCAACTACTCTCATCGTTCTCATCGATCCCTTTCTCAGCGTAGGTATCCATTATGATATTAAAAATATCTATAGTTTGCAAATTGCCAAGTCTGAAAATGGACCTTAGCATATAAGCAACCTCCAGTGCCCTTTGCCTAGGTGATGCGCCATTTAATGAAAGTGGATTTAACGAATTTTTAGAGATATCAATCCTCTCTCCACTTTCAATCTCGTATTCTCCATGTAAATCAAAAACTAAGTAACTAATATCTGAAAATTTTCCAATAATACTTTTAGCTAAACTAGACTTTCCAGATCCACTCGTACCCAATATTACTATGTTATAATTCTTTGATTCGTCAAAATTTAGATGAAATTTCAAATTGGAAAATTTTCTCCATCCGTATTTGGTGTTAGATATCCTATTAACTAAAGAAGGAGCCAATATTCCCTCAATATAACCCAACTCTATCCCCTTTTCCTTTATAGAATAAGTAGCTAATTGCGTAAATAGGAAAGGAAATGAGAACCATGACAAGATAATCAAAGGGAAAACGAGATCATTTGAAACAAGAAGTGTCAAGATAAATGATGCCATACTACCAATAAATAGAAAGAGATTGGACAAAACTTCATAGAAAACCAGAAAGGACACCACAACGAACAACCCACCGTAAATAATCTTATTTTTACTAATATTAACATTTAATCTGGAAATATTTAACAAAATCTCATCTGGAAAACTTCTTCTAGAAATCCCCAATATAGCTCCAATAACAATGGTAGCAAGAGCATAATATCCTAATAGATTTAAGAATGTAGATAAGATAAGATTGAAGTCCACATTATTTGAAATAATTAACGCGTAAGCTATTGCTGTTACATAATAAAGGAATGAGACTATTATGGATGAAAACATTAAAGTGATAACTACTGAGAATATTATCATCAATATGGGAATTACCAGCAATAATATAGACAAATTATTTACTAGCTGACTTAGATTACTTCCAAATGTCAAATAATTCATTAAACGATCAATTAGGTAAGCTATGATAAGCATTAGTAAATTAGCCACAATGTGTCTCTTCTCATACATTTATATATTCCCCTTTAGTATTACATTACTGCTAAAGTAATGATAAATGTAACCAATGAATTCTTGGTAAGACTGAAGAAACTTGGTTATGAAGACCTAACACCAATCCAGAAAATAGCAATACCTAAAATACTCTCCGGAAAGAACGTTTTAATCATAGCACCAACTGGATATGGGAAAACAGAGGCTGCAATATTACCAATATTTTACACAATTTTCAAAGATAAACCAGAAAAAATATCAACACTCTACATAACTCCCTTAAGAGCGCTAAATAGAGACCTTGAGTCAAGGTTAAAAAGAGTAGGAGATGCATTTGGTATCAGCGTTAACGTTAGACACGGAGATTCTTCCCAGAGGGAAAGGAAGGAAATTTTAGATAACCCACCTGACGTATTGATAGTAACTCCAGAAACATTATTATACTTAATACTGAACGATACTTTTAGGAAATACTTTACAAACCTGAAATGGATAATAATAGATGAATTACAAGAAATGTTAGACGAGAAAAGAGGAATTGAACTCTCTGTACTACTCCAAAGAATCAAAAAGATAACAAGAAATAGAATTCAATTAATAGGAATTTCTGCTACCATAGGAGATATTGAGATGGTAAAAATGTACTTGGATAGGGAAGGAGAAGTAGAAGTAGCAAGTATTAACGCAATAAAGGATATAAAAGTAAATCTGATCCTTCCTAAGGTTGAAAAGAAAGACGCAGATTTAGCAGTAAGGTTAGGATTAAGGCCAGATACAATTGCAAGACTCGAGAAACTTAACGAGATTATAAAAAATAATAAGCCAATCATAATATTTACAAATACTAGGGAGACTAGTGAATTCGTAGCCAATCATCTCACAAGCAACTACTCCTTAAAAATAGGTTCTCATCACGGTTCATTATCAAGAGAAATTAGGATAAAAACGGAAAACGACTTTAAGAGTGGAAATATAGACGCGATAGTTGCAACTTCAAGTTTAGAGCTAGGTATAGATATTGGTAGAATCAATCTAGTAGTCCAATACATGTCACCTAGACAAGTGATTAGGTTAATTCAAAGGGTGGGAAGAAGCGGACATAAAATAGGTAGAACGTCTATAGGTTACGTTATACCTTCAGAGGACGTTTTCGATATTCTAGAGTGTAGAGCAATAATAGAGGCATTATATTCAAGTTATTTGGAAAAACCGCTATTTGAGGAAAACCCGCTTGATGTTGCAGCACATGAAATAGCGGGAATGGTTTTAGAGGGCTATAAAAATCCTAACGAAATCTTGGAAATTCTACGTAATTCATTTTATTTCAAGAACTTCACGGACGAAATGTTCGAAAGTGTGATAGAACTCCTAGAGAGTGCTAAAATAGTTAAAAGAAGGGAAGATGGAAGCCTAGTCCCAAGTAGAAGAATCTGGAAATATTATTACACTACTAATATGATACCAGATTCCATTAGAAGCTATATTGTAATCGACCACGCTACTAACATCAAAATAGGTACTTTGGATGAAGATTTCGTAGCCTCGTTAGATGAGGAAAGCGTGTTCATTTTAGGAAGCAAGCTATGGAAAGTCGTATCTATTGAAAACGATAGGATATTCGTAGAAAGAGCTGAACTAAAAAACGGAATATTGCCAAGTTGGTTTGGGGAATCAATTCCGGTTGAGAAAGAGATAGCAAGGAAAGTTTACGAGTATATTTACATGTTAGAAAAGGGAAAAATAGAAACTGAGGACGATAGTATATCTAAAGTAGTAAGGGAATTCGTAGAAAGAGGATACCCAGAACTAAGACCAGATCTTATCTTAGTTGAAATAGTAAAGAATAACTTAATTATAATTCATTCACCATTTGGTTCAAGGGGGAACAACACACTTGGTGCAATAATTTCAGTTATGTTAGATGTGGAAAAACAGACCAAAACATCCTATAGGGCAGATCCATATCACATCGCAATATCTTCTGTACTACCAATAACTGAAAATGACATGGAAAAAATAGTCAATACACTAAATTCCTTGCCTATAATTAAAATAGTCGAAATCTTAAAGAGAGGAATAAAGGAAAGTCCGCAATTCAAGTGGAAATTATTAGTGGAAATAAAGAGGTTTGGAATGGTAGATCCAGAAAAGGAAATAACGCTTACATCATCCATTATAAAAGCTTATGGAGATACAATAATCGGAGAAGAGGCAGTTAATGAGCTATTGGTGAAAAATTATGATATAGAAATATTAAAGGAACTCAAAAACTACAGCTGGAAAATAGTTGAGGTTTACGAAGCATCTTCCTTAGCTAGGCAATTTCTTGATAAAATCCTTAATTACACTGTATTTGACAAAGAGGAAAAACCACTTATGATAGAGATCTTCAAGAAGAGACTAGTAAACAAGGAGTTAAGGCTAATCTGTCTTTCATGTGGATGGAATTCAATTTATTCTATAATCAACTCACCTAACAAATGCACTAAATGCTCCTCAATCTTCTTAACGGCAACTAATCCAGATGATAACGATTCTATAAACATAGTGAGAAAAGCGATAAAAGGGGAGAAATTAACAAGTAGGGAAAAAAGACAATTAGAAGACCTAAAGAGAATTGCCTCCTTCTTCCCAGATTACGGTAAATATACCCTTATAGCATTAGCAACCAATGGAGTGGGACCAAGTAATTTAGGCAAAGTTTTAAGTAAATTAAGTGAAGGGGAAAATGAATTTTACATGGCCTTAATAGATGAAGAAAAAAGGTTTATAAGAACAAGAAAATACTGGCACTAATCTTAAATTTAAGCCTCTTAAAAGTTTTTGTGAGACTAAAAATGCCCGCAATTGAAGTTGGAAGAATTTGTGTAAAAGTAAAGGGAAGAGAAGCTGGAAGCAAATGCGTAATAGTCGATATAATAGATGACAACTTCGTATTAGTCACTGGACCAAAAGATATAAGCGGTGTTAAAAGAAGAAGAGTCAACATTCTACATTTAGAACCAACTGATAAGAAAATAGATATACAGAAAGGAGCCTCAGATGAGGAAGTAAGGAAGAAAATAGAGGAAGCTGGTTTAACAGAGTACATGAAAGAGAGAATAAAGATTAAAATACCAACATTGTGATTTAGATGATTCTAAATGATTTTATTTACAAAATAGATAATTTTTGTGGATATAAAAATGAATGGAAGATAAGAAAAGATAGTGAGACATCAGATACATACGGATACTATCCAGAGAAAAGACCAATAGACGTACATATAAAAAACTCAATAATAAACCTTGATAAACCTCCCGGACCAACAAGTCATGAAGTGGCGTATTGGATTAAAAAGATGTTAAACGTTAACAAAGCGGGACATGGGGGGACCCTGGAGCCCATTTCACTGGGCGGGGTAATCCAAAAGTTACCGGCGTATTACCGATAGGAATAGAGAACGCAACTAAAATAATGAATTACATAAGTAAAGGAGGAAAAGAGTACGTATGCGTAATGCAAGTCCACTGTGAATACGATAAAGAGGAATTGACAAAGATAATAAAATCGTTTGAAGGAGAAATATACCAAAGACCACCAGTTAGATCATCAGTCAAGAGGAGATTGAGAGTTAGAAGTATATATGATATAGAAATACTTGACATGGACAAGAAATTAGTACTATTCAGAGTAAGTTGTGACTCTGGAACTTACATGAGAAAATTATGCCATGACATAGGGATAATTTACGGTTGTGGGGCACACATGAGAGAGTTAAGAAGAACTAGATCAGGGATTTTCACAGAATCTACAAATTTAGTGAAGCTACATGACCTTTCTGAAGCAATATACTTATACAAGAACTGCAAGGACGAAACGGAATTGAGAAGAGTACTTATGCCAATGGAATATGCGACATGTGAAATGCCCAAACTTATAATAGAGGACTCAGCAGTAAATGCGTTAGCTTACGGTGCACAACTAGCAGTACCCGGTATAGTAGCCTACCAGAACTTCAAAAGAAACGATACAGTTGCCGTATTAACACTTAAGGGGGAATTAGTAGCGACGGGTAACGCATTAATCGATAGTAAAGAGTTAGAAAACGCCAAAAAGGGTATAGTGGTCAATTTGAGTAGAGTTTTTATGCAGAGAGATATATATCCGAAAGCATGGAAAAAACATGAGTCATGAATACGCGATTTTTGAAGTAATTAATGGTGTACCTCTAACCCTTCTCTCCTCCCCGGGGATATTTTCAAAAAAGGAATTAGACTTGGGGACAAGAGTACTTTTAGAAAACATAAAATTAGCGGAAAGCGGAATAGTGGCAGACGTTGGCTGTGGCTATGGGCCCATAGGAATTTACTTAGCATTAAAAAACCCTAATCTAAAGGTTTACATGGTAGATGTAAACTACATAGCCATAAAGTTAGCTAAGAAAAATGCCAAACTTAATGGAGTCGAAAATAGGACAATAATATTAAAATCAGACATCTTCGACAATGTTCCCGTTGACGTTAAATTTAACGCAATTTATTCTAACCCACCGCTTTCTAAAGGAGTGGATTTTCTAAAAAAACTTGAAGACCAATCATATGATAGACTAGTTGAAAAGGGATTCTTGCAATTAGTAGCATATAAGGGTGAAGAGAACATAGAGAAAATATTTGGTAAAAGATTTAAAATTGAATCGATAAAGAGAAAAAAAGGGTACTCCTTAATCACAATAGTTAAAGATTAAAGCTACAATGTAAAACTATAATTTGCCGGGGTGCCCGAGTGGTCCAAGGGGCTGGCCTTGAGAGCCAGTAGGCGTAAAGCCTGCGCGGGTTCAAATCCCGTCCCCGGCGTATGATTATTTCTATGTTGTAAAATATTCGTCCATTCATTATACTAATTAGTCACGAATATGTTCTTAACAAAACTTCTAAACCTTGCTTAACCCTTTCTTCAACTTCCCTACTACTCAAACCTAACATTAAACCAGCATGATACCAACTTTTACCTTGTAAAACCCTAGCAACTAAAGAAGCCTCAGCTTCGATACTCAGATTCACTTTAAGTTCCAAAAAGTGCTTAGTGATTAAAAAATGCGCAGTCTCAGCAATAACATTATAAGGTACCTTACCTTCTATATAAGCCTTGATCTTATTAACATATAAATCCGGTACTTCTCCCTCTCTTCTTTCACTATAAGTATTTCTCATTAACAAAGCGATAAGTTGAGGGTTCAAATTATAATAAACCTGGTGAGAAGTCCTCAGTAACTTATCCTTCAATAAACTGGAAAGCTTTACAACAAACCCCTTACTTTTTTCGCTCAATGCCCTAATTACAATAACAGAGTAACCGTTAAGCTCCTCGTTCTTAATAGAGGATAAGTAGACTGGAGTAAATCCATTCTTAATCCAAAAGCGTAAAACGGAATAATCTGCAACAAAGGAAGACCCTACCCAATCCACTCCCTTTGCCATCTTAATAACCTCTTCAATAATTCTACTTCCTATACCCTTACCTTGATTTTCCGGAGAAACGGCAATCCTCATTATCCTCCAACCTTTCAACTTACCGAAATCAAATGCCCTCATGTACTTTATGAGCCTATGGGGAATCAAATGCCCCTCATTCTTTAAACCATTGGAAATATCCTCTATTTGCCTATCAGTAAGATCTCCCTCAGAAACAACTTGGCAAACAGCAATTGGTTTCTCAGACGAATAACCAACTACAATCTTTTGAAACGCCATGTCACCTAAAAGCATCAAATCGTCCGGAGAATTCCTATAATGAGCAGTAACCAGTATTCCATAAACACTCTTTAGCAAATTATTATCTTGAAATAACTCCTCTTGAGAGACATCTTCTATTTTCAGCTCTCCATTATACATAACCTCAGCAGGTTCAGCATCAAGTAGGAATACGTCAAACATGAACTTCTCTATGGGGTCACCCTTAGCATATCTAATGGGATAATCCATCTTTATGTGCTTCAAAAGAACCTTACTCTTTAATCTATTAACGTACTTTAAAAACGCCTTACCAGAACCCTCATAGCCATGAACAGTTGTAACCAAGATCGTCTTATCCCAGCCTTGTAAAATATAATCCAAAAACTCCATACCAATGGCAGCAGCTTCGTCTACAACTATTAGATCACCCTCCTCATTTCTAGCCAAGTCAGGGGAAACCCACTTTACTCTGGATTCACCAGTAGTTATCTTCATTATCTTACCATCCTTTGAGGTAGTTAGTTTATACTTGACATTTAGAGCATCTAATCCTTTAATTACGAAGTTGAATATCTCTTGTGAAGAGTAATATGTTGGGGAAGTCACAAGGATATTACCGAACTTTTCCTCAGTCATTAGATAAGATAGAAACAAACCTATAGATGCACTCTTACCCCTACCCCTAGCAGCAGTTACTACTAGAACCCTTTTCCCTGGGCTAGTGATGAACAGGGACTCCTCAAGAACCTTGTTCTGATCAGAGGATAGACAAAGCTCATGAAGCTGCATTGGAACTTTAGGGCTTTTAGGAATTTTCTTATGAGATTTGTGAGTTTCATTGGAGGAGTATGGAGTAAAGGTTAACCTATCCCCTTGCAAGAAAATTATACCCCTATACCTCTTTGCCAGTTCCATAAACCTCCTTTCAAATAGGTCTTTTACAACACCATCCCTAGTCAAAGACTCCTTATACAACTTACCCCTTAAAATGTCATCACTATAAATTATTGCCATACCTCCTCCCTTGGTCATGTCTACGAATCTAGCTATGTAGTTAGGCCTAAAATCACCTATTGCATCTAATATTACCAAATCAACACTTTGCCCAAGATATTTCTCTGAATTTGAATAATCTATGTCAAGAAAATTTTCAAATTTCTTCCTAAATTCAATCATTCTATCCTTTGAATTATCAAGCCATGGATGAAAACCATATATAACCCTTGGCTTCTTATTGACTTCTAAATATTCCTCAACCAGCGAATTGACCTTCTCTAGATAATCTTGGGATTCAATTATTGCTAAGTGCCTATAATAACCATTTACCGCGTCCATGAAATAGCTTTGAAACATTTTCACCACATTATGTATGCGGCCGCCGGGATTTGAACCCGGGATCACCGGCTTGGAAGGCCGGCGTCCTAATCCAGCCTAGACTACGGCCGCACTGTATAATTATGAGAATGGGAAGGTATTTATTTTTTTCTTCAAACCAGTAGCTCCTTAAAAAAAGAAAAGGGAAAAAAGAGAAAACCTTCTTTTTAAAAAAATAATTAACTTAACTTATTCTCCTCATGACTAGCACTATTGCTACTATGGCAACAATTAGACCAATTATCCCAGCTATTATTCCACCATAAGCTACCGTAGTTAAACTACTAACAGTACCCTTCAAGCTGGCAACTTCTCCACTTAAATTATTAAGACTTGTGCTCAAATTACCAATCTTAGCATTTAGTGCTGTAACTTGATTATTTAAAGTAGTATATTGTGAAGATAGTGAAGCAAGCTGATTACTTAGCGAACCTACAGTGCTATTCAACTTTCCTATTTCAGTATTCAAATTGGAAATCTCACCCTGTAAAGTAGATATTTGCGTATTTGCATTAGCTAAGCTCTTGTTTAAGCTGGTTATAGTAGCATTTAATGATGAAATTTCAGCCTTTAACGTATTGACTTGAGTATTTAAAGCATTAATTACACTAAGATAGTTTGGAATTGCAGTTATAAATACATTATAAGTAACAGTGTGGGTACCATAAGATATCGTCAAGCTCCCACTAATCAAGTAAGACGATATTAGAGTTAAACTGGTTGACAATTGAGGAACTTGGAAACTCAGCATGAATGATCCATTCGCAGCGGTAGTGGTAGTGAATGTCTCAGTCCCGACACTTGGTATATTAAGAGTTAAGGAAACTTTTGCCCCAGATAATGGAGCCACAGTTGTATTATACACATAACCCATAACATTCACAGTTCCGTTCTGCATTACCACTGAAGTTATTATACCGTTAGCCAATTCTATAAACTGTGGGTAACTATTTTCATACATTGCCAAGTTTTGTAAAGTTAATATTATTGGAGCTATTGCGGGAGTTGTAACATTAACATTAATAGTACCTACGGCAACACCACCAGCAACTTCTACGGTAATCTGCCAAATTCCAATTACATTAGTGAATGTATACGCATTTTGTACGTAAATTCCACCCGAAGCATTAACTTTGGTAGGAATGCTTGCAGCTAAGGTTGAATTAGGATAGAATAAATTTATGACGGCACCTTGCCCAGCAAATTGAGTAGGAACAACTGCATCTATCGTCACTGATTTTCCAACATAGTAAATCTGATTATTTACACTAGGACTATAAAAAGTAACGTTACCAGATGTATAAACTGCAGTACTCACTAGTGCTACAACTGAAATTAATATCAAGGTAGATAAAACGAATGTTTTTTTCATAACCATTTCACCTCAAATATATGGTAAAGAGAAAAAAAATAAAAACCTTTTAACTTGAAACAGCCGTCACGTTGGTATACACTAAGAATGTTGGGTATAGAGATATTGCTGGACCACCAGCAAATGGTACTGCAAACATTACTACTGTATGGGGCTTACTTGGACTTGACAAGCTTATGAACTGATATGATTGAACTGGTACTTGTAACACTACACCAGGACCTAAGGATGGCGAGTATACTGTCTGGAATGCTGGAGTACCGGGTACTGGAGTGCCAGTAGTTACGTTATAACCTAAGAATGATACAGTTTCTATATAGAATGGATATGGATAGGGTATAACGCTTGTCGCAGATAACACTATGTACTGACTAGTTGGACTTAAGACTAATGGGGTACTGTAGTAGTAGAATACCTTGTATTGAGCTGTCTGGGGTATCGACACGCCTAATGGAGCTAACCTAATTGGGGTGTTGTTAAATGCACCTAACGTAGTTTGCCCACTTACAGTCGCTTTAGTTACTGGATCTTGTACAGTGAATGTTACATTAGACGCTAATGGTAAAGCAGTATATGGACCGAAGTGATATCCAGCATAGGTGTATAGATTAGCAGTTCCCACTGAAACCTTATGAGATCCTAATATTATATACATTGTTCCATTTGGACTGCTTAATGAACCAGCTGCTACATATAAGTTTACCACTGGTCCATAATAGACACCATATGTTGAAGTCTGTGATAGCGTGGATATTAGATTACCACCATAAGACGCTACAAACATTCCGTTCATGTATACTATAGTACTTGCATTACTTGGGTTATACATAACCGTTACAGTAGCATACTTGCTAACTATCTTAACGCCGGTTACTTGTATTTGTGTAATACTCGCGTTAGCTGCATTTATGTCAAGTACTTTAGCACTTGGCTGTTGTACTACTGCATAGCTTATCTCAACTGGAATACCAGTTGTAGCGTTAACATATTTGGCAGTTAATATCCATTCAACTGAGCCTGGAGTAGTTGGTGGCATTACGTAGAATTGACCTACTACTAGCAAGGTCTTGTTTGTCACATAGGCTCCACTAATAACATCATGATAGGTTACGTATAAGTAACTCCCATTCAAAGCTGCTGGATTTGGTAGACCTAATAGCGAAGCTAGTGCAGATATGTTGAATAACGTAGTTTCAAATAATGGACTGCACTGAGATACTTCGCCTAAGTTAGCTGATACTAGTAATTTACTAACATTTAATGGCGACAATACTATTGACTCGTTCATTCCGCTTAACTGTACAGTAATCGCAGTAATATTTCCAACATTGAATCCATTCTCAATGGCCTCGATTACACCACTTTGTGGGCCTATACTTATACTGCTGTAGAATACGTAATATGGATCATAAATTCCGAATGGCATATATAGTTTCCCGACTGGGAACACTTGTGGCATTACTAATTCTGGAGTAACATTTGCAAACGTTAGGGTTACATTATTAGTTTGATATTGTCCAGTGCTTGAATAGTAGTAGAAAGCTGCATAGTCTGGGCTTACATACCGTATTTCAATCTTGGTGTTCAGTATATACTTTAATGGCATATATACAGTTATTACATATGTTGGAGTTGAAGTGTTGTATATAACGTTTGTTGTAACGTTGTAACCAAACCCTGGCTCGAACTTAAAGTCAACAGGATAATATCCAGTTGGAGGAGAGTTATAGGTTAACGCTACAGTCTGTCCGTTTAGTGTAACAGTAGTAGTTATAGGAGCTGTTGTTGCATTGGGTAGTGGACCTACCATTTCATTTCCATTCTTTATCAACTTAGTACCATTATAAATGGTAACATGTAGACCAGCTTTGAACATTAAGTCGTAAGGTCCCATAACAGCAGCGTTGTTAGCACTCGAATTGGCTGTGGAAGTCTGTAATACAGATCCTGCATCACTTATTTGTGCTAATGTGTACATGTTATCACATGTCAAACCAACTAATGGAGTTTTAGGTACCGTGTAGAAGCTTGGAAGTGCAATATAAGCTCTAAATGAACCTAGTAAAATTGAAGTACCGAGATGGTCAACACCAGTTACAGTTACGGTTGTCGATGGACCCCATATGTGGAATATTACTAGATATATATAGCCTAATGTCTCAACAATGAATTCTAATGGCATTAAGACAGTGAAGGATAGTGATGTTCCAGGTAGTTTTGTTGTAGATTCACCATAGTTAGAGTAATATACTAAAGGCTTCACAGAGGCTGAAATTAAGTCCTTTACGAATTGTTGACCATTAGTTGTACTAGCTAATTTACCTAATAAAGTACTCGGATTCAATTCAGCTTCTTTCACTGAGCCGTATATTAGATAGTTATCTCCTGACTTATTGAAACTGAAACTACCAGTTATGTTGAACATTAATACTACTTGCGGGAAGCCAGTGTTTATGGATACTCCGTTATAGATCACTGTCGCACCGTTATTATCTGGTAAGCTTATTGGAACTATCGGAGCAAGGAAGAAAGCAAAACTGGCTTTCTGTCCAGTACTATTGAAGAAGAAGTTTATGGTACCATTAAATATATTTGCAGCTAATGATGCGTTACGGTTTTGATAAATATAGGCATTAAATCCAACACCTAGTCTGCCTGAGAAGGTATAGTTACCTGGTGGTGTTACATTGAAGTTTGTAGACGTGAAAATATTAGTACCGGTCTGTAAGGTTAGCGTTACGCTCTCATTTGCGGTAACGTTCATTTGTCCATTGAACATTAGTATTGAACTTTTAGTAGGCGCAGCAGAATACAATATTGTACTATTTGGTTGGAAGTATTGTTTAAACGGTGGCGCTTGGAAGTTGGCTGTTGGTGTGGGAACACCACTCTGGGGAGATGTTGTAATATTAGTAGCTATCACAAACCAGTATATTAATGCTGGAGCTAACGAGGAGTAGGTTAAGGTAAAGTTAAATGGTGAAGTTGTAGTTGTAATTAAGTTATCGTAAACAGCTACGGTTATGTTACTTCTACCAACTGCGTAGTTAACACCTGGCAGCATTTTTGAGTTAGCGTAGTACAATGGATTTAATAATGTACCTACCAGTTTCACAGTTGGGGATATGGTTATAGTGTAAGTGACACCTGCATAAGTAAATTCTAGTTTAGTACCTGCTGGTAATTTTGCTAGACTATTATATTTTCCACTAGTCGCTTTGGAAATTAAACTTGGTAAGCTTAGTTCATTCATATATTGATTAACCGACACGCTTCTATTGGTATAGTTATAAATCTTATAGCTTGCTGAAGGAGTCACACCAATACTTTGCTCATAACTATATGCTAATTCTTTAGAAGAACCATTGGTATTTAATAATAGAACTACGGAATTGTGAGCTAAGTCAAAATAGCCATATTTTCCATAATTCTTGGGATCTAATACTATTGGTCTATATGTTTTATAAGAGGTACCTTTTGGTACTACTAAGGTAAACTGTGTTGCATTTAAAGTATAGTTAATTGCCAGACCATAATTAAACCCAGTTGCTTGGGCAGCGATTGTAGCGTTTGATGTAGAGTTCAAGAATAGATTAATTACTATATTAGAAGTATTAGTTACACTAGTAGTACTAGGTATTGTATATATTGCCGCATCATTAGAGTTGGCAGCTTGTGTCGGTATTATAAATCCAGTTATTATGCCTAAAGTAGATAGGAGGAATACAGAGGTTAAGATTAGACCTAGGGTTTTATTCATACTACCTCTGGTAGTGGAATAAGCAAAAATACTTTATAAAGCTTTGTATACGGATTGAATTTAGCACAAAATAAGCAGAGTTAAATTCGTTTTTGGACTGGTGAATCTTCGCCACTTCCTTTCAACTCGACTACTGAGTAGGGCATTAGCCCCGTGCTTAAAAGCTTATATGACCGAAAAGGGGCTAGTTTAAATATGGTTTATAGAGTTTTCTCAGCCGGGCAATATAAGATTCGTCAGAGAGGGAAGAAGTATTATGTTTACAAGATAGAGAAGGATAATGAAGGTAACAGAAGGGACCATTACGTAGGACCTTTAGATAAGGTTGTAAAAATAACATTGGGGGTTTTAGGGGGTGTTCCCCCTAACGCAGTGGACCGGCCGGGATTTGAACCCGGGACCTCTCGGATGCCAACCGAGCACTCTTCCAGGCTGAGCTACCGGCCCACTGGTTAAGAATTTTTATTTAGACTAAATAAAGTTTATGCGATTGGATAGGAAAAATGACTACACTTGGAATCGTTTACGACAAATTTCTATCACCATACTTTGCGGGAGGAGGCTCAGTTCATGCTTATGAGGTTACAATTAGGCTTAAAAATCACTTCAAAATTATCTACTACCCTACAAGCCCAGTCCTAGTTTGGGATAAGGAAGTAGTAAAAAAGAAGGCAAAGGAGTTGGAAAGCCAAGGCATAAGAATTGCTGAGGAGTTTTATAAGATATTGGAAGAGAGGGAGAAGATTAGTAAAATTAAGAGGTTTTTATTCGCTGATAAGGTCGCTAAGGAGTTCTCTAAAGATTATAAGGTTGACGCTGATATTTTGTATCAACCAGACCATACATCGCTTGACATTTTCTACTTGGCTAGGAATACAAAGTACGGTATAACTTTCCATGTACCCCCATTTTATAACGATTCTTTAAGATACTTGAGAAGGTTAATGAAATTTTATGGTGTTAATCCGTATACTGGCAAAGGTTTTCACACTAGGTTCTTATATAACGAGTATGTGAAATTTCTGTATAAGAGATTACTAAAAAAAGAGGTAAGTAATAAGCCAACTTTTCTGGCTGGTGTTAGCGAAGCCCCTTTGATTGAGTCAGGCTTGGAAGGGGAAATTATAAAACCTGGTAACGCTTTTGACCCATTTCTCATGAAGTATAGAAACAAAGGAAAGGAGGATTACGTTATATTCTGGAGTCGGTTGAATCAAGATAAGGGATTTCACGAATTGCCAGACATTTTACGCATAATGGAAAAGAAGAGTGGTAATAGGATAAGGTTAGTTGTAATGGGTAAGTTTTTCGATAAGTATAGCGAGAGGAGGTTTTGGTCTAAGGTTAGAAAATACGATTTGAAGGTTGAGTATAAGGGTTTTGTGAAGAGAGAGGAGTTAGCTGAAATTGTGTCAAGGGCTAAGGTTCTTATTTACCCTTCTCATGTTGATGGTTTTTCCCTAGTAGTCTTAGAGTCCTTAGCTCTAGGTACTCCAGTTGTTGCGTATGGTATTCCCGCAATTAAAAGCGTTTATGGGGGTTTAGAAAGCGTTAGTATAGTTAAGGAGTTCGATAAGGGAAGCATGGCGCAAAATGCTTTAAGATTCTATAAAATGAATGAGAGTAAAATTGAAGAAATAATGAATGGAAATAAGTTAATGGAGTTTTTAAAGTTACATTCCAGTTGGGATAACGTAGCTGAGGCTGTGTTAAAGATCATAAAGAAGTACATTTAAACTAGTGGGTTGTATTTAATAATTTATTCAATACTCTGCTACTACTACTCATGAGGAACTTACACGGACGGACTGTTTTGTATCTTTTTTTAAGGAAAAACTTTTTACATCTTGTGTATGGGTCCGCCGGGATTTGAACCCGGGACCACGACGACCCGAACGTCGCATCCTAGTCCAGGCTAGACCACGGACCCCTATTATTTAAATTATAACGCGTGTTTATAACACTAATGGCAGTTGATGAACTATTTGACTCCTATGCAATAGAGACCATTGGAAAGAGAATATCTGGAGACATTGTTTGGAGTAAGGATGTGTCGGGATCTTTAAGGAAATGGAGAGAGATGTTTAATGTTTCTCAAGGCGAATTGGCTAGGGAGATGGGGATTAAGCAATCCGTTATTGCAGATTACGAGAGGGGGAGAAGGCAAGCTGGTAGTGAGTTCATTAAGCGGTATGTGCTAGCTTTGATTTCTATAGACGCCAGGAGGGGTTATAAGGTTATTAAAGAATTGGCTAAGATGTTTGGTATAAATTTTCCTTTCATTATTGATATGAGGGATTTCAATTCTCCTATTGGCATAGATAAGTTAATTAGGGCTGTTGACGGTGTTGTTGTAAACTCTTTTGTTGCTGATAAGAAGATTTATGGTTATATTGTTACTGATAGTATTAGGGCTATTCTCAGCTTAAGCGGCTTGGAGTTTTATCAAGTTTTGAGCATGATGGTGAATAGGGTTGTGGTCTTCACGAGGGTAAGTAGCGGTAGGTCTCCAATAATAGCTCTTAAGGTTGCCCCAATAAGGCCTCAAATAGTTGTTTTCCACAGACCAATTAAGCTAGATCCTTTAGCATTGATGCTAAGTGAGGTTGAAGGAATAAATATTATAGTCTCTACGAAGCCAACTGAGGAGGATTTGATTAAGGGTTTGAAGTCTCTCCTTGCAGAATCATAATTGCCTTTGCTATATCACCATTTGCCTTAATTAAGGCCTCTCTCGCTTCCTTTTCGCTTTTACCAGTTTGCTCGGCGACGAATTTGACATCTTCTTCTTTTATCTCTACTTGGTTATGTTTTTGTTCTTCCCTAGTTTCTCCTCCAAATATAACAATTGCCTCATTGCCCATGACGTTTGTTTTCGTAACAGTGGGATTTTCAATTACTATATTCTTTTCATTAGTCTCAATTATCACTCTAATTGCGTTTATTTGTTCAGTTTTTATTCCCATTCTTTCCATTTTCTTTAGGTCTGAGGGTTTAATTTTTACCATTACAAGTTTTATTGAAGAAGAAGTAAACTTAATAGTTTGCGGTTACAATATTTCACAAATGAATTACTTTCTGAAAATATTAGGTGGAGGAAGAGAGGTAGGCAGGTCTGCTATTGAGGTCGGAAATAGCGACAGCAGTATCATACTAGATTATGGAGTGAACTTTGATGAAAAGGATAATCCAAATTTTCCATTGCAGGAAGTGCCTAATAGAGTAAAGGGCTTTGTCGTATCTCATGCACACCTAGACCATGTAGGAGCTTTGCCAATCTATCAAATAGGCTCATTGAATACTAAGGTCTACGGCACTGTAGCAACTAGGATAATAACTGAGGTTATGTTAAAGGACTTCCTAAAGCTTTCCGGTTCTAAAATACCTTACGAGTGGGTTGAGGTAAGGAAGACCATGGACAATTTCATGGCGATTGGATATGGGGAAGAGACGGAAATTGATAGTATGAAAGTCTCACTATATAATGCCGGCCACATACCTGGAAGTTCCATTATTAAGGTATCATCAGAGAAAGGCGCAGTAGCATTTACCGGAGACATTAACTTAACTGAGACTAAATTGATGAAACCGGCAGAAATTGAGAGTATAGGGAATGCAAATGTTCTAGTCATGGAGTCGACTTATGGTAAATTTAACCATCCTAATAGGAAAGACGTTGAGAACGAGTTCTACGAGAAGGTTTTAGAAGTCGTTGAGAGTGGTGGGACTGTCTTAGTACCGGCTTTTAGTTTAGCGAGAAGCCAAGAAGTGTTGTCTGTATTGGCGGAAAGGGATTTCCCTTATCCAGTTTACTATGATGGAATGTCTAGAGAGATAACGGAGATAATGCTTGGTTTTAGGGAGTTTTTAAATAAACCAGATTTACTTAAGAAGGCTTACGATAATTTCAATTACGTTAAGGGATGGGAGGATAGACATAGAGCATGGAAGGAGAGAGGAGTTATCGTTGCCAGTGCGGGAATGCTTAAGGGTGGACCAGCTGTTTATTACTTCAAAAAGCTTTCAGAAAGTAGTAAGAATGCGATATTCTTAGTTAGTTATCAAGCTATTAACACACCGGGGAGGAGGTTATTGGAAATGGGTAAGTTCGATGAGTATTCTGGGTTATTAAAGGCTAGATTGGAGATCTTTGACTTTTCAAGTCATGCTGGGAGAAGACAACTTCTAGAGATAGTCAAATCGATTAAGGGTTTGGAAAAGGCGGTACTAGTTCACGGTTCTCCAGATAACGAAACGTCATTGGCTGATTTAATAAAGCAAGAGACTGGAGTTGAAGTAATAATTCCGGAAAATGGTCAAGAAATTAGTTTATAAACGTTTGAAGTAGACGTAATTTGTGATAATACTATTTATTCACGCGTCGGACTTCTCGTTTAATGTAAAGGAAAAAGCCATTAAGGAACCAGAAGAGGCTAAATTAAAGTCAATAGAGTTAAAGAACGTTCTGGTCTGTTTTACTACAGTGGAGAAAGGTGATAATGAGGAGATTTTAAACGAGGCCATAAACAATATCTTAGACGTTTACAGTAAGGTGAAAGCAGCTTCCGTGGTTATTTATCCTTATGCTCACTTATCTTCTAACTTAGCAAATCCAGACACTGCCATAAAGGTGCTTGAATCGTTGGAGAACTTATTAAAGGATAAGGTAAAGGTTTATAGGGCACCATTTGGTTGGTACAAGGCTTTTTCAATATCTTGTTATGGCCATCCCTTAAGCGAGTTATCTAGGAGAATAAGAAAGGGTGAGGAGTTGGAGAAAAGTGAGGAGTTGAAGTACTGTGAAAAGTTCGGATTTCCTACCTCTGCTGAAAGCGCGTTTATGAGGAGAGCAGTAATAGGATATTTAAGGAACATACTTCAACCAATTTTCGAATCCGAGAATAATGAAAACGTAAGTAATGGTGAAATGAGTATACTTTATCGAAATGTTGAGAGCGGAAGAATTCTCCCATGTATTAATGAGAATCCTAGGGTAATAGCAGTGTACGGTGGTGTTAAGGAGTTAGATTTTCCCAAAGAGATTATTGATAGCAAAAATAGAATTAAGGTCTGGTGGGTAAACGAGAGTAGAACTTATGTGGACGTTGGAAGATTGGTATATTACTTTATTTTAGAATCGATTAGGAAACAGCCTCCTACTTTGCCAGATTGGCTTAATCCAATTCAAGTTAGACTGTTACCAGTAAAGAAGGACTTCTTAGATTTCTCAATACAAGTTGCGGAAAGGTTAAGAAAGGAGGGAATAAGAGTTAATATTGATGATTTGGATGATAGCTTAGGAAATAAGATAAGGAGAGCTGGGACTGAGTGGATACCTTTCGTCATAATTATAGGAGAAAGGGAAGTGAAGACTAGTACGCTTACTGTAAAAATTAGAGCGAATAATGAGCAAAAGAGTATGAGTGTAGAGGAGTTAGTTAAGGAGATAAAGGATGAGGTTAAGGAAAGGCAGAACTTACCACTTTATTATAGTCTCTATAAGCACGAAAACCGCTGAGTTTGCGATGTGAATGAAGTACGAAATTTTAGGAGGAAGCTAGACAAATATTTCACGCTGCAATTGGATACTAACCCTTTAATGCCTCTCTAGTAAGAGATGTGACCTAAATAAAATGAGGAAGGTCCCTTAACGAGAGGAAGTAAGTCTAAAAGACGTAAATGAACTTTTTATTTTAAATTCAGATTTTTCATGGGATGAGAGTAGAAGCTAAGGTTCCGTTAAAGCTAACATTATTTGGAGAACACGCTGTAGTTTATGATAGACCGGCCATCGCAATGACTATTTCAGAGAGCCTAAAGGTTAGGGTAAGTGAGAGTGACAGATTCCTAATTATATCACCGTCCCTCAATATAAGAGGGGTTAAGTTAGATCTAAATGAGATGAAAATTGAGAGTGATGAGGCGAAGAAAGTACTTAGGTATGTATTTGAAGTATTGAATTACTTTGAAATGAAGAAGCCAGTTAAAATAGAAATAGACTCCACAGTTGAACCATCTGTTGGATTAGGTACAAGTGCTGCAGTTATTGTTGGTACTGTTGCTGCTTATTCTAAATATTTGGGAATCGATTTAAACAGAGACGAAATAGCCAAAATTTCCCACGACATAGAGTTAAAGGTTCAAGGAATAGCAAGTAGGATGGATACTTATACTGAAACCTATGGTGGTTTGATTTATTTCCTGCCCGGAGGAGAGGGATTTGAAAGGATAGATACTAATTTTGAACTAACAGCTGGTTACATAAGGAGGAGTATGAGTACTGCTGATGTCTTATGGCGTGTTAGAAAACTTAAGGAGTTAAACAAGGAAGTCTTCGATAATATATTGGATGTAATAGGTGAGATAACTAATAGAGCTAAATCCTTAATAATTGAACAAAATTACGAGGAATTAGGACTCTTAATGTACGTAAATCATGGATTATTATTTTCATTAGGAATAACTTCTCCAGAAGCTGATGAGATTGTTTCTAGAGCTAAACAATTGAGAATAAAAGGTTGTAAGATTAGTGGGGGAGGGGCTGGAGGTTCCATAATATGTATAAAGTCCGTTGAGGCTGAAGTTCTTTTAAAGAGCTACAACGCTAGGATAGTTAATTCAACTCTAATCAAAGATGGTGTCGATATTTCGATAATATGAGGAAAAGTCTAATTTACCAGTAACTAGAAGATAGATTATTGTGTGTGGAATTATAGGGGTTGTTTCGAATAAGGAAAGCAAGAGACTAGCTGAATTAGTAGTGTCATGCCTTAATAGACTAGAATACAGGGGTTATGATAGTGTTGGCGTTGCTGCACTTTCAAGTGCTAATTTAGAGGTAAGAAAGGCTAAGGGTACTGTTGAGGAAGTAGTAAGGAAGAAGAATATTAAAGAGTTGTCTGGTTACGCGTTTTTAGGACATACCAGATGGGCTACTCATGGAGCCCCTACTGACTATAATGCTCATCCACATACAGATTGTAGTAATAATATAGCGGTAATTCATAATGGAACAATAAGGAATTTTAAAGAGCTAAGAGATGAGTTACAGTCTCTAGGCCATAAGTTCAAAAGTGAGACTGACACTGAGGTAATACCCCATATGATGGAGGAATACATGAAAAGGGGTATGGATACTTTTCAAGCTTTTAGAAGTGCAGTAAAAAGCATTCAAGGTAGCTTTGCGATTTTGGCAGTAGTTAAGGGAGAGAGGAGAATTTTCTTCGCAAAGAGAGATAACCCATTAGTAATAGGATTAGGGGACGATAAGACGTTTATAGCTAGTGATATTCCTTCATTTCTACCTTACACCAGAAAGGTTATAGTAATATCTGATGGAGAGCTAGGCTATGTAACGCCGAATACTGTTTATATAGAAGACGAAAACGATAATCCAATAGATGTCACAAGTAGGATAAAGATTATAGATTGGGACGCATCCTCAGCCTCTAAAGAAGGATATCCTCACTTTATGCTTAAGGAAATTCATGAAAGTCCAATTGCTGTTAAAGATACGATCTCTGGACTTTTAAGTGAAATTGATAAGGTAAGTGAAATCGCTGAGGAAATAAGGAAGTCCTCTAGAATAATAGTCACAGCTGCTGGAACAAGTTATCATGCTGGATTTTATTTCTCATTATTACTTGCTAGAAAAGGATATATGAGTATTCCATTAATTGCCTCAGAATATCATAATTTTAGAGTTAAAAAAGGTGATATTGTAATTGCGATAAGTCAAAGTGGAGAAACTCTAGACGTCAAAATGGGTATTAGGAAATTCAAAGAGGAAGGGGCTAAGATAATTGCATTAACAAACGTAATTGAGAGCGACATAGCTAGGGAAAGCGATTACAAACTATATATGAGAGCTGGACCAGAAATAGGAGTGGCGGCTACGAAAACTTTCACATCTGAAATTGCATCCTTACTCTTCTTGTATTCTCTAATAGAAAAGGAAAGCATCTCTTATCTAGAAAACGCTCACGAGACAGTTAGAAATGTAATAACTGAGACGGAAGGATTTGCTAAGAAGATTGGGGAGGAGTTGGCTAACAAGAACAACGCCTATTACTTGGGAAGAGGTCTAGGAGTACCTTTAGCAATGGAAGGAGCATTAAAGATAAAGGAAATAGCGTACATCCACGCTGAAGCGTATCCAGCTGGAGAAAGTAAACATGGACCGATAGCGTTAGTTGAGAATGGATTTCCAATAGTCTTCATAAACGATGGAGAACTGGTAGATGAATTGGAGAAGAATTTACAAGAGATGAAAGCGAGAGGTGGTAAGACTTATTCAATAAGTGTGAATAAGAGACTTAACTTCGCAGATACTGAGATTCTAGTAAATACTGATGAAAAACTCTCTTCACTTGCAATAGCGCCAATAATTCAACTAATAGCATATTACGCTTCTGTTAAAAGAGGATACGATCCAGATAAGCCTAGAAACCTGGCCAAAACAGTAACGGTTGAGTAAAGATGAAAGCTATAGTGTTAGCTGGAGGAAAGGGAGAAGGATTATTGCCATACACTGACAAGGTTCAGAAAGAGGCTATCACAGTACTAGGCAAAGCAATAATAAACTACACAATAGATGGTTTAAAGAAAGCAGGCGTAAAAGAATTTGAGATAATCGTAAACGAGAAGGGAAATCAAATAGAAGAAGAGGTTGAGAAACTTGATGTATCGTTTGAAACTATAGTACAAAAGAGACAAGGAATTGATGGTGCAGTTCTAGATGGTATGGAAAAGATTGATGACGATGTATTTGTGTTGGCATTTGGTGATATTATTGTACCTGCGGAATTCTACAAAAGCCTTATGGACACTTACATAATGACAGGGAGACAAGCCGTTATACCGTTGGTACCAGTGAGTGAGGGAACAGAAACTTACGGTCTAGTTAAAATCGTTGACAACAAACTGAAGGTGGTTAAAGAAAGCTCAACCCTAGCATTAGGTGGAGCTTACATATTACCAAAACCAAAGGACAATTTCACTTCTCTTCTGGATTATATTGATCTTCTTGCTAGTGAAGCTAAACTCAACTATTTTATTTGGTCAGAGAATTGGGTTGACATAGGTTATCCAGAGGATTTACTATTCGCATTAGAAACGCTGTTAAGGAGAAAGGAAAGCGTTATATCAGATAAGGCTGAAATTTCGAAAGATGCGATAATTGGGAAGGGAGTTATTGTTGAAGATAATGCGATAATAGAAGATTATGCGATAATTAAAGGACCAGCTTATATCGGTAAAAACGCTTACGTAGGATCGTTTTCTTTAGTTAGAGACTATTCCTCCATAGAAGAGGGAGCAAAGATAGGGGCTTACTGTGAAATTGCTCATTCACTAATTGAACCCTTCGCTGAAGTGGGTTCTAAATCCTATTTGACTTACTCAATAGTGGGTAAAGGAGCTAAGATAGGGGCTTCTGTCATAACTGCAAGTTATCCAGCACAATCACTAAGTAGGCCTAGATTCAATAAACTAGGTGCTTTAATTTCACCAGAAAAAGTAATTAAACATGGAAGTGTAATAGAAGCTGGTATGAAAATTTAATAAAAAAGCCTAAATTTCTTTAGTGTTTTCTCTATCTTCTTCTTAAAAGTACTACGGCAGCTACTACTATAACTATTATAACTATTACAATACCTATTATAACTGGAGTTGATATCCCGGAACTAGTAACAGACGTGGTTGTTGAAGAAGAAGTTGTAGGTGTGGTAGTCGATGTGGTAGAAGTTGAAGTCGTTGAGGTTGTGGATATAGTCGTGGTTGAAGACGTGGAAGTAGAAGTAGTCGTTGTAGAAGTTGAGGAAGATGTAGTTGTAGTCGAAGCGGTCGTTGTAGAAGTTGTTGTAGTAGTTGTGGTAGAGCTGGTAGTCGATGTGGTACTGGTCGTGGTGGTTGTTGTAGTGGAAGTAATTGTGGGTATTAATCCAGTGCTTACTATACCATGAGGTGTAATATAAGTTATATTTATTTGATATTGTGTTCCAGTATACTGTTCAGGTATCTTTAATTCTATCCAAGAACTACCATATGCGAATTCAGTGCTATTACTGCCAAAGTAAGGTTCTTGAATTGGTTGACCATTTATTGTCAGCGTTGAAGTGAAATTGCCTATGGCTGTTGTAAATGGCTTGAGAGACGATGATTGTGGTAAAACTTCCACTATAACTTTATCGCTCAAGCTAAATGGATATTTAGATAGAATGTATATATAGCCATTTGTTGTCACAAATGACACTGTAATGTTATTAGACGTATATGTATTGGACGTAACTAAAGTACCATTTAATCCATAACTAACATTTACAAAAATTACAAATGGAACGTATCCTAATACTTGTCGATAATTACTAATATTGTAGAACTGAATGTAATTGTAGAAATAATATAGACCTTGTGAGACGTAACTTGGTACTAGAATCGGTACGTAAGAAGAGTTTGAGAGGGGCGGTTGTAATTCAAATGGAGCATTGTATAGCCTATACATATTGGTGAGAAATACTGATGAATAGGTATATGTTGATACAGACGTGTTCCAGTTACGAATATTCGAAATTGTTAGATTTACTGTGTAAAGCTTACCGGATATTCCATTTATTAATATTAAGTTTGCGCTATTGTTTAGCAAGATATTCGCAGATACGACCTTAGATACGCTATTCACGGTAATTATTAGAGACTGGCCGTTTACGGTTAAAACGTTCTTACCAGTTGGTAAAGATAACGTAACTGGAGAGTAAGAATAGGGAGGGATAGTTACTGTAGTATATGAGTTACCATTCAAATAAACAGTAACTGTTTCACTATTTGGGTTATTATTTATGACATAAGCCGTAAACGAGGCAGATGAACTAGTTGTAGGAATTGTGATAAAGCCAGTTGGAACAAGTGTTATATTAGTTACCGTTTGCGATTGCGCTAATGTGATAGGAAGTATTAACATTAAAATTACAAATAGTGATATAAAACCAGTTACAAGTACTTTTCTTAAATTTACTGACATCACATTATGCAAACCGTGTTTGTAAATAAACTTTTTGCTTAGTAGTATTATGTTAGTAAGTATTAAATACAATGGGTCAAGATGCATTAGATAGAACATTAATTATTGATTTCCCTTTTAATGTGCCCTTAATCCCCCTTAAAAACATTTTTAAATAATACTGCATATAGTCCTAGCGTTAATTCTTATATTGATCAGAATATTCCAAAATAATGTTAAAGTTTATAATCGATAAAAAGATCTTAACTTAATGATTATCTTAACAAGAAAAGATCTAGATGAACTGTTCAAAGCTGAAATAGCCGTAAACTCAGTAAGAGAGGCGTTCAAACTAAATTATCAGAAGAAGATAAATCAACCACAACGTTTAGTGATGAGTGTAAAGGGAAATTGGTGGGGTCTAATGCCCTCATCTACTGATTATTCTTTTGTAACCAAAATAGTTAACGTTATACCTGAGAACAAAGAAAGAGGTTTACCGTCAGTTCAAGGCGTTGTAATATTGATGTCACCAGATTCCGGAGAAGTTTTAGCGATAATTGATGGAACAACATTAACTGCAATAAGAACTGCTGCAGCAAGTGTATTATCAACTGAAATAGCCATAAATGGTAGAAATATTGGCAATTTGGGAATAATAGGTGCGGGAATTGAAGCGTATTATCACGCCAAGTTAGCCTTAGAGTACTTCAAAGTTCAGAAAATTTACATTTCTGCTAGAAAATCTCACTTCGAATTGGCTAGGAAAATTGGCGGTGAGGCTACAGATTTAGAGACATTATTGAAGAATTCAGATATCATTTTTGCAACCACTTCATCCAATGTTCCAGTAGTCTTAGGAAAATATCTAAAGGACGTATTTCATGTATCAAGTATAGGTGCCCATACTCCCGATTCAAGAGAGATAGACGATGATACTATAGTAAAGGTAAAAAGTTATATTGTCGACTCATTGGAAGCGGTTTCTAAAGAGAGCGGTGATTACATTATTCCTAAACAAAGGGGATTATTGGAAAATAAGATAATAAAGGAATTAGGGGAGATAATAGATAAGGGTATAAAGGTAGAGAGGCCGTCATTATTTAAAACCGTGGGAATTGCAGCTGAGGATAATGTAACTGCCCATATAGCTTACAAAGAAGCTTCAAAAAGAGGAATTGGAGTTAACGTTTCCATATAATTTCTTGCACATTCTCTTGCTTATTAACATATAACGCTAAAACAAATAGTAGTGAGGATAGGCGATTAAGATATTTAACGTGGACGTCCTTTGCCCTATTCCTCTTTAGTAGCTTTACTACACTTCTCTCACTCCTTCTGCATACTGTTCTAGCTAGATGAAGAAATGAAGATGCGATATGTCCACCAGGCAAAATAAAATTTCTTAACTCTGGTAAACCCTTAGAGAAATTATTGATCTCCTCTTCTATCCATTCTACCTTATCTTCTTCAAAATTCAAGTTGAACCCTGCAATTTCCGAGGAGAGCGAGAATATGTCTGATTGAACTCTCACTATAATTTCACGGAGTTGTGGATAAAGGGACGAAATTACACCTAAACTGGCATTTAATTCATCAAGGTCTCCAATAGCATTTACAATATCGTCATCCTTCCAAATCTCACCAACTGAAGGTAATTTTGTCTTACCCTTATCACCAGTTCCCGTATACCAAACTGTCATATGATGTAATGCTCACAAGGAAATTAAAAACCTCGCTAATTCTCTTTCATAAACTGTAGTGACTAAAACTCCTTCCTTATTTACAATTGCTATTACTGGCTTCTCAGTCTCCCTAAATTTTCTTAGCAGATCTATAATTTTCACGTTATCATATTCTATTGGAACTTCTTCCAGTAGCACATCACAAGCTTTAGTATTTTCATATAGTTCTGGATCAATTTCAAGCAGAGTCTGTATTGACACATAACCAAGTGGTTTATTTTCATAATTTACAACAACTATTCCCCTAACGCCTCTTTCACTAATTTTTGAAATTACAGACCTTAAATTCTCTTGACATGTAACGTAAAGTGGTTTTATTTGAAGCTTAATTACCTCTTGAGAAAGCTTTACCCTTTTACTCTCTGAAATTTTCTTTCTAGCTTTGTAGCTCATTTGAAAAAGAAGGGGAGCTATTAATGCTGAAAGTGAAATCGCTAATATCGAAAACGAGTACATGAATTCGTTTATATATCCTAAAGTTAAGCTTGTAAGTAATAATGATGAATCTACTCCCCCCTTTACACTAGTTGCAATTCCATTTATCTTCCCATCAATTTTTACAACTCTTGATGAAATAAAACCTGCAAGGAATTTAGAAGCGATTATTAATGAGAAAAAGAGCAAGCCAAAAAGAATAATAATTATGTTTAGTTCAGTAACATATAAGCCTATGCCCAAAAAGAATAATGGTTCAAAGAATCCATATGTAAATGCATGAAGTCTCTCCAGCAATTCGGGCCTATCTTTTAAATAATTCTTTAGCAATATACCCAAAAAGAAGGCAGATATAGCTGAATTAAACTTGTATAATTCTGATAAATAGCCTATAATTAAAATTATTGCAATAAGGAAAGCAAACTCTATTTCTCTAGCCTTAAAATAATACTCTATTCTCTCTAGAATCTTGGCTAAAGTTCCACCGAACATTATCGTAAATGCGAATACTAAGAAAATTTCAATTATTGTAATCAGAATTTTACCAGTCCTCAAGAATATCGCAAATAATATTACAAAAATTATTTCTATTAAGATCACTTGTTGGAAAATTAGGTTAGAAATTCTGTTTTCAGAAATTTCAACATCCATTAACATTCTAGATAACGGACCAGCACTACTCATCGCCAATGGAGCTACGAGAATTAGGGAGTCCTTTGAGTCTACAACATAGAGCGCAACTAGTACTACCGAAAATGGTATAATTGACTCTAATATTACTGCTAGAAATATGTTAGCATTAGGTCTATTTTCCACGTCGAACTCTTCAGCTCCAGCCAAGAATAATAGAAAAATTATACCAAGAGATGTAATAAACGAGATAATCTCATTAATATGTATAACTCCGAATACACCATTTCCAAGTAGAATACCCATTAATATAGGACCAACAAAAGTTACTAAACCAATTCTCCTAAATATTTCCTCAGATATCTTGGCAGCTATCAACATTATTCCTAGATACAATAGTGAAATCAGAAGTATTGATACCATAGTAAGGTAAGTAATACCATATTATTAAGAGTTTATCCTTTTGAGACTTAACTCCACTATATATCATACGTGAAACTTGAGCTGGGTTCTCCACCAGAATCTGGAGATCTTTATAACGCTTTCATAAACGCGTTAGTTTTAGCAGGAGCCGGAAATGGAACTATTAAGCTTTACTCCACCGCAGTAAAGGACTTCTTGGACTTTATAAATAAGGATCCTAGAAAGGTTACTAGCGAAGATTTAAACAAATGGATTTCTAATCTGTTAAACAGAGAGGGTAAGGTTAAAGGAGATGAGGTGGAAAAAAGGAGAGCTAAGAGTGTTACAATTAGATATTATATAATTGCAGTGAGAAGATTCCTTAAATGGCTTAACGTTTCTGTAAAGCCACCTATTCCTAAAGTAAGGAGAAAAGAAGTTAAAGCTCTAGATGAGAGTCAAATTCAGAAAGTTCTTAACACGTGCAAGAGAACTAAGGATAAATTAATAATAAGATTATTATTAGATACTGGCTTGCGTGCAAATGAACTACTATCGGTATTAGTAAAGGATGTGGATTTGGAAAATAACATGATTAGAGTCAGGAATACTAAGAATGGTGAGGAAAGAGTAGTTTTCTTTACCGATGAGACTAAGCAACTGTTGAGAAAATACATGAAGGGAAAGAAACTTGATGAGAAGTTATTTGATATAACTTACGATGCTTTATATAGAAAGCTAAAGAGATTAGGCAATAAGGTTGAAATTGAGTTAAGACCACACATTTTAAGGCACACCTTCGCTACGTTATCACTAAAAAGGGGAATTAATGTAATAACGTTGCAAAAGCTTCTAGGACATAAGGATATAAAAACAACCCAAATTTATACACATCTAGTTTTAGACGACTTAAGGAATGAATACCTTAAGGCAATGTCAAGCTCTTCCAGTAAAACGCCACTTTAACATTTCACTAACATATGACGCCAAATCTCTAATGCTATTGAATGAAGCAGTTTGTAAATGTAAGTATTCAAATTTAGCTTGGTTTTCTAGCATTTTCTGCTGTAATTCCTTCACTTTTTTAGATTGCAATATCTTATTTAGCGGTTTTTCGGCTACATTACCCACTATGTCCCCATTTATATCATCTGGGTAAGGTAAGTCACCATTAGGATATATTGTTATTGCGTAACTTACCACCCTTTTGGGTATCTTGCCTATTATGGCATTTATGAATCCCCACGAGTTATTTAAAGTGGAACCATACTTTCTCTTGAGATCGTATAATACTTTATAAAATTCATACGGATCTGGTGCTAACTTTACCTTCGAATTGGGGTAATCTACTGCTGGCATTGCAAGAATCTTGTATCCACATTCTGCGACCTTTCTAACTTTTTCCTCCAATTTATGGAGGTTATATCTGGTAACTACAGTTTGAACGTTAACCTTAAGACCATATTGTCTAAATCTACATAAATTGTCTAATTCCTTTACATTCCAATGATATTCATCTATTGAGTAGTGCAAGAAGTCTATCTTGTCTGCTAATTTGGTGAGGAAATTCTCATCTTTAAGCCTATAACCATTGGTTGTGAGCATAACGTAAAAGGATCCATCGTGTGCGTATTCTAAAAGATCTAAAATGTCTGGCCTATAAGTTGGCTCTCCACCTTCAAACGATAAAACAACTATTGACGAATTCCTCAAATTGTCTATTATCTTTTTCACTCTTTCTGTACTTCCCTCTCCCAATTCCCCAGAGTAATATGATGGAGAACAGAACGTACATCTCAAATTACATCTGGATGTTACCTTGAATGTTGCATATGCGGGATTAAAAGGATCCTTGAGAATTTGAGTGATAATAAACCATTTTATGGCTTTTAGATCCTTATTCATAATTTTAATAACCTCCTTGTATGCTTTAAATATTCTTCAGCATTTTCATCAATTATTGTAATCTCATTTTCTCTTAACTTCTTGATAACCTTTGCGGGAACTCCAACTGCTACGCTATAGGGAGGGATAACAGTACCTTGAGTAACCACAGACCCAGCTCCAATAATTGAGTATTCCCCAACTTGAGATCCATTAAGTAATATTGCCCCCATTCCCACAATAACGTGTGATGAAACTTTAGCACCATGAATAACAGCGTTATGTCCAATTGTGACTTTATCACCAATTTCAACTGGATATCCATAATCTGTGTGGATTGTAGTATTCTCTTGCACGTTAGATTCCTTGCCAATTCTTATACTATCATTATCTCCCCTAATCACAACATAATGCCATATACTAGTCAAATCACCTATTTCTACATCACCTATGATATAAGAAGTAGGATGTATGTACGCTTTCTGAGAAACCTTTGGGGTTTTACCTAAATATTCTTCTATTGGCATATATAGAATTTTTAGCCTTTCTTTATTAGCTTAGCTATGAAAAAACCGGTAATTTCGTGAATATGGGGATGAAATCTAATCTCGTATTCTACTGAAAATCTAGGATCATTTATAACCTTCTCGTTCTCCCATGTCGTTACAGTACAAGTAGAATAAATTACCACACCATTTTTCTTTAAAATCTTATAAGCGGAATTTAGGAATTGCTTCTGATATTTATGGAAATTAAGTATATCTTGTTCAGTTTTCTTATCGTATAATTTAGGTCTTATCCCCAACGCTGAACATGGGGGATCAATAATCACTTTATCGACATCCCTTATATTATAATCCTCGTAAAGATATCTTGAATCTGCCTTGTATATTTCTATTCTCATTCCCATCTTATTTACTAAATCCCGTAATTTCTCTACCTTCTTCTCAGTATGATCAAAACCAATAAGCTTAACTCTAGGCTCTAACTGATAAATATGAGTTAATTTCCCACCGGCATATGCAGTCATATCTACGATTTTCTCATTAGGCTGTGGATCAAGTAAATGAGCAACGTACATCGATGCCTTACCTTGAACGTATATTAGTCCATTCTTCAACTCTGATAAATCAGCTAATTTAGGAGAAGTGTATAAGGAATTCGTAACCTCTACTATCAAATCAGTATTCGTACCATAGTATTTACCCTCAGCTACTGGTATCTCATGATCACTATAAACTGTAACCATTTTATCCTTGGGATCATTAATTACAACCCTCTTCAGACCCGGTTTGTAAACGTTAGCACCTAGCATAACGCTCTCAGCAGTTTTCTTATCTACAATAACCTTATTTTGACGAATGTTAATCTCATTTGGTCCTTTTATCTCAGTGTAAATTGCCTCTTTGAAATCTTCGTCTAACTTAAAATGTGGAAGCTTTTCCAGTATACTTTCTACAGAGGTCTTTAGGGTATTCACCCTAACGTATAATCTAGGATTCGGCTTCCTTATGGCATCTAGGAATTCATTTAAGTATTCACCATATACTTCTTTCAAATCACTAATTACGAATTTATCGTACTCCAGAATACCTTAGCACCCTCATTATTTGGTTCAGATATAAACCCATCAAATCTTGAAATTAACTCCTCACCCTCCCTTTTAGAGCTAACGAATGTATAGACAGCAGGGCCAAAGGAGGAAAGGCCCGCAGGAAAACCAATTTTAGCCATATCATTCATAAGTTTTTTGACCTCATCAGCTTGCAAAGAGACCTCAACTTTCTTAAATCCCAAATTTTGTATTAACGAGATCGCATCTAGTGTCCCTTCTAAATCTTTTTCTGCAACTGATGGAATTAACTCCATTAAGACTACTCTCGCTAAAGTGTCTAATCCCTCCAGTTTAGCCTCCTTAAATGCCTTAATCTCATCCTTACCAAATATTCTTCTACCACCCTTAAGTACATTAACGTAAATATACCAGGGAAAATTTAGCCTAGCTATTAATGGGGGAGGAGGAGCAGAGGAGAAATCCGATGGCAGTAGCTCCCTTTTTACTTTAGTGGAATGCCCACCATCTACTATAAAACCCCCATAATCGAAGGCGTAAACTCCGACTCCGGATGTTCCACCTCGTTTTACCAATTTGGCTAGTTCATATGAGCTGAGTCTCTTAAAATTATACTCAGCGGATAGCTTAGCTACTGATAACAGATATTGTGTAGTATGACCAAGTCCTATATGCTCTTCAAAGTCCTCCTCTATACACATTTTAGGGACCTCAAAGGGTAAAGAGACTTCAGGCTTGAAACAATTGCCACTCCTAACCACTATCCTAGGATATTTTAAGGCGACTCCTACCCCACCATCAATTCTGCCGTATTTCCCCTCAAGGTCAAACAACGTAATGTGAATGCGTGAAAGCCCAATAATCTTTATCATAAGAATTAATAAGATTGTGTGATAAAAAAGGAAACTGTGAGTCTAGCAACGTTACTTTATAAGTGGTATAAAGAAACTCCTTCAAAAACCTTTTTAATTGATAAAAATCAGTCAATTACTTACGAACAAGCTGCAAGAGAGGTAGCATATGTTGCTTCCAATATCTCACCTGGAGATACTGTAGTTCATGTGATGACTAATTCCCTTCAGTCAGTAATTAACTATTTGGCAATATATTGGGCTGGGGGAAAGGTAGTTGCGGTTGATCCATTAACTTCAGCAGAAGATTTAAAGTTCATTTTGGATGACTCAAATCCTGATCTAATAATAACCGACGAGGAAATACATAAGAGAGAATACGATGTTCTCAAATCGTATAAGGTTATAGTCAATAAGAAGGGAAAAGACATTTTTACAAAACCATACGAGTATAGAGAAGACGAGGTAGGCCTAATTTACTATTATGCTGGAATAGCAGGAAGGACGATGCAAGTATTGCATAGTGCCAGTAGGGTTGAACTTAATTCTGCAACGCTTTACAATTCGATTAACCTTAAAGAGATTAGGGGAATACTAACAGTCCCTATAGCTCACGTCTTAGGAAATAGCGTGTTAGGTGTTACCTTGGAAGCTGGAGGAACGCTATATGTTATGGGTAAGTTTAACGTCAATGAAGCCATTGAAAGTATAAATAAATATAACATTAACTACCTATCAACTGTTCCAACTGTTTACGATTACTTGAATAACGAGGAAAAAAGGAAATTAGATAGTTTAGAATTATGTGTAAGCTCTGCTGCTCCGTTGTTTCCATCAACCGTAAACACCTTTAAGAGTAAGTACGGAAAAGATATTGTTCAACAGTATGGTTTTACTGAAGGTTTAATTATAACTTTCCAGCCCAAGGAACTGGCTGGTGTAATTTCAATAGGAAAACCCTTGCCGGGCGTTGAAATAAAGATAGTAGATAACGAGGGGAAGGAGAATAATGAAGGGGAGTTATGGGTTAAGGCTCCTTGGCTAATGTTAGGATATAAGGATAGAGAGGAGACAGCTCGAGCGTTTAATGAGGGATGGCTAAGAACGGGTGATTTAGTTAGGATTGATGAAAAGGGCCTATTGTATTTTAGAGGAATTAAAAAGAGGATGCTAAAATTTAAGGGATATCCGATATTTCCGAGAGATTTAGAGGAAATCTTGAAGACTCATCCACTGGTGGAAGACGTGAAAGTTATAGGAGAAGACGCTGGAAATCTAGGACAACAACCTATTGCCTTGGTTAAGGTAAAGGAGCTCAAGACTGGGATTGAAGATGAATTACTTAATTATGTAAATTCTAGGGTAGCTTTTTATAAGAGATTGAAGAAAGTTTATGTGGTAGATAGGATTGAGCGAAATTGATTCATTAATTAGGGAAGTTGCTGAAAGGTTGCAAAAGAAGGCTGAGGAGTATGGTAAAAAGAAGGAGGATGCTACCTTAGTCTTAACTGAAGAGAACTTCGATGAAGTAATTAGAAATAATAAGTTAGTTTTAGTAGATTGCTGGGCAGAATGGTGCGCTCCATGCCACCTTTATGAACCAATTTACAAAAAAGTTGCTGAAAAGTATAAAGGTAAAGCAGTTTTTGGAAGATTAAATGTTGATGAGAATCAAAAGATTGCAGATAAGTATAGTGTACTTAACATACCTACTACGTTAATTTTCGTTAATGGTCAATTAGTTGACTCTTTAGTTGGGGCTGTTGATGAAGATACTTTAGAGAGTACTATAAATAAATACTTAGAATGATTGAGGTATATGTAAAAAAGAGATTACAGGCTTTTTTGTTAAATGTTAACTTTTCTGAAAAAGGTATAATTGCAATTACTGGTAAAAATGGTAGTGGGAAAAGCACATTATTAAACGTGATAGCCGGAATTTTAAAACCAGACGAAGGGTATGTTAAATTAAATAACATAGATATTACAAATTTACCCATTAATAAGAGAAACATTGTATTAGTAACTCCAGAAAGTTATATTCCCACATTGGACTTAAAGAAACATCTGACATGGGGAGCTAAACTAAAGGGAAGAAAAGTAGATGATAAAGAAATAATGGAGTTAGCTAAATTACTCGGAGTTCCAGATGAGAATAAAAAAGTAGGTAATTTGAGCTTAGGAAATAAAGAGAAAGTGTCATTAGTTACAGCTATTTTAACAAAACCTAATCTAATTTTGGTTGATGAAGGATTCAGCAATATCTCAGAAAAGGAACATTTTATTAATATTTATGTGGATTTATGTAAAAAGAATCAAATAGAACTAATTTATGTTACTCAAGATACTGAGGATGCAAAATTTTCCGATCATCATTACGTGATGAATAATGGCTCTCTACATAAAGTTTTTTAAAAGGTTTATAAGATAATTGAAAGGTTTTGAGAAATCTCATGTGAAATCCTACATAAGAATGTGAAAACTTTCTATGATAATATCTAGGAATCTTTTTAAACTATATATGAGTAGCCACATACATGCCAAGTACTGCAGAAGATGTACTCAAATTCCTAAAGGAAAATAACATAAAATGGGTAGATCTACAATTTACAGATGTCCCTGGTAGACTACATCATATTACAATTCCTGCTAGTGATTTTGATTTAGAATCTCTAAAAACAGGTTTCGGTAAATTAGATGGAAGCAGTATAAGAGGATTTACTAGTATTTATGAAAGCGATATGGTGCTATTACCAGTACCAGAAACCATGACACTAGTTCCTTGGTCTCCTGGAGTAGCTAGAGTATTATGCAAAGTTTTCTGGGGAGGAGGAAAGGGAAGATTTGAAAGGGATCCTAGATTCATAGCAGAGGAAGCTGAGAAATATCAAGCAGAACAAGGTTACACTTCTTTCTATGGTCCAGAATTGGAATTCTTCATGTTTGATAAGGTAAAATTAGACGTAAGTACTCCACAGTCCGGAACTGGATACAAAATTCATGCAAGAGAGGCTCCATGGAGCGATAGTGGAACCTTTGTAATAAGATTTAAGGAAGGATATTACCCTGCACCACCAGTTGATCAACTAATGGATGTAAGATTAGAGATCGTTGATACTTTAGTTAAATACTTTGGATATACCATAGAAGCTACACATCATGAAGTTGCAACTGCAGGACAAGGAGAAATAGATTTCAGATTCTCCACTCTTGTAGATACTGCAGATAAGGTTCAAACTTTGAAGTATGTAGCCAAAAACGTTGCTGCAAAACACGGATTGGTAGTAACTTTCATGCCAAAACCTATTTATGGTGATAATGGAACGGGTATGCATACGCACCTTAGTTTATGGACTAAGGATGGAAAGAAGAATTTAATGTATGATCCTAATGAAGAATATGCAGAGATAAGCCAGTTTGGAAGATATGTAATCGGAGGTCTTTTAACACATGCTAGAGCTTTATCAGCAATAGTGTCTCCTACTGTAAATAGTTATAGAAGGTTGATACCAGGATTTGAAGCTCCTATTTACATTGCATGGAGCAAGGGAAACAGAAGTGCTGTAGTTAGAGTTCCAGCATATTACAAAGGAATGGAGAAGGCTAAGAGAATAGAGTATAGACCTCCAGATCCTTCCACTAATCCATATTTAGCATTTGCTGCATTGCTAATGGCTGCATTGGATGGTGTGAACAAGAAAATAGATCCAGGAGATCCGGTGGATGAGAACATATATCATCTAACTCCAGAGAAGAGAAGACAATTAGGAATAAAAGAACTACCTAGATCATTAAATGAAGCTTTGGATGAGTTGGAAAGTGATAAAGAGTTCTTAAAGTCAGTATTTAATTCGTCATTGTTAGATACTTACATAGACCTAAAGAGAGATGAAGCACGAAGCTTGCAAGGCTATCCACACCCTATGGAGTTATACTATTACCTAGATTCTTAAATTGGTATAAAAATTCCAGAATTTTTTAACGCATTTTTAAACTCATTAAGGTCTAGGTAATAGTCGAATTCATAATTTTTTGATGCTTCTTTTAGAATATTGTAATCAATATTAAGTAAGTTTGAATAACTTGAAATCCACCTATCCATAGAAGACTTAAACCAGCTAAACGACTCCTCATAAATATTCTTTATTCTCTCCCAATCCATAGTATCCCTTACTGCTAATGTACAACAATGCAATGGTGTAAATCTATGCACTTTATGTCCCTTCCTCTCTAAAATTGACAAAAAGGGTTCCCAGATTGCTATACCATCAACTATTCCTTTTTCAAGAAAGTCCAACATTTGATACGAACTATAAGATGGAATGATCTCAATATTCTTGAATTCACTAAATGCCCATATTTCCATACTTGACATCACAGTTGATGCAATTCTGTTGCACGTTTTGCCTATAATTCCACCTCCACCTTTAGCACCTCCCCCAATAATTCTTATATTACGATATATTGTTGAAAATATCATTTGCGTTATTATCGGGGATAAACCTAAATCTAACTTGCCTTCAACTAAGTCCCTAGTCAAATCAACCCCATTTTCATAAATTTTAACAGTAACGTTGTATCCTCTATTCTCTAAGTTTTTGATAAATGGAATTATGAACGGATACTCTGCAGCTCTTATAATCCCTAACCTTAAGAATCTATCTTGAGATAAGCTCACCTCTAGGTTTTTTCCTAAAACCTTTCTTCTCTTTACTACACCTTCTTTCTCAAGTTCGGATAAGACTTCAGATAATCTACTCTTCGATAATCCAGAAAGTTTCCCTAGTTCACTTTGAGGAACAGAACCTTTTTCCTTCAAGATAGATATAACTTTATCTTTACTACTCATTAACAATTAATTATTCTAAAAAACTCTATAATAAGTTTACCTTATTTGCATTATCGAGTAACCTGAAGACATGATTTTGTAAAGCTCTATTAGTCTTAAACAGCCCTCTGTATGCTACTGAAACTAACTTGGCCTCTTTATCCTTTACTCCTCTGACATATGAACACATATGTATTGCGTTCCCGATCACCATAACACCTTTAGGTTTTATTTCGCTATTCATTATAGCATCAGCTATTTGCTCTACTAACCTCTCTTGAATTTGAAGACGAGATGAGTAATAATTTACAATTCTAATTATTTTGCTAAAACCAGCAACCTTGCCACTATTACTAACAATGTACGCTACATGAATTTTTCCAATTATTGGCAACATATGATGCTCACACAATGACGAAAAGTTAACGTCTTTTATTAGTACTATTTGGTTCTTTTCGTATACTTCACCATCTTCGCCTAAACTGAATACCTTTATTTGAGGGGGTGGCGTTCTCAACCCTGAGGTCATTTCTAATAAAGCCTTTGCTACTCTTTCAGGTGTCTCTTTAAGCCCTTCTCTTTCTGGATTCTCACCCAGTAGTTCGAGAATTTCTCTAATCCTTCTAGCTATTTCTTCTACTAGTTTTTGGTCATCTAATTCTGTCTTTTGCATACCGTTTATAGTTTAGTGAAGAAATCTATTATAACTATTTTGTTAAAAAACTTCTACAACAGCTTATAAGCAGTTTCTAACACGATTGGTTTACCCTTGGTTACTATAAGGGTATCTTCTATACGTATACCAAACCTGCCTTTCAGATATATTCCAGGTTCGACAGTAATAATCATATTTTCCTTTAATATTTGCTTAGAATTCATTGAAATTGCAGGACTTTCGTGAATTTCTATCCCAACTCCATGACCCGTAGAATGTATAAAATATTTACCATAACCAGCCTTTTCTATAACTCTTCTAGCAATAACATCTACTTCCGAAGCCACTATCCCATCCCTTACAATATCTATAGCCTCCATTTGCGCTTCCAAAACTATTTCATAGACTTTCTTTGCTTCACTATTTTTAAATACAAAAGTCCTAGTACTATCAAAACAGTAACCATTATATTTCGCACCTATATCAAAGAGTACAATGTCGTTATTTCTTAACACACGATCTGTAGGAATATGATGAGGGTATGCGGAATTCTCCCCAAAGGCCACTATAGATGGAAAAGCGTAATCTTCAGCACCCATAGATTTCATAGTCATATCGATAATGCCTGCAACTTGTTTTTCATTAGAGGTTCCTTCACTCAATTTTTCCATTCCAATTTTCATTGCAACGGCAGTGATTTCACCGGCTTTTCTTATTCTTTCTATCTCATCGTCATCCTTAACTTCCCTTAACCTTGTTATTTCGTTAGAAAAATCCATTACCCTATACTTTTCTGATAATGCCCTATACGTACTCGCATCAACCCAGTTTACGTCTACCATTATGCTATTCTTATTGATAATTTTTTCAATAGCTTTAAATATATTACCCTCAATAACATTCTCAAGAATTTTAGATGGGTAGTAAATCACAATATCAACGTCTTTTACATTCTCTGCTCTGTACATCTCTAGAGCGGGAACGAGCAAGGTAAAACGTGAATCACAATAAACTAACGCCCCTGCTCCAGAATACTCTAGGAAGTAAAATAAATTTGGAGAACCAAGTATTATAGCACAACTATCTTTTTTATCTTCTAGGATCGCCTTGAGCTTTCTTAATCTATTCATATTTTATATTTGAAGTTAGGCTCTCTAATAGCTATTGCTATCATAAAGGCCCTTCCTAATAGTTCCTCTTTAACGTCTTCCGAATATTCACCTTTTAATATATCTAATATATCTATTACGTTATCTTCTCTATATAAACACGTCTTCAACTTTCCATCAACAGATAATCTAATCCTATTGCATCCAGCACAGAATATTGGATTTGCATAAGGCTTGATTACCTCAACTATTAACCCAGAAGGTAGCACATAACGTGGTCTAAAATGCTTTTTCCTAATTTGCTTTTTAATAGATATTTTCTCAATATACTCTTCTATTTCTCTTAAATCATCATGTTCTTTAAAAGCTAATTTCCCTAATCCTACTGGATGTAGTTCTATAAGATGTATTTCATTTACACCTAAATTTTGGGATAGTTCAATAAACTTAAAGACTTCTTCACGATTTCTCCTATTTACAACAAAATTTAACTTAACTGGTACTAAACCCACGTCTATAGCGCTTTTTATCCCTTCAATTACTCTATCGAAAGCATCTACGCCCGTAATTTTCTTGAATGTCTCCCTTGAAATAGCGTGAAGGCTAACATTAATCCTATCAAGTCCAGCTAGCTTTAATTTATAAGCCAAATCCTTTAGGAGAAGACCATTAGTTGTCATGGACACGTCTCTATATCCTAATTGCTTAAGTCCTCGAACAATTTCAACCAGATCTCGTCGTAATGTTGGTTCTCCTCCAGTTAATTTCACAGAGTTTATATCAAAGTTCTTAGCTACTTTGGCAACTAATAGAATATCTTCTTTACTTAAAATGTAATTATCTCCTTCTTCCCCCTCCATATGGCAGAAGAAGCATTCAAAGTTACATACGTGTGTTAACGTTATCCTAAGATCTTCTAATGGTCTACCAAATCTATCAATCATTAATAGCTTTTTTACCTCAAAAGATTATAAACACATGTATGAATGCAGTAATTTGTCCAAAATGCAGAATTAGAATGGACTTTATTGCTGAGTCTGAAAGTACTGATGGCACAAAGAAGGTAATAAGATATTACTATAGATGTCCAGCATGTGGATCAAGAATTTTAGACTCTAATATAGAGACTATAAAAGATACAACAAATATTTTAATAAAAATTACTCATTAAGTTTTTTAGTATATATAAATGAGTAGGAGGGTATAATCCCATTAGATTTATATTCTTTATATCAAAGAACTCTTTAGCAATACTCTTATCTGGCATATACTCATCTAGAAATCTTTTAGCTACCTCCTGGAAGTGATTTATATTAACTATTTTGTAACTTAAAAATAAGAAGAATACTACTAAATCCCAAGCTCTATAATACAGATTATTAGATTTAAATGATTGCTCAGCGTCTATGACAGCTAACTTACTTCTATTTACTATAACAAAGTTACTTATTTTAGTGTCACCTAGCACATATCCGACCTCATGAATTTCTCTTAAGCCTTTCGCCACGATCTCTATATTTTCTTCATTTATTTCATCCCCTTCTATAAACTCTCTAGTAATGCAAAGTTCTTTTGCATCAATATCGATTAGTTTAGGTACAATAACTATATCCTTCCATGTGTTATCCAAGAAAAAATCCAGTTCTCTAACGAATCTTTCCTTAGGATCAGCAACATATGGATAATTCCAAAAGAAAGTGGAGATAAAATACCACTTTATTCCAAAGATTGTCATGTAGCATTTTTGCACATATATCTTTTCATCCTTCTTTATAATTCTTGACTGACTGTATGAATTTTTAAACATCGTTTGCTATATCTATTCTTAACCTTATTAACTCTCCGTCATCATATATCTCATTAGGTTTTTTAGATAAAAATTTTGATATATCTAAGCTTCTAGGAGAAAAATCCAAAATATCTCCTTTCTTGTTCATTATAACTATTACTTCTGGCACAGTTATTTGCTTACTCCTAAATCTCTTTTAAAGTTTGCTCTAGAATATCAACATACTTGAAAGCATCATCTGGAAATATAAGCACTGTAGTTGAGGAAACGTCGTTTATCTTCTTATAGGCTGCCACAGTAGCACCTGCACTTATGCCTATTAAAATCCCAGAAGTCCTTGCCACGCTAATTGTTCCATCAATTGCCTCTTCCAAACTTACATCAACTACGCGATCTATCTTTATATCCCTCAGTAAAGAATTAGATCCATTTTGTCTCTTTATCCCCGGAATTCTGGAATTTTCTGAGGGTTGGACTCCTACTATCTCTACATTATCCCCGTATTTCTCTTTAAAATACTTAGCAACCCCTGCTATATGACCTCCAGTTCCCATTGTGGCTATAATACGTGAAGGTCTCTTTCCAATAGAAGTTAACTGTTCATCAATTTCTCTAGCAGTAGTCTCATAGTGAGCTATTACATTTATTGGATTATTGAACTGATCCAAATTGACCGCATTGCTCATTTCTGCAAACCTCTTTACTAAAGGTATTACATCATTGGTGGAATTGCCAGCTTCTATGACATTACCTCCTAATAGCTTCACCAAAACCTTATAGACCTTTGGGGCAACTACTGGGAGAAACATTGTGAATTGCATTCCATAAATTGACGATAATGATGCTAGTGCTATTCCAGTATTGCCAGAGGTGGCTTCAACTATATGATTTACATTCTTTATTAACGCTTGTCTAAATAAGAACCACGCTGTCCTATCTTTTACACTTCTGCTAAAAGGATTATAAAATTCTAGTTTAGCCCACGTATCATTTCCTATTCTAAGTTTTAGTAGCGGAGTAGGCCACATGCCTTCTAGTAACTCTTGCTCATTTGAGAATACGTGAAGAGGTTTTGACACAATATAGATCTACCGAGATTTTAGTAGTGAGAAACTGGTATTTATTTATTTTTAATCAACTTTAGCCTTACTTCTAACTTTCCATCCTTTTTAGATACGCCAAGAAATAGATTACCAGTTTCGTTACACCATTTCTCTAACTCTTGCCCTACCGCTTGCCATGTAGTAATTATTACTAATTCCTCCTCCTCGCCTTTTTTTAGGGAAACCCACTCTTTTACTACATTAGTTAAAATAACTGGGCATATATCATTTGATTCGATAATTTTCATAGTGTAATCACCACATCTGATTCCTTTGCTTCCAATAGAAATGATATACTTCCTGATAATTTAACATTATCTAATAGATCTTCACTTTTAGCGGCCACAAGCCTTAAGCCAGCCTCATCAACAAAGAACTCAACACCTTGATTTATCGCATCATCAATTAATTTTTCAGGATCTGGAATAGATAGTCTCCTCATTTGAAGCTTAACGAAAAATCTGGCAAGGAAAGGTAAACCTAATCTCCCTTTTCCCTTCCCTGCTTTGGTGAAAAGAATTACGGCTTGCGATGTTACGAAAAACTTAACATCCCAGCCTAACGCTCTTGCGCCTAAAGCTACTACCAGACCATGATAGAGTTTATCTAAACTATTATCTGCAAGCAAGATAGTAATCTTACTCATCAGTAATTTAAACTTCTACAAAGATTATAAAAGTGTAAACAAGATGATGATAAGAGCGATAACAATTTTCGTCACTAACTACTCAAAAATTAATGAATACACGGAGAAATTAAGTAAATTAAATGATAACAGCATATGGAGTAAAAGGATCTCACTACCACCTACACCTAGTGATTTAAGCTTAAGCAAGCTAATAGAACTATTACCTACATCGCATAATGAAATTATATTTAGTCTAGTCAATCTTAAAGAAAAAGATAAGAGATTAGGAGAAATTAAAGACATTTTGAAATCTGATAATAGAATTTACGCTCATGTATTAGTAAAAACAACGAATAAACTAAAAGATCTAGCAAAACTTAACATTAGTCTAGAGCCTGAGGAAGCGTCGAGGTTTGCCTTATTATTTAACCAAGATTTTCTACTAACCCCATATTTTCCAACCTCTTCTTCGAATACTATTTATGACTCTTTTGGACTATCTTTACTATATGTAAATGAATTCAGACAAGGAAAGATAAATGAGGCCTTATCAAAAGCAGACGCAATAGGGAGACAATTAGAGAAGAAATTAGGTATAAAATACTTAGGAATTGATGCGTCATTATCACCGTGGATGGAAAGTAGTGTGGGAGAAATCATAGAAAATAGGAGTAGGAAAATATTTGACATCTCCAATTTATCAATAATAGCCGAAATTAATAGGGAGATATTTGAGGGGGTTTGGAGAAATAGAGTAAATCCCATAGGTTTTTCAGAATTAATGTTACCAGTTGCAGAGGATAATCTTCTTAAGGAGAGAGCTAAGGAGGGAAGCATAACTTTAAAGGATTTGTTATTAATGAGTTATGTTTGTGTCGCAGGCATTGACATGGTTGGTATATATTCAGATTTAGTTACATATGAAAATATATTGAAATCAATTTACTATATTCAATATACAAAACGAAAACCCTACGGTGTAAGGATGATACCAACTAATGGAAGCCCAGTATTAACTAAGATGTTTGGAGAAATACCCGAGGTAAAAGTAGTATAGTATAGTATAAAACTACTTTTATAAACTTTGAACTATATGATACAAGTGGAGGTAGTATTTAATGGAAGTTAGAAGAGTTCAAAAGTTCGGCAAATCTACACTTATGGTTTCTTTACCTGCAGAGTGGGTTAAGGAAGTATCTCTGAGTCCAGGCGAAAGTGTATATCTAGAAGTTGATGAGGATGGTAGTCTAAAAGTATATCCGCCTAATCTAAAGGCGGAAAGTAAGGCAAAAGAGATGAAAATAAGTATACAAAATGATAGTGTGCAAGGTGAATTAGTAAGCAGAGTAATATACTCATTGTACATTCTAGGCTATGATAGGATAGATATAGAAAGTAAAAGTGGGATATTTACTGAGGATATACTGAGGAAAGTTAAAGATACGATAAGGAACTTGATTGGATTAGAGATTGTATCGCAAACAACAGATACAATACAAATACAATCTTTTCTTGACCCTACAAAATATACCATGAACAATCTAATTAATAGATTATCAAATTCAATAAAACAAATGCTTCACTACCTAGATCTTGGAATTAAGGAATCAAGTAGAACTTTCTTACAAGAAGTAATAGAATTAGAAAGAGAAGTAGATAGATTATATTATCTAGCTTTAAGACAATTACTATTAGCTCAAATGAATAGAAGTTTAGCCTATATGATAGGAGTTAAAAGAATACAAATAGTAGGAAACAGAATTTTAATAAAGGCAATAGAGGAGGCTGCAGATGAGATAAGTGAGATAGCATTAGATCTATTGTCATTGCATCCATCAGATCTTGAGGAAATGAAAAGACTATGGAACAAGATAAATATGTATATAGAGCAAACTTCTTCTGTAATAGACCATGCAGTAAAAGTTCTGGCGAAAGAAGATACCATACTGATAAATGAAGTAATGGAAGAATTAAGAACACTAAGAAGAGTATTAATAACTGAAGCTATAATATCAGAGGAAATGATAAAAGAGATCAAATCTCCTAGCTTGATCGCGGTATTACGAGCACTTAACTTAAGGTTATATAATGCAATAAGAAGAATGGAGCCTATAACTGAAATAGCGTTTAACAGAAGCATAGAAAATCAAAAAGAAATTCTAATAACAGGCTAGCTACTTTGCAATTCGGTCAGCTGTTTAATCACGTAGTCCCTTATTTCTTTTGGAGAAGGTAAAGGTTTTACAATCTTCCCATTCTCAATATATTTTTGAAGTAAGGGCTTACAGTCTGAAGTAGGAGGATTCTGATCCATAAGGGTAATAATATCATTTAACTTCCCACATCTATATACTTGCTTAGCTCCAGGCCATTTGCCTCTCTTTGTAAAAGGCACCCATTTACCATCGACAAATTTTTCTACTATATCAGCGCTGAAATCAACGCTTGGAGGAAACGCTATACTCGTTCCAACTCCAAATCCATCAACGATATCTCGAAGATTAATTATATCCTCCTCATCTATCCCTCCACTCGCAAATATCTTAACGTGGTCATAACCGTGTATCTTTAACGTCCATCTAACCTCTTGAATAATTTTTCTAAAATTACCTCTTCTACTTGATGGTGTATCCAACCTTACACCATACAATTTCTTACCGAGTAAAGTTGCCGCCTTTAAAGCCTCAGTTCTATCATCTTCGAATGTATCAACTAAGGTTATTCTAGGAACCTCAGGAGCCATAGCCTCATCAAAAGCCTTCCAGGCTTTCACGTTGTCACCTACAACAAGCATTAACGCATGAGGCATAGTACCTGAAGGGTCAACTCCTAGATATTCCTTACTCATGGCACCGGAAACCCCGTCCATACCACCTATGTAAGCTGCCCTATCTGCCATAGGAGCTAATGCAGGGTGGAGAGATCTCAAACCAAAGAAAAATAACGTTTTGTCCATTGCGAGGTATTTAAGCCTAGCAGCTTTAGTAGATATACTAGAATAATGCCTTAATATTCCTAGAAATGCAGTCTCATAAATTCCGAAATCCAAATAATTGCCCTCTATTATCATAACCGGCTCTATTTCTTTAAATAATGTGCCTTCTGGCATCGCGTAAACGTTAACTGGTACACCTTCCAATAAATGAAGGACTTCCTCTAAACCAGTGAAAAGAGCCCATTCATAGCCTTTAGGTAAACCGTAAGAATGCACTTCCATCCTCACTTTAGCGTCTTTAATTCCGAGATACTCTAGTGTCTTTAAGGTTCTTTCAAAATAAATATCTGTAACTTTACCCTCCTTAATCTGCTTAAAATCGGCTATATAAAATTCCATTCAAGATCATATGTTATTAAAAAGGAAAAATTTTAAACCTTATATACTACGAATGTAATGGAGTCTTATAATGATAACAGCTGAAATGGTACCTCCGGAACTTTTGATAAAACGACTAGCGATATATCTTAAGCAGAATGTGAAGACTGTGAACCCACCAGATTGGGCATTATTAGCTAAAACAGCTAGCTTTAAGGAAAGAGTCCCAGATAACTCAGAGGATTGGTGGTATATAAGAACTGCATCGTTATTGAGAAAACTTTACGTGAACTCGATTATTGGAATAGAAAAAACAAGAACAATCTACGGTGGAAGCAAAAGAAGGGGGACTAGGCCAGAAAAATTCGTAAAAGCTCCTGGTCATGTAAATAGATTAATATTTCAACAATTAGAAAAAGCAGGACTAGTTCAAAAAATAAAGAATAAGGGGAGAACTTTAAGTCCTAAGGGAAGGTCATTATTAGATAAATTAGCATTAGAAATCTTTAAAGAGCTGGCCGAGAATAATACTTCTTTGAAAGTATACTTAGAATAAGGGGTGAAAAAGATGTCAGCTCCAACCTCATATAATGACGAAGAATTAGAAGAATTATTAAGAAGAAAAGCAGCACAAGAGCAAAAAAGGCTAGAAGAAGAGAGAAAAAGAAAAGCGGAACTAGAATCCCAAAAAGAGTCAATATTAAGAGTCATATTAACACCTGAGGCACGACAGAGACTAACAAATATAAAATTAGTTAAGCCTGAATTTGCTGAATCATTAGAGAATCAGTTAATTGCGCTGGCACAATCTGGGAGAATAAAGGTACCAATAACAGATGAGGAATTAAAGCAAATACTAGAACAGATTTCAGAACAGAACAGACGCGATTTCAAAATACAAATAAGAGAGAGAGGATGGAAATGAGTAGAAATAAACCAGTAGCTAAGAAATTTAGATTAGCCAAAGCATTAAAAGCAAACTCTCCAATACCAATATGGATAGTGTTAAAGACCCGTGGAAGAGTTAGGTATAATCCCTTTAGAAGGAATTGGAGGAGAAATGATCTAAAGGTGTAAAAAATGAAAGAGAAGGATAATTTTGAAATGGTAATTAATCTGAGAAAAATAAAAACTGGAAAAAGGACTGGAAGAAGTAAGAGGGCAGTGAAATTCGTAAGAAAAATTGTGGCAAGGCACTTTAACGCGGATAAGGTAGTAATAGATCCACTGTTAGCTAAGTCAATATCTAAAAACGGAAATGATAAGGTAGTTAGTAAAGTTAGAGTAGTAGTTAGTAAGGTAGGAGAAAAAATATATCTTGTAAGACTTGCTATTAAAAGTAGATGAATCTGCAAAGGTTATCAATTTTTGGAACAGATAATATAGGGGTCTATATTTATACTAATAATAAATATACAGTAGTACCTAGAGGATTAGATAGTGAAACAAAAGAAAATATTGTTCAAATATTAGGAACTGAGTTAATAGAAGCGGAGATATCCAGAAGTTTTCTTTTAGGTATTTTTATAAGTGGTAATGATAACGGCATTCTTTTACCTAAATCCACAATTGATGATGAGTTCAGATTTCTGAAGGAGAATCTTAGGGACTGCAGAGTCGAGGTTCTTAATTCAAAAGTAACCGCGTTGGGAAACACAATACTCACAAATAATAAGGCAGCATTAATTTATCCTGAATTTAATGATATTGAAGAAAAGATAATAAAAGAGACCTTAGGCGTTGAAGAGATAAGAAGAGGAAAAATAGCCCAAATGATAACCGTAGGTTCTGTAGGAGTTGTAACAAATAAAGGCGGATTAGTACATGTAGATACAAGTGAGAAAGAACTAAAAGAACTGGAAAAATTATTCAGCGTAAAGATAGATATAGGCACGGTAAATTTTGGAAGCGTCTTCATTAGAAGTGGACTAGTCGCAAACGATAAAGGAACGTTAGTAGGTGCGTCAACTACGGGTCCAGAGATTTTAAGAATTCAAAAAGCATTAGGTGAATGAGATGAGTGAAATAAAGTTTTACCTTGTCAAAGGATCTGCCCTATTTGGAGAGTCCCACTATCCAGAGAAGAGAAAATTTGTAAAAATAGTTAGAGCACTGAATGAAAAACAAGCAATTGAGTATATTTATTCGTATTTTGGTAGTAAAAATAAGATAAAACGATATAACATAAAGATAGAGCAAATAAGTGAAATAAAAGAAGAAGAAATTCCAGATAGAAGGATAAGAGAATTAGCAAAGATTGATAAAATTATAATGTGATGAGACATGAGTCAAGGACAAGGAGGTATAACGTTAGACGATTTAATAGCGCAAGCAGATTACTTAAAAAGGTACATAGATTCATTACAGAGAACTCAATTAGAATTACTAGAGTCAATAAATTCAATAGATTCTGCAAAACAAGCCATAGAGACGATAAAGAGTGGAAATAAAGAAATGTTAGTCTTCATAGATAGGAAAGGATATCTTTTAGCCAAAGTAGGGGGTGTAGTAGGGGATAAGGTAACTGTCCATTTAGGTTTATCTTACTACGCGGAAGTAGATCTAGATTCAGCTATAAAAATTCTTGATAAAAGAAAAGATGAGATAAGTAAAGCAGCACAAAATCTAAATAATGAACTTCAAAAAGCTGCTAGTACATACAATCAGATAGTTGACATACTAAATCAAATACAGCAAGCTGCCGCTAGGAGACAACAAGGTGAATAAATTGTTTTGATAAAATAAAGAAAGCTTTTTCTAATTTTGTAGATAAATTAAAGGGAGAGCAAGAAGAAACAGAAAAGATCGAACAAAATATACCTACGCAGAGTATTGGTAGTAATCAACAGCAAACTAGTAATAACGTAACGAATCAATCAACAACCAGTGAAGTAAAGGAAGAAAGTAAAGAAGAGGAGAAGAAGAGTGGCGGAAGTATTTTTGATGTTTTCAGATACAAAGAAATCAAAGAGAAAGATATTGAGGATTTCATAGAGGAATTAAGATATCAGCTACTTGAAAGTGATGTTTCTTTTGAAGTTGCCGAGAAAATTCTTGAAGATCTGAAAGAAAACATAATCGGTAAAAAGGTAAGGCGAAGTGAAGATCTTGAAAGAATAGTAAAAGATTCTTTAAAAAAATCCATCACCGAAATAATAACAAAAAATAAACCAATGAATGTATTAGAAGAAATAAAGAAATCAACGAAACCTTATATAATAATATTTTTCGGAATAAATGGAGTAGGTAAAACTACAACTATTGCTAAGTTTGCATATATACTTAAAAAAAATGGTTTATCGTGTATTATCTCAGCTTCAGATACGTTTAGAGCTGCAGCACAAGAACAATTGGAAATCCATGCAAGAAACTTGGAGATACCTTTAATCAAAGGCAAATATGGAGGAGACCCTGCCTCAGTTGCTTATGACACAATAAGGGCAGCTAAAAGCAGAGGAATAGATGTTGTATTAATTGATACTGCAGGAAGAATGCACACAGATACTGATTTAGTAAATGAACTAAAGAGAGTTGTTAATATCACCAGACCAAATCTGAAAATATTAGTTTTAGACTCTCTAGGTGGAAACGACGCATTGGAACAAGCTAAATATTTTGAAAATAATGTTGGATTCGATCTAGTAATATTGACTAAAGTTGATGCAGATGTAAAAGGTGGTGTAATATTATCGTTAGCGTATGAATTGAATAAGCCTGTTGGATATTTAGGAGTGGGTCAAACTTATGATGATCTAATTCCGTTTAATGCCGAGTGGTTCATTCAAAGACTATTCAGTTAACTTAAATACCTTGAACCAATTATAAATTACTGTGAGTTCAAATAAGCTAATTAGCTGGTTCAGAAGGCTTAGGGAGGACTGGAATAGAATAATTACAGTAGCTAGGAAACCGGATAGGAACTTTTTCTCACTTAACCTTAAAGTTACTTTATTAGTATTAGTCGTAGTAGGTGTATTAGCTTACATAATTCAACTTGCATTGACATTAATTGGGGTGTAATTTTGTGGAAAAACCGAATATGAGAAATTATTATGCTGTAAAAGTTGTTGGAGGGCAAGAAATAAATGTAGCTTTAATGTTAGAAGAGAGAATAAAAACTAATAATATTAAAGGAATATATGCAATAATTGTTCCACCCAATTTGAAAGGATATGTAGTTCTGGAGGCAGAGGGTTTGCATATAGTTAAACCATTAATTGCTGGGATAAGGAATGCAAGAGGACTTGCACAAGGTTTACTACCTAGAGATGAGGTACTAAAAATTGTATCTAAGAAAACCATAGGTCCAACCGTAAAACCTGGGGATGTAGTAGAAGTAATTTCTGGTCCCTTTAGGGGTACTCAGGCTCAAGTGGTAAGAGTTGAGGAAGCTAAAGGAGAGGTAGTGTTAAATATTTTAGAATCAGCATTTCCATTACAAGTCACAGTTCCTTTAGATCAAATTAAGGTGTCTAAAAGGTGAAGTAAATGCCCACAAAGTCTATAAAAATAATGGTAGAAGGAGGTAATGTTAAGCCAGGTCCACCATTAGCACCAACACTTTCGCAGTTAGGACTAAATGTCGGGGAGGTTGTCAAGAAATTAAATGAGGCTACAAGTAGTTTTAAAGGCATGTCAGTTCCAGTAACAATAGAAGTTGATAGTAATACTAAGAAATACGAAATAAAAGTTGGAATACCTACTACTACTGCATTGCTATTAAAAGAAGCTGGAGCTAGCGAACCATCTGGAGACCCTGCACACAAAAAGATAGGTAATTTATCATTGGAACAAGTAATTAAAATCGTGATTATGAAAAAGCCGGGGTTAACTACGAAATCATTAAAGGCTGCAGTTAAGAGTATGCTAGGTACAGCTAAATCTATTGGAGTAACTGTGGAAAATAAAGACCCTAAAGAACTAGTAAAAGAAGTGGAAGAAGGTAAATATGATGATTTATTAGCAAAATATGAGAATGAATGGAATGAGGTGAAAGAGTAAAATGCCAATCGTTGATAGAAGTAATATTGAAGATTCCCTTAAGCTGGCATTATCTCCCGAAAACAACCCCAAGAGAAATTTTGTCCAGAGCGTAGAGATAATAGTTACATTTAAAGAAGTTGATATGAAAAAGGGGGACCTGAAGCTAAGAGAAATAGTGGTATTACCTAAGCCTCCAGAAAAGTCAAAGAAAGTTTTAGTAGTCCCAACTATTCAGCAGTTAGAGTACGCAAAGAAAGCTGAACCTAATACAATTTTAACCAAAGAAGAATTACAAAGACTACAAGGAAATAAGAGGGCAATTAAAAAATTAGCTCGTCAAAATGATTGGTTTCTAATAGCTCCAGATTCGATGGCTTTGGTAGGTAGAATATTAGGCCCAGCTTTAGGTCCCAGAGGAAAATTCCCAACACCATTACCGAATACTGCAGATATATCAGAGTATATACTGAGATTTAAAAGATCAACTTTAGTTAAGACTAAAGATCAACCCCAAACACAAGCATTCATAGGCACTGAGAACCAACAAATTGCAGATTTAGCTGAAAATGCACTGGCAGTACTAAACGTAATAGAATCTAAAGGATACGCCCAAAAGATAAGGAATATATATGTAAAAACTACTATGGGTAAGGTAGTAAAAGTAGAGTTAAGGTGAAAAGATTGGCTCTAGCCTTGAAGCAGAAAAAAGTTGCCAGTTGGAAGCTTGAAGAAGTTAAGGAATTAACTGAGCTTATTAAAAATAGTAATACTATACTAATTGGAAGCCTCGAAGGTTTCCCAGCAGACAAATTACACGAAATTAGGAAGAAATTAAGAGGAAAAGCTATAATAAAGGTAACTAAGAACACTTTATTCAAGATAGCTGCTAAAAATGCTGGTATAAGTACAGAAAAACTTGAGCAATATTTAACTGGTCCAAACGTCTTCATATTTACTAAAGATAACCCATTCCTAACTAACATGTTCTTCGAAAATTATAAACTGAGAAGGTACGCCATGCCAGGGGATAAGGCTGAAGAGGAGGTTATAATTCCTGCGGGAGATACTGGAATGCCTGCTGGACCAATATTAAGTGTGTTTGGAAAGTTAAAGGTACAAACGAAGGTACAAGATGGTAAGGTACACGTAGTAAAAGATACCGTAGTAGCAAAACCTGGTGATGTAATTCCGACAGAAGCTTTACCAATTTTACAGAAACTTGGAATAATGCCAGTGTACGTCAAATTAAAAATAAAAGTAGCATATCATGAGGGTTTAGTAATTCCTGCAGAAAATCTAAAACTTAATTTAGAAGGTTATAGGAGTAATATAGCTGAAGCTTATAGGAACGCATTTACTCTTGCAGTAGAGATAGCATATCCAGTTCCTGATGTATTAAAGTTTACAATAAACAAGATATTTAAGAATGCGATTACGTTAGCATCTGAGATAGGATACCTTACACCAGAATCAGCCCAAGCAGTAATATCTAAAGCTGTTGCTAAAGCATATGCATTGGCTACAGCTATAAGTGGAAAAGTAGATTTAGGAGTAAAATTACCTTCAGCACAACAGACCCAAACCCAACAATCAACAGCTGAAGAGAAGAAAGAAGAAAAGAAAGAAGAAGAAAAGAAAGGACCAAGCGAAGAAGAAATTGGAAGTGGACTTGCATCCTTATTTGGATGATAAAAATTTATATAACCTAAGACAAAAATGTGGAGTGTGAATAACAATGGAGTACATATATGCGAGTCTCCTATTACACTCAGCCAAGAAGGAAATAAATGAAGATACACTAAAGAATATACTAACTGCAGCTGGAATAAGCGTAGATGAGGTAAGATTAAAAGCTGTAGTAGCTGCATTAAAAGAAGTGAACATAGATGAAGTATTAAAGAACGCAGCTTCCATGCCAGTAGCAGTAGCCGCGCAACCACAAGCAGCTCAAGCACAGCCTGCAGCTGAAGAGAAGAAAGAAGAAAAGAAAGAAGAAGAAAAGAAAGGACCAAGCGAAGAAGAAATTGCGAGCGGGTTAGCCTCCCTATTCGGTTAAGGCTTTGTTAAGGATAACGAAACAATCTTTTAATGTAGAGATATTAATTCAATACTTTTTAAGGGACAACATTTAAGATTTGTTTTTGTCATTTGGAATATACTTTTTAGGTTATTTCCTTAGAGAGAAATCTTAAATGAATTAAAAACGAATATCTACTCTAGAATCCCATTACGGAAGAAGTCAGTTTTTAAGCTTTAGATACTTTTCTTTTTATTGTATGAAAGCTAGTGAAGAGGAGTACAGACTGAATTTCTTTATCAAGAATGATTTCAAGCGAAAAATATGCAAATCATGCAAAACACCATTTTGGACTAGGGATGAAAAGAAAGAATATTGTTCAGACATACCTTGTACCGACTACTACTTTTTTGACATAAATATAAAAAGCCAACCCTTGACTGTCAAGGAAGCTAGAGAGAAATTCCTCTCATTCTTCGAAAAGAGGGGACATACACGAATATCTCCTAAACCAGTTTTAGCTAGATGGAGAGAGGACTTATATCTAACAATAGCAAGTATAGTTGATTTCCAGCCACATGTAACTAGTGGCTTAGTTCCCCCACCCGCAAATCCACTAGTAGTGTCGCAGCCCTCAATAAGATTAGAGGATATAGATAATGTCGGAATAACCTTTGGAAGACATTTAACTACTTTCGAAATGGCCGCACATCACGCATTCAACTATCCAGACCATTATGTGTATTGGAAGGAGGAAACAACAGCGTATGCTACAGAATTCTTCACAAAAGAGTTAGGAATACCAGAAGAGGAATTGAACTTCAAAGAATCTTGGTGGGAAGGGGGAGGAAATGCTGGACCTTGCTTAGAAGTTACAGTAGGTGGATTAGAGTTAGCTACACTAGTATTTATGCAATACAAGATAACCGATAATGGTAATTATACTCCACTCAAATTGAAAATTGTAGATACCGGATATGGTGTAGAAAGAATTGCGTGGATAACACAAAAGACTCCCTCGGCATTTCACGCAATATATGGTAATTTAGTATATAAATTCTTTAACAAAATAGGCGTAGCTTATATAGATGAGACATTACTAAAAGTAGCATCTAGATTTGCAGGCAAAATAGACCCAGATAATCCGGATACTATAAAAATTCATAGACAAATGGTTAGCAAGGAATTAGGAATTGATATTAAAGCTGTTGAAGAAGAATTGGATAGGGCAGCTAAGGTATTTCAGATCTTAGACCACACGAAGACAATAATGTTGATGCTAGCTGATGGTCTAGTTCCTTCCAACTCTGGTGAAGGATATCTTGGCAGACTCGTTATAAGAAGAGCCTTAAAAGTACTAAGATTACTTAAATCGGATGTAAGACTTTATGAACTAGTAAAAGAACAAATAGACTTCTGGAAGGAAGATTTCCCTCAAGTATTAAAGAACAAAGATTACATATTAGACGCGGTAGAATTAGAACAACAGAGATTTGAAAAGATTTTGGAAAAAGTTCCATCTATAGCCTCAACTTTAGCTAGAAAGAGCGAAATAACAACAGAAGATTTAATACAAGTCTACGATTCTAATGGTATTCCTCCAGATCTACTAGAAGAGGAACTAAAGAAAAAGAGTGTGAAATTTGAACTACCGCGTAACTTTTACGCGTTAGTGGCTAAGAGACATCAAACCTCAACAATCAAAAGTGCATATGACAAAGTTAAATTGCCTAAGGATATGTTAGAATATATCACTGCGTTACAGCCAACTGAAAAATTATACTATAAAGACCAGTATATGAGATCTTTTGAAGGTAAAGTGTTGGGAGTTTATAAAAACTATCTGATTTTAGATAAGACCACATTCTATCCAGAGGGAGGAGGGCAATTAGGTGATACTGGCCTCATAATCGATGAAAAAAGTAGTAAAAGATATGAAGTCATAGATACGCAGAAAGTAAATGATGTGATAGTACATATACTAAAGGAGGAGCCATCAACAATAAAGGTTGGAGATAATGTAAGAGGGGAAATTAATTGGGAAAGAAGATATCGTTTAATGAGACATCATACAGTAACACACGTAATACTTGCAGCTGCTAAAAAAGTATTAGGTGAGCATGTATGGCAAGCTGGAGCTGAAAAGACACCGGAAAAAGGAAGACTAGATATCACTCATCATAAGACTTTAACTGAGGAAGAGGTTAAGCTAATAGAAAACTACGCAAATAGTGTGATATCTGATAGAAGACAAGTTAAACCTTTAGAAATGAACAGAATGGAAGCTGAAATGAAATATGGAGTATCCATATATGAGGGTGGAGTACCTAATTCTGCAACAATCAGATTGTTAGAGATAAAGGACTGGGATATAGAGAGTTGTGGAGGAACTCATGTAAGTAATACTAGTGAGATAGGAGCTGTGAAGATAATCAACGTTGAGAGAATACAAGATGGTGTAATAAGACTTGAATACGTTGCGGGACCAGCATTAGTTGACTATATTAGGGAAACTCAAGCGAAAATCGTTGAAGCTTCGAAAATAATAGGTACTTCTCCAGATCAACTAACCAGTAGATTAAGAAGAATACTTAATGAAATTGAGGAGAAAAATAATTTAATAATCCAATATAGAAGAATAATTGAAACTGAATTACTAAATAATCTAAAGCCTTACGAAATCAACGGTAATAAAATATACATCATAGAGGGATTAGGTGATGAAGAGGAAAACAAGGAGATACTAAGGAAATTAACTTCCACAGATAATACTATTGCAATATCCATCTCAGATAATAGATTACAAATTGCCACATCTAAAAACATGAGAGTAGATAAGATAGTAGAAGAATTACTAAAGGGAGGAGGAAAAGGAGGAGGAAAAGGCACATTTGCAAACGTAATTCTAAATAGTAAAAAGAGTAAAGAAGAAATAATAGAGATAGTGATAAAATCACTATAAGAGAATATTATGTATTTCACAGATGTTTTTAGGGAAGCTTACACAGATTATAAATATTTTTTAAACAGAGATTATTCCAGAAAGGTTATCCTTGATGTAATAGCTGCTAGATATAACTTATCTAGCTTAGAACGACTCTTACTATATCGTTGCGTACATTCCAATAAGGAAATAGAAATAATTAAAGGAAAAATAAACAATGAAGAAAGAGAAGTTATTCTAGATGGATATAATTTGGCTTTAACACTAATTTCTGCGATAAATAATGAGGAGTTATACCTATGTGATGATGGTTTCTTTAGAGATCTAGGCTTAGGAAGACATAAATCTAGTGAGATAATATCCGATACATTAATGCTAATTTCTGAATATTGCGAGAAACATAGAATAAAATGCGAGATAATACTTGATAAACAGTTGAGTAACAGTGGCGAGATAGCAAGCAGATTAAGGAAAAAAGGTATAGAAATAAGAACTGTTAACAAGGCTGATAAAGAGATAATAATTTCAAATAAAGCTGTTTATAGTAACGATTTCGTAATCTTGTTTAAGTCACAAAAAATTTCCACTATCTTAAACAATATATTTTTCGAAAGCGGATTTAAGATACTTAAGGGACCTTGGATTGTTAATCTTGAAGAAAAACTTTAATGGGATTATAGTAATCTAATAATTGGACCCGTAGCTCAGCCAGGATAGAGCGCCGGCCTCCTAACTTTCGGAAGAAAGCCGGTGGTCGCGGGTTCGAATCCCGCCGGGTCCGCACATTATCATAATGTGTTTATAACTGAAAACTTTGCTCTTTAGGGCGAATAGGAAGTCAGCTTCTGCTATAAAAATCTTCACATAATATAATGAATTTCTCTATCAGTAATAAAGAACTTCGATAGCATGTAATAATTATATAAAACTATCATTATAATAATTATTGATAGTGAAAAGTATAAGTAGATTATACTTACATGATGCTTAATTTTAAATTCAAACTGAAAAGTATATATCTTGATTGAAATGTTAGGTATAAAAATACCGTTGAGGAAAACTACCATACTACCAGTATTAAGCTTTACATTATCTTCCTACTTCCTTATCAATTTCATTTTTTATCTACAATATACAGATTATACTGGCTTAGTGGAGTTCCTATTAATAGGTGCTCCATTCATAGGAAGAGCGATAACCCCAATAACATATCCTTTTCTAATGACAAAAATGGACATTGAGAGAATAACTTATCTCTCGTTGGGAAATATGGCTATTTTGGATATAGTGGAATTCTTTATGGCTTCAAATACCCTTGTACTAATTCCATTAAGGGTAGCAACGGGAATTCTATTCGGTTTAGCTACATCAGCAGCAGTAGAACTTGCAACTCAGAGTAGGAGCAAAATAATTGTAGGAATGACGATGGGCGGATGGGCATTAGGATGGATACTGGCCGCACTCATATCATTCCTAGTGGGAAAAATGATACTTATAGCAAGCTCTTTTTCACTAGTATTTTTCTTTCTAATCAAGAGATCTAGTACTGATAAGAGATTATTCTCCTATCCAGGAAATATAGGTATGGTGTTCTCGTGGAAAGCATTGTTAATATTTTTACTTGGATTTGAACCAGCATATATATTACAGCTAACTCCATCACTATTAGGAGAAAGTAATGCAATAGAGGAAACTATAATCGCGTATTCCATTTCATTTATAGCATATATAATTCTACCAGCTATCAGAAACATTAGAATTACATCACTGCTGAGTTCTCTAATTATAGGAATTTTGGGATTTGCATCATTTATTATGCTTAAAGTATGGATATTCATACCTTTTACCGTATTGGGATTGGGTCTTAATTCGTTATTACCTATTATAATTAGATCAATGAAAGTTGAAGTAACGAAAATAGGGCCTAGCATGAACCTAGCCTCATTAAGCGGATTTCTAATACCTTCTTTGGTTAGTATTGGAGATATAGAAATAAACTCAGCAATATTAACTCTATTATCCTCGATTTCACTTGGAGCCATAATATACAAAAATCTCAAGATTACAACCTAGGTTTAACCGCAATTAAGAAGTTAATTTCAAATGCAAGTAACTAGATTTGGGTAAAAACTTTTTAAATAAGTTTCAACTTTCTTCTCGATCCAAAATGGCAGATATGAAAACTATTGCATTCTCTATAGTAGCAGTAGTTTTAATTGTAATAGCAGCTGTAGGTTTTTATGAATATTCAGTAGCAAACTCGAGATACATTAACGCATATAATGAGTATCAGAGCGAAAATAGTCAATACATGGCATTACAAGGAAACTATACTAAATTAAATCAGACATATTCACAACTAGCTTCCCAGTACAAAGTACTAGAAGGTATGTATAATGCAGTACTAGCAGAGGCTCAGAATAATTACACCCTATATATGCAAGCAGAAACAAACTATTCTTATTATAAGACCTTATATGAACAAATGTTACAACAAATCAGTAAATTAAACATTTCGGGATATAAACCTGGCGCAGCTCTATCTACAGTATTACAATTCTATGATGGCATTGCGATAGAATCTCCATCAGATGTTGTTCCTTTATTAGCAACTAACTTTACTGCATACATAATGGGCCAGCCGTTTGCCGGAACATACAACTTAACTAAATTTAATACAACTTGGCTAGCTAACTTCTTCGGAACATATGAGACAGTATACTTCTACACCACTGCATTACCCACTGTAACCCAAATTAATGGAAACACGTTCAATGTAACTGACGTTGTGCAATACTTTGTAGCACCCACCGCAGATCCAGTATACTTACAAGTCTTTAATGCTAGCAATACTATAATAGTACAGTACATTCACGGAGTTCCGGAAATTACTGAACTAATGTGGAAAGGGAATGAGGTACCTCCATCAACTGTAATTGCAGGATATCCATCTCAACACTCAATACAAGCAAATCAAGTACTTGATGAATTCTTGTCACAGATGAACGCATTAGGAGCGGAATTTCCAGGTAATACGATAGCAAAGTACTTCGCTCCAAATGCACAATTAGTGTTAATTGGACAATTACCTCCAGTATTTAAAGCGGGAACTTATACTGGAGTTTCTAGTATAGCAAACGTTTTCAACACTTGGGACCAATACTTCATCTTTGCCTTAACATATGTGCAAAATCTTTTACCCAACGGAACAGCTATTCCACCAACAGTTAAAGTGTATTTATCTCCATCAAATGCAACTGCTGAAGTTATAGCTAACGACACAGTATTCTATGGATTTGTAAATCAAGGTGAACCTAACTTCCCAATGATATATGATCTGCATGTTGCAATAACCGCATATTTCGTTTACAATACCACTACAGCTAGCTGGCAAATAACCAAGGAAGTATGGAACTCAACTGAAGTTAATGCATTATCTGACACAATTTATTATAACTTAAACGAGCCAATTATGAAAGTTAATGGAGAAGAAACTGTTACTGTAAACGCTACTAGCGGCCAAGGATATACATTGCAAGTTGGCAATATTATAGTAATAGTGAAACCAAATACTTATGCAGCATTAGCTAATGGTACAATGTTATCTGTATATAATTTCTCATTAGTAACCTTTAGCCTAGAAGCTATATATTCACCTCCTACTGCATTAAACTTAACACCACTTTATGCGTTCGCCTTTGCTGTAAATAATCAGATAACACCGGGTATTTCATTAGTAACAATGAGTAATGGAAAAGTTGTAGCGCAACCACCGATAACAGTTGTATGGGGAGCTCCAAGTACTTGGACTTCATGGACTTGGTTTGGTGGAACATTTAATGGTACTGCATACATAGGTGGAAGCTACAAGTTTGTAGATCACTGGTTGTATGGAAATGGTGTAATGATTAACACACAATTCTTCAAACCAGTTATATGGATATTTGAATCAGCACCAACTCCAGTTGCACAAACACCTAAACCAGTACAAGTGAGTGTAGGTAGCGCGTATGGACTAACTCCAGTTAACGTATATAGCTACGAAATAAATGGTACACAAGGAGGAGTAGCAGTAGCTGGTAACATGATAGTTGCAATACAGCCAAACACTAAGATAGTAACACCTAATGGTAACTTGACCATATTTAACTTCTCAGTAGTATTCTACAATCCAGCAAATGGAGGAACAGCACCAAATGGGCAAGTGCCAATATTAGCTTTCGCTTATGCTATAAACGGAAATGTGACATTTAGTTATTCATCAATAAACTCGGTCACTGGCCTAGCTAATCCATTTATAACTGTAATATTCACGCCCAGCCAGAATGTATCGATGTGGACATGGGGAGCTAAGGGCTACATATTTAAGGATCCAATAATAGTAGGAAACGGCGTAGTGGTTAACTTAACATTCTTTAAACCAGTACCTTGGATATTGACAGTGCCAGAGATATCCTATTCATCAAGTACATCGATGAGTTCGTCCTCTTCTTCAACTACTACAACCTCAACATCTACTCCATACTGGGGTTAAGTATTTAAAGCATAAGCCTTTTCGTAGAAAGAATAATCTTTTTTCTTCACATTCCCCTTTTTCTATTATGATAATTATCACGTCCATCAATAATAATATCGTAGAAGGTCTTGTAGGTGCTAGATGTGCTGCTGGTCACTATAAGGTAAAAATAAAAATTAACGAGTTTAAAATTGTTGATTCTGAGTGTGAATGTGGACAAAAATTTTGTAGACATACGGTACAGCTATATTTACACTACATGAGAGTGAAGAATAATGTTAATCATCATAAGACCATCGGGTGAAATTGCGCTAAAATCTCCCAGATCCAGAAGAAATTTTGAGCACACGCTAGCCAATAATATAAGAAGTGTTATAAAAGAAGGGAAAATATGGAGATCGCAAGGCGTATTATTTTTAGAAGTTAACGATAACAATAAGAACATAGAGGAGCTTAGTAAGGTATTTGGAATAGCCTCCTTTTCACCAGTTATGTCGATTAAATCTTACAATAATAATTTAGAAGATATTATTAACAAAGCTAAGGAAGTCTTTGCTGAAATAGTCAAAGGTAAGATTTTTTCTGTAAGAGCTAAAAGAATAGGTTCTCATAATTTTACCAGTCTAGATGTACAACGGAAAGTTGGTGAAGCTTTATATCCATTTTCCAGAGGAGTTAATCTAGAGAATCCTGAAGTTGAGGTATTCATAGAAATTAGGAATGATGTAGCGTATTTTTATTATAAAATTATTAAGGGCCCTAGGGGGTTGCCTGTTGGAGTAGCTGGAAAGACCGTTGTGTTGTTTTCCGGAGGAATTGATTCGCCCGTAGCCACATGGATGATGATGAAAAGAGGTTCAATTCCCGTTATTTTAAACTTCAATTTAGGAGGAAGTGTACATAGGAAGTTTGTATTGGAAGAATTAAGTGTCCTTAGAAAATGGAGCGGAGGACATAAATTAAAACTATTTATCGTAAATGGCACAGACGTGTTAATTAAATTATCGCAGATTGAGAAAAGAAATCGTGTAGTCATGTTAAAGCGAGTAATGTATAAGGTAGCTGAAAGGTTATGTGATAAGGCAAACGCTAAATCTATAACCACAGGGGAATCTCTGTCACAAGTCTCATCACAAACCATGACTAATTTATACGTAACTGAATACGGGATAAAATATCCAATTTTTAGACCTTTAATTGGATTTGATAAAGAAGAGATTGTCGAACTTGCAAGGAAAATTGGAACCTATGAATATTCAATAAAACTCCCAGAATATTGTGCAATATCAACTAAAGCTAGGACGTCTGTAGAACTTGATGAAGTACTAAAGGATGAGGAGAATCTAAACATTGATTACGAGAAAGTACTTGAAAACTCAGAGGTAATTGAAATATGATCAGCCCTCACACGCGTACATCATTTATCAGTCCGGGGTTCTCACATCACCTAACCATAAATGACGAAGCCTATTTCAGTCTTTTACCATTAAAAAAGAGTAAAGATTCTATCCTAAAAGCTTATTCAAAAGAGAATCCAATGATTTTTTAGCATCCATAATACTCTTAGCCTTTTCTGGAGGATCCTTAAAGTAATAGTAACAAACCTCTTTTACAGCACCACTATAACCGTGTTGAGTTAGGAGTTTGGCAATTCTTATTAGATCCATTAAAGGAGCAACTGCGTTAAAAGAATCATATGTCTTCAGAGAAATATCAATTCTTACTGGGATCCCTATTCCATATAAGCCTTCAATTACCATATAACTTACTCTTCTATCTTTTAGAAATTCCACATAATCAGATGTTCCAGCTACAACCTCAGCCCCGTTGGCGTACGAAGAGATAAGAGATGACTTTATACTTTTTTTAAGATCTTTTCTCCAATCTTCTAACGTAACTAATGCTTCAGTAGATCCAGCAATGTCTATCTGATAAGACTTTAAAACCCTTACACCTCTATTTTTTAAAAATTCTATTATTCCAGCGTGTGTGATAGTTCCCCCTATTTGACTTAATAAATCATCCCCTAGGATTACAAGACCTTTCTCCTTAAATTGATCTTTAAATTCCTTTGCAGTTGGAGAAGGAGTGGAATTTATAAGAGAAGAACCAGCCTCTAATGAAGCCTTAGCATAAAAACTGCTCGCATTTACTGCTCCAGTAGGTAATAGATTTAATACTACATCTACTTTCTCTTTCTTTAAGATATCAACTACATTAACCTGTTTCTCTTCAGATTCTTCAATAATGTTCGAAAGAACCCCAACTCTTCCATCTAGAGTAGGACCTCTCATTACAATTACATCGCTCCTAACATCCACATACTTATCAACAACATTTGGTTTGATAAATATTGCCTCCCTAAGCTTCCTATTTACCTTCCTCTTATCGATATCAAAAGCAGCTACTACATCTATGTCATATGGCTTTATGGGAAGATCCAATATTCCATATATTTCCTTGCCGTTTTTAGCTAGTTCTATAGCTTGTACTAATGCAGAGGCCACATTACCTACTCCAATTAACGCAATCTTAACCAATCTGACTCACCAAAATCTGGAATACAATTGGAATAACTATACCTAATATTATACTTAAAATTGCCGAGACTACTGCAATTTCTCTTTCTGAGCTTTTTGTAATCTCAAACTCTCCTTCTCTAAATACTTCTCTAACTATAGGAACGTAATATCCAGCAGATATCGCACTATTGAGGACAGCAATTATGGTAAGCCAAGGATATGTAAATGAACTTTCGAATAAGAATAACTTACCCCAAAATCCAAAAAGCGGTGGTATCCCAAGTAAACTTAGTATAAGAATTACTATGGCAAAAGCTAATGGCTTATCTTGAGATGATATACCTCTAAGCCCAGAAATATCAGAAGTCCCAGATATTTTCTCTACGTGACTCACTATACCGAATAGACCTACTTGTGCTATTCCATATGCAAGAGACTGCACTAGAATACCGACAATAGCTATAGCTGGAGATATCGTGAACATCGCAAAACCTATTAAGATATATCCAACTTGAGTTATTGAACTAAATGAAAGTACTGCTGCAATATCTCTTCTTGAAAAAGCTGTTATATTTCCAACTAGCATACTACCTATCGAAATAACTATGAATATAACTACCTCTACTATGTTAGGATCTGAGAGATATACTACTCTAAATAAAGGAATTATACCTACAAGCTTACCAACGCTTGAAATGAACGCTACTGATATTCTATCAGCATCTGTGTAAACATCTGGTAACCAAGCTTGAAATGGAAAAGCTCCCATCTTGAATAGAAATGCTATTGAAATGAAAGATATAGAGAAAAGGAAGAGATTTGGATAAAGTACAGACGTGGTAAATAGTAGTGAACCAGTTGAAACTAAATACGAAGCAAAACCAATTATCATAATCGAGCTTGACAATAGTCCCATAATAAGATATTTAATACCAGCGTTAACTGACTTATAGTCCTTTCTAAGCATAGCTATTGCATAACTTGCAGCAGATGATATTGCCCAAGTAGTGAGAATAATAATAATATTGTTAGCAAAGGACATATAAAATAAACCTAGTAAGGATAGTAACATTAATGATAACATAGAGGAGCGTGTAGACCAAGATATTATATGATCTTTGCTCAATAAAATCGCAAGTAAACCTACGCTAAAAATAGTTATTGAGAAGAAATAGCCAGGTACATCTATAAATAAAGACTTAGAAAATAATGTATAGTTCACGATACCAGCCACCCAAGAGTAAATTAAAAACACTAGGCTAACCCCTACAAGTACTTCGGAAAGTATCAGCGATAATCTAAACCTACTTTCATTAACACCATTATCTATAAATAATGCGGAGATTGAAGAAAATAAAATTAAAATTGATGGTATTAAAATTGGTAAATAATAATCCAAGTTCATTATCCAATCACCCCGAATAGAACTAAAACAATAATTAAAAGTAAAACTATACCCCATGCATATAACATAATATAGTCCCCAAGGATGTGGTCCTCTACCACGTTATAGATTCTCGAGCCAAAGTTTATCACAGATTTAGGTAGTCTCTCATTTAGCCCTATATCGATAACCCCTCTCTCAAAGTTATTGAATAAAGCATTGGCGAAACCTTTGAAGATATACCCAAATTTGTCAAAACCTGGATTTACATACCAACCATAGTAGGCAAAATCTATTAGAGGCATTATAGAACTTAAGTCTAAACGTCTAGTATATACGGCAAAAGCGATTATCCAACCTATTACAGATAATATTAAACTAATAAAATCTATATCTGAAAGTTGTATAACATTGAAGAAAGTCGCCAGATTAAAGTAAAGTATGCCTAGTATGATTGATGCTAATATTAATAATCCAGGGCTTATAACCATCAAAGTACTCAGGTGCCCATGTTCATGAGTATCATGTTCCTCACCTTTCCATAAGAACGTTCTAGCAATATATCTTAATATATATATTGCGCCTAGGAATTCAAGAATTATATACAAGTAAAATATAGTAGATGAAGCACTACTAACTAAATTGCCTATGATATTGTGGGCCCAAAATCCTATTAAAGGTGGCAAATTAGCTAGGTTTAGCGCAGCAATTAGTTGTAAAACAAACACAGAAGGAATCTCCTTATATAATAATGGTTTCGAAGCTACATACCTACTTTCTGTATAATGTATTACGGAACCAGCGTTCATGAAGAGAGATGCCTTATAGATTCCATGTGCAAGCATTTGTATAAGTCCTACTATTATTCCCAAACCTACGTTTCCAAGTAAAGCACCTAAAGAAGATGAGAATATCATAAGCGATATTTGATCTGCAGTAGAATAAGCTAAAATTACCTTTTGTTCATTTGATGCTAGAGCATTAACACTTGTATATAATGCAGTAAATAACGTTATTCCCACCATTATTGCGAAGAATAAATAAGTGTTTGTATTTATGGATATAAATTGATAAGTAAAGAATGTAAGGATGGCTCCTAAATTAACCATGGTAGCTGCATGTATTAGAGCACTGACTGGCGTTGGACCAGTCATAGCGGTTAATAGCCATTGAGTGAAAGGAAATTGTGCGCTCTTAGCAAGCCCCCCTAAAAAGAATACTAGCAATATTAACCACCCTTCTGGACGTGAAGCTACAGTAGATAATGCAGAAAATACTGTAGATAATATATTTGACATAGGATACAAGATATAATTGTAACTTGATAGTGAAAGCAAATAACCTAATACTGCTAACAAGCCAACATCACCTACACGAGTGAAAATTAAAGCTCTGATCCCACTAGTTGTTGGTTTGGAAATGTTTTCAATTCCAAATATTCTTCTTCCAAAATCTCCAACTACATTTCTTTCATTGTCATCTAACCAATAGCTAATTAGACCATAGGAGGCTAGGCTAGTTCCCTCCCATCCCGCAATAAACAGTAGAACATTATTAGCTAACACAACAGATAGCATTGACGTTACGAAAAGCCCAAAGAACCCCCAGTATCTTCTTAAAACGTTATCCTCTCTCATATACCCTATGCTATATAATGCTATAAAGAATGATAGTGAAGACACGAAAAGGGATAAAATAGATTGAAGCAAGTTCGCACTAAATTGTAAATAACCAAATGAGTATGATAATTGGGGATGCCCGAATAACGGTTGCCCTAAATTACTAACTAGCAATAACGCGGATAAGACCATTGAAATACCTATTGTCAACACCACTATTGCTCCTCTCAAATCTTGATTTAATGACTTCGGAGTTATTAGTGCAATTAATGAACCTATAACAGGTAAGAATGCTACTAGTGGTAAAATTATGGAATTTGAAAACAATAATGTAAATGTTAAAGACGGAGATATGTACTGAGGAATAAAGAAGGTAATTATACTAACTACTCCAATCAATAGCATTGGGATTGAGTACTCTTTTAGATTGTCAAGATTCTTATTTTCCTTTTTGCCAGCATAAACAGTCTTGAATAAGTAACCTATATACGCTGAAGAAGTACCTATTGCAATCATTATAAAGGCTACTATTATTATAAACCCTGCTAATCCTATCTTATCTAATATCGTACCTACCGAAAATATTAATAACGCTTCACTTATCAAACCAATTGTTGGAGGTAGACCTAGGAGATTTAAAGTACCTATAAACGCCATCGTGGAATGAAGAGGGGAAGATAGATAAAGTCCACCTAATTTTTCAATATTCCTTTCATTTAGTTCAGTTATTGATGCACCAGCACTCATGAATAGGATAGCTTTTCCGAATCCATGAGAAACATAGATTAGGATACTTGCCAATATTCCTAAAGGTAATGAGATAATAGAAGTCGATAGTCCTCCTAAAAAGGCGATGGAAGCACCTAATAGCATATAACCCATTTGAGAAACACTTGAATACGCTAAGAATCTCTTGAAGTCTTTTTGGGCCAACGCGTTAATTCCGCCGTAAATCATTGTTATGAGGGCCCATGCTATAAATATAGGGGCTATGAAGGACATAGTAGGGAATAGATAATAGTAAATGATAACTACGAATATTCCTAAACCCACCATATTTGGACTTAATAGTACTGAAATAGGAGTTGGAGCTTCACCATGAGCATAAGGTAACCATATATTAAAACCAGCTTGAGCACCTTTTATAAACATTCCAATAACTGCTATTATAAATACCAAAATAGAGTAAGGTATCGTGGAATAATTCACAAAAGTATAGGCATCCGTATAAATATTCATAGAATCTGAAGTAAGACCTATTATTATAATTGAAGCCAAAAGCAGTATTGTACCAATATGCGTCCAAATGAAATACATAAGGCTTATCCTACGTCTATCACCATACCCGTAAAGTGCTATTAGCAAAAATGACGAGATTAGTGAAATCTCCAAAAATATGTATAGCTCCAATAGATTAGTTGATAGTACAGTATACAGCATGGAAAGACCAAATAAAGTGTATAAAGCGTAGTAAAGACCCCAATTATGTTTGTTTTCTTCCTTGAACTTATGTTCCATGTATCTTAAGGAGTATATAGTAGTTAGCAATGTAACTATTAGAATAGTTATTATAAATGGATAATTGAGATTGTTTATAACTATTCCAAAATCTTCTATATATTTTGAGACAAAAATGTATTCATAACTACCTTTTAAAAATAAAAATGGAACGTTTATAGCTATCGACAGTAGGCTTACAATAAATGAAGCTATTCTTGATCTAATAAAAAATATTGAGACTGCCAATATAAATGAAATTACCAATAATATAAAAGAGAAATAAATCATTTTATTCCACCTCCAGTTTATCTTTTTGTCTATAATACAAGAGAACAGCTGCGAACGCGACTACAACTTCTGTTAAGGCCATACCTATTGCGAAAAGGGAAAATATTACAGGCTTGTAGACCATACCTACGACACTGGAATAGGAGAAAACAAATAAAATTGACGCATTTAAGATAATTTCGGACGATAATAATACTCGGATAATATTTGATGTTGAGGATAGACCATATATGCCTATCCCTATCAAGAGACCAGATATTATGATACCTAATAAACCAAGATCCATCATTTCTAATCCCTCCTAGCTAAAGCTATTGCTTCAATTAAAGTAGTTAATAGAGCTACGATAAGTATAATCAATGGGAACCAATAGTTTTCTAAAAGATCATTAGCTAATATCTGGAAATTAATTGGTTGCAACGTTGATGGAGAAACTTTAAAATTAGATATAAAAATTGTAATTAAGAATAGAAGAGTTACTGCTCCTCCGGCCAATATCCCTAATGATCCTCTACGAATCCTAACTTCTAGATCCTTAAACATGACTAAGGAAATAGCTAGGAAAGTTACAGTCGCTCCCACGTAAAGAAGAATGTGAAACACTGAGTATATGCCATAAGTTGAAGGTGCTTCTAACGCTATTAGTGCAGCTATGCTTAAACCTAGAAATGCTAGACTTACTGCACCATAAAATACATTCTTAGCTCTGACAATGTATATCGAAAACGCTATAGCCATAGTCCCAAAAAATGCAAACAATGTATATTGTATTATTTCACTCGTCTGCAGGTACATATTTTATCCCCCTCTTCTCATCTACTACTGCTTTTACTTTTCTCACTGGCTTATTTTCTAGGGGAACCTCATCTACATCTACGTTAAATCTATCAGGGTCAAAAATTAGTTGTTTTCTAGAATTAAAAACGAGATCATGAACTTTAGTTTCTTTTAACGCATCCACTGGACATACGTCTACACAGAAACCACAGAAGACACACCTACCATAATTTATTTGAGGGAACTTCTTTCCACTTTGCGTTACCATTTTCATAGCATCTGCTGGACATATTAATGCACATAAAGTACAGCCTATACATACATCTTTGTAAAGTCTAATCATTCCTCTATAACCAGTAGGAAGACTAAGACTATCCTCTGGGTATTGCAGCGTTATTCTCTGAGGTTTTACGAAATACTTTATACCCGTAACTATCGATTGTATATGTTCTGCAAATAGACTTGCTATATTTTCTTTCTTATATTCTTTCACCTTATCCATAAATAACCCACCACCACACCTAATATTAAGGAAGCTAAGGCAAGAGGGAAGAAATACTTCCAACTCCCCCTTAGAGCTTGATCTATCCTATACCTTCCATAAACCGCTCTAAGAAAAACAGCAAAAAATATTATTATTGCGGCTTTGAAAACAGTAAATACTGCACCAGTAAATCCAGTGAATGGTAGCCAACCACCTAAAAACAAGTCCACAAAAAGAATTGCATAAACTAAATTCGCTATATAAGAACTTGCCATGGTTAACACAAATAGAAAACCACTATATTCAGTGTAAGGACCTATAACTAATTCAGTTTCAGCTTCAACTATTTCAAAAGGAAATCTTGAAGAACCTATTAACATTGCAACTAAGAAAACGAATGCCGCAATAGGATTAGCTATAAATCCTGGTATTCCAGAAGTCACGATCTTAGCGACATCAAGTGTATGGTACTCTAATGCTAACGCAAGTGTGGAAATTATTATTAGAACGTCATAAGATACTGACAGATAAGCTTCCCTTATAGATCCTACTACAGCAAATCTATTGTTAGTATTCCATGCCAAGAATATGACAAGGATTGGATATAGAGATTCCAATGCAATTATTCCTATCAAATTGTACTCGATAAGGTACGGAACTAAAACGCCTTGATGAATTTGGCTATCATAAAATATACTATGGTACACTGATAAAATAGAGCCTTGAGGTGGAATAGTGGAAATTGGTATAAGAGACATGGGCAAAAACGCAAATATCAAAACTAGGACCGGGGACAGTGCATAGAGTGTTTGATTTACTCCATTAGGAACTATTATTTCCGAGAAGACAAATTTTATAGCGTCTGCAAATAACTGGAGCAATCCTCCTATCCTTTTAGATGCATAATAAGGACCATACCTGAGTTGAACTATAGCAGCGGCTTTCCTTTCAAACCATATAGTGACTAAAAGAAAAATTAGAGTGTATATTAGTCCAGGAAATATTACTGTCAAGAAAAATGAAGGATAAAAGAAATAATATTGTAAAGCGGAGAGAACACTCATTACCTATCAGCCTCCGGAGGGAAATAATCTAAACTACCGTAAATCGAAACTAAATCGGCGTATCGCGAACCTTTACATAATTCCTTAAAAACATATATTGACCTATAAGAGGGAGTTATCATTCTTAACCTATAAGGTTTAGGAGAGCCATCACTTACTACATAATATACTAGCTCTCCTCTTCCAGCCTCAACTCTAGATATAGCTTCACCCTTAGGTGGTCTAAATGAAGCGTAATAGCCTGGCAATACAATACGTCTATATGTTTCCCAATACTTCTTAAGCCTAGTAGGAGGTATCTGTTTAAAGAACCTATCTGATAAAATATTACCCTCTGGTATATTCTTTATTATCTGCTCTAATATTCTCATACTTTGTTCGATTTCTTCTAATCTTACTAAACCTCTTGCTAGACCATCTCCCTCTTTATATACGGGAATCTCAAAGTCTAACTTATCATAAGCTCCATACGGTTCTATCTTTCGAACATCATAGTATACTCCAGATGCTCTTAAATTAGGCCCAACAGCACCCCACTTGATAGCGTTTTCTTTACTCATTACTCCAACATTTTCGAGCCTCGCTCTAATTGATGGATTGTAAAAGAAGATTTTTTTCCAATCTTCTAGCCTTCTGCGCTGATATGAAATGGCTTTTAAGGTCATATCTTTTATTTCTTGCGATATATCTCTTCTAACTCCACCCGGTATTACATACGAATTAGTAACTCTTGCCCCCGTTAATGCTTCCAATATGGTAACCCATACTTCTCTATCTCCAAAACCCCACATAAACCCAGTAGAATGACCTAGGAATATCGACAAAATACCTAATCCATAGAGGTGGCTAGCTATCCTATTTACCTCTGCTGCAAAACTTCTCAAATACTGTGCCCTTTCTGGGACGTCAACTCCTAAAATCTTTTCTACCGCAATAATATAGCCTAAATTCATATGTATAGAATCTAAAATTGCTGGCCTCTCTACTAAAGGTATAAGATGCATGTAATTTCTATTTTCTGAAAGTTTTTCCACCGTCCTATGAACATAGCCGACATCTAAGTCTACATCCTCTATGATATCTCCATTTAATTTTACAAATATCCTCATATGACCAGAACCGGGATGTTGTGGACCTACATTAAGCTCCCCTTGAACTGGTATGAACTCCACAGACATCCCAGTAGCTGCTAGTAGTTGTTCTTGTGCTTCATTCTGTGATTGGCTTGTCAACGAAAATCCCCTCCAACTTAATCTTAAATGATTTTCTTAATGGATATACTCCTTCAAAATCCTCATCCAAGAAAAATCTCCTAAGGTCTGGATGACCCTCAAACCTAATCCCCAACATCTCATAGGTTTCCCTTTCTCCAGTCCAAGCACTTTCAAATATTGAATATAATGAAGGCAAAGAAGGATCTTTATACGTTACTGTTATTCTTAAGGCTAGTATTATTTTGGCCAGATCCAAATTTGAGTATGAAGATATATGATAAACCACCTCTAGTTTCTCTTGCTCAGGATAATCTATGCCAGTTACTGCTTTAACATGATCGAACCCAAAATTTTTTAAGTGATTTGCTACATCTTTCATAATCTTCTTATCAGGCACAATCACAGTTATTCGTCTATCATTTTCAATTTTAGCTTGACATTTAAACTTAGTCTGTAAATCATTTATAAGACTTTTTAACGCTTCGCTCATCTTCTCATCTCCCACTGATATAATAAATTAATTTGTTTAATGGCGTAATATAGAACAGGATACATCAAAACAATAAACAGCACAATTATCAATAGCAAATCCCTGAAAGCTACTAGTGTCGTGTAATAGTCAGAGAATGCAATCGGAAGTAATAATACAATTATTGGCTCTAAGATAACATAAAGTAATAAATAACCATAATATTGTAAGGGGAACCAAAGTCTTCCTAAACCCGTTGGAATATTTCCTGCCTCAAATCGACTAACCTTTAAGGGGTTAGGCTTCGATGGAAGTATTAGCAGCAAGAACTTGTAAAGACCGTATCCAGCAGCCAGAAAAGCTACAATGGGAATCCCAAATCCTAAAATAGCCTGTGTAAATGACATCGCATGTGTATATAAAAGATGATCATTTAAATACTCTTCGTTAAAAAGTTACAGTTAAAAGTTCAATACTACAGGAAAGTTATTTAATATTATGTAATATTGAACGCGAATTTATAACGCATCTTTTAATCCCATCTCTCAACACTCCCTCAATACACCTTTGAGATATGAACTCTAATTTGTAATCTTTAAATATATCTTCTAAAGTTATAGATTCGTTTTCATTTCTTATGAAGTTTTCATGTATAATACAATTTGGCCCAGCATATTTAAACAAGTATGGATGGACTTTCTTAACTTCCTCAAGCATCATCCATGCTATGGCACGGATTTCCCACTGAGCTCTACTACAAAGCCTTAACGCGAAGAAGTTATATAATTCCCTAGCGTTCATTGTCACTACAATATTAGTGTTTACTCCATTTGGTAGCACATATCTAGCATCTTCTTCTGGTACACCAGATTGTAAAAGATTGAAGTAGTTGTCATAAGCTTCCTTATACGCTTTCTCTATGAACTCTCTGTCCCTTTTCTTAGCTGATGGCGGAACTATCGGCTTATAATAATCATCAACTGGTTTAGCGAAACGGTGGGACATTTGTGTATATGAGGCTATCCTATGTCTCACTAATTGATGGGATGCAACTCTTGAAATGCCCTCTATCGAAAACGTGTATACAGAATGCTCAAGAACACTCCAGTATCCATGGAGAATTGCGTCCTTAATCCATATCTCGACCTCGTCATTGCTCATCTCCTTCTCATGATAATCCCAACCCTTCCTACTCCTACTCATCTTAGCTGCAATAGCAATGACTTTCTCCCCATCATTCGTATATGAGACTAACTTAACAGAGATCATATCAAATACTACTATCTCTCATTACATTTTTAAGAAATATGGTTCATGGCTCTATTGAAGACTTACTTGATCCAAAATATTCATGTAACTTTAATAAAAATAATTTCGTATCAATATCATTGTAATTTATTGAGAAAGATCGCTAAACTTCTCAATTAATCTGGTTAAAATCCCGGCGTTCTTCTCTGCATCCTTTTCAATTTGATCTAGCGTCTTTTTTGCCTCCTCATTTTGTAGTGATGACAACTTTTGCTTATAAGAAACTATTGATTTTAATTCTTCCTCTAGAGAGTCTAAAAGCAAAGTTAATTCTTTGCTATCAATCTTAGCATTCCTGATTGCTTTCTCTCTCAAACATGTATAATGAGCAACACCATTTTTTAAATAAGTGAATAACTCATCCCAATATATTGTATTATTACATAACACACACTTCCATTTTGTAGCAGGACGACTCATAGATAGTAGAAGTTTTATATGTAAATAAGCCTTACGGTTAATGATGATACTAAATTCACGCATACTTGATGACGCTAAATTCTTCGACAAGCCCATATTACTATTTTTTACCGACGAAAACTGCAAGGACTGTGACATTATTTATTCAAAACTAAAAGAGTTAATAATTTTTTCAAAATATATAGGCAAAAAGGTAGATGCACTAGAATACATTCCGTATACTATCAGACTAACACGAGGAATAATACCAACAATTACTATTATTACTCCTACTCTAGATTTAATCGCGGTAATAGAATCTAAAGATCTTAAATTTATTGAGACCAAACTGAGAGAGATAGTGGATCAATATAAAAGAAAAGTAATAAAAGGTATAAAACTAGAAGAATATACCCCCGGGCCTTTAGAACCCACTCCTAGTATAATATATGAGACAGTAAATAGAGTAATTGAAGGTCATGAAGCGGATAGTAGAATGATAGAAGTTTATTTTACATACACTAACGTATATAAGGAATATCTTAAAATAAAAGACAAAATAAAATACTCTGACGATTTAGCTAGATATCTTTTAGAAGGAAAAGGAGAAATAAAAATCGATGAGAAATACTCTGCAAACATTGCAATGTTAGTAAATTACGGCATAAGTAGTGTACAAACATTAATAGATTTTATAGATGCTGGTAGCGGTGAAGTATATAGAAGTAAGAGAAAAGAAAGTAAGGGAATTTTACTTGATGAAGCTTTAACAGGTAACGCATTAGTTAGTGAATATGAAAGAACACTAAATGAAGACTATCTTAATCTTTCTATAAAAATTGCAGAATACATAAAGAATAATTTACAACACGAAAAAGGTTTTAGAGACATAAAGGAAGTTGATGATATAACCAAAATACCTTATTTAGAGCCAATTTCAAACTCTGAAGCTTCCATATTCTTTTCACGATTATGGAATATAACTGGTGATGAAACATACAAAAATTTAGCTCTCAAGGGATTAAGCAGTGCGTTAGGAGGTTCTCTAGATAATCCTAAGGTTATTGCAAGAGCGGCAATAGCTTATCTCAAACTTTTCGATAGTATAAAAGCTAATCGTTACCTTGATATTATAGATGCGAGAATTACTATAGTGAAGAATAATGGTTGCCAAGATTCTATGCTATATTATAATGGGAAATGCTATTCAAAAGTTGATGAAATACAGCCTACAACTTTTTAAAATATCTTGTCATATATTTACTCAATAACCTACTACTACCCCCTTCACATATCGTTCGAAATACTCGGTATTTCTCTATTGGAAATAATTTGCCAAGGGCTTCAAATCCATGATTTTTAAGCGAAATCGGTGCATCTACCGAAGAAATGCCAGTTAGAATTAGGTGATTAGCTGAGATCTGACTAAGAATCCTATCTATTGTATTATTGACTAGAGAAGATGCAAAAATGAGTGCAGTAGAGCATACTTCATGAGATAATGAAGAGAAAGGTCTTATTTCAGTACTACCCACCCTCTTATTTTCCATAGATATAAAATCGTAAACAATCACGCTATCGAAATTACTATATGATAATTGTGGTGAAAAACCAAATACGCAAAGCTTTCCTCCAGAGTATAAATTAATAGGATCACCTTGCGTAAAATCATTTATATCTCCTAAAGCATTTAGAATTGCTAGAGATAAAGATCTTTGTAAATTCGAATCCAGATTATTTATTACAACATTATATGCATTTTTTCCTATTATCTCACCAGCACCTTCTATCTCACCATCTATTATAGTATGCGAAATTCCCATGGATTGATCATCTAACATTACTGATGTATAAGTAGGGCTAACACATACGTTTATAATCTTCCTTTGCTTTAACTGATATGATAATTCCTCAATAACTTCCCTAAGGATCAAATTATCACTCTTTACAATATTATTTTACCTTTATCATATACATGTTCCTTTACTTCCTTATTAGGCAAGATTATCGTGCGTCGATTTATAAGCACTCCATCACTAGTAATTACCTCTTCGCCTAAAATAGACCCATCTAGTATATGATTCCATCTTCCTATCTTAGTTTTGTCAGCTATTATAGACCCAGATATATATGTATACTCTTTAACCTTCACCTTATTCATTAGGATACTCTCAGATATGTAAGTTCCTTTTCCTACTTCCACATCATTGCCCAAAATAGTATTGGACGCAATGTAAACGTCATCTTCAATGACATTTTTTGAACCAATATAATAAGGAGGAATGAGTGTAGATTTCTCACTAACCTTAGCTGATGAATTAATATAGCCCTTAGGGTATTTTTGTACTAGTACCTCAAAATTAAGCCTAAGATAGTCGTCAGGGATTCCTATATCCGCCCATATCCCATGATATTTATATACCGCAATGCATTTGGTTCTAAGTAGCTTAGGTAAGAAGTCTTTACTAATAGAAGATGGAGTATCCACTAACTTGAATAGATCCTTTTTAAAAATATATACTCCACCATTAATTAAATTACTTATGGGTTTTTTAGGTTTTTCTATTAATTCCACTAATATGTCATTTTCGGTATAAAGTACGCCATATCTTCTAGGATCTTGTACCTCCGTTCCTACTATTACAGCATCACAACTCTTTTTATAATAAAAATCTAGAAGTGATTTCACATCTATTTCACTATAAATATCTCCATATATAACTAGAACATCCTCATCTAAATTATGCTTCTCAGAAATCAGTTTTAAAGGACCCGCATCACCTAAAGGCTCATCTTCAACTTCAATCTTAACCTTATCTATCATATTAATATCCTTTAAGTAGTCAATTATCTTATCAGCCATTACTCTTAATGATAAATATATATCAACAACACCAGAATTCATAAGACTTTCTAGAATATAACCTAGAATAGGTTTATTTAAAATAGGGAAAAGAGCTTTCGGCTTAGTCAAACTTAAGGGCCTAAGTCTAGTAGCATAACCTCCAGCTAGTACAATTGCAGATACCATACTAAGAAAAATGCGATGATGGATAAAAAACTATTACTTCGTTAAATATTTCTGTAACTTCTTTTCCGCTGCGTCCCAATTTACTACATTCCACCATGCATTAACGTAATCAGCTCTCTTGTTCTTGTACTGAAGATAGTACGCGTGCTCGAATTCATCTAATATTAATATTATAGGTATTTCTGCTATATGATTCATGAAGTGATTTTCGAACGTCATAATTTGTAAATTGCTTGACTCAGTATCATAATAGAGAACAGCCCAACCAGTTCCTGGTAGTGAATTAGCAGTTTCAGTAAATACTTGCTTAAACCTATCAAAACTACCATATTGTTTATTTATTAAGTCTGCTAGTGCACCACCAGGTTTTCCACCACCTTTCCCATTTGGTGCCATATTTTCCCAATATAAGGCATGCAATTTGTGCCCATTAATGTTAAACGTAAGGCCACGCACAATGCCTTGAATATCGTACTGCCCAGCTTGCAAATCTCCTTTTACTACTTTTTCTAGTCTTTCTAGGAGTGAGTTTGCTCCATTTACATAGCCTTTATGATGCCCATTATAATGTACATCAATTATATCTTTACTTATATATGGTTCTAATGCATCTACCTTATAGGGTAATGGAGGCAATTCGTACTTTTTAAACTGAATTTGGAGAGTCATAGGTATAGATATGAAGAACCGTTTATATCTTTAACTTACTAAAGCTAGTAAACCATATATATCTTTGAGAGATAATATTATCTTAAGCATGTTTATAAAGAACCCGGAGCCAAATAGTGAAACTATATATGATTACATAAATAGAGTAATAGTAGCAGTAATTAACGCAATTCTATCATACAAAATCTTTATTTCGTTTTTGCCTAGCGATTATATATATTTTGCCATAGCGATTATCTCGGTAATTTCGTTTTTCTTTCATAAACCTCTTTCTATAATACTTTTATCAATATATATTATAGACAGTGCTGCGATTTATAAAGTACTATATAATGTCGCACTATATCCTCTGATTCAAAGCTACTCAATTAAATATCTAATAGAAATACTGCTGTTGTTAATTTTTGTATTTATAATACCTCTATTTTCCATTTTAAGATATAGTTCTGTAGGAGGTATAATAGTATCTAGTTCAATACTTTTATCAATCTACAATCCCTTCTTTTTATTGTTTTTACCTTTTGGAATTGCTGAAAAAAATAGTAAAATCATAGTAAATATTTTATCTGCATTACCTTTACTAATAATACCTATTACTCTACATTATACCCTAATATTGTATAGTTATTTACCCTTGGTATCTATTATATTAGTTCTGGTTACTGGTATATTGTTTAGTATAAGAGAGTTATTTAGCTTAACTGGATTTTTACCACTTTCTATCTTTCTTTATCTAAATAATCAGAGTTTAGAAGTAATAACCTTAGTTTCAGTATTAACTTTGATTTTAAATATAATTCCTTCTATAGTATCACTGATTAAAGCTAATTTCTACGTTAAAAAAGAAGTAGTTGAGATGAGAAATAGAATCGATGAAAATATAGACGATCTTAAAGGAATATTAGAAAAGATAAAATTACTCGCAAAGGATACTAATGATATAGAGCTAACTCCTTTGATTCAGAAGTATAATAAGTTCTTTGCTGACATTTCAAATAACTTGGAAAATATATCTGATATAAAGACTTTGCAAAATATTGAGCTAGAATTAAACGCCAAAAGATTAGAGCTAGAAAGAAGTATTAACGATTATCTATTTGATCAAATATCACGATATAACGAAATTGTAGATGAAATTAAAAATTATGGTATTGTGTTAGATAAAATAGAACAGTTATCTGAGCCTATAAAAATTAATGATGAGGGAGTTATTAGGATAAATAAATTAATGATGAGAATGAATGAAAATGTGAACTTGTTATATAAATATATTGAAAGTATAAGTAGTTCATTGGAACTGTTGTTAGGCAAGAACTACGAGAACGAAATAATTGATGTAAGACTTAATATAGAAATGTCAATTAAGTATCTAAAGATACTACTTAGTAAAGAAAATTTAGAAAGTTGCAAGACATGTACAGAACTGATGCTAAGGTTTTTACAATTATCTAATTCTCTTAATTTACATATGAATCAAGAATTATTGAAGAACATAATAAAGCTCAATGACGAGAAACTTGCTGTCTTCATAATAAAAAGTAGGGAAATCTTAGAGCAAGGTTTAAAGACAGCTTCTAGTGTGTTAGCTAAAGTTAAAGAGGATTACGAACACATCAAGAACGAGATACCTTCATTAAGTAGATATAAAGAATTCGAGCTTATTAACTTGCTTGAAAAAGAAATAAATGACTCCACTAAGCCGATATGTAAGAGAATAGAAACGTTATCTTCTTCGCTTCAAGTAATTCAAGATTTGTCCAGTATAATAACTCATAAGAATGAAATTGCTGATGTTATTAACTTGATTAATGATAATTATGATCTCATCTTGCAAAAAGTGATAGAGGAAGGATGCGTAAAACTTAGTGAGTTGGGAATAGCATTAGATTATGGTAAGTTCATAGATCTTGTACTACAAGAAAAGGGTACAAATTTAAGAGTTGTTAATGATTCAATCTGTTACATGAGATAGTTTCCTATCTTAGTCTTTTTATAGTAATCTCAGCATAGTCGTCAACTACATCCGCTTTAAAAAGGTACCTAGGAGCATTTCTCAGAAGTTGATGAGTACATAGAACTCTATCTTTATCTGTTAGTACTAATATGCTATCACCTACCTTCATAGCTACCAAATATTTTGAAATTTCTAGAATAAATTCTTCGCATGGTTTTCCCCTAAGATCTAATTTCTCCATAAAAGGAGTTATTTTAACAGAGATTAAAAAGTTTAAAACGTTTTTAGCTTTAATGGTTAGGTTTTTAAATTTGTAAATACCTTACTTGTTCCCTATTTTTAGCCTTCAGTTCCGTTTGTTCTTTTTGAACCTTATTGAATATATCATCGTAGTTCCCTAACATGAAGTTATATGCCTCTAATACCCTTCTCATTAAAGTGGAATCAGAAAGTGGATAAATCCTTAGACCAACTCTTCCTACTGCACCGCCTCTTACCATTAGCCAATGAGCGAAAACTTCTACTGAATATTTCTGCATGACTACTTCTTTACTTATTTTTGTCTCATATAACCAAAATATCTCCCTAATGAAGTTAGACGATATATTTCTTAGCATTCTAGGTTTCCATTCCTCTAGGTACTTCTCTCCTTCTTTTATCATTATGTTTCTTAAATAATTATAATATTCTTCTCTTTCCTTCTCATCTAAAAGGGATAATCCAGTTACTGCCATCACGAAATCCTTTTGCGCTAGGAACGAATCAAAGTCCCTATTAATATACAACCAAGCTGTAGCAGCGAAAGAGTCAACTATACCAAGCATTAATTTTTCAACTAACTTATCCTTATCTATTTGCCTAGTTACTTTTTCTCCACTTAAAATCCTTTCGAACTCCTCAAAATCTACAATACCCGCATACACTAATTTCCCATCTATAAAAATGGACGGTGTTGAAATGACGCCCCTTTCAAAAGCTAAAAATGGATATAATTCAGTATCAATAATTTTTACTTTCCCCAATAGTCCCTTATTCTCTAAATATTCAAGAAGCATATTACATTCTACACAGTTTTTGTGAGTAAAAATCTGTACTTCCATTTCTATTTCACAGTTTAATTTTCCTTGCATTCAAGCAATTAAGTTCTTTCTTCCACCATAGACTGTCATATCTTTTATCGAGAAGCCATACAGTTGCGCTATCCATTGGACCTCTGATGGCCCTACCTATGGATTGTTTTACCGCAATTAATGCTTGTATGCCTATTAGTTCGCTACTGATATCTTTTTTCAGTCTTTTTGATATCTCCTCAATACGTATCTTTAAGTAATCGTCTATTGGAGGATAAGGGATACCTACCATTGCCACATCTGATATCAAACTACTTCCGTTTTCAACTATTTCAATTCCTTCAGCTAACTTACCCCTTGCTATACCCATTATAATTGTTTTTTCTTTTTTCAGATTACTCATTATCTCTTCGATATTAGTTTCTGCATCCTCTGCCAAATATCTTACATTTAGAAATTTAGATACAATTCGCATAAACTCGTAGCTAGGAAATATAGCTAGAACATGCTTTCTGGAATTATAGAAAATTTTTAATAAATATGATGCGTATTTACGTGCCATCTGCTCTGACCTTAAACTATATGTAGTTGTAACATCTATAGATATAAGACACTCATATGTCCCAGTTAATCTATTTTTCATAACCTTTTCAGCATCAACATATAATATTTTTCTAGTAATTCCTATAATATTTCTAAGATAATCCAAGGGTTGCATAGTACCTGACATTAACATATAGGTAATTTTTTCATCGTTTAGTATATCAGTAAAATAGGAGGGTATTATATATTTTACAACCAAGGAATTTGAATATGAAAAAACTCTAACTCTTTCATCATTAACTAAATCAAAAAACCTCAAAATCGAACCAAGATAATTCCTACTTACTGTCTTATTTTTTATCATATTCTTTCTAACTTCTTCATATTCCTCAGCTAGAGTCTCAATTTCCTCATTAGGAGGAATGATGCTGGCTAATTTCTCCTTTTCAATAAGTATATATTTATCCTCTGAATAAATTATTTGTTCTATGTTTTCCTTGAGCCTTTCCAATATTAATCTCACATTCTGTGATTTTGTTTGAGAAATTGCCATCTCTACGATTCTTTTGTTTAACTTTTTCTCCTCTATATTAGAAATATTCTCTATATTATGAGCCTCATCTATCACGACAACATAGTCCTCCCAATTAATATCTAAGGATTCTCTAAGCCAAGGTATAAACAGATAAGGATAAGTGAGTAGTACCACATCAGCGCTTTTTATACTCTCCAATAGCGAGTAGTATGGGCAAAACCCTAATTTTTTACCCTCCTCCTTTAGTCTATTCAGACTTACCTTTGGCGGATCAGTTATAGTAATTGTGGATGCATTGAAAATTTCACATCCATTACAATATATATCTTGGGGATCAACGTCAGAAGAACTAAAAACACATGCAGAAGATTTACCGACTAAAAATCCATATTTTTTATCTTTAAAATGTAGTGATAGTTCTCTATAGACTGGGAAAAACTCATTATGGGTTCTGACAATAAATACCACTTTCGGCTTAACCTTGAAAGAAGCGTAGAGTGCAAATAGAGTCTTACCGCTACCAGTAGGTGCCTGTAATGAGACTAAAAAATTATTTCTTAATGCTTCAACAATTTTTTCAGCTATTTTGCTTTGCCACTCTCTAAGTTCCACATTAGATTAATTGTGGAGTGTTTACTATAACTTCTTCTAGCATAATATACTTTACAAAAGACTTATCCAGTAAGGATACAATGGCCTTTGCTTTTCCTCTAACTTTTACAACGTTCATTATATTAAATACTCTTTCTATCTTTAATGACTCTTTTTGAATCTCATTTATCACATCACTTGATGGTGGTAAAGAGGTTATGATTATGGCTCTAATTTCGGTAGCAGGTGAATTTTGAACTATCTCAAATATTCTGTAATCAAGTTTTGCTTTAAGATCTTCACTTATTTCTAACATCTTTGATTTCCTCTACTCTACTTAATTTGCTTCCAATCTTATAAATTGTTTGTTCATAATCTTTTAAGCAGTTTTTATTATCCTATGACTACTATGTTTAAATCTTACAATTTGATTAACAAGATTAAATAACCGCTAAGGAAAATTTTTAATATTAGTTGCTAAAAAATCACCCATTAAGGTCAATGTTACTGTATTAAGAGTATTTTACTTATAAATGGTTTACTTTAATTTTCCATTAGCTCATATTAAAGACGTGGAAAATATAAGGATAAGTAAGACTAGCTTTAAAACAGGTGAAAAGAGAAAAATAACACTACCAAATGGACAAGAATTAGTTATTTTTTATCTAGGAGCAGATAGATTTTTCGTTTTTGATAATAGATGTCCCCATTTGGGATGCGATCTTTCAAAATACGGCGTCATCATAAAAGAGGAATTAGTATGCCAGTGTCATTTTTCTCATTTTTCTATATATAGTGGAGAACCTAAGAAAGGCGCAGCCAAAAAGCCTATAAAATTATACAAAGTTCAAGTAACTGAAGACGAAGTTATTATATTGTTAATATAATCAAAAATCTGGATTACTTTTTTATAGTAAAGTTGACCTTGTGCTAAAGGTTCTATTGCGTACGAATAGACGAGTTTTGAGCCTAGTAGACCAACTGCGATCCTCTCTAAAGGATTATTACTCATCGGAATTACAGTTACGTTTTCATATTCAAGAAGAGGTAATATTACCTCCTTATATCCTTTTAGACCAAGAACTGCAATCTTAACACTAAACGCTTTCTCATAAAACTTACTAACAATCTCCTTTACCTTTTCTGAAGTTGGAAGATAGTTAAAATAGTGGATAGAAACTATCGCATTATCGTATGGTACATTATGTTTTTGGAGAAATGAAACCTCAACATCATATAGAAATTGTTTGTCGTAAAGTTCCTTTAAAAGACTTATCTTTAATTCGTCCGCTAATTCGTTTATTCCCCCCTCAGCCTTATCTCTTAACGTTATTATTAATTTATTTCTGTATTTATCTAAAAATTCAAAATAATCAGATATTACACTAACCTCTCGATCTTTTAGATAATCAAGCCTTAGCTCTATTAGATCTGCATCTAAAAAATTACCTATAAGTTTTAAGTCTTCTATCTTTTTTATTGGCAGTGAGGCTACTATTAAAGGTCTCATTCAATAGAAATCTTCGCATTTAGTGATAATAAGTCTTGCCAGTAATTAGGATTACTCTTACTTACACATTCAGCAGATGTAATTACCCCACCATTCACTAAAGCTAAAGCTGAAGACATCATAGCTACTCTGTGATCATTTAAACAGTCCGTAATCGGAGAGCTTAACATCCTTTTGTTAATTCCAAATATCAAAATGGAATTAGACTTCACTTCACTTCCTACACCATATAATCCTAAAACTTTCCTTATGCTTTCGATTCTATCACTTTCCTTAATCCTCAATCGTTCAATTCCTGTAATTTCACTTGTTCCCTCTGCTATTGCAGCTAATCCTGCAATTGTCATAGCCAAGTCAGGTGCATCATCTATATTTACTTTTATGGAAGAATATTTGTCTTTAGCCTCCACGTACCATTTACCGTCTAAATATTCACTAGTAGCACCCATCTCCTTAAGTATTTTAACAATGCTATGATCACCGAAATACTCCTTTGGTTCCCATAAATTAACTATTGTAGTTCTACCACCGCTAACTAATGCAGAAAGCGCATAAAATGAAGCTAAGCCATAATCTCCAGCTACTTCTCCTTGAAATTCGACTAAATTATTGGGATTAATATGAATCTTATTACCATAAAACTTAACATTAGAACCGAATCTATTAAATAAATCTACTGTAAGCAGAATATAACTTTTAGACGAAATTGGGGGCAGTATTTCAATACTACCACCATTTAGGATATGAAGAGCATATATTAAGCCAGAAATGTATTGGCTACTCTCGTCGCCAGAAATTTTTATATTATAGCTACTTAACTTTCCAGTGATGGTTAAAGGCAAGCTAGAGGAAGAAAAAGATATGCCATAATTACTCAATGCTTCTACGATTCTTTTTAAAGGTCTTCTCCTTAAACTCTCTTCAGCATCAATTGTCACTTCTCCACCTATTGCAGCTACTATTGGAATAAGCATCCTAAGAGTAGTCCCTGAACCTTTCAATTTTATAAACTTCTTCTTGATTTCTAATTTCTCTGGAGGTATGAATTCGGAATTATTCTTCACCTCAACTCCTAATGCCCTTACTGAATTTATAGCGTCTATAACATCTTCCGATAGAACTAGATTGTGAAGATGTATTCTAGTAAAAAGTGAAAGAAAAATTAGTCTAATTGCTAAACTTTTTGATTGAGGAGCTTTTATTGTCCCACTAATCTCTGATGGATAAATCCTTACAATCAAGGCTTACAGGCCTAGCTATAATAACATCTCCAAATCTCTTAAGGCTTTCGTATATTGGACCTTCTTCTCCATACCTAGATACTGCAAAATACGACGGGCCATTTCCGCTAATCCCAGCAGCTAACGCTCCATTCTTTAATGCTATTTCGATTAGATCTAAAGGGTAACCTAAAATATTTGCAATTAATATTCCATTAATCTTCATAGCAGTCAAAGAATCCTTAAGTGCTATCCTAAAAATCTCCTCAAAGACGTGATTGTATTTTCTTAACTCGTTTAAATTGACCGATTTTTGCCTTCCTCCCCTAGCCAATATGAGAACAGATAAATCATCCTCGGGGTTATCCAACTTTACTATTCTAAACATCTTATTATAGGTGAATGCTATTCCCCCACAATATGATGCAGTTGCATCATCAAGCGCTCCAGTGTATGATACTCCAGCTTTCAACGAAAGTATTGCAGATAACACTGGAGGGTTAATATTTCTTAGATTATATCGCTTTGCAATCTCAGCTATTAAAGCTACAGAAACTGCACTACTGCTTTTTAATCCACTCTTCTGTGGAAGTTCAGATTCAATGTCAACTACAATATCTGGTATTGAGTACTTTTCTTTAAAGTAATCAATAATGACCCTAATTAGATCACTCTCTTTAGAATAATCTCTTTTACCTTCTTTAATCTCTACTTTAACCTTTAAATTGACTGCCATGGATGAGCCATACCAAGATGGTAACGCGTTTATAATTGAGACTCCTCCATAGGTTTGCATGATCTCACATACCTCTCCCAACGCTGTTGTACAATATTACCTTGCTCTTCTGTAAGTTTAACTAGTGGAATAACTCCTGCACGCATAGCATGGTCTACTAAGGTTAGTGCTACCATTGACTCTACAACAGTAACTCCTCTAATTGCTACTGCTGGGTCATGTCTACCAATTACCGAAATGTAAGTTTCCTCTAAGTTCCTTAAATCTATAGTTTTTTGAGGCTTTCTAATCGAGCTAGTAGGTTTAAATGCACATCTCACTATAAGATCTTCGCCATTAGTTAAACCACCTAAAATTCCTCCGGCGTAATTATATTTCCAGCCGATTTTATTATCCTTTCTTATAATCTCATCATTGGCCTCACTCCCTTTCATTTTGCTTACCATAAAACCTAAACCGTATTCGAAACCCGTTACAGCAGGGATTGACATTATTGCTTTAGCTAATTCAGCCTTCATCTTATCAAACACTGGTTCTCCTAACCCTATTGGTGGATTTTTAGTTATCACTTCAGCAATTCCACCATAACTATCTCCCTCTTGAGTAGCTTTCTTTATTAACGCTTCATATTTTTCCTCAAGAACCTTTTTACTAGCTCTCACTGGGCTATATTTTGAGCATAAAACCTCCTCGAATGTTACCTCTTCATTTAACTCTTCTGGTCCTAAACTCCTAAGATGTCCTGCTATCCAAGTATCTGCCAACATAAGCAACTTCTTAGCCACTGCACCTGCTATCACTCTACCTACCGTTTCTCTAGCGCTTGCTCTTCCACCTCCCCTATAATCCCAATTTTCATATCCATATTTCATTATAAACGGAAGATCAGCATGCCCAGGTCTTGGCTTATACCTAATCTCCTCATAAAAACTTGATATTACATCAGTATTTCGTACTATAACTGCTATTGGAGATCCAGTAGTTCTATTATTAAAGATCCCACTTAATATCTCTGGTTCATCTTTTTCTCTTCTTCCAGAAACATATAATCTTCCAGGTTTCCTAAATTCTAATTCAAACTTTATATCTTCGACAGTTAATGGTAAACCAGCGGGAACTCCATCTATTACTACACCCACTGCAGGGCCATGACTCTCTCCAAACGTGGTTACTCTAAATAGTTTACCAAACGAGTTTCCTGGCATAAAGATACTCTATAATCTTTTCATCTGATACACTCTTATTAAACCATATCTTCTCTGCTTCTACAGCCTGATTTACTAATATTTCTAGACCGTCTATATATTTTATACTATATTTTTTAGCATTTTTAATTAACTCAGTCTCAACTGGCTTATAAACAAATTCTATAACTAGCTCGGATTTTTGAATACAATTCTCGGGGACCACAGAAGGATTAGGAGTACTGTTAACAACGACAATATTGCTAGTACTATTACAATTCTCCTTAATTGACGCATTATAACCGTTCTTATTTAGTAATTCAACTAACTCATTAGCCCTTAAATTGGTTCTATTTACAATACTAATGCTAGAGCATCCTAATTCAGATAACGCAAAAGCAGCAGCTTTTGCTGCGCCTCCAGCACCATATACGTAACATTCATAGCCAGACATATTTCCAATTTTCTTTCTGACAAGATTTTTTATTGCCAAATAATCAGTGTTATAACCACCCTTTTTGTATATTGTATTTACAGCTTGAATTCTTGTGGAGTATGTATCAGTATTATCTAAATATTTCATTACTTCCTCCTTGTACGGTATCGTAACGTTAAGCCCTTCTGCAATTTCCAATAAACCATTAATTATACGATTAAATTTCATTTCATCGAGATCAAAAACTAGGTAAACCGCATTTATTCCTAGTGTTGTAAATGAGAAATTATGAATATAAGGAGATAACGTGTATTTTATGTTTTTACCTATTAGTCCAAATAACTTAGTATCATAATTTATTTCTTCAAGCATTGTTCAGCAAACCCCTTTATAGTATCTAGAGGGACTTCGACTTTTTTCCAGCTACCTATTCTCGTGGGAAAGGGCATCAAAATTGCATCTTTCCTATGTTTTTTATCCATATTAATTGCATTTAACGCAAGTCTAATATCTATTGGAGCATCTATTTGAGATATATCATAAGGCAATCCATAAAGTTGTAATAACCATAAGACGTCTTCTACTACTCCTTCCTCCGCATAACCTAACTCCTCAGCAATTTTAGCCTCACAAACCATTCCTACAGAAATAGCGTAACCATGAGGAACATTAAAAGAGGAACCAGCTTCTATAGCATGACCTATAGTATGACCGAAATTTAGAACTATTCGTATTCCTTTGGTTTCTCTCTCATCTTCTTTCACAATGCCGAGTTTATCTAATGTAGATCTAAAGATTACCTCTTCCAATACTTGCTTATCTTTATTTATTACCCTATCCTTATTTAAAGATAAATAGTCATACAATTCTTTATCTAGAGTCAAGCCATATTTGATTACTTCAGCTAATCCCTTCTTTAATTCTTCTATTGGCAAAGTTTCCAAAAATTCTAAATCAGAAATTATCATACTAGGTTGATAGAATGTTCCAATTAAGTTCTTTATATTATTAAAATTTACTCCATTCTTACCTCCTATTGCGGCATCAACCATGCCCAAAAAGGTAGTTGGTACATTTACTAAGTTCAATCCCCTTAAATATATCGACGCTATGAAGCTTGCTACATCAGTTACTGTTCCCCCACCAACAGCAATAACATAATCCCCTCTATCTAAATTTCTTTCAAATAACTTCTCTACTATAGAGATTACATTAGATAATTCTTTAGCACTTTCCCCATCATTGATAGGAATGAAGTATACATTTGGTAAATACTTATTAATTTTGTCCGTTACATCGACTCTCCTTGAATAAATAACTACAGTGTTACTATCTTTAATTTCAGATAATTTTGAAAGTGAACCTTCACCCACTATTACCCTTATTTTAGAGCAACAGATGTCTTCTAAGGATTCTCTCATGCATCTCTACCTAAGGCTCTAGCTAATGCTCTAATCCTATCCATTAAGACTTCGAATGATTCTGGTGTTAGTTGTTGCTCTGAATCACTTAATGCCTTTTCTGGATGTGGATGAACTTCAACTAATAACATATCAGCACCTGCAGCAACTGCAGCCAGTGCTAAAGAATGTACTAGTTCTCTTTTTCCTGCAGGATGGCTTGGATCAGCACAAATGGGTAAATGCGTCATTAGCTTAGCAGCTACCATTCCACCTATGTCTAGTGTGAACCTAGTCGACTTTTCAAAGGTTCTTATTCCTCTTTCGCATAACACCGTATTACCATTTCCCTCTAGTAAAATATATTCTGCAGCCTGAAGCCATTCCTCTACTGTATTTCCCATACCTCTCTTAAGTAGTACTGGTTTTCCTAACTTACCAACTTCCTTTAATAGGGAGAAATTCTGTGCATTCCTAGCTCCAATCTGTATCATATCAACGTATTGGGTAAATATAGTAGAATCTCTAGTATCCATTATTTCTGTGACAATAGGTAAACCCACTTCGTCTCCTACTCTCCTTAAGATTTTTACCCCTTCTTCTCCTATACCTTGGAAGGAGTATGGACTTGTCCTAGGTTTGTAAGCACCTCCTCTAAGTAGTGATGCGCCAGCTCTTTTGACAGCTTTGGCAGTAGTAAGAACTTGTTCTTCGCTTTCTACTGCACAAGGACCTGCGGCTACTATTACCTTTTTACTACCAATTTCTACATCTTTCACATTTACTACTGTCGGTTGCTTTTTCCAATCATTACTAGCTAAGACATAACTTTTCTTAACTTCCACAGCTATTTCTATACTACTATCAATGATACCTTTAGTGTTTTGATCTGGCCATGCTAATACCAAGTTCTTACCATATAGGTTTAGTACTTTAAAAGAGGCTGAGTTTTCATTTAGCTTTTCTACTAGTGTGGAGTAATCACTTTTATCTTTAAGGACGTATAAGATCATTCTATTTACCTCCCTCTAATTCTTCTTTAATCTTTTTAAGCTCCTCTAAACCTATATTTCTAACTTTATAAGAATAAGGATTTTGCTTTTGTATTTCAATAATTACATTTTTCAGATCTTTGACCTTCTTTAAAATCTTATTTAATTCTCTAAAGTTTGTAGTATGAAAATTACTGTACTCTACACCTAACTCTAATGATAAAGTTTCAATTGCATTGGATAAACCTAAAAGATAATAATGTGCTAGAACTTGAACAATTGCCATGGCCTTTTCATGAGTTTCAACATCTGTTATAATAGGTACTAAACCACTTTTTCTCCAAAAATTCTCAATCCTTATAATATCATTATTAGAACTAGTTTGGGAAGGTATAATTACTATTCTCTCACCTACGGGATATTCAATTGGGCCGAAAAGTGGATGAGTAGAAATGTACTTGAATTCCAATTTTCTAGATAATTCTTCTAGAAATTTAAAAATCTCAAATTTAGAAGAACTAATATCCATCACAACTTTGCCTTTAAGCTTATCTGAAAATAGCTCATTAGAATTACTTAATATAACATTAGGAGGTATTGCAAATATAATTATATCTCCCCAATCTACTGCTCTTAATGGAGCCATACTTACGCATTTAAACTGATTAGCCAAAATCTCCGCTTTACTTAAATCTCTTCCAGTAATCGATACCTCATGACCAGCTAATGAAAGAATAGAAACAATCGATCTAGCCATTCCACCGTATCCATATATTACTACCTTCTCTTTCTCTCCAGGATTTATCTGAACTAATTTAGAATAGGAAAAAATTAAAGGTAATATTGATTCGACTAAACTATTCGGAATGTTATACTTTTTTGCGTTAGATATCCATCTTTCTCTAACTTTCGTTTCCCTATTCTCGTCGGTAACACTTACGTTGGAATTTAACTTAGCTTTCCCTATTTTTCTAGATAATTCTAATCTATACGAGAGCAATTTTACTAACTGCTCATCTACCTTATCTATTTCTTCCCTTAGTCGTGCTATTTCCTCAGTCATCTACTTCAATAACTCAATTGCCTCCCTTATAATAGTTTTATAGTTTATATTATAGTAATCTAGTAGATCCCTTTGACTTCTAGCAGACCTTCCAAAAGTCGTGGCACCTACAAATCTTATGTGTACTGGATAACGCCTAGCTGTAACCTCTGCAACGGCAGAACCAATACCTCCATATATACTATGCTCTTCAATCGTAATTATCTTACCAGTCTTTCTAGCATAATATTCTATAGTACTTTCATCTATCGGCTTTATTGAGAATAAATTTATAACCGCTACACTAATTCCTAATTTCTCTAATTCCTCAGCTGCCTTTAAGGCGTCCCACAAAACGACACCTGCCCCTATTATGGCTAAGTCGCTTCCATCCTTAATTACGTAAGCTTTGCCAATTTTGAATTCATATTCTTGACCTACTGTAATTGGTGGTGAATACTCCCTACCTATCCTATAGTACAATGGGCCTCTTTCCTCATCTATTATTACTGGTAAGCTTCTTTCAATATCCTTAGGATCCGCTGGTACTATTACTTTCATGTTTGGTAAAACACGCATTAACGCTATATCTTCAAGAACTTGATGACTAGATCCATCACCATGGTCACTATATCCGGTGTGCGTTACAAACATCTTAACATCCAGATTCATTCTAGCTATACTATTCCTTATTTGCTCCCAAGCTCTCATTAAGAACATCCCAAAATTAACTATAGCAGGTTTTTTTCCAACAGCAGCTAGGCCAGCAGCAAAATTTACCATGTCTTGCTCTGATATGCCGATATTAAAGTATCTATCCTTAAACTTCTCTCTAAAGTATAATGCTCTGGTAGAGTCTCCTACATCTGCAGTTATCACAATTAGATCTTTGTTCTTATCTCCTAGATCTGCTAACAATCTTCCGAAAGTTTCACGCATTGAGTAGATATTTCCTTGCATCATCTGGACTAGACCTCTGTTTATGGGTATTTTCTATTGCGGGGAATCCCTTTCCTCTTACAGTTTTAGCGAATATTACAACAGGTTTACTTGCCTTATGTGCCTCGTTGATTGCATTAGTAATACTTATGAAATCATGTCCATCACAGTTTAACACTTTCCAACCTACCGCTTCCCATACCTTAGGTAAGAAGTTCTTTGGTTTTATCTCCTCTGTTGAACCATCAAGCTGGAAATTGTTCATCTCTATAAATGCAATCAAGTTGTCAAGATTTCTAACTACTGCATGTGTCATAGCCTCCCATATCTCTCCCTCATCTTGTTCTCCATCACCCATTATCACATACACTCTTCCACTTCCATTAGCCATTTTTATACCAGTAGCGACACCTATTCCAAAGCTTAATCCTTGCCCTAAACTACCAGTCGACATATCTACACCGGGAATAAAAGTCTCTGGATGACCTTGTAGTAATCCCGTTATATCTTGTATTCTCCAAAGTTCCTCTTCTTTTATATAACCTTTTTCAGCTAGAACAGCATAAAGAGCTGGTGCTGCATGACCTTTACTTAAAATTAACCAGTCCTTATTCACTAAGCTTGAATCAGTCCTTATATGTTTGAATATTAATGTAGTTAGTATCTCTATGCTACTTAGAGAAGATCCTACATGGATTGTCTGATCATAAAACAGCATTTTGATTACATTTCTTCTTGCCTTTTCAGCTACTTGTCTTAACTTATCCAATTCTTCTATTGATATTGGAGTTCCATCACTTCCTCCACCTTTTTCCATTGGAACAATATCAATCCCCACTTTTAGTAGGCAACACTTATTTTTAAAGATTATTCTACATTATAATCTTGTGGAAAGGTATTCTAGGCAGCTCTTAGTCTTAGGATTAGGAGTTCAACAGAGGTTAAATGAACTAAAGATATTAATTGCAGGTTGTGGAGCTTTGGGTTCTGCTATTGCGGAGCTCTTAGCTAGATTAGGAGTTGGAGAGATAACTGTAGTTGATGCAGATGTAGTAGACGTAACTAATTTGCATAGGGTTCATTTGTTTGACGAGAACGATGTAGGTAAGCCTAAAGCAGAGATTTGTGCTAAAAAGTTATCTCTTATAAATTCTTCAATCAAAATAAATTATATTATAGATATACTTGACGAGCAAAATGTTGAGAAGCTAATTTCTGATAAGGATTATGTATTTGATGCTTTAGATAGTTTATACTACAAGTTATTATTAAATGATGCCACAGTAAAATTGCGAAAAATCCTAATATATGGAGGGATTAATGGTGAATATGGCTCTGTTAAATTAATAGATTCTAATCAAACTTCTTGCCTATCTTGTTTTATTAATTATTCAGATCAAGATGAAATTGGAAATTCGTGCGATGTCATCGGAACTACTCCATTAATAGTAGAATTAACAGCCACGCTTCAAGTTAATTTAATGCTTAATCATTTGAGAGGTAATCCGGATTACTCGTTGTTTTACATAGATTCTAGAGAACTAAAAATTGAGAGGATAAACATCGAGAAGAACTTTCAATGCAAGACATGTGTACTAAATGAATACCCTTTTCTAAATCAGAAAATAACTAAACCTAACTGCGGAATATTTAGGGTTAATATGAAAGTAACGGAGTTAGATAAGCCTAAAGTTTTTAAAAACATCGGGAATGCAATTTTATGTTATCCTAATATTGGATGTTTCGAGAAAAGGGGAAGATAATGGATAAGAAATACATTGCGGCGATTGTTCTTCCATTTGTGGTTATTATAATCTATGCATACATATTTAAAATCAATGTAGTATATGTATTAAAGGAGGATCCCAAATTCTTTCTAATTTTTCTTTTAGCGTATGTTGCTCAGAATTCCATCTCATCATTTAAGGATTCATCGCTAATTAAGCGTAGAGTAGACATAGCATTAAGAGCTAGATTACTGGGTAATTTTGTAGGTCTGTTATTACCTGGATGGGCTGGGCAGGAACTAGTTAGAAGCTTAGTTTATAATAAACATGAAGTAAATTTAAGGCAAGCATTTAGTTACTCTATCCTTATAGGATCCATAGATGTACTTGCAATATGTTTGGGTTATATTTTACTATTGCCATTCTTTTTTAACCCATTAGAATTTATATTCATTTTAGTCGTATTATTTAACATAGCTGGATGGATAGCTGCACTATCATATTTTTACTTGCAGCATAATAAAGTAAACAAAATAGAACAATTCATCTTTAAGATAGTTAAAATGGAACGAATTGTGACAGATTATATGGAATTTAAGTATTACCTTAAGCAGGGAACCACAAAGGATTTTGTAATTTATATCATAATTGATATACTTGGTTTCGCTTGCTATGGTGGCTATTTTTATTATATTACACATAATATTTTTATATCAATTTTTATCTCTTTTTTATATCAAGTATCTATATTAATACCAATACCATCTGCTGCAGTAGTGGGGGAGTTAGCACTATCAATATTTTTAAATCCCTCTTATGTTTTTGCAACAAGATTAAACTATATCATATCAAACTTACTTGGATCTATTTTCTTTAAGGATATGAGCTTTGAAGAGCTTAAAAAATGGTCAAAAGAAATTCTAAAGAGATAGTAATGGAACTATTCTTAGGAGAGCCCAATAACCAAGAAATAAGGGAAGTAGTTAGGAATATATATTCAAAGGATAGTTTGTGTTTATCTGTATACTATTCTATAGAGCCTATATTATTTTCATTCATTATTTCCAAGAATACTAAGAATTCTTTCATTCTTTCGTTCATTCCAGAAGAATGTGAGACGCAAATCAGAATTGACTCTAACGGTAAATGGATAATAGATGATAAGAAAAAGTATTTCTTAGGACAAAACTCCTTTTGCTCATATTTGCCTATAACTGCTGAAGATGTTTTACCAATTACTAGTTGTATTGTGACATCCACAATAGTAGATAGAAGACCATTTTCTGAATGGGAACTAGAAATAATAAAAGAAATGGAAAAATTTGATATAACTAATGAAAAAAATCTGAAAATCCCAGCATATAAAACTTTACCACTCTTTTTATCTTTAATGTTTTCTCTGGATCCTTATATACCTAGTATATCTGGCAATAGAGAAAATACAATAAATCTTATAAAGGAAATAAATACTAGTGAAATAGCAAAACTAGAAGATCTAAACGAGAGTCAGTTAAATACATTACTTTTCAGAATAATTTCTACTATTGTAAAAGAAAACCCGAAATTTACTAGAGATGATATAATTACGGATAGATTTTTTTATCTTGACTATGATATATTAGAGTTAGCGTTTTCGTTAATTTATTCGTTTGATACTATCGGTAGTAATGAGATCTTGCAGTTTGTTTTATCGTCATCTTATGCTGAGGCATTAATCAGCAGATTTAGACAAACTCTCTCCAAGGGATTCTCAATTAATTTAGTTGAAAATAAGCAATCGTATTATATTGTTGAAACAGTCAATTTTAATTCTCCTTTTTTGGTGCAAATAATATTGTTACAATTACAAAAGATAAGGAGAGATAAAATGATAGTAATAAAAGATAATGATAAGCTTTACACTAGTAGATTTTTTATCCCATCAATAAAGAAAGAAGGGTTGATTAAAATTGATGATAGAATTAAGAATCTTATCGGAACATGAAGATGCAGAACTAATTATAAGAAGTTTAAACGTTGATAATGTAAATTTACCAGAAGGAATGTCAATTCAAACCAAGGTTGAAGGCAAAGAGTTAGAGATTGTAATAAAGATGAGAATTACAAAGCCAAATGACTTAATGACAGTCAGAAATACTGCGGACGAGATATTAGCGCATATAAAGGCACTTCAATCGTCATTTGATGCTATAAGTTAAATATTTAGTCTTTAATACAAAAGTCTATATCGTGAGGTTAAATGCCACTACGACCTGGAAGATGTTATAGACATTTCTCCGGTCCTGCATATACCAGGAAAGAATACATCCCTGGTATTCCACAACCAAAGATAACTAAATTTACATCTGGAAATCCAAATGGAGATTATGACTATGAAGTTAGGTTAATTACTACTGAGATAGGGCAAATAAGGCATAATGCTTTGGAAGCTGTTAGGACTATTACTCTAAAGACATTAACTAAGAGAACTGGAAGTGAAACTTCGTTCTTTATGTGGATCTTAAAGTACCCCCATCATGTATTAAGAGAGAATAAAATGATGGCGTTTGCTGGAGCTGATAGATTACAGGACGGAATGAGATTGTCTTTTGGTACACCAATTGGTACTGCTGCTAGGATTGAAAAATTAGGAGAAATTTTAATTGTAGTAAAAGTTAAGAAGGAACATCTAGACTTTGCAAAAGAGGCGTTAAAGATAGCATCAAAGAAGTTACCTTTGCGTACTAGAATTGAGATCATTCCATTAAGGCCCATAAGACAGGAGGTTCAAAGTTGAGCTATAATTTTGAAGAAGAACGTGTAGTGAAGGAAATACGTGAAAAGGACGCAAAACGGGTTCTTTTACAATTTCCCGAAGGATTGAAGTATTTTTCTATAGATATAGTAAAGAAGTTAAAGGAAAAGCTACCTAACGTTGATTTTATAATATCTGGTGAACCTAGTTGGGGGGCTTGTGACATAGCTGAGGATGAAGCCCAACAAGTAAATGCTGACCTAATAATTCATTTCGGTCATACCCCTTATACGTGGTACTATCCTAAGTTTCCTACGATATTTATTAATGCTGAAAGTAATTTGAATATTTCTGAAAGTGTTCTTCAATCTTTAGAAAATGATATCAGTAAATATAATGGAAGAAAAATCTCATTAACAGCAACCTTACAGCACGTAAGATTAGTGTCCAAAATTAAGTCTTTCTTAGAAGATAAGGGATACGATGTAGTCATAGGCAAGCCATCTAATAGATTTATGTTTAATGGTCAAATTTTAGGCTGTGACTACAAAGCAGCCGAAGTAGAAGCAGATACATATGTTATTGTATCAGGTGGACTATTTCATGCTTTAGGTTTAGGATTAGCTACAAATAAACCGACTATAAAACTTGATCCGTATTTACAGAAAAGTGAGGATATAACAAACGAGGTTAGGAAGATACTAAAAGTTAGATATGGTAAAATCCTACAAGCAATGGATAAACGCACTTGGGTAATTATACAAGGTGTTAAGGTTGGGCAAAATAGACCAAATATGATAAAATACTTCTATGATGAGCTAACTAAAAAAGGCTATGATGTTTTTATAGTAACAAATAAAGTGTTAACACAAGATGTACTTAGAAATCTAGATAGAAGCTATATAGATGTATTTTTAGTTACATCTTGCCCTAGATTGCCCATAGATGATCTATATAACTATGAAAAGCCAGTGTTAACACCTGGAGAGGCCAAAATGATCATAAATAATAGTCTGGAACCCTATATTTTCCCATGGTGAAGTAAATGAGAGTTCAAGGTGAATTAACCTTACCCGGAGAAGAGCTAGCAGTGATTGAAGAATTTATAGCTGGCGACGGTACGTATGAACAAAATGGTATAGTTAGAGCTGCGGTTGTAGGAAAAATCTTTTATGATATGCTAAATAGGAAAAGTAACGTACTGGGATTTAAGAAAATCATACTTCAACACTTAAAGAAGGCTAAATACGTGATCGGTATTGTAAATTCTATTAAAGAAGATTCAGCACTAGTTTCAATAGTAGGTATCGAGGAGAAAAGTCTTGCGTCATCAATTTCGGCTTACTTACATATCTCTCAAATAAGTAATAAAAAACTTAATAGTATAACAGATGCTATAAAAATCGGAGACTTAATTAAAGCTAAATTACTTTCATACACTTTTCCTTTAGCTTTAACTATTAAGATGAAAGATCTTGGAGTTATTTATGCTAGATGCTCAAGATGTGGATACTTATTGATCAAGCAAGACGAAAATAATTTAAAATGTCAGAGATGCGGAAATATTGAACAACGAAAAATAGGATCTTATATGGTGAAGAAAGGTGGAAATTAAAATACTAAAAAGTGAAAGAAATTACTTAGAATTAGAGATAGAAGGGGAAGATCATACGTTAGGTAACTTAATTGCGGGTACCTTGAGGAAAATTAGTGGTGTAAGTTTTGCTTCGTATTATCAACCGCATCCCCTAACTGATAAAATAATAGTTAAAATACTAACTGATGGTTCAATAGCTCCTAAAGATGCTTTACTAAAAGCTATCGAAACTGTAAGAGTAATGGCCTCACATTATATAGACGAAATAAAGGGATTAAGTAAGTGAAAAAGGAGACAAGGATAGCAATATTAGTTAAAGTCGATTGTTTGTATGCAATATGTATATTTAGGGGTAATTTCTTAGAAAAGCTATTTTTAGATATAAATGAGGAGAATCTAATTAAGCAAATAGCTACATCTTCCATAATTGATGAAATCAGATATTCTAATATCGGAATTGGTGAAAACTTTAAAGAACAAGAACCAGAGAAAATATGTGAAAATCTCATAAAGAAACTATCAGAAAAGTTAAATATAGATAAAGTAAATGGTTAAGCTTGTAGCGTGGTATTAATGAAGTTCTGTCCCAAATGTAACTCTATGATGGTCCCAAAGAAATCCAATGGTAAGAACATATATAGATGCACGAAATGTGGTTATGAAGAGGAGGTTCCAGAGACAACAATAGTAGTGACAAGCAAAGTAAAACACAGTATTAAAGAAAAAACGTTAATATTAGAGGAGGAGGAAATGCCCAGTGGGGCTCAAAAAATAAAAGGTGTTCTATGTCCTTCATGTAAAAATGACGAAGCCTACTTCTGGATATTGCAAACTAGAAGGGCAGATGAGCCACCAACTAGATTTTATAAGTGCACAAAATGTGGTAAAGTATGGAGAGAGTACGAATAAAAGAATGAGAAAATCTTATTTTATTGAATTCTCATTTTATGTTGGACCCGTAGCTCAGCCAGGACGGAGCGCCGGCCTTCTAGCGTCTAAGGGGGATAGCCGGCGGTCCCGGGTTCAAATCCCGGCGGGTCCGCACATATTATCACTTGGTATATACTAATTCTAGATACTCTTATAATCTCAACAAAATACATACAACACGAAATGGACTATAATAAAACGAATTTTTCCACATTAGAATTCAAGAGCGTCTTGACAGCGGGTATGGGAGTATTTACTGATGGGTATGAACTTTACGCGATCTCTTTAGTTTTCTATTATATACAAAAGGAATTTTTATTAAATGGGCTTGAGGAAGGAATAGTTATAGCTAGTGCGTATTATGGTGCAGCAGTTTCTGCAATTCTATTAGGCTTTTTATCAGATAAACTAGGAAGAAAGTTCATCTATGGTCTCGATGTAGCTTTAATGAGTCTAGGAATACTATTTCAGTCGATATCAACGAATTTTACAGAGTTAGCTATGTCTAGAATAATCTTAGGTTTTGGAATTGGAGCAGATTATGTTCTTTCTCCTATAATTACTGCAGAGAATTCAAATCCCAAAAATAGAGGAAAACGAATGATAATAACATTTGCAGTACTTTGGGGAATGGGTGCAGTTGCCGCAGCATTTATCGAACAAATCTTGCTGTTAATTAACATAGGGAATGATCTCATATGGAGAATAGTATTGTTTATGGGAATCCTCCCAGCAGTTTCTGTATTTTACCTAAGGAGAAAACTCCCTGAAACATATAAATTCTTGACTAGAATTAAACCAAAGCGAGAAGAATTAAAAAAGTTGGAAAACGAAATAAAAAGTAAAATTACAATTTCTTTAGATGAAGTTCCATTCTCAAAAAGATTCATATCAGCTATAGGAATTACAATTATATCTTCTATACTCTGGCTTCTTTACGATATATATTCCTCTACGTTTGCGATCTACGGGCCAATAACCATAGCGGGAAACTTAGGCCTAAATCCCATAGAATTCACATATTTGGCACAGTTTCTTGCAGGTTTACCGGGTCAGATAATAAGCATTTATCTAGTGGACAAAATAGGAAGAAAACCATTAATTGTGATAGGTTATGCTGGTGTTGCGTTTTGGCTTTTCATGTATACAATGCTTCTCATGAATCCGTATTACTTTGGACTTAGCATACATATAAGTAATCCGTTAAAAGCAGCAGAAAGTTTAACCGGAGAGGCGGCATTGTTGGGTCTATTATTTTATCTTATGAACTATTTATCATCAGCAATTGGACCCGCATCTATAATAGGGTCAGCAATGCTAACTTCAGAGTTAGTTCCAACCAAAGTTAGGGGGACCAGCCAAGCTATTAGTGTGGCAGCAGATAGACTAGCCGCAGCTTTTAGTATTACAGCATTTCCTCTGCTATTAGCCAAATTTGGACTCCCTGCATTACTAGCAGTATACTCAACAATTGCACTAGTATCGTGTATTATAACTCTACTTTTAATACCAGAAACCAAAGGAGTAGAGTTAAGTTGAAATAGTTTTTACTTAATATTTTATTTTTAGTCGCAATATATAAAGATTTTAATAAAAACTGTGATAAGCTTAGCTATTTATGGTATAATGGGCAATCGTGAATTTCTCATAAAACTTAGAGAGTAGAGAGTGTACCATTATTGGTAGTGTCGTCGTTAAGTTATTTATATTTGTATAACGAGTATTACTTATGGGTAGGAAGCCTGTATTTAGGCAAGACGTTTCTTGTCCCTCTTGTGGTAGTCATCATGTTGTTAAGTGTGGTAGGCCTTTGGGTAGGCA
>Ga0081474_122097_pt1 | contig 194352 bp, 215 predicted proteins | sample OneHunmetagenome_2_FD_70978 | JGI IMG/M metagenome (GOLD analysis project Ga0081474, IMG submission 70978) | Ferrous microbial mat communities from One Hundred Spring Plain, Yellowstone National Park, USA v2 (version 2) | ecosystem: Environmental > Aquatic > Non-marine Saline and Alkaline >... | reverse complement strand
GAAACGTTCGGGAGGAGGAACTTGGTGGAACAGGTGTTCAGGTCTTTCAAGCACCGCTTCTCTGGAACGGACAAGCACTTCCCCTGGAACGCCAATGAACAATGCATATTAAGGATAAGGGCCTTCGTGATCTCGTATAACCTATTACAATCAGGTGAGTGAAATTGTTGGACACACTCTGGCCAGCTGTGAACCAAGAGGCCTATTCCAACCTACCAAGTAACATAAGTCCACTCTACCACGCAGAGGAGGAGGCCATGAGTACCGCGTTCTTCAGGGAACCTGTTCCCTGGATAACGGTGTGGGGTCAAATAGCCGACCAGCTCTTCGACAACATCATAGTGAACCACGCCCCCTATAGTCAGATACCTCAGATGCTAAGTAACGCCAATCAGGAGATGTACAACTACCTTCTCAAGAACTACAACTCCACAGTGGCCCAAGAGTATGAGCAAGGACAATTCGGCCCACTATACGGCTGATCCAAATGAGTGGTAGGACTAACCTAACCACCTTTCTTTTCGTTATCCCAGCATTGGGATATGTGATGGCATTCGTGTTTTTTCCCACCGTGTATGCGGTTTACCTGAGTTTTCAGTCGCATGGCGGATTCAGTCTTGGGAACTATGAACAATTAACCTATTTCAACCTGGGAGGGGCTATCCTTGACACTGTGGGAGTGACGGTCGGAGCCCTCCTGATTCAATTGGCCTTGGGCTTCGTTGTTGCATCAGTTCTGGCCAGGGAGTTCATTGGAAAGAGAGCCGTCTCGACCATAAGCATAATACCAATGGGGATAGCCACTGTGGTAGCTGCGGTGACGTTCAGTTTCATATTCCAGAGCTCGGGGGGATACGCAAACACGGTTATACACGGACTCTTAGGCACTCAGGTGAACTGGTACAGTAACTCCATCATTTCCCTACTTGTGGTCATGCTCGCGGACAGCTGGAAGAATACCCCAATAATTTCCCTAATTTTGTTGGCTGGAATGACCTCAATTCCCAGGGAGCTCTACTTCTCAGCAGCCATTGACGGTGCCGGACCAGTGAACAGGTTTATACATGTCACTCTTCCAAACCTCAGGAGCTTTATAGGGGTTGCCCTCATACTTAGGGGTGTGCAGGAGTTCAACATATTTGCCCTTCCACTTATCCTGGTTGGGGATCACCCACCACTCCTCACCACTTTAGTCTATAACCTCTACACCACCACTTTCCCTGAAGTGGGTTTAGCGTTGGCTGCGGCGACAGTTTTGTTGGGATTCATCCTCGTGTTCATCGGAGTTGTACTTAAGCTCACAGGTGGTTCGAGATGAAATGGAGTTACCTCGGCGCGGCGTTCGTGGTGGTGTACTTCCTGTTTCCTCTCTACATCCTTGTCCTGCTCGCGTTTAATTCTCCGAGGTACACACTGTTTGCCAAGTTTCCCTCCTTATTGCCGATTCAGCTCACCCTAAACAACCTCGAGAGCGCCCTACAGGGATCCTCGTTTGTGGATCCTTTTGTGAGGAGCTTGGAGACGGCCACCTTGGTGGGGGTTATAACACTTGCCCTAGCCGTGCCTGCGGGATATGGATTAAGTAGGCTACCAAGGTCCATTGCCTATCCCGTCCTGACCTTACTCCTTGTGACCAACATGATGCCAGCAATAGTGGTGGGAATACCCATTGCCGTCGAATTCGTGAAGCTCCACATCTTTGAGACGGTACAGGGACTCTCCTTGGCTCAGACCCTGGTCACCTTACCCTTGGCCACGTTCATTCTTCAGGGTACGTTTTCCTCCATACCAAGGGACCTAGAGAATCAGGCGAGGGTGGACGGAGCGGACCTTTTACACCGTCTCAGCTCGGTCCTAATACCCCTGACGGGTCCTGGGATGGCGGCGGCATTCTTGATCTCGTGGATGTTCTCGTGGGACGAATTTACCTACGCGATCCTACTCCTACCTTACCACTCAACTTTACCTGTAACAATATATACCGACGTCACTAGAGGGAATTTGTTGGCGGGAGTGGCGTTCTCATTGGTTTTCACCTTACCTGTAATAGTTCTCACCTTCGCCCTACAGAAGTACCTAAAGGGCGAATATCTTTCAGGGGGGATAAAGGGATGACAGTTGAGCTGGTTGAAATAAGGAAGTATTACGGGACCAAAAGGGTGCTTGATGGTATCTCAGAGAAGATAGAGAGCGGCGAGTTCTTCGTCATATTGGGGCCCAGCGGTGAGGGGAAATCCACTCTACTCAAGGTGATGGCTGGAATTGAGAGGCCGGACTCAGGGAAAATGATTGTGGACGGACAGGACATCACTTACCAACCTCCAGAGAGGAGGAACGTGGCAATGGTGTTTCAGAATTATGCCCTTTACCCGAACATGTCAGTTAGGGACAACATAGCCTTCCCCCTCAAGATGAGGAGGACGCCCAAGAAGGAGATAGAGGAGAATGTTGAGCGGGTGGCAGCCCTCCTAGGAATAGGGGAGATATTGGATAAGAGAGTAACAGTCATAAGCGGAGGACAGCAGCAACGTGTTGCCCTGGCCAGGGCCATTGTGAGAAATCCGTCCTATTACCTACTAGACGAACCGCTCTCCAACCTCGACGCCAGGATGAGGACGGTGGCCAGGGGGGAGCTCAAGAGGATCCAGAAGGAGCTCAGAGGTACTTTCATATACGTAACCCACGACCAAAAGGAGGCAATGAGTCTAGCTGATAGGGTGGCCGTGCTTCATGCTGGCAAGTTCGAGCAGGTCGGAAAGCCCAAGGAGCTTTATGACTATCCCCGAACTAAATGGGTGGCTGAATTCATAGGGGACTTCCCAATGAACTTCTTACCTGGAAAGGTGTTAGGAGAGGAAGGAGTGGAGGTTGGCTTCAGGCCAGAGTGGGCCGCGGTGAACGAGGGAAGAATGGAGTGTGTGGTGGAGTCCGTGGAGGCAGTAGGTGATTCCAGATACCTCCTCTGTGACCATGAGGGGCATAGGCTAACCTTGGTGTCCCGGAATAACTACGATGTTGGCGATAAGATCAAGTTTGAGGTGAACGACTTTAGAAAGTTCAAGGATGGTGTGTTAATGGACTAATTTTTGTTGAACCGTGCCTTGATGGTGGAGCTTATTTCTCAAGTTCCAAATTGTTTGGAAGGGATTGTGACCTCACTTCCCCCCTAGCTAAGTCCCTCAAGGTGATTAATTAAAAATCTGCGTCCACAAACTAATGGAGGTGTAGAAAAGGCATGTTTTTATATGTTATATAGTTTTCTCCATCAGAAAGATCGCAATTATCTTGATCCAGGCGTCGTGAACTGAAACAATCTTCACTATCCCTCAAATAAATTCCATCGAATATCATTCCCTACTTAGACACTAGGAAGTAACTCAAACATAATCTAGGTTAAGGTTCTAAAATTTTAAAAACTCTCTTATGACTTTCTCTCAATGACTGATGTAGAGGTTGCTGTACCGACCTGTTGTAACGACGGGAAAACAATTATCTACACTTTGAAGGCCCTAACTGAGCAAAGTTACAGAGACTTCAGCGTGCTCATAGTTTACAAGCCTACCCCAGGAGACAGGACCGCGGAAGCTGTGAAGTCCTTTCAGGATAGGCTCAACATTAGAGTTATTGAGCAGGAGAAGGGAAAGATAGATGAGGCCATGAATATTATTTTTCAGAGCTCAAGCGCAGACGTCCTTCTAACAACTGACGACGATGAGATTCCTGACGTGAATTGGGTGAAGGATCACCTGAAGTTTCATGAGAAATATCCAGAGGGAGGAGCGTTCAGAGGAAGGGTAAAAAAGAAGACCTCAGACCTCAGTGTTAGAGTTAAGGATAATATGGTCAAGAGATTTATCAAAAACATGATTTACTCACAGTACTCCGACCAGTTTCGTGATTATAGTGGATATTTGACCATCTTTGGTATACCTAATGACAGAAGAAAAAACGCATATCTTCCTAGGGGAGGAGTTATGAAAACTATAGCTTTGGCCTATGAGAACAGTTCCTTTAAGAAACAAGTTTACAGGGACTTCAGGGTACCAGGTTACTCGTTGAGAGGATTTCATAGTGAGGACCTGATATGTCTTCACGCGATTAGAAAGGGGTTCTTCACCGCGGAAATTGATGGAGGTTGGGCGGTGGAAATTGAGAGGAAGGAGTTCGGGAGTCCTGCTGAGTCATTGTCAACTCCCACCAGTCAGAGGGGAAGGATAGGGGTAATTGTTGAACATTTCCTCTTTCCTTATGGGGCTTACCTGGAGGGATTCAAACCTAGGAGATTATGGCTGCTGAAGTCGGTCCTGGCCTTAAATCCTGACAGGGTAAGGAAAGAGGCGTCGTTGTTAGGGGTCTCTCTGGCCGAGGAGTCGATCTCCAACCAGTATCCGCCATCCAAGGTAAGGGAAAATCTATTGACAGCCCTGGAGAAATTCTATCAAAAGTATTCAATGTAGACTTCTTCCAGAGATATTCTGATTAAGGGCTAACTCTGACATGGAGTAGTAGAGAGGATGAGAGACTCCTACACTGAAGTTTTGCCAGTAGCCGCGTTCCTATGTCACATATGATACTCGCATCCGTCCCTATCTCCAATGTACCTGAGATAATCTGTTAAAGTACACTGAGAGTGTCGGCACGGATTAGATAAATTAACAGACGCCTATCTGTCTAGATCTGTTAACTCGCCACAATTACATTAGTTCATGTCAGTCGCATAATGTTCCGAAGGGAGAGACATTTTATCTTAACAAGTCACGACACTCTCGACACACTGGTGAATTCTCATAGAAAAGTTTAATTATATTTACCTAAATAGCACACGTGTTTTCACTGGTCATCCCAGCGTACAACGAAGAGAAAAGGATTGGGAATACGTTGGCTCAACTTACCTCTGTCCTCAAGGACCAACAGATCCTCGTTGTCTTCGACGGGGAGGACCACACCCCTGAGATCGTAAAGAACTTCCCAGTTGAGTTGATACACAGTCATAAAAGGCTAGGAAAGGGTGGGAGCATAAAGGAAGGTATAAGGAGGAGTAAGGGGGAGATAGTGGCCTTCCTAGATGCGGATATGCCGGTTACCCTTCAATCTCTCCTTAAGGTCCTTGAAACCTCTCTACACTCCGACCTGGTGGTGACTGTGAGGACGTTCATGGGACTTCCAACCACAAGGAGTTTCCTACATAATTCCTTCGTGAACACCACGAAGGTCTTCTTCCCTTCTCTACGTAAATTCAGGGACTTTCAAGGTGGGTTGAAAGCGATGAAGAGGGACAAGGTAGCACCGCTGCTAGACGAACTAATAATGAATGATTGGCTCTTTGATATAAACTTGATTTATTCTTTTATGAGAAGGGGTTACATAATTGAGGAAGTGGAGGTGCCATGGAATCACAAAGAGGAGGGAAGTCACGTCTCTAGGAAGTTGGTGAAGGTGATAGTGATGATGTTTCTATCTCTATTGAAGTTAAGGACGTTCTACTCACCTGCCAGATGGATACTTGACACTCGTTCATACAAGTCCATGGAAAGCGTCTTGGTGAATATCCTTAGGTGAAATACCCCATGAATGACGGAAAGCGGTGAAAGACCACAAAGATATAGACAACAAATCATCAAAAGATGTACTTCAGCTGCGGAATCCAAGAAGATCTCAGTAATCAGTCCTTAAATGAAAGATGAGGAAAACTAGTTCTTTATCGAGAAGGAGAGGAGCGACAGGCTTATTAAAAGATCTGACAAGGATAAGTTACCGTGCGGAAGCTGGCTCTACTGGATAAGCACCTTATGGCCTCAGACTTCGGTGGAGGCGGGAGCGTGCACGTCAGGGAAGTGACCAAGAGGCTCAAGGAAAAGTTTGACATCGTTTACTACCCTTCTTCAGCGGTGTTGAATAAGAGTAAGGATGAACTAATTAAACAAGCCAAGTCCCTTGAAGGGAACGGAATAAGAGTCCATGAAGGTTTCTATCGTGTCCTGGAGGATAGTAACAGACTGAGACCCTCTATCCTCAGTCCTCATAAACTCCCTCAAGAAGTGTCCAGGTATTATGAGCCCGAGGCCGACCTTCTTTACGAACCCGACCATACAGGCTTTGACGTCTTCTTTGTTGGGGGAAAGTTCCCCAAGTACGGCTTCACCATGCATGAGCCCATTTACTATGACCAATCTCTTGGATATCTAGCAAGGCTGATTAAATTTTACGGAATAAACCCCTACACGCTCAAGGGCTTCCACACCAGGTTCTTGTATAACGAATTTATTGCGAAAAGAATTTCAAAGAACCTTTTAAAGAAATTTTGGCCCACGTTTGTGTTGGGGGTAAGTAAGGCCCCTTTCCTCGAAAGTGGTTTGGACGGGATCGTCCTAAGACCTGGGAATGCCTTCGATCCTGAGCTATTAACCCACAGGAACCGGGGGAAGGAGGATTACATGGTGTTTTGGAGCAGGTTGAACCAGGACAAGGGGATTAGGGAGGTTCTTGAAATTACGAGAGCAGTGAACAGGAGGAGAAAAGCCAAACTTGTAGTCATGGGAAAGTTCTTCGATAAATATAACGAGAGCATGTTCTGGAGAAGGGTGAGGGATTGGGGGCTGGAGGTTGAGTACCTGGGTTTTGTGGAGAGGGAGAAGCTACACGAAGTGGTGTCAAGAGCCAAGGTTCTTCTCTATCCCTCTCACGTTGACGGGTTTTCCCTGGTTGTTCTGGAGGCTTTGGCCTTGGGAACTCCGGTGGTGGCTTACGACATTCCTGCCATTACTGATGTTTATGGAGAGTTAAAGGCCATGAAGATAGTGAAGGAGTTTGACGTCAAGGGCGCGGCGGAGAACGCGATCGGAATCATGGATATGGGTGAGAACGAAGTGCATGATTTAATGAACGAAGAGAGCATGATGAACTTTCTCAATTTGTACTCTTCGTGGGATCGTATGGCCAGCTCCATAATTCGTGTAATAGAGCAGTATATTTAAACTAGAAAACAACACTGTCGCAAACGTGGTTTGTGAAGAGAATGGTAGGTCCACGAAATTTCCAGCCAGCAAGCTCATAGCCTACATGGGCTTTAGTAAACTGTCCACCCAGCGTCTGCCACCAACACCTCCCCGTTCACATAGAAAGAGTCGTCAGACGCCAAAAAGAGGGCAACCTTGGCTATTTGTTCCGGCTCGGCGGGCGGAGGTGCCACACTCCTCTTCAAGAGCTCCATTCCCTCCTGGCTCATCTTGGAATTAGACGTTATGTTTGTAATAACTCCTCCAGGTGCTATCGCGTTGCACCTTATCCCCCTAGGCCCGTACTGGGCGGCAATGCTTCTCGTGAGACCTATTAACGCATGCTTGGACACAGTGTAGGCAGTCCCCGCCTTCCCTCCGTAGAGGCCAGCAACAGAGGCGGTGTTCACTATCACCCCCCTTCCCTCCCTCAGCATATGAGGGATAGCCCTCCTACTCATCCAGAAGGGCGCATATAGGTTAACCCTCATGACCCTCTCCAAGAGCTCATCTGCGGTCTCCGTCAAGGTGAAGAACCCGTCCATGATTCCTGCATTGTTGCAGAGGACGTCTATTCTCTTGAATACCCTGATCGTTTCGTTAACGACTTTCTCCGCGTTCTCCTTAACAGAAATGTCCAATGTCATTCCCAATACTTCCCTGCCGTCCTTCTTGAGTTCCTGGGTCACCTCCTTGACCCTCTCATCAACTACGTCCACCAGGACCACTTTGGCACCCTCTCAGGAAAAGAGGGAGGCCATGGACTTCCCTATTCCGGATCCTCCTCCGGTGATTATAACCACTTTTCCCTCTAACTTTCCCTGCATCGTAGGTCAATTAGGTTCCGGGTAAAAAGCTTCAATGGATGTCGTGGAATCATAATATAACCAACTAAAACGATCCTTCGAAAACTTACGGACACGGGTCACCGTATCTTTATATTCAGATCGTTCAAGTAACACATATGAGTGAAGTCATAGAGAGTCTGCTCAAGAACCCGCAGTTGCTGTCGGCTCTGGCGGATAAGGTCTACGAGAGGTTGAAGGATGAAATAGTGATAAAGCGTCTAGACGAAAATAACCAAGTCATCAGGCAGTTGATGGAAGAGATCAGGTCCCTCCAACAGGCCGTCAAGGAACATTCCGAGGCCATCAAGTCACTCCAAAGAACTACCATCGCCCTAGTTAGAGAACAAAGGAAACTGTCGATAGCGATAGGTAGCTTCACAGGTAGGGCAGGAAGGGGATTGGAGAGGGCCATGCTCAACCTCTATAAAAAGGCCCTGGTCCTGCACGGAGCTGATCCGAAGAAGGTGGTTCACGGTAGGGTTGTAGACACGTTAGGGGTAGTGGAGAAGAACAGGATATTTGAGGTGGACTTCTATGAGACCAACGACCAGGTCTATCTGTTCGAGGTCAAGAATTACGCAGATGAGGCGGTTATTGACCAGGTTCTGAACAGATGGAAAGTGTTCTCTTCCCTTTACACCAAACCCGTAAAGATATTCGTGGTCGCCAATTATGTGGAGAGGGAAGTAAAGGAGGAACTTGAGAAGGAGGGGGTGGAGGTAATAGCCTCTCAGGTCGTCGATTAACCCCCAATTGTCTCCTTGATTCATGATCTATCCTCTCTGTGTTGGAAGGCTAAACTTGAGGATGAACTCCTCGTGGAACCTCTCAATCTTAATACACTTACCTGTGACAGGTTGAAGGTGCGTTGATACTTGACGTCCCAACGCTACTATGAAAGCTCCCTCTTCTTACTGACCGCCACAGTCCAACAGAGATGTGGGTATTCAGCGATGGTTAACCTGTTTCTCGATAGTCCTATACTTAAGGTGTATACTTCTCTTTTAGGACTTTCAGAATTCCATTGTTGACGCCAGCGACGCTCCCTCCGCCTCCACAAGAGAAATGAAGCTGCGGGAGTAATTATCACTTCTCTGCGGGGACCGGACGTCACGGATAAGTTCCCCCTCCCCCGTGGGGGAGTTCCAGCCCTCCATGAGAGATCTCAAATCAATGGTGATAAGGAACCACCTAGGGAAACCCCTTAGAGCGAGTAAACCTGCATTGGAAACTCATAACCACAATTATAGTGCCGTCACCGACCTATAAATCGGGGAAGACGTTCTGCTTGAAAGAGCAGGTTTATTCACATTTTGTAAACCATAGCTGGGCAAAAGTAAAATTCATAACTTAATGTTGACACGATGGTCGCCACTAACAGTCTCCAATAAAGTTAAAAAATCAACAATGAATCCATCCCGTGGACCTCTCAAATTTTCCTTGGAGGGAATATAACGTTAAATTCGCGATCCTCTTCGGTTCGAGGGTTACCGGCAGGATCATCAAGGGAGATTGGGATTTCGCTATATATTTCTCCGACTTCAAACTGGAGTATATTTCTGATTTAGTCTACGCCCTGTCCAAGTATTTGAACGTTAGGGAGGAAATGGTAGATATTGTCCCTCTAAATCTCTTTGAGAATTTACCGTGTCCACTAATTCTTGAAATATTTGACAACGGTACCACACTTTTCCGCGATGACGAGAGCTTTTACGCCAGACAGTGGTTAAGGATGAGAAACATTTGCCAGGACTTCGTCATAGATTACAATAAGCTGAATTTACATGAAACACAACTAAGGGCATTGGAGAGGTCCTCATGATAGTGGATTCCCTTTTGGAAACCCTGGGAGAATACACCAAGAAGTTGAGGGAACTCACCTTGAATGACTGGACCACGTTTTATGCTGGGATATATTTGCTTCAGGCTCAGGTGCAGGCCTTAATTGATATTGTGGAGAGAGGTTGCGCAGAGCTAGGGCTTAAGGTAGAAGGTTATGTGGAGGGAGGAAGTTAATGGGAGCAGGAATCATGAGTGAGGAGGAGTTCAAGTTTTACAGACGAATGGTGGGTTTTAGAAACATAACAGTTCATGAGTACACCTCAGTGGACTTAGAAATTGTTAAGAGAATGATAATGGAAAAGGAGTTCGAGAAGGTGTATTCGTTGGCATTGAAAATTGTTAATGAACTGAAAAATAAAGGGATAGATCCTTAGTCAGATCCTACTTGTTAGGTATTCCTAAGACGATAGTGTCGTCATGAACCTTCAGATCAACGGTAAGCGTTCTTGGGAGTGCGATGCATCCCATAGTATCGGCACTAAGCTACGGATTTTTCTTTCAGCCAACTAGAATTTCAGAAGGGGTGCATCACACTCTCAATGAGAACACCCTAACCTTATGATTTGTAGGTTCATAACGACACTATCATCCATCCCTTGTGAAATTCTGGTTGATTAAAAGAAAAATCGTAGCTTAGTGACACTCCAATGTGGTCGGAACCAAGACCTATAGGGTTGAGGTTTCCCTGTCCGACCTTTCCAACAACTGTAGTTCTCCCCTGGGGGGTGATTGCAAACATGTGGTGGCACTCCTCCTGTTTTACCTTAGGAACGTGGACGAGGTCATAGACCTCGTCAAGCTCAGAGACGAACTGAAGGGAAGAGACAAGAGCAAGTTGATCGACATCATAATCGAGGCAGTGAGGGGGAACGACGTACTGCTGTTGATATGGAGCGTGGATAGGAAGGTGAGGATCTGCACGTTCCTCAAGGTATTCAACGGGAGACACTTGGACGAGGGAGTGATCCAGCACATGGCCAACATCATAAGGGCTTACAAGAATAGGATTTCAAAGCAGGACCTCTTTAAACTGCTGGAGAGGGCTGTAGACTGTGAAGATTTCGGGTGCTATTACGACGACTATCGGGACAACTGGTTCTCCAATCCCCTATTTGAGGCGATAGGTGAGGGGTTATCTGGAAAGGAATTGACTAGGGAGGACGTAGAGACCTTGAAGAAGATAATCGATCGGGACGAGTACCAGGTCACCACTCCCATGATCCTGAATTTGATTGAGAAGGCCGAGGCTGACTTGAACTTCCTCAGGTTGGTGGAACCGATCCTCCCCCGATTACGACAGGGCCAAGGCACTCGTTAAACGCGGTCTCTACGACGAGGCCAGGAAGGTTTGGAGGCTAGCGGACTCTCGGGCGACAGGTTAACCCTCCTGCTCCGATTCGATCCTGAGGGCGGGTCGAGGGAGGTGAAGGGAAAGAGGAAGTATCGTGCCCTGGTAGGTTATTACGTTGACACGATGGGTTACGATAAGGCCAAGGAGTACATTAGGAGCTCGAAGAGATGGCTGACGAGGAGGTGAACAGGATCGTGCGGGACTACGAGGATATGATATTGGAGGACAGGGAGCCAACTAGCGCTTTAGCCAGATACTTCCTGGCCAAGGGTTATCTACGTTGCGCGCTGAAGTTCTACGAGAATATGGACGATGAGTTGAAGGACCTCTTGGCTGACAAGACATTGGAGAGGGGAGTCGGACTACTTGTCCTTCAGCTTCAAATTTTGAGATCATATGCGAGAGGAGGCCAGACAGGCTATACCATATCCGTCGATAAGGTTGTCAAAGGGTTGATCGCCAAAGGAAATCGATATGATGCGGTGGTGGAGGTGTTATTAGAAGAAATAAAAGGCTGCATGAGAGAGGAGGACTTCAAGAGGTTGGTTGAGCAAATCGGAACGAGACATTATCTGAAGTATAGATTGATACAAAAATTAAGTGAGTTATGAAAATTGCCGTTCTCGAGAGCCTCTCTCCCTTCGGGTGAGGTTAAATTCTCTCATAGTGCGGACATTAGGCTATAAATCACGGGGATGGAGCGCTTATGAAGGTGTTGTTTGTATTTTGAAAGCCACTTATTCAGAGGAAGAGGAGCTTTTTGCCGACATGCACAGTGTCAGCACTAAGCCAAATTCCTTCTAACGAGTATGTCACAAAGTAAATAACGCCACCTCAAGGAAAACGCCGGGCCCGCTGATTTGTAGGTTGATGTATACATGATGCGAAGTACCCCTTTTAACTCATGATCGTGATCATGGTGTCGTCATACATAACAAATCAAAGGATCATGGCGTTCTTTGAGAGTGTGCCACTATTCATCCTTTGTTACCCATCCTCGTTGGCGGAAGAAAAATTAGTAGCCTAGTGACTACACCATGATCGTGATGAAGGATTAGTCTATGGCTGGGGGGATCCTGTTAACGGGACGTGTATGGCACAAACAGGTGGGCGTGAAGTTTCTGGGCGAATCCGCAACTCCTCTAGGTGTCATCAACACCTTCGATCTGAATGGTGACTTGAACGTGCTTAACTCCACGACATAGATGACACTCCACCTGCGATCTTGGCTATCGTGCTACTTCATTTTCTGTAATAGCCCGTCATAAACTTTCCATTCTCATTCCTTGTTTAGAATTAAATTCCTAAAAGCCTTTTACAAAAACATGCTCTGTGGGATACTTCAATTTTTATCAGGGACAACGTGAAACTTACTTTTAATCTGACGCTAGATTCTGAATTCGAGAAAACCAAATGGGCTTAACGCCTAAGAAAATTAAACAATCATACAAAGCAACAAAAACATTTCGGATCCACCTGTGATGGGTAAGCCGAGTGAAGGGGAACTGAAACCCTCTCTGGAAGCTTTTATAGTGGCACGGTTCTTGAAACCCATGAATTATCTAGTTACCGGAGGGGCTGGTTTCCTTGGATCTCATTTAATCGGGGCCCTCCACCGAGACATAACGGTTGTCGACGACCTCTCCACAGCTAAGTACTACTCCTTTCCACCTAACGTCAAGCTGGTGAAGGGAAGAATAGAGGAGGTCGAAGTTCAGGGAAAGTTCGACTACGTAGTCCATCTTGCTGCCAGGCCCTCCCCCGAGGACTAGATGAAACACCCCGTTGAGACGGCACTCTCAAATTCCCCTGGAACATATAAGACTTTGGAGATAGCCAGGAGGAGTGACGCCATCTTCCTCTACACCTCCTCTGAAGTTTACGGCTACGCCGAGCTCATCCCCACACCGGAGGACTACTTGGGAAAGGTGAACCCGAACGGGGTGAGGAGTTGTTACGACGAGAGTAAGAGGTTCTCAGAGGCCCTGGCCATGTCCTACTACAGGGAGTACGGCCTGGACATCAGGAAGAGCCCTTCAACGTCTAGGAACCTAGGTTGAGGAACGACAGCTTTATCTCAATCTGGTTCGCCGTTTTTGGAGTCTTCACAAATTGAAAGACTTGTTCTTAAGAGGCCCGCCAACTGCCCAGCTCCTCATTTGGTTCCACCTCTAACGCACTCCAACTCAGTTAGATATTGGTAATACATGTCTGCCGTCCTGTCCCAATCATACTTCAGGCTTTCTACGTGGGAGGAGTTCCACAACCCCCTCAGCCTTTTCTGGTCCTCGAACAGCTGCACCATCAGTTCTGCCATATCCTCCACGTCACCGTACCTTACCTTGAATCCGTTTACACCATCAATCACCAATTCGTTGAGGGAACCCACCCCATACACCAACGCGGGAGTTCCAGACGCGTTCGCCTCTAGCACGGATAACCCCCAACCCTCCATTAGAGAGGTACTCAAGAACAGCCACGCCCTCCTTAATAGCACCCTCTTCTCCTCCTCTCCCACCCTACCCAACACCTCCACGCCATCCACTCTCTTGGCCTCCTCCCTCACCCTGTACTCCATCTCCCCTCCTCCCGCCATCACCAACTTGGCTTTGAGGCCCCTTTCCCTGGCCAGTTTGAAAGCCTCTACTGCATCAAGTGGGTTCTTATATCTCTTCATCCTGTGGAGCCATAGGATGAAGGGTTGATCACTTTTCTCTCCTGGTGTATAGAGCGAATGATTCATCCCCTCCGGTATTACCGTTATTTTGTGGGGTGAGATGCCCAACTTCACTGCCTCCCCTTTTGTGTAGTTTGAGGGTACTACCACGTTGCCATAGAACCTACAGAACCTCTCGGCTAACTTGAGGGGATATGCCGCGTAAGGGGGTAGCTCGTACGGTAATACCTCCTGGTGGACGTGGTGTATTTTTGCCACAGTGCAGGTGTTAACCAGATTGGAGAGGAAGGGAACAGCATGGGCTACGCTATCCAGGACGAGCTGATACTTTCCCGCCTTTAGGAGGGAGTGTAGGTGAAGGGTGAAGGAGTTTCCAGCTCTTATGAACCGTATCCCCTCCACCTCACCACTCTGTCCTGCATCCTCGCTCAACCAGTGGACCTCGAATCCTTTGTGGGCGAGCCTTTTGAACGTCTCCAGAAGGTCGATCTCAGCTCCGCCTGCCCTTGGATGAAACGGATCCCTGTGGTTGACTATGAGGAGCTTCAACGGTGGTGATTTCTCAGGTGGAAGATAAAATTACTCGTTGGATACGAGCGTGTCTATAGTGTCGTCATTTATTATACAAATTCTGATATTAGCTTTCTCTCCCACAAGACTAAAGCCAGCGAGTGCTTGACCATTTCCAACCTGTTCACGGACTTCGTCCTCTTGAACCAACCTGTCCCTCAATGACGAGTAGAGGGACTCGTTTGGGTTCACCGGCGACACTACGATGTGGTTCCTCAACGAGAGGTAGACGTAGTCGTCGCTCACCCACCTCCTTCAGGTAAATGCTTCACCATTTCCCTGAACGCTGGTCCCTACCCACTGAGAACAGCCCGTACAGTCCCAGAGTAGTGTACGTGAAGCAAGTGAACACTTGTAGAAGGTCTTCATGTTCCTGCACAAGTAGGTCCACATCTCGTCAACTACCTTAGTGACCTTCCCATTCGCCGCTTGCCTGGCGTCACCCCGCAGACCAACCTGTTGAACTTCTGCCGCGACGCTTGTCAAGTGAACACGGTGCTCAGCGGTACTTCAAGCACTCTTGAGATCTCATGCTCATGTCGTTTGAGTACATCCTCAATGCCTGCTCAACCTTCCATCTAGGGTGGTGATGGTAGATCGCACCTCCCAGGAAGTGCTTTCCGCAGTCCCCAAGGTACCTCTTCCCAACGGTCTGCAGCACTTGACCACCTGATGACCGCAAGGAAGGACAGGGGAGGTCCTTCCTTATGATCGATCTCCTACCCATGAATAATACTTTGTGTACAAAAATAAATAGCTTCATGTCGACACGATGGACATATTGTGAAGTTGCACCGAAACCTTTACTGCCAAACGTCCCAACCAATCTTTGCGTTCCTTACTGAAGGACAGGCTGGTCAGATTCGAGAGGGCAACCAAGGCCGTGAACAGGAGCCTGGAAATGGTCAAGTACTCACTGGCGTTGGTCCTGCGGGAGAGAAAGCTAATACCGGAATTTATATAATAGGTGTCGACACTATGGACACACTCCACACTCGCGGAAAAAGGCATAAAAACTGAGTTATTTTGTTAGTTGTGAGCCTAAAATGGGGGATAAACGGGAAGTCGAAAAGGGGCTATGCAGTGTGAGGTGCGGGGATCTGAGGCTGTTTTTAAGGGAACATGTAACTGAGGACTATTGGGTAACTGAGGGTTTATTCTTCGCCGATGAATATTACCCACTGAAGATATCAAGGGATGATGTTGTTTTGGACGTTGGGGCGAACATAGGCATTTTCACCTGTAGAACGTCAAAAAGGGCCAACGAGGTAATTTCCATAGAACCGGACCCCTCCAACTTCGAAGTCTTGAAAAGGAATGTGGAGGTCAATCAACTGAAAAACGCGATGTTGCTGAACTTCGCTCTGTTGGACAGGGATGAAACAGTTTATTCCAACAGGACTGGGGGGTTTAGCGAAAGTGGAAAAATCTGGAATACCCATAGGAGCTAATACTCTGGACGAATTATTGGAAGGTCTCGGTGACCCGCCAGTAACGATCCTAAAGATGGATATAGAGGGGTATGAACAGAAAGCACTGAGAGATTTTAAAAATTCAAAACAATCAAGCAGGTCGTAATTGAAACACATTCGGCGGAGCTCAAAGAGAACGTAGGTTCAATACTTAGAAGTTGGGGGTCAGTTGTTGAAGATCTTTCAAGGATTGCAAAGGTTCGAGTCATTAAGAATGTCCTCTCACACCCTCTGTGCTTTATAAGATTAGAAAGAATGTATAAATATTCTACCACCAAACAGATCTTGAAATATGTTCTAGGTAGAGGTCCTAGCCCAGTTGCTGCTGACAATCCTGGATTCGGATCAAGCACTCCTATACGCCCACAGGCCGAAGAGTCTTTCGGTGGTGGGTAGGTAGTTGTTACCTCCCATCGAAGAAAGTTGTTGAGACAATCTCCTAAGACCTATGGAGAGGGCCATTGAGAACTACGCTCGAAATTAGCTTTCCTACGTCTGCAAGAATATAGGGAATAGTGGAATAAGAACTTCTTTTATAAGTCCACCTTACATTCTCTCTTAGATTACATGAAGAGTTGATGTAGAGGAAATTCACTTACTTTTTATGAGAGATTTTATGAGAAATGCAATATAGAATACCATCTGCATAAAGTTAAGGATCCGATAACTCTAGTGAAGCTTTCACCCTGGCAAGTAAAATGAATGCGATGGATGACCAGTCACTTGACGCTGCAATTAAAACCGCGGTGGAGAGTGGTTTAGCCTATTAGGATGCTTCCCGTATATACGCAGCGGAATCTCAAGCTTTGTAGCTGTCCAATGATAAGGAGAAAGCAAGACAAAGCCAGTTCCGTTGCTAGATCTCATAAAAATACTAGACCTCATAAAAATAAATGATAAGGGTCCTTGTTAATAGCTCGAGGACGTTCTCACTACAACTTCTATTGGAGTTACATGTCCTCCTTTCTTACCAGTCTCCTTCCCATGTGCACCCACAAGCGTAAATTGTAACTATATTACTGCATATAACCCCTTTCGACACTAACTTCTCAAAACTCCTCCAGATTAAGGTGAACGGAGGCCACTATGAAGTAGCTTAGACTTCATAGCCTCATGAAGTCATCACGAGCAGGAAAACTCTCCATCAGAGGAAGGGGTCAATCACGTCAGTGACCTATGACCATAATCAACCATGGGATAAGCTTCACTGATTTTCGTTCACCAATTTAGTCTTTGGGCTTCACGTCAGAATACCGTTCCCCTACCCCTTAGCGATTGCAACCACCCTCCTCCCACAGCAACACTTCCCTTAAATATTGTCCTTCTTTTCACTCCCATCCTCATCATTAAAGGATCTCCTATAACGACACAGCGTCCACTAAAAACCTAATCCTTTATTATCTCATACTTCCCGGCGAATTTTAAGAATTCCTCCTCATCTTTTTCATCTATAATTCTAATATCAATGATCTCCGACACCTCCTCGGGTAAGGAGAGGTGGATCTTCACTAGAAGGGCGCTCAACTTCTTCACCTCTAAACCCCTGATCACTAAAGCCACGTCCAGGTCGCTACTCCCCATGGTCCTCCCCTTTATCACGGAACCGTAGACTATAGCCTCCTTAACGTCAGCGAACTTCTTGGCGTTGTGGAACACCAGAAGGGCGATTCTCCTCCAGTTTTCCTCCAGGTATCTTATCCTTTCTAACCCGAACATCGCTTACCCCAGACCTTCATCACTAAATTGATAATATCGTTGGCAGTATTTAAACAGACTTGGGCGTCTTCCTTATCCAGTCCGTAGGAGAAGTACTGTCCCCTCTGTCCCCTGTCCTCCAAAAGAATCAGATCACCCCTCCTACTTCTGACGAATTCGTCGATTTCTTCCTTTAAGGCTAGAGTGGAGAGGAGTGATAATAACTTCCGCAACTCGTGGGTCTCGGGAAAAGAGTAGCCCAAGAACGCTATGATGGCTTTAATCGCGAGCTCCGCTGAAATTTGACAGAGGAGACCCGTTACATCGTAAAGACCCTGTTCGTAAGAATGTTTTGCTGCCTCAACGTAATCCAACGACCTCTTACAAAGTGACCTATGAAGTTCGTGCACGTTGCAGTAATGTCTTCAAAAGTTATATAACATGAGTCCTCAACCAAGCGAAGCGCCTAAAGTACCCACTCCCCCATGAGTCCCGTGGGATGCCACACAGTGTCGACATTGATAAGGCAAATTAGCAACCTATCGGTGAGATCTGCTAACTCTCCGCTTTGTGGGATTGTTCAATTTTCTTAGCATTAAACCCATTAATTTTTCTTAAACTCAGAATCTAGCGGCAGATTGAAAGTAGGTTTCACGTCTCGCTGTTCATAGTGTTAACATTAGGTTACAAATCATATGAGGGCGCTCTCCGTGAGGTAGCGTCATTCATCCTTTGTAAACCGTTCTAATTGGTAGAAGAAAATTCCGCAGCTTAGTGTCTGCACCATGTCCCTGATAAAAGAAGTGTCCTGCAAGGCACTAACTCTCACAACTCATTAATTCACGTCAGTCGCATAGTTCTGAAGGGAGACAATTTACCTTACAAGTGGTGACACTCTCGGATGCCAGCATTGTTAAATGTGTGAGAGAAGTTAAACCTCCTTTCGCTTCATTAAAGGCAGAGTTGCCCAAGGAACGTGAAGACCTGGGAAAACCGACCTGCACCTCGATATTGTCGTCATGAACCTACAAATCAGTGGTAGGGCGTTCTTGGGAGTGTGATGCTTCCCTTGTGAAATTGTGGTGGCTAAAAGGAAAATTCGTAGCAGTGCCTATACTATGCTCACCTCATTGAATTTGTGCTGGCTCAAGGAGAAATTACCTCCACCTTGCCTCGCGGTATTTATAACCCTCATTCAGATATGATTAAATGTGACCGAAAGAATCACCCAAGAGATCCTCAATGACCCACAGCTACTCTCCGCTCTAGCAGACAAAATATACCAAAAGCTCAGGGACGAGGCTATAATAAAGAAACTGGAGGAGAATAGCGCCAGCATAAGAGCGCTGCAAGAGGCCGTGAAGTCCTTGCAGGAGACCGTCAATAGACACACCGAGGCAATAGTTTCACTGCAGGAGACCACGAAGAAGCAGGGTGAGGCAATAGCTTCCTTGCAGGAGGAGGTCAAAAAGATGGGAGAAGCCATAGTAGGCCTACAAAAGGCAGTACTTAGGTTAAGTAGACAGGTCGTGAGGCTTAGAGTGGAAGTTAGTAGCTTCACCAACAGGGCAGGAAAAGGTATAGAGAAAACGATGCTGAGGCTTTATAGGAAGTCCTTAGAGTTACACGGAGTTGACCCGAAAAAGGTAGTTCATGGCATGATAACTGACGAGGAGGGAGTAATAGAGAAGGGGAAAACCTTTGAGGTGGACTTTTACGAGACGAACGATCACGTCTACGTGTTCGAAATAAAGAACTTTGCAGATAAGGGAACATATGACCAAATTATCGTTAGGAAAAAGCTTTTCTCCTCAAAATACAAGGATAAAAAGATAGAAATCTTCGTCGTGGCTAACTACGTGGATAAGAAAGTAAAGAGGAGACTTGAGGAAGAAGGAGTAGAAATTATAGCTTCCCACGTGGTGAAATGAGCATTCTTTTGGACTGTAATATCAAGTTGAAAGCACTTGAGTGAGAATCGGCAGGACGTGATGGAGATTGAGGTTTCTACGTCTCATCTCAGCTAACAGACATAGATTTTTCGTTCGAAGTTTCTACACTGGGACTGAGTATCTGATTTTTAAGAAATAAAAAGACAAAAAAACTTAAGGGAAAACTTAACCCCAGCCATAACCTGACCCACCAGAGGAGCTGCTCGAGCCTCCAGAACTCGAGGAAGTACCTCCATATGAACTACTGGTGGAAGTGGAGGGTGTCTTAGCTGTGGGAACATGAGCTAGTGCCATACCCATGAAGACCCCACCCACTACCAATATTATGACCACTAACGCAATTATTCCCAACTTCATTCCGCTCAGTCCTTTTCCCAATCTCATAGTATCAAGTGAACCTTGTCTCACGTTAAAAAACTTTTACCCAAATTGGAAGGGGAATTGAATTTCTATTATCAAAGCGACGCTTCATCGGAGAATATAATCATAGAACGGTTTGAAACTGTCCCGATCTGGGAAAAACTATTTTTAGAGACCCAATTGTGTTATTTAATATGAGTGCGACGTTAACTGAAAAGATATTCAGGGTAGCTGGCGGCGTACTTCTACTGGTTTGGGCCGGACTACACTTTTTCCTCGGATCAGCTCTATTACGCCCTCTCCCCCTGGTGGGACAATTTTTCTTCGTGGACGCCGTGTTGGCAGTAATAGGGGCTGCGACCATCATAATAGGGATAAGATGGTTATACATTCCTACCCTAGTGTTTGCGCTGGCTAATTATCTGCTCCTGACGGAATCCAGAGTGTATCCGGCCCCCGTATTAGGGAGGCCGCTGCCGGCCATAAATTCCTACGTGATATTCGCCTTCGGCCTGGACATTCTGTTGATCGTGGTTTTGACGTTAATGTTGTTGTCGAAAAAGTGATTTTCCGTGAAGGCTATCCTCACGTTTATTCTACGTCTAAACAGACTGACTTCCTCCCCGCTGGCGATGGTTCCCCTCATCCGGAGATACATCTCTGAGGGGCAGTCGAGAGGGTCAGAGACCTCCATTTAGGTTCATCGCGATCACATTACGGTCGTTCTCGTAACCACAATCAACACATTGAAAATACCTGTGAGCGGTCTCTCATTCTCTGCCCGCATTTCAGGTGAATGAGGAGTACTTCGGATTAACGGACTCGACTAACCCGTGTTTCTTTGTTTGCCAACCGATCCAATACTGCAAACGACGGTACTGCATTAAATAGAGCTTATCGTGGAAACCTTTCGGCAATTTACCCACGTTCCTGATGAGGTTCTTCAAACTCTCCAGTTTTATGATGCTGGCGCCCATCCTCTTAGCCCCAACTACCCATACCTTCTTAGCAAAATCCTCGGTGATTTGCTTAGCCTTTTGATGGAGGGAGTGAATTCTATGGAGAATTCTTCCATTTTCCTTCCACCTTCTAGGGTACTTCCCTTGTAGGTTCTCGGCTAGTGACTTCCAGCGGTGGGACTCGTGAAGGCGTGTTTGGATCCTGACGTAATGGCTAGTCCTCACCTACAATCTCGGCCACGTTAATGTATACAGCGACACTTGATTTAGGTTCAACCTTCTCCTTTGACTTCTCGAAAATAACCTTGAGGAAAGCTTTACCATCCTTTACTATCAGTCTAGCTTCTCTCATCAGCTTAGGTAGTCCTTGACCTTCCTTGGATAGCCTAGGATCTGAAGTTCACCAGCGATCTTAACTTTTGTTGTCTCTAGGTTCAGGTAGCAGCTCAACCTAGGTGTTAACCATACCGTTGGTTAGACGCGAGGGAACCTCCTTAGGGTTGTTGAACCAACTCTTGTCTGAGAGGGCGTTCCTGTAACGGTCCTCGGCGACCTTGGAAGGTAGTTTAAATTCGCTCCTTAGTTTATCATACAACTCACGGATTTTCCTAACGGGCCTTTCTCGTTCGGGTCTTTCACATTTCCTTTTAACCAGAACACGAAACGTGTTGCCTTCACGTAGTTATTTACCTAGGAGGGATTCTGAGAGGGCGACATTGAAACTGTGGCTCTGATCGCGTTCCTCCTGATTAGTATAGTTAGAAAAAGTATTTAGATTATCATCTGCCCCTAGAAGGGGCGAAGCTTTAAGGCTTTTGTAAGTTTTCAATTTATGAAAGGCCATTATCAGAAATACAGGAAACTCGAGAATATCTTCAGAGCAAGACTTTTGGAACCATTGAACTTGACCCCTTTACTTATAGCAAAGGGAAGGTGACGCACCTAAGTAGTGACTTCTCTCTTCAAGGGAATCTCGTCTATAAGAGCGGAGTAGCTTAACTTCTAGATGCATTACAAATAATGTTTAGAATTGAAGTTTCCATCACCCACCACAATTTGACGCTTAAATTGATCTTTCAAAACTTTCGGTAAAGAGAGGGACTTTCATCTTATCTCCTCCACATAGTGAAATCATGACACTGTCCACTCTTATATCATCCATGACTACAGATGTAACCACCATTGCTTGGAGCCTTTTTGTATTAGCCTGGGCAGTGGGATGGGCATTGAAGGGTTCTCCCCTCCCCATATTTAGAGTGAAAAGAGCTGGACAGGGAATAATAGAGGACGTAATAATGGCCGCATTTTGGCTTGCCTTAGGTACCACAGTATTTGCAGCAATCACATATTTCGCATCACAAATAACAGTTCCTGGTGCCTAAATTGTACGATCCATTCCAGTTACTCTTCTATGCCAACTCCTTGGCCATTTTAACCTACTTCATTGGAACGTTAATCTATGCTCTCCCAATTCCTCTCTATGGACTTAAGAGGTGGGCTCCCAGGCTTGTGTCGGACGGTATATACGCCTCAGTACTAATTAACTCTTTCTTAGGAATTATATTTCTATCCAACGAAATAGCTGAAGCCTTAGGCGCATCATGGGCTGATTTTTTCAGTTGGGCTTCTTCCGTAGTTAATATCCAATTCTCCATATTTAGTTCAATCAGATACGTCTACGCCCTAGTATCTGCATCTGGTACTCCAGGCCTAGATTTCATCCTTGCTCCCCTATCTTTCTTTTCATCTATGCTAACGGGAACAATAACCTCCATAGAAACCATAATTGTGCTGGCACAAATAATAGATTCCAATTACGCCCTATTGTTGGCTTTAGGTGTTGCTCTCTTCTCAATTCCTTTTAGGATTGGGAGAAGTATAGGAGCCGGTCTCATGGCATCCTCAACTGTATTTTATATAGGTCTACCTTACTTGCCGAAATTTATAGCAGGCATACTTGGAAGTGCTCTACCCTCTTTCTCACAACTCCTACAGAATAATCCTTTAGACTTTGTTAACTTGATGGCTCAGAGCGTGTTGCCAGCCATTATAAATGTAACAGTGTTCCTTCCTGCAGCTTATATCTTTATACTGGCAGGGCTATCAGCTGGTTTAGCTACGGCTTTGAGCGGAGGCTCGTCTAGGCTACCCTTCCCCATAGACATATTTTGAGGGGAGATTTTGAAGTCGTGGTCATTGGCAATATTCCTTTTACTGGCCAATACAGGACTGATTTACTTTTATGATAAAAATTGGATTGATCTATTAGTTGGATTGATATTGGCTTTGACAATAGCCTTTATTATTAGGATTGTTCCTCGCTAGCACCTGGCGCCCTCTTCTTCATATTATCCTTTCTTATTTCCTTATTCATAAATAGAGTAGTCTTTTGCCTTCCTCCCATTTTTACCGAGTAAGATTGGTCATTACTCCTATTATTTGTTTTGGATAATACATAGGAATAGACTAACCCACCCTGACCAAAGGGATCTTTCAATCCCCTTTAGGATAACTTATAGGTCTCCCAATTAAGGAAGCTCCTCACCAAAAACTTCATCCTCTGAGTTTGACATCGGGAAACCTCTGCTAACTTTTTAATGCTGATTCTATGTCCTGATCCAGAGAAGAAAAATGGCATCCATAGAAGTTGGAAGAATCTGCGTTAAGACTAGGGGGAGAGAGGCAGGTTCTAAATGTGTTATAGTTGATATAATAGATGAAAATTTTGTATTAGTTACGGGACCTAGCAAACTCTCTGGTCTCAAAAGGAGAAGGAGTAATATATCTCACCTCGAACCCACCGATAAGAAAATAGATATCCAGAAGGGCGCCAGTGATGAGGAAATAGAACAGAAACTACAGGAGAGTGGACTCGCTGAGTTCATGAAGGAAAAAGTAAAGCCCAAATTAACAGTGATCTGAATTGTCAATTCGTCCCTTCATAAGGGAGATAGACGATTTTTGCGGTCATCGATCAGAGTGGAAGCTGATAAGGGAAGAAGATGAACTTCTAGACCATGGAAAGAGGCCTGAGGAAAGGACATTAAAGGAAATGTTGTCGAACTCCATAGTTGTTTTGGATAAACCACCGGGGCCTACCAGCCATGAGGTTGCTCATTGGTTAAAGGGAATGCTTGGGGTTAAGAAAGCCGGGCACGGGGGAACCCTAGAGTCCTTACTGGACGGGGAAATCCCAAGGTGTCTGGCGTACTACCTGTGAGCCTAGAGAACGCCACCAAACTCAATAAGTTTCTCACAAATAATGATAAGGAATATGTATGTTTAATGCAGCTACATGGGGACGTAGACAGAAATAGGCTTCAGAGTGTAATAGGTGAGTTTCGTGGCTTCATATATCAAAGACCGCCCGTAAGATCTTCGGTGAAGAGGCGTCTTAGAGTAAGGGAGGTTAAGGAAATAGATCTACTAGACGTAAGTGGAAGACTGGTCCTAATGAGAGTATCCTCAGACGCTGGGACCTATATGAGGAAGATATGTCATGACATTGGGTTGATATTAGGAGTGGGTGCACATATGCGTGAACTAAGAAGGACTAGATCTGGAATATTTGATGAGACTAAGGCAGTCACCCTACACTCTGTTTCAGAGGCACTATATCTATCTAAAACCTGTGGAAGGGAGGATCCTGTAAAGAGAATATTGATACCAGTGGAGTTTGGAACCTGTGGCATGTCAAAAATAATAGTGTCTAACGGGGCGGTGGATGCCTTAACCCACGGTGCTCCTCTAATGGTACCTGGAGTTTTAGCCTACCAGATGTTCTTTGAAGGTGACAACGTAGCGCTGATCACAAATAAGGGAGAGCTTGTGGCAATCGGTACAGCCCTCATTGACTCTGATACTCTCTCCTATGTGGATAGAGGACAAGTGGTAAAGATGGAGAGAATCTTCATGGAGTCAGGAGTTTACCCGCGTAATGTAAAAAATAAGTAAAATATTTTAAGTCGTTTAGAACTAAAAACTCTTTAGATTTGGTAGTAGGATAGATTATTCATAATAAAGTAGCCTTCTGATTCGCTATTTCACCTCAGAGGACTCCAGAGGCTCAACCGTCCCGGCCATGAATAAATGAATAGGACCACGATGTCTATATGGGACCGCAATTAGGTGAAGGTAAACCTTACTAACCACGACTTTAGCCAGGCGTCTTAATTGTGCTTACCCCCATCACTGATTATCATTGAAATTGATTTAGTGCCGCCGCGGGGATTTGAACCCCGGACAACCCGGTGTCCGTGTGAGATACTTCAGCCGGGTGCTCTCCCGGGCTGAGCTACGGCGGCGTTACAAGTTTTCCACCCCTACTTTTAAAGTCTTTTTATCGTTCTCCATTGTGGGGGCCGGGCGACACTCTTGGAGAGCCCTTTTAAGGGGTCAATGAAATAGAGTCTCCAGAGGCCCCTACAATGAGAACAGGCGTCATACAGATTACCCGATTGGACCATATGGTGTTAAACTCCGTTGAGGAGGCCATTAGCTCCATGGGGGTAGAGGTAGAGGTCATTTTACAACCAATTGGTTCTCCATTTAATCTCCTGGACTGGGATAGGGTGCAGTTTAAAGGAGATAGTCTCTTCAGATGGTTTAGGGCTACAGCGTCAGAGACATTGGACGGGGCTTATGATTCGATAATGGGGATAGGTGAAATAGATGCTTTTGACGACGGAAAAGAGTACATACTTAATGTTGTTTCAGACAATCTGTCCATATCATTCATCCAGAGACTGTGGACTGAGGAAACGAAACTTTACCTTGAGAGAGTGAGAAAACTAGTGATTAATAGTTGGGGGAGGGGGAGGGGTATTATACATGATTCCACGGACAACTGCATCTTTCATGAGGTTCAGACGGTGGAGGAGCTGGATAGAATTGTGGCCGCTCCTTGTAGTGCATGCCGTGTTAAGCTTCAAATGTCCACAACGAAAGTAAGGGTATAGAACCCTTCCTGTAATGAAATCTCCATCATATGATATGTCATGGCCTTAACTACCATGCGCGGTTCGTGAACTTCCCTATTGAACTTCTCCCCCCAAACTTCTGCATCTATTGTTGGTGGATCTTCATTTAACCTCACGTCGAATCTACTGAACAGTAATAACTCTGAATCATATAGAACCAGGAGGGACTCTATCCAATTGTAAAGTAAATTATCCAGATCTGTCCCCCTAACCCTCAAATTCCTACGAATCGACCACTTAACTTTAGATGTGTCGGTAATTAGTTCAAATACAGCCAATGCCGCATTTTGGAAGGCCTCAGATAGGGTCCTCCCAAATGCCTTTATTCCCACGTCGGCAGTATGATCAAAGAAAAGAAATCTTTCCATGGATATCCCTATAGTCTGGGCGCAACCCAAACATTTATGAGACCTTCCCCTTCCAACGAGGCGGATAATTTCATGGGCACCTGTTCTCCAAAACTAACCCTTACGTCACCGAACCCGCTTAACGCCTCAAGTCCGTTTCTTAGCACTGAATTACTATAGGACGAAGCGCCTTCTTTGTCTATATACAAATCATGGAGGGGTTTATCTTTCAGAAGTCGAGCTCTGTAAACTCTTCCAGTCTCCATGGATGTGACCTCAACTACTTCATCATGGCCCATAAACTTCACTTCCTCCGATATCAAAGCTGATTCGGAGAGCACTGTCTCTAAGGTACTGGACTTGCAGGAGAATTCCACAGAGGATGGCGCCTTAGGCTCCGGTCCCCTCTGCACTTGTCCCTCGTTGGCCTTGAATGAAAGCGAACTCCTGATCCTTCTTTTTTGATCCATTACAACTATCTTCAACTCTCCGTTAGATTCAAGAAGAAGAAATGAGGAGTTGGCGGACCTCAACTTACTGAGGGATTTTTTAAGGGCACCAAGGTCTAAAGTGAGGGAGACTGGATTTTCAACCTCAAATTCCCTGAAAGCTGTGGGTGGAAGGGAGAACGAGATCAAAGCAACCTTGTCGTCTGTGAGCTTGGCTCCATTGATACCTTCCTTGGTGAAGTTGAGGGCTATAGATGAATAGAACCTACCTATCCCAGTGAAAAGCTTGTACATGAAATCCGAACTTTCATGCATTACTCTTATCATGAAGTTGCCTTCACCGTCTTCTTCTTTCTACTCTCCGTTGTCTTAGATACGCCTTTACTTCCCTTAGCGGGAGGTTTTCTCAAGACCCTCTCTGCTTCACTTAATGTGATTTCTCCGTTCAATAATTGCCTCCATGTGCGATCTTTTTTCTCAAAGTTCTCAATTTCCTGGATTGATACAGCAAGAGGCTCTTCTGACTCCTCCGAATCATCATATTCTACTTCATCCTCCCCTTCTACTTCGTCACTCAACGTTGGCACCGTTTATGTTCTATCTATGTCCAATATATATAGATTCCCCCTCTGGTCATATGCTAAAGCTTCCCCCCTTCCAAGCCGAGGTAAGTAGGATCTTAACCATTCCTCGACGTTTCTCCTACCGACCGATAATAGTTGAGCAGCATAGGAGAGATCCTCTGGTTCAACTGTATTAAAGACAAAGACGTTGGATGAGTTGGTAAGAAGAGGCTTAAGGTCTCTGAGTGTTTGTGAAGCCAATACCAATCCTACTCCAAACTTCCTCCCCTCCGCAGAGATCCTGCGTAAAAGTTGGGCCCCACTCTCCTTGGACAGCAAAAAGGGAGCCTCATCAATGATCACGACTTTCCAAAGAGGAGATTGTCCTCTCCTATATACCATGGCAATGAGGGACCTTAGCATGGTTTCCACAACAATATAGCGTATCTCATCCGAAGGAAGTTTAGAGAGATCTATTGTGGAATCTAAGGAGAGCAACTGTTCCAAATTTGCACCTTGCGCATTGAACGGCCATGAGGAGAGAAAGGTAAGATAGGGAAGTAAAGAGGACTCAGTGGTGTCCCTTTTAGCCATGGCTAATCTCAATACGTCTCTAAAAGTAGGTGGAGATAGGGACCAACTCTGCGTATCCTCCTCAGTTATACCCTTCTCCTCATAGGCTTCCATAATTAACTCAGTGAGAACCATGGACTGAAGCGGACCTAAGGAGAATAGGGATTTAACCATGGAACTGACTTCTAAGGCTCTCTCCCTTGGGGAAAATCCCATGAGAGATAAAGGATTAATTGCCACCTTCTCTCCAGACACCGATGAGAGGCCAGGAACATCATGCTCTCCATGAAGATCGATAAGGATAACGGAAACTCCCAGTGAAAGAGAAATTTTACTCAAGAGGGTGGACTTACCAGATCCGCTGGAACCGCTCACGGATATGTTATAATTCTTGGAATTGCTGAGGTCAACGCAATAATCCATATCCAAGGGTAACCAACGTGGACGCCAGAAACGTCCTCTAGAAGAACTTAAGATCACTCCCTTTGCTCTGCCCACGCACACCCCTCCCTTAGAGGCCGACGGATTTAGAACCATGGGGAGTCCTAACCAAGACAGGGTGGTAAGTATGATTCCATCGACACTTCCAATACCTAGGATATATGAAAGGAGGGAAACCACTATTGCTCCCACAGCATAAATCAATGAATGAAACCAAACTATTGATACCAATGCGATGGGGATAGCCGTTAGGAGGGAAGGGATCCCCTGGGTTCCATTCTTCACATTCCTCCATCGTAGTGAGATTAGAACAGGATCTGAGAACCCTGCCCATATGGAGAGTAAAATAAATGCGAGACCTAAACCAACGATGCCGAACATTAACGCCAACCCAAAGTTAAATGAGTAAAGGAGAAAGGTGGAGGAACCGAGGTAGGCAAGAGTTTGAACAAACGAACCGCTGATTACGGCTGCGACAACCGGAATCATAAAAGCTAAGATATTAAGGAAAACATAAACATAAGGGGGTGAAATGATGGCGATTACTGCTTCTAATGCTACAAGAGAGGCCACAACCAAATGCCTACCGTGAGACACTGTTTTATATGAGGTATGTGAGCGTTAAAGCGATTATGCTCACCTATTCTGATCTCCTTACAACGCTGAAAAGGATCGGCTTCTCTGACCCTACACCCATCCAGAAAGAAGTTTTCCCTTTAATAATGGAAAGAAAAAATGTATTGGTAATCGCACCGACAGGCTCAGGGAAGACAGAGGCTGCCGTCATACCAATAATAACTTTGATGAAAAGATTTGGAGCGAGCCCCATAAGTGCCATATATGTTACGCCATTGAGGGCCCTGAATAGGGATTTAGAAAGTAGATTAGTTAAAATAGGAGAGTCTTTGGAAATAAAGGTCGGGGTAAGACACGGAGACTCAAGTCAGAAGGAGAGGAGAAGAATCAAGGACCAACCACCAGACCTTCTCATCACTACCCCAGAGACTCTGAACTTTCTACTGGTGAACAAGGGTGTGAGGGAGAGCCTAAAGAACGTTAGGTGGATAGTGGTTGACGAGCTCCAAGAGCTTATAGACGAGAAAAGGGGGGCCGAACTTTCAATAGTCCTGGAGAGAATTAAAAGGGTCTCTCAGTGGAAGGTACAGGTAATAGGACTCTCCGCCATAATTGGAGACACAAGCTATGCACTTAGGTTCATAGATCCCTTAGGACAGGCAGAGGTAGCCAAAACAGACAACATAAAGGAAATGGAAATGGAAGAAGTAGTTCCCCAGCCTAATCAAAGAGCAGTTGAGAAGGCGCTAAATACGAACCTTTCTCCCGATTCGATTGCTAGGTTAGAGAAAATAAATGAATTAATTTCTGTTCATAAACCAGTTCTGATATTCACGAACACCAGGGAGACAGCAGAGTTTCTGTCCACATGGTTAAACTCGATGTTCCACCTAAGAGTGAGTGTTCATCACGGTTCGCTCTCGAAGGAGGTCAGAGTCGAAGCCGAGTCCAAATTCAAGAACGGGGAATTGGACGTTCTTGTCGCTACATCTAGCCTTGAGCTCGGCATTGATATAGGTAAGATTGAATTCGTGGTACAATACATGTCACCTCGTCAGGTCAATAGATTAATCCAGAGGATAGGGAGAAGCGGTCATAGAATAGGAGGAACTCCAAGGGGAGTTGTTGTTCCAAGTCCAGATACATTCGATGTGTTGGAGTGCAGATCAATTATAATGAAGGCAAAGGAAGGGTATCTTGAGAAACCCACAATAGAATCTAAGCCTCTAGATGTCTTAGCCCATCAAATTACTGGAATGGTATTGGAAGGTTATGTGGATCAGGAGGAAATATACAGAATTGTGAGGGGCGCACAGCCCTTCAGGGACCTAACTGAGAACGAGTTTAATGAGGTTATAGACTTCTTAGAGCAAGTTAGGGTGCTAAGAAGAGGGAATAGGGGGCTTTCAGTGTCAAGGAGGGCTTGGCGATACTTCTATGGAACTTCCATGATACCTGATTCGTTCAATAAATATACCATAATCGAAGTGGCGTCCAATTCTAAGGTAGGGGAATTGGACGAGGAGTTCGCTGCAACCCTGGAGAACGATGAGGTCTTCGTGTTAGCGGGGAGACTGTGGAGAGTAGTAACGATCGAGAAGGGTAAGATATTCGTAGAGAGAGCCCAAAGGAGGAGCGGACTCCTCCCCTCTTGGTTTGGAGAAACAATACCGCTGGAAGCCGAAGTGGCCAAGAGAGTATATGAGATGTTGATCCATCCTGAAGGATTAAATGAGGAGGTGAGAGCTAAGATAGACAAATCTATCTCAGAAATGAGGAGAAGGGGATTTCCTCTCCCAGGACCAGAAAAGGTAGCAGTGGAGATCATGCGTGATCTAATAGTAGTCCATAGCCCGTTTGGATCAAGGGGAAACAACACTCTTGGAGCCCTACTCTCTCAATATCTAGCCCAAAGAAAGGGGATAAGGACCTCCTATAAGTCTGATCCCTATCATATAGCCCTCGCCTCTGTAATACCAGTCTCGAAGAACGAAATGGAGGAAGTCTTTACGGAGATCGCCTCCCAGGGAGAGGACTCATTGATATCTGTACTAGAAAGGGCGATAGTGGAGTCCCCACCCTTCAAGTGGAAGATGGTGATAGAGCTACAGAGATTTGGAGTGATTGATAGAGATTCAGAGGTCGACATTAACTCCACCATAATAAAGGCATACGTAGATACCTTAGTAGGTAGAGAGGCAATCAAGGAATTACTATGCAAGGACTACGATCTAGATATATTAGGGGAGCTTAAGAGGCTAAGGGTGGAAATTGTGGAATCTCCTTCACCCTCGCCTTTGTCTTCTGAGTTTCTTGAGAGGATATTCGCAGATGCCAAGGAAGGAAGTGGTAATCTCATAGATTTAATAAAGAGAAGGTTGTCATCAAAGGAGTTGAGGGTCATATGTTTGAACTGTTCCTGGTCCTCAACCTTCAAGGCAGCCGAAATTCCAAGGAAGTGCCCAAAATGTGATTCAGTGTTCATCACTCTAACACACTCAGAGGATACAGAGTCCCAGAAAATAGTAAGTAAGTTTCTAAGTGAGGAGAAATTGAGTAGGAATGAAATGAAAAGGCTGGAGGAGTTGAAGAAGGTAGCGTCGTTAGCGGTAGACTACGGTAACTACGCCGCAATAGCAATAGCAGCCAGAGGAGTAGGTCCGTCCAATTTAGATAGAGTCCTTTCTAAGCTGAGGAATGGGGGGGAGGATAAATTCTATGAAGCCATAATGGAGGCGGAAAGAAACTTCATAAAGTATAGGAGATATTGGCAAAGTTAGGAGCGTTTATGCTTTATTTCTTCTACAAGCCGATCTATCATATCCGCAACTGCAGTTGGACTAACCTTAGCTGTGTTCACAGTGAGGTCGAACGACCTCAGATCGGTAATATCAATACCGTAATATCGCTTGAATCTCTTATAGTGACTGTTCTCCCTCTCAACTATCTGCCTAAGAGCCTCAGGATAGGATATCCCGTCCCTTTTAGCTATCCTATTTGCTCTTTCCTGAAGTGGTGCGTTTAGATAGACCAAAATATCCGCTATCCCAGCCAAAAGCCAGCTGTTTATATGTGATTCTACAACAATATTCCCCCTGGCAGCTCTCTTGGCTACCGTCTGATCCACTAATTTATCTACGTCGAAGACCCTTTCGGCCCTCCTATTCATGGATACCACATCTGTATTGGCCTTTGATGCCATTTCCCTGAATATTGCCCCAGCTGATAATAGTTCCAACGAATATCTGGAAGCCACTATCTTGGCAACCGACGTTTTTCCACTTCCAGGAGGACCGCTAATGGATATTATCATTAGAGGCCTCTCACTCCAGCCCTTATGGAGGATTCTAAACAGGAATGGCAGAGATATCCACCAAAGGGTCGTTCGGGCCTCTTCTGGGTCTTTGAACCCTTAGCTCTCACGCCTCTAAGGGCTCTTCCGCAACGTGCACACTTGGCTTTTGAACCAACAGACATTGAAACTCGATTAAGAAAAATCAGTTCACCTATATAGGTTTGGCTGTCTTAATGCTAGAGGGCTGAAAAGGACAAAGGACATTATGAATATGAACAACGTTCCCCCGACCAAGAGGTATTGATGGGCATGTATAACAGTTATAACTGGAACGTAGAAGGGAAAGGGAATCGCGTAATTAAGGAAAGTTACCACAATATAGAAAAGGATCATATATACAGCTAGGGTGTACATAGTACGCATAAAGGTGTACTTATAGACAGTGGACTGTCTCCTCTGAATGTCCTTACTTAGTCTCCTCTTTATTCTCTCCTTCCTTTTAACCGAAGTGACGATGTTGAGCCTTTCATCTAACTTAGAAAGCTGCTCAAGCGCAGAGTATATCTTCTCCCTCAAATAAAACCTGTAGAGCAAATAGGAAGATAAGTCTCCCACGGCCCCTGCTAAAAGAGTTAAAATAACATACACTAACATCTTACCTTCCCGTCATGACCCTCACTATCTCAGAGGCCGCTTCCTCAGCCAACCCTTCCTTGTTTAAAACTATCTTAACTGAAGCGCCCACAAATGTGGCGGACGAGACAGCAAAATATCTAGCGAAGTCCATGACCTCCTTTACCACAGATTCCTCAGAGTAGTCAACTCTACTTCTAGCCTGATCCCTCTTCTGCCTTTCTATTATGAGGGCAGGAGGCGCCTCTATTAGGAAGATAACGTTAGGTTTTAGAATCTCAATTATGTGACTTGGAAGTCCAGGAAGATATCCTTGAGGAGTCCTTATAACTGCATGTGTATCTACCAATCCAACTCCTCCCTCTCCCAAAGCCATAGTGTCCTCATATATTGATTTAGCGGCCTTGAGCTGGAGATCCCTCTGTAGTGCAAGAGGAAGTTTCCTTATTTGGTCCCTATCTTTAACATAGCCACCCTCTAAGGCCCCCTTAAGCATATAATCGCCATAATTCATTATCTTGTATTTCAATCGTTCAGTAGAAAGCAAACCCTCCACCTTCGATAGAACTGTTGTTTTCCCTACGCCCGGAATACCAGTTACTACGCCCAGTCCCATTACTCCTCACCTATAATCCTCTTTAATAATGGGTACATCTCCAGGGACCTCTCGTAAGCCAGTAGGCTATAGTATTGTATGGCAATGGTTACTGCCAGTAACAATCCCACACCGGTTCCATATACGCCTAACAGCGTGGCAACCGAGCCTAATATACCTACTATTAGCGAACTGTAGAACGTTAATGGTTTTATATATTTGGCAAGGAGACCCTCTAAGGCCCTTGGATTACTCCTTATCCCAGGCACTTCAACGCCAGATTCTATTAGGTTCTCGGCCTGAGTTCTAGCATCAAGTCCAGCAACGTTTACCCACAATACGCCGAAGACAAGACTCAGTACAATGAATATGGCAACGTATATGGCAGCGCCCACCGGATCTAGGGCCACCGCGTAAATGCTATGTGGGATGGTGGTGTCAGTGGGGGGAGGAAATATGAAAAGATTCTCTAATTGACTCAGGAAACTACTAGCGGAAGAAGAAACGTAAGAAGCAATGGACGAGAATAGCCCTATGTCAGAGGCCAAAACGCTCACAAATATAACCGGAATGCTGCTAACGTAAAGGAAATTGAGCGGAATGGTCCTCCTAATTCCTCTAAGTCTTTGACTTGTCACTGGTATGTTTACATTAATTGCAGTAAGATAGACAAGTAAAATTATCAGTCCTATAGTAGATAGGAATCCCACCAGGTCAGGCTGGAAGGGTCTTGAGGTGTCAACAAGAATGTTTAACACTCCTGACCCGCTAGATAGGGCTGAGATTAATGAGGGGAAGAATCCAACTGGTAAGTTCTGAGACTGTACCGACGCAATTCCAAACATGTCCCAGAACATTATCTTCGCCACACCAGCTAGGATGAAAAGACTAACACCTGAGCCCAGGCCCCATCCTTTCTGTATCATCTCGTCCAAAAGCAAAATGACAAAAGTAGACAATATCAATTGTCCTGCCACGATCAACATAAGCTCAAGGTCTCCACTATGTACAGTTAAAACGTAGCCGAAGAGGAAGGACTCCAACAATATGAAGATGAAAGCTAAACCCTTCTGGGAAGTGGTGAACTTGGCCCTATCGTCAGTATCATTTAGGTCCATTTCAATGAGCTTCGAACCTACCAATATCTGCATAATGAGCCCGGCGGTGATTATGGGTCCTATGCCAAGTTGCGCAAGCGTCCCAGTGGTTGACGCAAACACGACCTGTTCCAATAGGAAGTTCCCAAAGGTAGTCGATGTTATGCCATAGAGCGGAACTGAGGCCATTAGGAGATATATTATAACCCCTAGTCCGCTGAAAAGTAACTTTGAGGTTAGAGAAGGCTTCTCCTTTGGTTTAGTTATGGCGGGCAAATATTGGCCCAACGTTGCCAATGCATCGATAAGACCCATTTAGCTCGATGAGAATTACTGGGTGGAGTTTAAAATAACTTCTGCACCTACCTTCTCTAATTTCTCTTTGGCTTTTTCAGTTACGGCATTTACCTTTACTACGATCTCTGAAGTGTAGAAATCTCCACCTGATATTAACTTTTCAACGCCGTATTGAGTTAGATCCAGAACCTTCTTGCCTCCCTCTTCCTTGAATACAAACCTCCCTGAGTCAATGCCTGCCTGCAAGTCCTTCAACGTAATTGCACTTACCTTGACTGAAGTTGGATTTCTGAATCCGTGTTTTCCATACCAATTCGGGGCAAACTTCACCACCCAAGACCATTTGTGTTTTCCCATCCCTATTTGTCTCCCGCTCTGACTGCCTCTATCCCTATGTTGACCTACCTTTCCCCATCCCATTGTCCTACTTCCTCTTTTGCTCCTACTCTTCCTGTCCCTTCTCTTCATCTAGCTCACCTCACATCATCTTCTTAAGGAGGGCGTTTATAGCCCTGCCCCTGTAACCGAACTCTCCCCTAGAGCGATAGGACCTAGAGATCTTTCCCTTAAATCCTCCACTGGGAGGGTGAAGCCTAAGCGGCAATCTAATGTTTATGTCGCTCAATCTCATTTTTCCTTCCTTCAGTCCCAATATTATCTCTTGACTCTCCTCTTGACTGAGATTAGGAGCGCATCTGGACAGCATCTCCTTCAATACGTCATCTTCTAACTCTCCCCACGTCAAATAAGGCTCAGCCTCCCTTAGGAGGCCTGTGAAATCTGGGGAGGAGGGGATGATAGTGGTGTTGAAAGTCCTTGTTAACTTCAACTGTTCTAAGGCCAGCTGCACCCTCCAGGGTGTGCCAGCTTGCCCTCTTATCCTAACTACGCCCAATATTTCCATGCTATCTCCTCCTTGCCCAATCAGTTATCGTCACGAACTTAAAGGTATTGTAGAGGGCGTTATAGCCAGCCCTTATCATATTCTCCCTGGTTCTGGTCTCTCCCCTGGTGAACGACCAAACGTCCCTTACTCCTGCGTAGCTGAGCAAAGTCTTCAGCGGTCCTCCAGCCACAAGCCCTGTACCGTCTGGGGCCGGAAGTAATTCCACCTCTACGCTGCCAGCCTTTCCCCTTACTCTAAAGGGAAGACTATGGGACTGGCCACATGTACACTCCCAACTTCCGCATCCCCTCCTAATCGGAATAACTTTGAGCTTGGCGTCTCTGATCGCCTTTTGAATAGCAACCCTGACCTGTTTGGCCTTTCCAGTTCCTATTGCAACATAACCATCCATGTTCCCCATAATTATGAGAACCTTGTATCTGGATATTTCACCTGCATCTGTTTGTCTCTGCACTATGTCTATGTCCATTACTTCATATTTCAAATTAGGCAATAATGCATCCACTATCTCAGGTTCCAATATGCTTAAGTTTCTCTCGAAAATTTCTCTGATTGAGTTTATCTTACCTTCCTTGACCAGTTTTCCCACACTGGTCCTCGGTTGCCACTGTTCAACATTTATTACTGGTACTTCCTCGCTCATCATGAATCAGCCTCCTTTATCTTTGAAAGAACCTCCTGAAAATGAGAGGGAAGATTCTTTGGTTCAAGTCCCCTCTCTAGGTATTTTGAAAAGACTTTCTTATAGGTCTCAGGATCCTGCTGCTCCAATGACTGCGCGTAACTGGCCACGTGCTCCCCCCTTATTCTTTCCTCACTGACCTCAGCACTCATTGGAATATCAATCCCAGCATCAATAGCTCCCTTAGCTACCACGAACAGCTTAGAGCCCTTGGTAGGAATCCTATTACCAATATCCAGCACAGCCTTCTTTACGCCAACCTTAACCGCTCTCTTGCCTAACAGGTAACCCACTAGGTAGGCAGCTGAAGTGTTGTTCAGATCTCCCTTCCATCCGAATTTTTTTGGCAGCTCAAAGGATGTCGCCGATGCTACCATTACGTCGCCCTTTGGATCAAACTTAGCCAAGCTAGCTATGATGGCGGTATTTGTAAATCTTGCCACCAGTCTTTCGACATCTGAGACAACATAAGTATATCTTCGATAGTAGTTAGTCTTTCCTTCCCTTCGTCTCCTCTGCTTCAGCCTATAGTTAGGACCACCCTTCAACTCACGACACCTCCTCCTTCAAATGGCCCGTTGTAATTAATGCTCGCCTGACATCGGCCACACTTTTGAATACACCTCCCTTGGATCTATCGTAGTAATCTCTATAGATCTCCTTGGGAATTCTACCATTGTCCCTGAGCCAACGAAGATAGCGCCTTATCTTCCTGATAGTTTTCACCCATCTATCCTTCTTTCCCTCCCTTCTTTTCCCCTTTCTACTCCCTGGACCACTCCTTTCACTTTTAGTCCTTTTTTTCTGTTTCCTGAGTTTTAGCCTTCCCGAGGATATACCTTTTTTCTTAAGTACAACGATCTTCCCTTCCCTTACCAATCTCTTGACCTGAGATCTTGTCAAGGCCTCCTCAACATCTTCAAGTGAGGAGGAGGGGAATCTGATCCTATTCCTGCCTACTCCGGCAACCTCAGAGGCCAATCTTCTCTGGAGTTTCACGTTTAATTCACCCGTTGGTAACCCTCAAGCCGTATTCCTTGGCCTTATTAATTAAAGCTGTCCTTTTCCTAAGGCCCAAGGAACTGGCCAATACAACCAGTACACTCTTTCCCTTCAGGGATTCAAGCTGAGATTCGTTGTAAACCACCACAGGCCTTAGTCCCGAGGGGTGTAATCCCCTGATAAGTTTAGGAGTCCTATAGCCAGGATCAGGCGATGGGGGATAGCCCTTGAATTTCAGTCTTACAGGATTGTCTAGTCCTCTAGGCTTCCTCCATCTATCAGTTCTCTCAAGCTTAACATATTCATCCCACTCGAACCTTATGAAACGGGGCCCCTTACTCCTCCTGCTCTTCATTTTTTTGAGCAATTCCTGATCCTCATTCATTGCTCCTCACCCTTACTGTAGATATATATGCCGTCACCGAAAATTCTCTTGTCAAATCCCCTTATTTTGGAGGCCTGCTCTATATTAGCCGCCGTTTGGGCCACATTCTCCAAGTCAACTCCCTCCACCACTATCTCGTCACCCTTTACATTGACCTTAACTCCCGGCAATATGGGGGCAACCCTTACATTTTTCTCACCAATCAAATTAGTTATCTGAACCGTGTCCTTCACCACTTTCACATTCATGGGGAAGTGAGTCTGAAGGATCTTCAACTTATATGTGTAGCCTTTGGTAACACCAACTAACATATTCTTCACATGAGCTATCACTGAGTAGAATTGTGCCTTGGCTCTCTTATCGAGGAACGCGGCCTCGAACTCTATCTTGTCTCCACTTATTTTCATTTCAACTCCTTTGGCAAATGCAAAGTCTCTAACAACTTCTCCCTTACTCCCCTTTACCCTGATCTTTTTCCCCTCAAGTGAAACTGATATTCCCTGAGGGATCTGGAGCTCCTCCTTTAGATATGTGAGCTGCATATGATTCACCTCAATATACATAACCTAGAGCGATCCCCCCTGTCCTCACTCTAGCAGCCTCCTTATGGGACATCACTCCCTTTGGAGTGGAGATCACTATTATACCAATCTCCTTAGATGGGAGGTACTTCCTAATGTAGTTAGGAAGATTTATGGTGTCCCTGTAGGTAAGAGGATAACGTGGAGTTATTGGACCACACTTATTTATACGTCCCTGAAGTTGGACTACAATTTTTCCCCATCTACCATCGTCCACTTGCTCTACTTCTCCAATGTACCCCTCCTTCTGCATTGTCCTGAGGACGTTTATAATCAATTTAGATGCTGGAGATATTACGGCCTCTCTATTTCTCCGCGCCTCATTGTTGTAGAGAGATGTGAAGGCATTGGCAACTGGATTGAAGACTACCATTTTCTCTCACCTCAACCTATTGAAGCCCATTGAGTAGGATACTTCCCTAAAACATTGTCTACATAGGTAAAGGTTATACTTCTGAATGACGCTATCCTTACTTCCACATCTTCGGCACACTTGGACTCCCTTCCCATACTTCCTTTCCACGGGTGGCTTATACTTGGCCATTTTAAGACACCTCAACTCCCAACTCTTTCTTAAAGAAGTCTACGGCCTCCTCTCTTGTTATCCTATGCCTTCTGGGTAACCTAGAGGGTTTGTTCCTCCTCCTCATCACCCTGTAACCAGGTCTCTCAAGGGTCACGGCTATATCCATCCCAAATATTCCGACCTCTGGATCATATCGTGTACCAGGTAATAGCGTATATTCCACTATCCCGAAGGAGAAATTGCCGTAGTCGTCGAAACTGGTTCCCTTTACCTTATTTCCCACAGCCTCGAGAGCTCTCTTCAAAAACTCAACGGCTTGTTCCCCCCTAAGAGTCACTTTAACACCTATGGATGTGCCCTTTCTTACCCCAAAGTCCCTAATGCTCCTTTTTGCCTTAGTGAGTACAGGTTTGGCGTGAGTCAGCTCTTCAAGCAACGAGTAAGCCCTATTAAGCCTCTCCCCGGGCTCTCCGATACCTATATTTACGGTAACCTTAGCTATCCTTATTTTCTTCATAGGATTTTCAATTACCGTCTGCTCCGACATTTAGGCCAACCTCAAATCAGGGGCTTGATCTCCAATAGACATTATATTTATCACCTTTGTTTGGAACGACTCTCCGGACTGACTCTCCACTGTGACCAATGAGTCCCTCTTTGATTTGAATTGGGAACTTCTTATCTCCTTTATGGACCCATGTAAACCAACGTTTCTTCCGGCAACAGATACAGCATAGGCTCCCTCTCTGAGAGGGAACTTTCCGACCACAGTTCCATCCTCCAAGTTCAACTTAATGGTTGTTAATGTCTCCACCTCAAGTTCAGCCTTATATTTGTCCAAGGGTATCCTAATGTTTCGGCCGTCTTCCAGGTTGAGTTGTATCTTTGAACCGTTGGTCATGGTCTTACCAATAATCCTCACATATTTATATTTCGATTCCTCAGCAGATATTGGCATAAATCTAAGATACTTAACATTATCAGGGAGTACCCTAAAATATTGTTGAGCGGAGGGGAAAGCGATCACGTCCATTAATCCTATTGGGAATTTGTGATCTCGTATGGGTCTTCCATCCACAAGGACGCTCCCCAGGGCAAGCAGTTTCTTGGCCTCACTCATGGTGGATACCACCTTGAGGGCGTCCCTAAGCACTGATCCAAGAGGGATGCTCCTAAGCAATGGATGAGGGCCAGGTGACGCTTTCACATACCACTTAGCCTCCTTTTTCCCTGATGGGGAAAAGGCAGGGGCTGCGAACCTCGTTAGATAAGTGCTTTTTCCCATTCTAGCCAAAGAACTTCACCTTTTCAACTACCACTTTGACCCTCCTTCCTCATAAAAAGCTTCCGTTGTTCCGCCTTCTTCTCCACACTTTTACGTCTAATAGGATCTCCCATCTCCAATTTGGTTACTAGAACCTTAGATGCGCTCACCTTGATGAATACTGGAGTCCCATCCGTCTTCTTCCTGGTGAGACCCTCTATGGTAACGTAACCTTCAAGGTCTACTGAATTAACCTTCCCCTCAAAACCCACATTTGTACCCATCATCACCTTCACTGTATCCCCCTTCCTTACCCTAATTCTAGAGATTCCATATTGGTTTGCCAGGTCATCAGAGAGTTTAGCCGTTAGTGACTTCCTCTTGAGGTGTTTAGGTAAGTTGTAAAGGAGCTTCCTCTGTTTCTTAACAAGCTTGGATACCATTAACCTCACCTATACAATTATGGTCGCAAGGCTGGAAATCTTGGGCCATCTTTCTGCAGCTTCCCTGGCCACTGGTCCCCTTATCTCCGATCCCTTGGGAGTACCGTCAGGGTTAACTATAACCACCGCGTTATCTTCGAAAGCCATCCAGGTTCCATCAGGTCTTCTAAAGGGCATATGCTGTCTTATCACCACTGCCTTAAACTTCTGTTTCCTCACATCTGGGGTTCCCCTTCTCACAGAAACCATAACCAGATCGGCAATATTGGCAAAGGGAACTCTTCTTAATACTCCCCTATACCCATATACGCCTATTATTTTAGCAAGTTTGGCCCCGCTATTGTCTGCCACAACAACCATGGTATTATGCTGTACGGCGGGGGTGTAACCCTTCCTGGCGCCTAGCATCTGCATCTTTTCTGGCACATCACTCACCTCTTCCCTAGAACCACAAAGGAGACCGACTTAGCTAAGGGTCTGGTTTCTCCAATCAGCACAGTCTCTCCCTCCTTTAAGTCGAGACATTGGGGTACTCTAACATGTATTCTACTCTTCCTCCTCTCATATCTCTTATATTTCTTGTTATAATAGGTATATGTTCTCTGAACCGTTCCAAATTTGGCACCCTTAAGTTTTACAAGAGTTCCTTCCACAAACATTCCTCTTACTTTAAGGTGCCCGTGGAATGGGCAGAGCTCATCCTCACAGAATTTAGAGGGCTGAGCCACTCCTGATACTCCCACCTTTTTTGCTAAACTCAATTCTTACACCTCATCCTAACTATCCTATTGGTTACCTTGGACTGCAGGGTAATCCCATCCCGTCTGAACTGACGGGAATCATCTACGAAAACGAAAAATCCGCTTCCCTTAAACACGGTTCTAGTTTTGCCTTTCGCCTCTATTAGCAAGGTTTTCTCACCCTCCCAAATCACTTTTCCCTCAAGTCCCTCAAGCCCTGGGTCAGTATGGGATAAAACTCCCACTTTTACTCCGTTCAGATCACATCTCACTTCTTTCCACCCTTTCTTTCCATAACCATTTTAAGCCTAGCAATATCCTTCCTCACGTTCCTTATTGAGGAAGTCTCTTTCAGGGAGCCCATTTTAGCTTGGGCTCTAAGCTTTACCTGCTGTAGCTGGAGATCCTCAAGCCTCTTCTTTAACTCCTCCAGCTCAAGTTGTTCCAATTCACTCACTTTTAGCGGCATCCTGACTTTCACCCTCCTCTTCTATGAACTTAACGTTGGTGACTGTAACTCCACTCTCGCCCTCTTCGGTGGTAACTTGACGCTGCTCCTCAGGGGATTTCGGTAAAATCTTGTCCACAGACCTAATGGGTTTTGTAATTACTACCTCCACTCCAAATATGCCTGGTTTAAGGAGAGCGGTGGCTATTGCCCTATCAACAATTGTTTGTAACTGCCCTCCCGTTTTGTATACCTGGCCCTCCTTCAACTTCTCATATCTGGCCCTCTCTGTGGTTAACTTCCCACTAATCACTATCTCGGCACCAACAGCTCCAGCCCCCATTATCTTTCTCATACTTATGAATGAAGCTCTCCTAAATTGGAAGCCTTTCTCTAAGTTCTGGGCGAGCCTAAAGGCCATGATTCTGGCGTTGAGCTCCGGCTTCTCCACGTTTACCACGGTGATCTGGGGATTCTCCAGTTTGAAATATTTCTCAAAGACCTGCGATAGTTGCTTTATGCTCTTCCCACCCTTACCTATTATCATGGCTGGACGCCCAGCATATATTATGACCCTAGTACCCATTGGCGTCTTGGCTATCTCTACGCCTGAATACTCAGCCCTATAGAACTGCTTAGCTAGATACTCATCTATCATGGTTCTCATCATCGCTCTTTGAAGGAAGTATTGCTTAATCTTGACCAATTTCAGGACACCTCCTCTAGGACAACCTCAAGGTTTGTAGTCCTCTTATATTTCCTAGTGGATCTTCCAAATGCCCTTGGAAGATATCGCTTCATTACCATACCCTTATGAGCAGCCACATGCGCAACCCTCAAGGAGTCCGCGTCTAGGCCCTTCACAGATGCGTTAGCCTCAGCATTGGCCAATAGTCTACTGAGGTACTTAGCCACCTTCACCGGATATCTGCCACTCTTGATACCCCAGACTTGGTTTAGCCCAGGCTTGTGAGAGGTCCTTCTGTTATACCTATAATAGGGTACTGCCCTTTTCTTAGACATAACGTCCTCAAGAAATTGCTTCGCATCGCTCAATCTCATCCCTCTTATTGCTCTGCAAACATTATAGGCATCCTTGGGTGAAATATCTAAATCCCTGGCTACCGCCTTGGCTATCTTAATCTCATCTACGCCCAAATCAGGATAAGTCCAACTTGGCATATCTCATCCCTTCATGGCTAGGAATAGGCTTGACCTGGTTGCCTTGAGACCAGGTTCTCCGTGCTCCACCTTCTTTATTGGAGAAGAGAATTCGCCTAAGTAATGCCCTATCATCTCAGGTGAAACCACTAGTTCCACAAATTCCTTACCATTATATACTGCCAGCTTCATTCCAATCATTTCCGGAAGAACTACCATGTTCCTTACATGTGTCCTTATGGACTTGTCCTGTTTTTGCTCCCTTCTATGACTCCTGATCTTCTCAAGGAGATTCCTCTGCTGCTCCGTGAAGCCCCTTCTCAGTGATCTTCTCTTCCTAGAGGGTAGCATCTTTATGAATTCGTCCATGGGCATGGACATAAGCTCCTCAATGGTCTTCCCCCTGTACTTGAACTTTCGCCATTCAGGTGGTATGTCAGGCATTGGTCTCGCCTCCTTTACGTCCGGTTCTCTTTGCTGCTATATGACCGACTTTCCTCCCAGGCGGAGCATTCCTGCTCACAGTACTAGATCTACTTACGCTGGGATGAAGTCCTCCTCCATGTGGGTGAGAAACCACATTCATTGCGACTCCTCTAACTGTTGGCCACTTTTTAGCTTTGTTCTTGTACTTGTAGTAGGAAGCTCCGGCCTTTAGGAGAGGCTTCTCCTTGGCTCCCCCTCCCGCCACAGTTCCCACCGTGGCTCTAGCATCCTCACTAACTTCCATTACTTTTCCAGAGGGAAGCCTGACGATCACTTTATCTCCACTTCTTCCGACCACTGTAACATAACTGCCCGCCGACCTAGCCAATTTACCTCCATCTCCCTTGACTATCTCCAGATTACAAAGATTGACTCCCTCTTGGACGTCTCCTACCCTTACAATGTTGCCAGCTGTAACATTCGAACCTCGTCCGTACTCTATCCTTTGACCTACATAGATGCCCATAACAGCCTGATTGAAGAACGTGGTCCCGTCTTCCAGCCTTATTTGGGCCACCGGAGCGCTCATTCCTGGGGCATGAATTATGTTCAATACTACCCCTGCGACCTTCTCATAGACTTTAGGATATCTTACCGCGCCTATTCTATGGGCCTCAGGGGTAACAAATGTTGGAGTTCCCCTACCGGCCCTCTGCTGTCTTAACTTTTTACCCATATCTTAACACCTCACAATACTCCAAGCTTTCCTGCCACTTCCGTTGCTTTGAACTCCTTCTTCAATTTAACGTATGCTTTCTTCTCTCCTGTTGGCGTAATGATTATGTTGACTTTCTCCACCTTAACGTTAAAGATGGATTCTACCTCCTTCTTTACTAAGGACTTTGTAGCTTTCCTATCAACCATTAGTGTAATAGAATTCTCTTTCTCAATCACTCTAATTGCCTTCTCTGTATTTAGACCACTCTTTACGTGACTCATGCCTTTCCACCTCCAAAGCGGGACTCCAATTTCTTTAGTGCTGACTCTGTGAAGACTGTAAGCCTGCCTGGCTGTCCGCCTGGTGCAAGATGCCTAACGCTCAACAGTTCAGCTCCCACAACATCGACCCCCGGTACATTGCTAAGGGCCTTCCTTACTTGAGCTTCAGGATCTGACACAACGATCAGTACGCTCTTAGGCGTTAAATACCTCCTACCGCGCATTTTACCTTTTCCTGCTCTAATCTTAATTCCGTCCTTGGCTCTCCTTAGGTCATCGGAGAGGCCTAACTTACCTAGAACCTCTACTGCCTCAGCCGTGTTTGATAGTTTCTCAAAATCCTCCTTTATTACCAATGGCAAAACCTCTCCAGAGAATCTATGGCCTCTGGCCTTTACGATCTGTGGAACCCCCGTTGCCCCAAGGGCTGAAAGTATTGCCAACCTTACCTCCTTTCTATTAACGTTCTCAACTAATTTTTTCTGGGGGGTAGGAGGAAATGCTAGCCTTCCCCCAACAGTGTTTGGGGCAAGGGCAGCCTCCCCGCTTCCTCCTACTCTTGGGACCCTAGCTAAACCTAAGTTTATACCAAAGCTGGCAGCCGGCGTTCTTCTACCTGCCATTGGATCTCTCCCCTTAGGCTGCAGCCTTTTAGTAATTGAAGAGATGTACACTCTTCTGATAAGGTCTTTTCTCACCGGCGTTGAAAATAGAGAGGGAAGTTTCAACTCTCCTGCCTTGTTTCCCTCTAGATCGTAGAGCGGAACCACTCTCTCTTCTGAAGGGAAGATCATGCACCCACACCTTGTTTACTTAGGGTACTCACGTAGGTTATCTGGGGAACTGACTTGGGTTGCCAAGTAGGTCTTATGGGATATCTCATAAATATTGGTCTTCTCTTGGTACCTATGACGCTCCCTTCAATCATTAAATACCATCCTCTCACCAAACCATAGTTCACGAAACCCCCTCTTGGGTTAATCTCACTTACTTCATTAGATATCTTGAGAATCCTCTTATTAAATTCGGTCCTTCTAAAATAGCCCAACTGTCCCGGTTGCGGAGTATAGCTAGGTGTGCCAGGTGATGGACCTCTGGTTCCCACCTTCCTACTTCCCTTTCTATGCTTATGCCACCTGGGAAGCTCCATTACACCGAACCTCTTTATGGCCCCCTGGAAGCCCTTCCCCTTGCTGACACCTATTATATCAATTAATTGTCCCTCTTTAAGAACGTCCTTCACCTCCAGTGGCTTACCCAATAGATTTAACCCGTACTCAAGCTGTGACTTGATATCTCCGCCTCCTATCTGAATTTCCACAATCTCTGGCTTCTTCTTACCTAGAGCCGGTATTGCCCTAGGTTGAGTGGCCGCCACGATCCTCAGCGCTAATATCTTACTGAGATTGGAAGAAAGTTGATCTAGCGCCTGCTTGCTCCTGCTTTCATTGTACCTGAAAGAATTGATTTTCCTCAATAGCGGCAGTTCCTTGGGAGGCGAGATCCAATATTCTGTAATGGCCTGCAGTTCTCCCTTCCCATCCATTCCATACCCTCTGATTGCCAAAGGAATCAAAGGTGGGGTCTCCACAATTGTCACTGGGACGAATATTTCTTTCCCCTGGGTAGGGGAACTAGGCCTATCATCTATGGCAAAGATGTGAGTCATTCCGGCCTTGTAGCCTACGAATCCTAGCGGAATGGGTGAATTGATCTCCACTGAAGGCCAGGACTTCGGTGAGGGAAGAAGTTCTCTACTACGTTTACGCGGTCGAAGTCCAGAAGAACCTCTCCTGGGCGAAGAAAGTTTTCGATGACCCATTAGCCTCTCCTCTTTCAACTCAACACTTCTGGTCGAAATAAAAAACTATTGGAGTACTAGATTGAGGATGGAGAGGGCTGACCAGAGCGCCTCCTCCGTCCTCAGGTCCTTTACGCCCTGATTCTGTGCGAAATTATAGCACAGTCCGTCTTTCCACTTCCTAAGTAGCCCTCCCCTAGGAGGACCTAGAAGCAGGGTAAGTCCCCTTTTTTCGTAGAGCTCCTTCAATCTATCAGAATCCCGAAGGGGGTCTCCGCAGCTTCTAGAGCCTATAACCACGTTTTCTAGCTTCCATATTCTTTCCCACTCAGATACTTTTATAACAGGACCTTCATAGACGAAACTCTCTACTCGCCTTATCGATAGCGGAGAGGAGTTAGTAACCAGATAGGTCCCAGCTTCTCCTTTAAACTTCTGTTGAAGACCTAGGTCCAGAATTTCTCCTACTCTCACTCCTCTTCTAAGTTCTCCCTCTACAGGACGTGAAGACGAGGGATGAATGGGAAGCTGGGTCGGATCTAGAAGACCCACGTTTCGCAATTCCTTGGACATAGGGAAGTACTTCTTAACGTAAGGGGGAGCCAGGGCATAACGGGATAATGCCTCTATCGTCCTCAGTTTTCTCCTTTCATTTAGGTCATTAATCCATACTAACTCAGAGGCCCTGAATGCAGTAACGGCCCTAATAATTGTGCTTACTTTATACACTAGGGTAGGACCATCACCCTTGACGAATGGTGAGGACAATGGGATGGCTACAGCCAGTCTCCCCCTCCTTGGGGGAACAAAGAACAGGAAACCTCACCCAAAAACTATGCCTTAGATATACCTATGACTATCAGTTCGCCATCAACGTCCCATTCCATAACTAAATCGCCCTTCGCCTCCCCGACCACTACAGATATTGAGCGTGTTTCGTTTCTGAGATAGTTTTCCCATCGTTTAACTACGTCCGCCCTATCCTCTGAGACATTTATGGCAAGCTTAATGTAGTCCTCCACATTAAGGTTCATCTTCTTCCTCATAAACTGCACCCTGCGTACGACATCTCTCATAAAGCCCTCCTCTTCCTCCTCTGGGGTCAATTGCGGATCTAGAGCGATTACGCCTCCCTCAAATTCAGCGTAGAGGAGTCCTTGAGGTAATTCCTCACTAATTTTCACGTGATCCCCAGTTATGACCAAGGGGTTGCCATTCGATTGAAGGGAATGGGAACCCTTAGAGAGGATATCCTCCGCAACTTGATATGGCTTTGATTCTATGTAAGTTATTACGTCCCTTGCCCTAGACTTGAAGTCCCTTCCAATGGTGGACGGATTTGGTATTGCCTTCACCCTAACTATGTTAACCTTACTCTCACCAATCTCAACTTCCCTTACGTTCAAAATTGAACGAAGAAGTTCCTTTACCTTTTCTACTCGTTTCACCGTCACACGATCGGTAGGATATATGAACGCCTTCCTCAAAGGTCTCCTTAGCTTCACTTTTCCTTTAGCCCTTGCATTAAGGCCGGCCTCCGATATCTTCCGCGCCAAAGAGAATGACTCTTCTAACTCCTGGTCTATATATTTCTCAGAGGCCGAAGGAGCAGACTCCATGGCTACAGAAGGTTGAGGGTCAATTACGAACTCCCTGTATATTCTTTCAGCCAAGTATGGGGTGGCCATAGAAGCTAGAATTAGCCAATCCTTAAGCACCTTATACAGCACTGAATACATCGCCAACTTATCTTCATCTATTCCCTCAGCCCAAGCCCTCTTTCTCGTCAGTCTAAGATAGAATCTACTAATGTCCTCCAATAGGAACTCAAATAATGTACTAACCGCTTCATGGACTTTAACCTGTTCCATATCAGAGTAGAACTTCTTTAAGGTCGAATTGAACCTAGACAGGAGCCATCTGTCCTCAACTCGCTTCAGATCGGTCAAGTTAACGTGATGTATGGAGGGATTAAATCCGTCTAGAGACATATATACAGTGGCGAACACGAAAGTGTTCCAAACTACTTGCAGCTCCCTTTTGGTAAGCTCCAAGGACCTATAGGAGAATTTCACATCCTCCCACACCACGTTTCTTAACAACCAAAGCCTTAACACGTCTCTCCCATACTTGGAGATGACAGTCGAGGGCTCAACATAATTTCCTGCACTCTTATGCATTTCCCTACCCTGTTCATCCAACATGAAACCATGGACAAGGACATTACGATAGGGAGAGGATCCATTCAATATTACACCAGATCTCAATAAACTGAAGAACCATCCCCTGAGCTGATCGGTGCCCTCGAGGATCAAGTCCGCCTTATCCGACTCGCTCCACCCTCCCTGAGCGAAAAAGGCAACGCTGCTATCAAACCAGACATCAGCTACGTCTGGTACCCTCCTCATTTCTGCGCCACATCTGGGGCACTTAAACACTACCTCATCTATCCATGGTCTGTGGAGTTCCTTAGGCACATGAGAGGCAAGCGATCTCAGCTCCTCTAAGTCTCCTACAACGATCGTGTGACCACAGGAGACACATTCCCATATGGGTAGAGGATTTCCCCAAAAGCGCTGTCTGCTTATCACCCAATCTCGTAGTTCCTCAAGGAAGTTTAGCATCCTCACCCTAGCCCAGTTGGGAATCCAGTTTACGTTGGACGCCTCTTCTCTTAACTTATCCTTGAGTCTTGTGACCTTTATGAACCATTGTTTGGTCGCCCGAAGCACAATGGGAGTATGACATCTCCAACAGGTGGGATAGGTGTGCACTATATGAGAGGAATGAAAGAGGGCATTGAACGACTTTAAGTCCTTTATTACCTGTTCTGAGGAATCCCTAGCTTGGACTCCACTGTACTTTCCCGCTTGAGCTGACATAGTGCCATCTTCATTCACCAACATTATGACGGGAGCCTGAATCTTCAGCCCAATCTCAAAGTCCTCGTTTCCATGTCCTGGGGCAGAGTGAACTAATCCAGTGCCGTCATCCATCGAGACTATGGCACCTGCGTCCACCACCTTATGGAACTCCTTAGCCTCGGTTTGAGCAGGGATCAGAGAGTGAAGTGGATGATCGTACTCAAGTCCGACGATCTCTGAGCCCTTGAACTTCCTTAACACCACATAGTCCTTGATGTTGACCTCCTTCATAACAGGCTCGATTCTACGGGTCGCTAGGATCAATCTTTCCTTACCTACTTTGACCTCTGCGTACTCCTGTTCACCATTAACCATAACGAACACGTTGGCAGGTATGGTCCATGGGGTAGTGGTCCATATTAGTAGGTACAGGTCCTCCTGGCCCCTTACCTTAAACTTCACGTAGATTGAAGGATCCTTAATCTCCCTATACTCTGTCTCATAGTCAGCCAGGGTAGTTTGACACCTGGGACACCAGCTAACGACGTGGAGATCTTTAACTAATAAACCGTTCTGGTGTGCAGCCTTGATCACCCTCCACGATCTGCTTATGAATTGGTCGGTGAGTGTCATGTAGGGATCTTCCCAATCCATGAGGATCCCAACGTCCTTGAAGGCGGAACTTAAGGAGAGAGCATTGTCCATAGCAAATTGCGAACACTCCCTGACGAAGTTTTCAACACCAACCTTCTCTAGTATCTCGGTTTTGGTCTTTATTCCCATTTTTTTCTCCATTGCCACCTCAATCGGAAGGCCATGACAGTCATACCCTGGTTTGTCCCAAACCCTATAGCCCCTGAGTCTCATGAACCTCAGAATTGAGTCCTTAAGTACCTTATTCCACACAGTTCCTATGTGGGGAACTGGGGAGGAAGTGTAAGGAGGACCGTCTAGGAAAAGAAAGCGAGCATCCTTCTTTTGGTTTGCCTCCTTTATCTTTTTATATATATTCTCTTCATTCCAATATTTAGAGATCTCACTTTCGATCTCAAGAGGATCGAATTTACTGGGCAGAGGACCTATGGCTCTCCTGGATAATTCAAACCACCGAGTCCCCATCTGAGGGAGATGGCTTTAAGGTTGATGCCTCATAGGGACATAGTGTCGTCACGGATTAGGTAAATTAACAGATCCCTATCTGTCAAGATCTATTGACTCAACCACAATCATCATTAATTCGTGGCAGTCGAATAACGTTCTGAAGCAAGAGATAATTTATCCTGACAAGTAACGACACTATGCATAGGGAGAACAAAAATCCGCCCTGATAAAGATATTATGTTTAACTGTAGATGCTTCACCACATGTTACGTTTTATCTTAATAGGGGTTTGAGTTCGGAAGTCTCCTTCGGTGAGGGGGTGAATAGCCCCCCAACATAAATGACACTTTCCTCAGGGGTACCAATGATAGTCATGGACGGGTAAGCGTCACCGAGATTAAAGCGAGGATTCATGAAGTACCCCTCCACCCCATCAACGGCAAGCACTGATAACTGGAATATCGGACGCGTTAAAGCTGGGACGCTTGGGCCCTGTGGAGCCTTCCTCCCTTTAGGCAAGATGATGTTATGAAGCAGGAAATCCCTACCACCATAAGGATGTGGCAAGCTCACTTTTATGAAGAATTTCATGAAGATAGGGTAACTGGCGAGGGATGTGATGAAGGGTGCAAGCGATGAAAGGTGAGCTCAAACCAGTGACTGATATATATCCCCCGCCATCTCCTTTAGAGAAGCTGAACCGCCTACGTCAGGAGTAAGATTTCTTCCCGAAGAGTAAACCTTCAGAACTGCCGCTCTGAGGGAATTCGCTGCCGCCACAAAATTCTTGTTTGATGAAATAGTGCCTAAGTGTTCAAACATCATAACAACGGAAAGTAGGAACGCGGTTGGGTTTGCAATACCCCTTCCTGCTATATCGAAAGCTGCGCCGTGAACTGGTTCAAAGAGAGACTTTCTTTCCCCCAAATTGGCGGAAGGAGCTATCCCCAGACTTCCAGCTATCTGGCTAGCCTCATCACTCAATATATCCCCATAGACGTTAGTAGTTACAATCACATCGAAGGCCTGAGGCCTCCTCACCAAGTTAGCTGCTGCCGCATCCACATACATCTCCTCCATTTCTACTCCTGAACCTTTCAGGGATCTACATGCGGCAGCAAAGAGGCCATCGGTGATCTTCATTACGTTTGCCTTATGAACACAGGTGACCTTCTTCCTCCTGGTCAATGCTATGGTCTTAGCGAAATTAACTATCCTCTCGGAGGCCCTTCTGGAGATTATCTTTAGCCCCACTGCAACATCGTCGGTGACCAATTGTTCAACTCCCCTATATAGATCCTCAGTATTTTCCCTAACTATCACCAAGTCAACTCCCTCAAACTTAGACTTCAATCCAGGTATTGTAAATGCAGGCCTGACATTAGCATACATGTCATAATGTTGTCTCAATGGGACTATAACGTCCTTAGCCGTCTCTCCCACCGGTCCCTTTAATATAACATCGGCCTTCTCAAGTTCAGTCATGGTATGTTGGGGGAGTGGATCACCGTACCTGCGCAGAGCACCGTCACCTGCATCTACATCCACAAACTCCAGTCCCAAGGAGTAGTCATGATTCAATTTAGAAATTATGGGTAACGATGCCTCAACTATCTCTGGACCTATTCCGTCCCCTCTCAACAGAGCTATTCTAAAGGTCAAGTCTCCCAACCTTTCCTACGAACAACCTCGCTTATTTCCTTTTCCTTCTCTGAGATGAATTGAAGAATAGAGGGGGAAAGCCTAGAAGCAGTGGAAAGCTCATATCTAAGTATGGGGAGAATTGAGCGTAACGAATTGTCATCCATTATGTTGAGCCTAGTGACATGAACAAGAAGATCTATAAATAGTGAGTCCCCCCTGCTAAAGGCAGTAGGCATTGATACGGTGATAGGGGTCTCTAAAGTTAAGGTAAAAGAGACAGGGTCCTCGCCACCCGCTTCCATGCAACTTGCAGTCAATACCGTAGCGTCAGGTATATATGGTATCCCTGAAGTTTCCGGCTGAGATTTTAAGGATCCAGACAGAGAAAGAAAAAATTGCGTGGGATCGGATGTCACATTTATCGTGCATTTAGGATTTATTCTTAAATTTGAGAGAGTTAGTGTACCGTTGTACACTTTTATCGTTAACTCCTCTCCTCTTCTCCTAACACCTATTGGTGAGAGGTTGGGCCTTACTCCTGAACTACCCAGAATTATCTCGAACACACCATCATGAGGAAATATTTTTTCCGTTATTTCATTCATGGATAAAGTGGGCGAACGAGCAGGAAAAGAACTTTCTGGCATTGATGAGGTGGTACCAGGAACAGATAAGGAGAAGCTGGTAAGTAAACGCATAAAGGAGTGGTGGGAGGACTGGGATGAATTAAAGGAAATAGCAATTCAAACAATATCCTGGGAAGAGAAGGAACTGGAATTAGTTTGTGATGGAAAGAGGATCGATTCTGTGGCCGCATTATTTTCACCCAACTTCGAGGGTGAAGTAAAGGAGGCCCAGATAAGGAAGATAGACCTTAAGTATAGCGATGAAATAGATTGGCTACACTTAGAAGAAATAGATGAGCAGCTTGTGGTCATTTCACTCGACAGTGTATTGAGAAGAGTAAGGATCTTAAACTGCAGCCCCCTCTCCAACTCACCGTGCCCTCCATATCCGCAGCCAATTGTCTATGTAAGGAAAAGCGACCTCCCACTGATCAAGGGGTCATGCTACTTAAGGCTGGAGACATCGTTGAACCCGAACGCCTCGGGCAGGATAATTGAGGCAATAAGGGGAGGAAGGGATGGAGCAATATACGTAATGTCTCATCACGATAGATTGATGGGAGATGAAACAAAGTGGACTGAGATGAAGATGGGAGAGCTAAGATCTCAAAAAGAAATTCACCTCATCAGTGTACCGGCCAATGGCTCCCTACAACCGTTTCCTAGAATTTGGGGTTCAGAAATGTTGGCAAATACTAGAGATTTGACAAACGTAAAAATGTGTGTAGAACTTAACGATAACGCAGTCACTATGGGTTCCCCTGGAACGGCAACAGGGAAGGTGGCGGTTTATCCGTCAGGGGAGTGCTATCCTCTTTTTAGGAGAGGAGTTCCTATCATTAATACAGAAATTAATAAGACAAAAGAGATAATAGATAACATTTCCATTAATACTGGAGAAGCCAGGCAATCCCTAACGGAGGCCTCAAGTTGGACTCCATTGGAAGTAAGGTCTGTACTCCCTAACCTCTATGACATGATGGAAAAGGAAGAGGGAATTAGGATTTACAATAGATTGCATGGGGCTTTTGGAATAAGGGGTAGAAAAATAAATGTGGCTCCATTTTACAAGTTTCTAGCACTAAGGGAGTCCAGAAGAGAGGGGACCGAAATTCATCTTGAAGGAGGGGCAAAGCTTCTCCATGACGGTAGACTGGACATGAGAAGATGGAACATGTATTCCAGAGAGATAAGTAAAATCTGGGCTAAGGAGCTCGTTGAGGAAATAACAAATGAGGTTACAAGAGGTCTTCTAACTCCTTGAGATTATAGATTATGAAATCCGCATAAAGCTCTGGATTCCTATACTTTACCTCCCTGTCCAGAAGAAGGCTGAGGAGTCCCGCTCTCTTTGCCGGTATGGTATCCTTCAATGGATCATCACCTATCATGGCACAGGAGGAGGCTGGTACACCCAATCTCTCGCAAGCCTCTAGGAATATCTGCACGTTAGGTTTAGGCTTTAGATCGTTCTCCCCACCGATTAATATGACATCAAACTGATCAATCAAAGGAAAATGAGAGATTCTGCGGGCCTTATTGCCTCCTCTGCCGTCTGTATTAGTTACTAAACCCAACTTATAACCTTTCCCCTTAAGATAGGGCAAAGTATCGAGGGCATCATCATAGGGAGAATTTCTACTGGCAACGGACCAATATATGGATGTCCATTCGAGGAGAACTTCTTGTTCCACCTTCACGCCTATCTCATCCATAACCCTCTGCCACCATAGTGGCCTATCGTAGGTTCCTTTACTATCCATTTCTTGAGATATCCTTGTCATTTTCTCTACTAGTAGTGAAGCATCAATTGAGAAATCCCCCACATCCCTTAAGTACTCGGCAGCTTCCTTCGCCACAAGTCTTATTCCCTCCACTGAACTGGACTGAAAGTCAACAAGCGTTCCGTCGTAGTCTAGTAGAATGGCTGAGACGGATGAAAAAAGTCCCCGCCCCTCAGATTGATCAGGAAAGAAAGTCCTCCACCTTCGGTAATTCCTTGGGAAGCCCCTTCCTCTCCCTTATCTTAATTATATTATCAGCAAGAATGCTGTCCGGAACTGGTGCCCATCTACTGAACTCAGTTCCCCAGAAGGCCCTTCCGGCTGTGGCTCCCCTAAGCTCCGCTGCAAGTTCGAAGGACTCACTTATTGGAATCTCAGCCATTATCCTCGCTAAATTCTCCGTCTGCACCACATTCAATATCTTACCTCTCTTCCTACTTAGCACTGCGGTGACGTTACCCATGAACTCCATGGGTATTCTAATGTCTAGTTTCTGGATAGGTTCCAGGAGGGTGGGTCTCGCAGATAGGAATCCAGCAAATATGGCGTTCCTTACAGATGGGTATAGTTGAGCAGGGCCCCTATGGGCAGGATCCTCATGAATTACGGCGTCATGGAGAACTACCTTTAAACCCCTAACTGGCTCATGTGCAAGAGGCCCCTCCCTCATTGAGAGCCTGAAGCCCTGTATTAATGTATCCATGACTTCTCTCAAGTGCTGTATACCGCTGGTCATATCAACGAAGAGGTTAAGGTTCTCATCGAAGGCAACTATCCTCTTCCCCTCTTCATAATCCCAATTTGCCTGGTCTCTCAATATCTTCGCCATCTCCTTAGGTTCCATGGTTTCCTTTACGGTCCCGTTGGCGATCAACTCTATTGTTTTATCATTAAGGGGCTCTACACTTATGTACATCTTGTTATGTTTGTTGGGGGACTTGCCTTCAAAGACCTGGCTCTTGTTCCTGACGCTCTCCCTATATACAACTATTGGTGGAGTTGTCTTCACTTCTATGCCATAATTATCCTTGAGGAGCTGTAGAGAAACCTCTAAGTGGAGGAAGCCCATTCCAGAGAGTAAGTATTCTCCAGTCTCTTCGTTTATTTTCACGACGAGATTGGGGTCCTCAATACTAAGCTTCCTTAATGCATCGATCATTTTCGCCAAGTCCTTGGGGTTCTGTGGATCCACAGCTATGGTAACCACTGGCTCAGAAACGTAATGCAGCCTCTCAAAGCTCCCCTGAAGGTCCTTGAATCTGACATCCAGTAACGTTTCGCCAGACCTGGCCTTCTCAAGCCCAAGTACTGCAGCTATATTGCCGGCAGGTATCTCCTCAGCCAACTCCCTGGTCTGGCCCATGTATAGGCTTACCTGCAAGGTCCTCTGCGGAGTTTTTGTGTTAACTAACCACACCTCCTGCCCTGGCCTCATGGTTCCTGAGAAGACTCTACCTGTGGCCACTAGACCCGCGTGCGGATCAACCTTCATGTCGGTAATCATCATGACGATTGGGCCGTTAATGTCGGCATCGAGCATGGCTTTGGCTAGTTCGTTGTCCAAATCGCCCTTCCATATCTTTGGAATTCTGTATTTCTGTGCCTCTACAGGGTCTGGGACAAACTTAATCACGGAGTCTAGTAAGGCTTCATCAATGGGGGCCTGTTGGGCCAACTCGTTCAATTTAGTCTTGTCAGCTGCTGTGTAAGCAGCTATGACGTCCTTCATTCCTATTCCCTTTTTCTGAGACATAGGAACACTGAAACCCCATCTATCCTTAGCCGAACCAAATACAACATTCCCCATGTTCGGATTGATCTTCCATTTCTCCTTGTATTCTTGTTCCGCATACATATCTATCATGTTATTGACCTCTCTAATGATTCCCAAAAGCTTCTGCATCATCTCTTGGGGGCCCAACTTCAGCTCCTTGACCAGCCTGTCCACCTTATTTATGAAAAGGATTGGCCTTACTCTCTCCTCTAAGCTCTGCCTCAACACAGTCTCGGTCTGGGTCATCACTCCCTCAACGGAATCCACTACGACAATCGAACCATCTAACACACGAAGGCTTCTTGTAACCCTCCCGCTGAAGTCAACATGTCCAGGAGTATCGATAAGGTTTATGACGTAACCCTTACCCTCAGTCTCATGGTAGAGGCTAACGTTTGCCGCCTTAACAGTTATTCCTCTCTGCTGTTCCACCTTAAGGTAATCAAGGGCAAGCGCCTCCCCTGCAACCTTGGGAGATATAATCCCCGCAGAGGCCAGCAATTGATCGCTGGTTGTCGTCTTCCCATGATCAACATGTGCTATAATTCCTATATTTCTGACTCTCGTCCTATCCTTCATGAGAGCCAATATCTGTTCTACTGTCTTATACCGAGGCAAACCTTCCCACCAAATGTAGCGAGTGGGAGTGAGAGCCCGACGTTATAAATGTTTATGTTAGAGCTTGTATTTATACGACTGTGGAGTTATGTTCAAAAACTTTGCTCATGGTGGACATACGCTCTTAACTCCTAATGATGCAATTTGGAAATAGTGAGTACAGATTTCTCCTCTCTCTGGAAGGATTGCCTCCTTCATCTTCCCCACCCATGGATTAGGACTTCTCTCATTTGGTGGACAGTCCAGCGGATCAGAGAACCTTTGAATTCCAGGATCCCGAGGAGAGAAGGGAAGAGATGTGGGACGTCTCTTGCTCAGTCCCATTAAAGTCTGAGTGAAGCTGGGGAAAGGGTGAGACTTTTTCGCCTTCTAACACCCTTGTCCGTAACCCCATCAAGGAATCTTAGTGAGGGTGTTTAGACATCCATTCTTTTAAGCAAGGAAACACCTATGAATATTCGTGCCTCATGGGAATTCCCGCGTCTCTTGGTAACCTAGACGTGGAAGAATGTTAGAAGTAAGTTGTGTATTACCCTTTACAGCATTGAGCCAAAGTCGCTACGCTAGGGTATTTACTGCCTGGCCCAACAATTTGGGAAAGTCTGGTCCATGGTGAACTTAAGCCCACTTAAGGCATATTGAAGTGAACTGCAATGCGGTCATGGAAGGAGTATTTGGAGAGAGATCATGTAGGGAAACTCTTAGGATAGATCGCTTACTATCCTGAATTCTCGTCATTGTTGACATTATCCCCTAACTTCTTAGGTTCCTCCATATAGTTCATCAGCGTAGTTGTGGAGGTCTCCTTGGCCTGTGTACTACTATGTATCACCCTGAATACCTCTTCAGCCCTGGCTCTTCCGAGCACATCCTCAAGCTTAGAGAGGGGAGCATTAAAGAAATCAGCCAAAGTGGGAAACCTCTCCAACACTTTTTGGGAGAGCTTAGGGCCCATGTTAGGTAGAGACTGAACAACGTATAATTGCTTCTCTCTTAGAGTTGAGAACTTCGGCTTATCGTGAATGTTTATGGGGCTACTGTCGTTAGACTGCAGCTTCTCTGCTAGCTTCTTCAGTATTTGCGCCGTTTCTTCTTGATCCTTAGAATATAGCACCCTTATGTCATAATCTATAGTAGCAGAGGCAACAGCAAGGTCTATTGCAGTCCAATTTCTGAACATCCTTTCCAATGAAACTCTATCGCCTTCAATCAAGAGGTAGGACTTGGTCTGCGACTGATTCAGTCTCTTCATCTGATCGAAAAATCTACCATCAAAGACGGAGGAAGCCAAGTCTCTTACACTCTTCCTCTCAACAGCTACCCCTTCAGCTAACACGTAATCTCCTACCGTCAATTGTTCAAGAACTACGGTTACTCCCAAAAGGGTTAATCTTTCAGGCACAGTACTCTGTTTTTCTCTGACGTCAGCGTAAATCCTAACCACAGGTGCAGGTGACTTACAAGGGATTAAACCTTCTCTGCCCCGGCTGGTGGTCTGTAATACTTGCCCACTAGCTCGTTAACTTTCTTTTGAACCGCCTCATACTGTTTCCTCAATTCGCTCTCTTGCCTTTGATAGGCTTTAGACCTGATCTCCAGAAATTCCTTTCTCTCATTCAATTCCTTCTCCACAGTGGCCTTATCAAACTTCACAAGGAGATTTCCCACTATCTTGTATAGGGTAGAGTCGGTGGGTAAGGTTGATAGGCTCTCCAATATCTTGTTTATTTCCCTCAGTTCTCCCTCCACAACGTTCTTTTCGGCTATTAGATTACCTAACTGATTCTGCAATTGTTGAAGACGAACTACCTGTGCCTGTAACTCAGGCGGTACCTTTTCTGCCAACATTCTCACCTAGTTCCTCAAACGTGGTTAGAATAGTGTAAAGCCAGTATATATAAGAGTTCATTATGGCTCTCCCCTTGGCAAAGCTGTCTGTTTCTATCCTTATTTGTCCCTTATCAGGATCCAAAGTTACAAACTCTCTGTCAACGTCCTCAATTAGGATTGAATTCAACGCCGTAGGCAAGTCCTCATCGGACCTTAAGGATATGGTAATTTTCAACAATCTGAGAACACCATCCATAGAAGAGGTTTATTTTTTTCCTCAAAGATTAACTTACATTGGCCCCCTTTAATCTCAGTAGATACAATAGCGTCACATTTTTCTGATAGGGAATTAGAGACGTATGTCAGTACAGAACGAAGAGAGGCACATTGAAGCTTACCGAGACAGAGTTTATTTACCCTTGAGGGTCGGCTTCCCCTATCCGTAGGGACACTGAGTCCCACGATAGCCATGCATTCGACTTCCTTACCGTCCTTAAGGTCAAGTACACGTAGCTGAGCTGGATTTCCGTTCCTACCGTGAAATAAGAGAACGTATGGGACATCCAGAGCTGACGATAATGAAATGACCTCTGAAATGGAAGTTCTACCTCTGTTTAAATAGAGAGAGCCTGGCATTAGGCTGGCCAGCTGTTTAGAAACCGATCTGATACGTGGACCAGCGTCCCTTGAAGTCGTGATCAAAAGATTAAGATGGGGTGTACGCGTATCCCGCCCACTTCTTCTCGCATTTCCTGCAGTACCATATACCCGATGCGACTCTCCTCACCGAGCCAGTCGTATGACAAAACGGGCATACGTGATCTTGATATCTTCTTTCCATTATTTCTTCCCATTTCTTCCTCAGTGAAGAGCCGTACCTAGGACCAAACCTCCCTGCGACACCGGTTTGTTTCGTCATTGTGTAACACCTCCCTCAGGTCTTGTTATGACCTTTTTAAGTTCTTCGAAGAGCCTGGAAGTTGAGGCCCTTGCTATACTCTCAACGGCGTCCAACTCTTGAGTAGTTAGAGTTCCACTTCCGAACTTCTGAATTCCAACTATCCTCCCATCCTCCAGGTAAGATATGGAAAGTCTCGTGTCAGCTATTGTCTCCTCTTCTAATTCTGGATCAACAAGGAAGAATTTGTCCAACTTAGCAACAGTTACCGAGACCACTGGATAGTTCATTGGAACTCTCTCCCCCTTCTCCTCTTTGATTATCTTCACTTCCTCCCCATTGATCTCTACCTTTGGAAGAAATGCGTCATAAAGTGCAGCCACGGCGGCCAACATGGAGGCGTCCAGAACATTTCCGCCATAATCTAGAACGTCTATATCTATCCATATGGTCCACACTTTCTTCCCAGGAACAAGACAAAGCCGCTTGAGGTCAATCGCCTTAGAATCCCGGAGCCCCCTATCAACTACTCTGGACAGCTCAACTGCGTTTTCGTCTGGTGGACCTGGCTCAAAGGTTTCGTAAGCCAGTGGAAGAAGCTCCACATTGACTATGAAATTACCCTGATCTGGGGTGTCGGGAAAGGGGACGTCCTCCTTCATCTTCACTCCCGCTAAGACTGCAGTATCACCGAGTCTAACCATCGCCGATCCTTCGGCTTTCTTCGCGTATCCCTGGGTTATTGAAAGAGATCTAAAATCTGTAAACTTTCTACCGTCTATTCTGCTACCCTTCTCCAGAACGCTCAATATTCCCTCCCTTTTTATAAGGGGAACAATATTGTAATTGCTAGGAGTCAGGGACATTTCAGTTCACCTCCTTGTAAGCGGAATATTTGGACGTGAGTGTTTCTTTCTGTAACTTGTAGAGCTCCTCTATTCCCTTTGAGGCCAACTGAATTGCAGCTCTAAATTCCTCTGGGGTAAAATTACCGTTCAATTGTAGGAGGGTCACTTGGGATAGCGAGGGCATCATTGCGATTGGCATATCCGCCTCTCCCCACATGTCTTCTTCCTCATTGAGATCCAAGACCAATGTGCCATCAGCTTTACCAACAGCAACTCCGGCTATCAAATCTCTCATCGGTATTCCAGCGTCCGCAACCGCAAGGGAAGCTGACATGAGCGCGACCAACCTAGTCCCAGCATCTGCTTGCAGAACCTCAGAGAACACATCTATCGTAGTCCTGGGGAAAGTTTCTGCCAACACGGCCGCCTCTAAGGCCTCCCTTATTACCTTAGATATCTCTATCTCCCTTCTACTTAATGAAGGGTTTTTCCTATCGTCAGTGGAAAAGGGTGTCATATGATACCTTACCCTCATTACTGTCCTATCTGGAAGGGCTAAATGTCTAGGATGCATCTCCCTTGGACCATAAACCGCCGTAAGTACCTTAGTCTTACCCATCTCGACTATGGCCGAGCCATTGGCATTCTTCAGGATCCCAACTTCCATTTTTATGGGGCGCATCTCGTCCGGACGCCTACCGTCCGTCCTCCTTCCGTCCTCAAGTATTAGCTTGGGCTTCTGGACTTGCAACGTTAACACCCAGTCTCTCTCTAATCAGACTTTTAACTTTCTCGGTAAGCCCTTTCGTGTAAGGTTCACGTTCTATTAGGTAGATCATTTCCACGAGGAGTTCCTCCGACTCCTTCTTCACACAGTTCATCCAAACCCTCCCGTTCTGTCCCACTAGAACTTCACATCCGGTTTCCCCAGAAAGTGTTTCAACCATGCTTCTATTCCTCCCTATCAACCTGGGAGTCCTTACAGGTGAGACGTCCACCACTTTACCCTTAGATATCCTACCAAGACCCTTCCCCTTCACAGAAAGCATGGGGCTTGAGGATCTGTCAAAGGAATCAACCTTGGCCATTATGTAGTCTCCGACGTTAAGATATCTTCTTAGATCCTCCCCAGCGTTGACCGGTCTCCCAAGCAGTGAGGAACCCTGGAGGTAAGCCTTATAGGGCGACACTATGTCCACAGTCCATCCATATAGTTCAACATCCTCGATTAACCCTATAACTAGATCTCCTGGTCTTGGATAGTAGACACCCTCCAGAGGAAGAATGACCAACTGGTTATCCCTCTGTTCCAAAAGGCCTATTACAGTTGAGTAGAGCTTGTTCCCGTTTCTTATGATGTATGGAGACCAGGCCTGCTGCTCCCCAACTTCACCAACCAGATCTCCAGGCAGAACCAAGGTTCTAATCTTATCTTTCTCGGTCATTCCTATCTCACCTCCATCACTCTGACCTCTGCCTCACCCTTAGTTAATGAATTCAAACGGTCTATTACCTCGGTTTGGGCCCCAGCGGGTATTTCCAATTCTGCAATAAGGCTGCCGTCCGCAAGCCAGTTACTCTTCTTCAGCTCACCGAGGGACTGAAGGAGGGGTTTCGCCTTTGCGGTATATTTTTGAGGGATCCTTAACTCCAACAATGCCCTTGCCAACTTTATGGGGATGATCTTTGTTAACTCCTTCACTGCTTGCATGGCCTGAGATTCTATATCCTTGTTGAGATCCACATGAATTTTAGCAGCCTCTAAGGCGCTCTCTATTCTAGTTGGTGGAATGGGAAGTTTAGTCTTGGGATCTACGCAATTCCTTGATAGAAAACTTATCAGTTGTTTTCTCTTCGTCTCCAACATCTCCCTTCTCTGTTCTGCAGTCAGGGGGATCTCCCCCCTTAACAATATTTCTCTGGCCACCACTTCGAACTCTGTGGTGCCAAATACCTTCTTCATCGACGATGGGGATGCCTTTAATCCCTTCTTAGCATCTTTATATATTATATCGGAGACGACCACGTCGGAGAGACCTATGCTCTTCCCCTCCCTTAACTCCGAAACTTCCTTAGGCTTCGCCAAGACTTCAAACCTCTCCCCCTGAGCTTCATACTTAACCACTACGTAGTTTTCCTTTGACATTAAAGAAAAATCACCCAAGTTTCTTTATGTAATCCTCCTTCTCCTCTTGGGTAAGCTTCCTGAACTGGTTAGTATCTTTAGAGCCTACGCCTATATCTACTAAGGAAGGAGTTAGCTTCTCACCACCCTTAAAAGTGTAGTTCAGTGCCCTTAGACCAGTCATTACTGTTTCCTCAGTCGACATATTCTCCTTATAGTTCTTTTCAAGGAACTCAGTAGCAGGATAACTTCCAGATCCTATGCCGACCGCATAGTAAGGCATGAACTGACCGCTGGGTTCTGTCATGAGTAATTTTGGTTCACCTCTATTCAATCCAGCTATTATCATGGCGACACCAAAGGGCCTGACTCCTCCGTGCTGGGTGTAGGCTTGTTTGAGATCTGATATGCTCTTTGTCAGGTATTCAATGTTCACCGGCTCGTCATATACAAGTCTATGTTGTAGAGCCACATTTCTGGCATAGTCAACTAATATTCTACCATCAGAAGCCAACCCTGCGAAGCTGCACCCAACATGTTCATCTATCAGGAAGACCTTCTCTATATCATCCACGTCGAGCAAAGGTGTGACCTTTCTCTTCTCTACCACGATGACCACAGCCTCCTTGGATTTGACGCCTATGGTAGTCCAACCCTTTTTTACTGCCTCAAAGGCGTAATCTACCTGGTACAGCGAGCCGTCAGGTGAAAAAATGGTGATAGCTCTGTCGTATCCCATTGCTGCAGGACCGAACGCCATTACTTTTCCCTCTTCACAATGCTCGCCTGTGTATTTAACGTTTCATTAAAGGTTCATGCAGAAATATGATCCGTCTTTCCTTACTCCCCAAAGGACGAGACTTTTCATCTCCTTAATCTGGCTAAAGATGGATTAGAAGTTCGCTTCAAGCTCAGACAGTACGTTGCAATTGAGCCAATAATTGGCAAACTCATCTTGACTTTACAAGACAGATTTGGGATCCACTTACATTGACGGGATCTCCCTTAGCATTTAACATAACCCCAACATATGCCGCATATTTATCGTCCAAACCAATCTCGCTAACCTTAATGCAACCTTCCTCACGCAATCTGGAAATGATCTCATCCCGCATAGAATCCACTAGCTCCCCAACGTCCTTGAGACCCTGAATGATCTGATAGTCTTCTACTACCTTCTGTAGACTTAGTCTCATCGTAAGCGTTGCAAGGTTTAATTTGGCGCAATAGCCTTTCTCTTTCTGCATGGCAGATGTAAGAAGGCCCAAGTCTTCCGCCCCTTTGAATAGACCACTTCCGAGGCCAGAATATTCCAGATACTTAGACTTAGCAGTTCGAAGGAAAGACTCGGTTCCTTCATAGACCTTCTTAACTATCTCATGGGCCTTTGTTACTCTATCCAATCCTGCCTTCAGCGTCCTATACTCGAGGTGCATATTAGTGACCCTCTCGGAGTCCTCCTGGGACAATATTGGCAGTTCACTTACCAACTTTGTTGCAGTATCCTCACATATATCCAACTTCGGAAGAGCCTCATTGACGATCTTACCCATCTGTGAGACCTGATCGCTGTCTGAAGATAGTTCCTGGAGGTCCCATCCCAACGTTTCCCTTAAGGATACTGAAAGCTTCTTGTAGAATCTGCCGGCGACTTCATACAGATTTTCCTCAAATCCGTTCAGCTGATTTATGGTTATAACCATATCCTGTCCTAACTCTAACTCACCAGCATATTCCGCACTATCCACTGAGATCCCTAGCAACTTCAGTCTTTGGGCTGTCTCATTCAACTTAGTTACCCTTCTAAAAATATAATCGTTTATTTTTTGCTTTATTGATAATGAAATTTCGTTCAGTTTATTTTCATTATTCTTTAGACATTCTATGTTAGTGCACTGAAGAGCGTTTCTGAATAACTCTTCCAAGGCGGAGAGATCGTTCCTAACCTCGGGTATACTGCATACCTGGCTCACTTTCCCCACTACATTTCTTACTAGATTCATTCGGTTCATGAGTCTGTTCCTATATTGATTTAAACCTTCGATCTGCCTACGTCTCACGGAACTGGCCTCCTGTAAGGTTTTGGCCAAGTTGGACATAATTGAAAGAGCTGCAGCAATCAAGGCGTATACGGGGGAAGAGGTTAAGAAAAAGATCGCCAGGGCGGTAGGGATCCCTCCTGTCAGACTAATCAAACCAGACACTGAGAAAAGATAAGCGGATATGGCCATTAGGACAAGGAATTCGATGAAACGAAGGGGAGTGCCCTGAAATTGCAGGAAAAGGTAAAGAAGAGGTAGGAAAGCTAGCACCTGGTTTCTGGTCTCCTTTTTCAGGGAGATACCTAGGGGTACAGAGATTACGAAAATTGGCATAACCAAATCGAGTAAAGTGGAGACAGCAGTCAAGATAGATTTACCTCTATCAGACCTTATTAGATCAATAACGGGGATCAGAAAGAGAAGGATTAGGAAAGACGTTAACCCAATGAAACCCTTTAGATCGCTGGGGATTCCTCTGGTGACCACAGCCTGAGCGAAGTATATCAAAAGAAGTGAGGGGCTGATTATGAAATATCCCACTACGGAGAGTGCCCCTAACGCAACCGCCCCAATTTCCATATAGGTTCCAGAAAGACCTATTTCAGAGAGAATTCTCAAGGCAAGGAAGTAGTTTAGGATGGCCAAGGAAACTCTCGCAATGTCCTCGGAAGCGTTCCTAAACGAACTACTATCCACATGTCATTGTCTATATTGAACAAATTAAGTTTTCTAGGAGGTTAGCCTAGCCTATGTTCCCTTATTCCCCTCAGATCGTCGCAGAGGTCATCATATTACAGGCTGGGACGGCGTCATCATCTAAGTCCAATCATCCTCTTTGCCCTTTTTAAACTTCCTGTAGTTTTTGTGGGAAGGACGAGAACCTCTTGATTACCTATTCGCTTTAGCCTGTGCATACTGGCTATAACCACTTTGTACCCCTGCCGATTTGTGGAGATTATTCCCTCCCTCAGCTCTTGATCGAAAAATACCACTCTAGGACTGGAAAGGGCTACCCACATGCTTCCCATGAACTGCTCAATAGCACCTTTAAGTGCAACGTCAAGATCCCTTTGAGACACTTGCCCCTGAGACAGGACTCGAAATACGATGTACCGTTTAGTCTTAGAAGTCAATAGCCTGGGGCTAGGGGCCTTAACGGCCCTACGCCTAAGTATTAAGACAGATAGAGTAAGGAGCCAGGCAAAAAAAACAAGGTCAAGAAGTGTTTGAATGAGCAAGGAGAATGAACCTCCTAGGTGAATGAAATACCCAACTTAAAGCCTCAACCTCAGTTGCCCCATGAACTACCAAATAGTTCATCTTAACTAGAGGGGACCAAATTTCGCTGATGGTAGTTGCACACGACGAGAAAAACATAGTATCTATCCACTTTCTTCCCCACCCGATCGAATTGGAAATGGTTAGACTTGATGAAGAGTTAAGCAGGATTTCCAGCGGCTTCCTATGTATTCTAAGTAGATTCAATATCTCCCTTCTTACAAGCCTGACATTCGTATCATCGAGGCTTATTGCGTTCACTTTGGAATCCATTAGGGCCTTCCTAAAGGCATTCTGACTCATTGGTTTCACAAATAGTAGAAAGCCCGAGGAATTCTGGTGTCTAAGCTTTTCTGAGTCATATAGCTCAATTGTGAGTCTTTCCCTTCCCTCCAATAGATAATTAGAGTATCCCGCTGCCTGGAGGAAAGGCATGAGGCTACTATCCAAAAGACAAGTCTCAATCAGTTCCAACTATCAGCTCCTCCAGCTCTCCAAAGTTAAAGTTAGAGAAGGAAATGATAACTTTGATTACATCATCTCCTTGGGTAAGCTTGGGCCTTCCGTTTGCAATCATTGCCTGTTTGTCTAGCCGAATATGGAGCTTAGAACCATCGACATGATCATGGATTGAGTCCTTCAATATGAGTCTGTCTGAAGGGGAAAGTGAAGTGAGCAGGTACCGCAGGACTTGTTTGGCGGACTTCCCTTCCCAACTATATTTCATTATTACCAACTTATCATCGAAGTGGCCATAGACCTTCTGAAAGGAGGAGTCAAGATCAGTCAAGAATGAGGAGAAAAAAGAGCGCACGGCAGAGTCTATCTTACCCTCATCCTCGGTTTCATGGGCGAATACAGTAAGAGAAATCGAGTTAACTTTCATCTCACTTTCCAGGTATCCTAGGATAATTGTCTAGCCTGTAATATTTACTTGCCTCATGTCTCAGTCTTAGCTCCCTTTCCTTCTGCTTCCTCTTCATCTTGTAAGCCAAAGTTCCCTTCAATCCCCTGGATTTTCTTAGGCCTCTCCCCTTCTTTCCAGATGAGGTCAAGCCTCTAAAGACCCTCCTGCGGTTCGTGGGAGAATCCAACCACTTCAATTGCTCTGAGGACTTTATGGAGGGATGGAACGGATCCACCATAATCACCTCATAGTATTTGTGCTGACCATCCTCTGCCACATAGTAACTGCCAAGCACCTCTAAATTGGGGAACTTCCTAGCTGCCCTTTCCTCTGCTATCCACTTGTGGCTCTTTCCAGGAGAGTAGCCGTAAACTCCCATTCTCTTTGGTCTCCTTCCTTTATTCGGTCTCTCCTTGTTGAGTCCTCCTTTGGCTACTCTCACCCTTGCGACCACGAACCCCTGTTTGGCCTTGTAACCTAAACTTCTGGCACGCAGCAGTCTTGTGGGCTTCTCTATTCTAGTCACCGTTTCGTCCTTACGCCATTCTATGAGTCTAACCTTCATTAACTTATTATGCTCCTCACTGCCTCTGAGAGACTCCATGAACGAGTAAGCGCTGGATGTCATGGCCATCTCATACCAACTGTCTTATTAATAAATGCAGGGGTTCAAGGTAAAATGAATGATAGAGGTAGGTATTATAGGCAAGACCAACGTTGGAAAGAGCACTTTCTTCACCTCGGCCACAATGATTGAGGTGCAGATGGAGAACAGACCTTTCGTGACAATAGAACCCAACGTTGGAGTGGGATACGTAAGAACAAAATGTCCTCACTCTGAGTTAAAGGTGAACTGCAGTCCATCAAATTCCATCTGCATTGATGGGGAGAGATTCATACCAGTGAGGCTAATAGACGTCCCTGGATTGATACCCGGGGCCCATGAGGGGAGAGGGCTGGGAAATAGGTTCCTTGATGAATTAAGAAGAGCCGACGTGTTAATACATGTTGTGGATGCCAGCGGCTCAAGCGATGAAGAAGGTAGGCCAGTTCCCCCCGGGACATATGATCCCGTTGAGGAAGTGAAGTTTGTTAGAACAGAAGTGAATCAATGGTTTTTTTCCATAGTTTCCAAGGACTGGCAGAAGTTCTCGAGGACCGCCGACGTATCTGGAAAGGATGAAGTTGACTCCCTTTTGTCGAAATTGTCTGGAATATCAGTCAGTAGATCAGAATTGGTGAGAGCCTTGAGAGATACCAAGTTGAGTGGAACAAAATTATCGCAATGGAGCGAACAGGACCTGATGACTTTCTCAACCACACTTAGGGAGATTTCCATGCCCACAATAATAGCGGCTAACAAGTCCGACTTACCAGAGAGTAAGAGAAATATTGAAAGACTAAAATCAAACTATCAGCATATAATTCCGGTCTCAGCTCAGTCCGAGTTGGCCTTGAGAAAAGCATCAAAATCTGGACTAGTGAAGTATGTCCCTGGAGACTCCGACTTTAAAGTTCTGGGAAAATTGTCGCCAAAGCAGGAGGAAGCTCTGCGGTATATAAAGGAAAGAGTAATGAAAGAACATGGTTCTACAGGGGTACAGCAAAGCTTGAATGAGGCAGTGTTTGGAGCCTTGAGAATGATTGTGGTCTATCCGGTGGAGGACGAAAAGAAATTCACAAATAAGGACGGCAATGTGCTCCCTGACGCCTTACTTATGCCGGAGGGCAGTAATCCTCGCGATTTAGCGGCTCAAGTACATAGCGAGCTGGCCAAAGGATTCCTTTATGCTATAGACGCAAGACGCAAGGTAAAGGTAGGGGAAGATTACAAATTGAAGGACGGGGACATAATAAAGATAGTTTCCACCACATCCAGAACCTAGAATTGCCACTAGATATTCAGATTTTCACAGTACCCATTAATTCCCATTGCTCCTTCATGATCTTGGACCATAACTCGTCGTATTGAAGCTCCAAAAACTCGTAGACGCGTCTAATCCTATCCAACATGACCTTGTCAGAAAGAGGAATTATACTTAGTCCAACCCTCCCCACAGCACCTCCCCTCACCATAAGCCAGTGAGCGAAGACTTCTAAAGGATATCTAGCCTTCATCTCCTCCATACTCAATTTCCTTTCGTAAAGCCAGAATAGCTCCCTAACGAAGTTGGAGACTATATTTCGCATCATTCTTTCCTCCCAATTCCTTAGAATATTTTCTCCTTCCTTAATCGCATCTTCCCTTAATTTCTCGTAGGAGGAGAGATCGTTCTCATCTATACCTGTCACGGCACTAACGAACTCTCTCTGTTCCAATAGGGAAGCTAAGTCCCTATGAAGGTAAAGCCACGCAGTAACCGCAAAGGAGTTAACTACACCAACCATCAGTTTCTCTATCAGGTTTTCTGTGTTTTTCTTAGCCATCTTTCCGTGTAGTAGGTCTTTGAATTCCTGTAGATCGACCTTCCCAGCATATTTCAATTTTCCATCCACAAATATTGAGGGGGTAGAGAGTACCCCTCTCTCTATTGCCTCAAATGGATACTTCTCTGTATCTATAACTACTACTCGATTCATTAAACCTTCTGTCTTGAGAAAATCTAACAATATAGCGCAATCAGTACAATTTCTATGAACGAAGATCTCTACCTTCATGTCCATAATTATCCTTGCTGGAGATATAAGGCCTTTGGATTATAAGTTAGAACCATAGGTGCTCTGTGGGATTGTTCAATTTTCTTAGGCGTTAAGCTCATTAGGTTTTCTTAAATTCAGAATCTAGCGTCAGATTAAAAGTAAGTTTCACGTTGTCCCTGATAAAAATTGAAGTAGCCCATAAAGCAAACCATAGGTCTTAATTTTAAAGCCGAAGAGGTAACTGCAGTGGTGATTGACATGCCGCAAACTTATGAACTTGACCTAAAGGGAAAGAACTGTGATGAGTTCATAAGCGAACTATCCAGAGCCCTAATAAATGCTAAGCCTGGGGAATCGGTACATGTTGTGGCGGATCCCGATAGGCTTGCTTGCCTTCACATGATTCTGAAGGCTTCCCCCAGGTACATCTATAAGGGGGACATAGTTGGAGATCACTCAGATATCACGATAAAGAGAATAAGATGAGTGAACTATAGTTGTGAACATTCATGCCTCATGGGAGTTCCCGCGTCTCTTGGTAACCTGGACGTGGAGGGTGTTAGATCGGTAAGTTGTGGATCTACCTTTACAGCATTGAGCCAAAGTCACTAGGTTAGGGAATTTACGGCCTCGGCCTGATAATTTGGGAAGTCTGGCCGTCGATGGTAACTTAAGCCCACTTAAGTCACACAATTAAAGCACGATCTTTCTAGGGTTCAGATACCCAAGCCTAGACTTCCACCATGGATTATCGTAACGGCTGTCAAGGAGCCATATGGTGGCAGAGTCGTTGGGACCCCTTATAGCTCTACCTATGGCCTGCCTCACCGTAATGAGAGCCGGAATTTTGGTCAGCATTTCTTCCTTTGCCCTTCCGACCCTGGATGCGATGGCCTGAGCCCTAAGCTTGTTATAATCATCAGGGAAAGGAAACGGAATACCGACCAAGGCAACATCGCTTATAAGGCTCCTTCCTTCCTCAGTTAATTCTATACCCTCAGCCAACTTACCCCTACCCACCGCAATTATAAGACTCTTCCCCTCTTTAACAGCATGAGAGAGGTCCTCCATGGAAGTCCTTTCCTTCTCTGCAATAACTCTGACTCCAGTAAGTTTTCCAATTAATTTCCTAGCTACCTCATAACTAGGGACTAGAGCCAAAACGTTGGCCTTTGAGGTATGGTATATGCGCATAAGGTAAGACGCGTACCTGGACCACATGGTTTCATTCCTCTTACTATACGAGGTCGTCACATCTACTGCCAAAATCCACTCCTTTCTTCCCAAGGACTCTCTTTCCATGAGGACCTCGGCATTAAAATAACTCATCTTTCTGGTCAGACCCCAGACGCTCTCGATGTATTCCTTTGGAGGAAGCGTACCCGACATAATTATAATTGAGAGCTCAGGCTCATTGAGGACCTTTAGATAGGACGCTGGATCTGGATTTCTTGACACTAAACTATCCCCATTTGCGAAAAGTCTCCTACCCTGCTCCCTAAGAGAATTGAGAAACCTGAGCACAACACCCACATAGTTCTTAGTAACCTTTCTCTGCTCTATCATTTTGGCTCTTATTGACTCATACTCGTCCTGCAGTAGTTCCAGTTCATCGTCAGAAACCTCCAAGGGTTCCTCGACCAATACGTACCCATCCCTTGCCTCTGGAAGAGAGTAAAACCTCTTCAACAGTTCAGAAAGAAATACCTTAGTCTGTTCCCCTGTACACTGAGAGATGGCGGCTGTTACCGTATGCCTAGAGATCCTCCTCTCGCTCATTTCTGCAATGTAATCGAGGTTGTGAGCCTCATCTACTATAATTACTCGCTCACTGAAATCAAGGTCCATCGCTTCCCTTAGCCAGGGTGAGAACACATAGGGATAGGTAATAGCTAGGACCTCGGAATCAAGGGAAGATTCAACTATACTATAATAAGGGCAGAATCCAGATGTGAGAGCCAACCCCTTTAACTTCTTTACCAGAGAAGCTGGCTGTTCCTTGAATTCCACTTTTATGGCAGAGTGTATGGGGCAGCCTCTACATTCTATATCGTTGGAGTCTACATCTTCATTGGTAAAAGCACAGGCGTTCGCCTTGCCCACCAGAAATCCAAAGCTCTTGTTTAACCTTCTGGCTTCCCTAAATACGGAGTAGAATTGATTATGGGTTCTTACTATAAATAACGCCTTAGATTTAACACTAAGTGCCACCAATAAGGAGAAAATAGTCTTGCCGCTGCCAGTTGGTGCCTGAAGGGCCACAAGTTCCTTTGATTTCAGACTTTCCACTACCTTTTCGAGAAGTCCTTTCTGCCAGCTCCTTAGCTCAAAGCTCAGCTCCTCTCACAATTATCTCATCAAGTATAAGGTATTTAACGAAATCCTTTGAGAGTATCGAGGTGACATGCTTGGCTTTACCCTCTACCTTAATGCTATAGAAGTCCTGAAATACCTTAATTATCTTCAAGTGCGCTGAGGTTAATTCAGCTAGTATTGGTTGAGTTGGAGGAACGTTAGTCACAACTATAACTCTTACTTCAGTCTCTGGAGAGGCTTGCTGAACCTCCATTATCCTATAATCGATTTTCCTTCTCAGCTGATCTTCCGTCATCACCTTTTACACTCCCTCATAATTTATACCGTATCGCAACTCTCTAATGATATTGAAGGTTATAAACATTCGCCATAGATGAATTTATAAGCCACAGGAGGACGTGCTCCTCCCTAACATGACCTATTAATATAAGGACAAGAACGGTGGATATTGTGAAAATTGAGGTAGGGAAGGTCGAGGATTTTAAAGTGGGTGAAAGACGAAGAATTGACACTCCAAGTGGACCGGTGGTATTATTTTTCTTAGGAGGTCGATCATTTCACGCCTTCTCGGCCAGATGTCCTCATCTAGGATGTGACCTATCGAAATATGGTGTAATAGTGAGGGAAGAGGTGGTCTGCCAGTGTCATTTCACCCATTTCTCGATAAAGGATGGCAAGGCGATCAAGGGAGCCACAAGGAAATCCCTAAATAAGTTCACAGTGATAGTGGAAGGAAACGGAGTATGGCTCGAAATCGCCTCCAATTTCATGGAAAGCGGGAGTTCTGGAACAGGAAAAACATCCTGAACATAATTCTATTGTCTTTATAATCAATTGTCTTAGTTATATAAAGCTAAAGTTCATATTACTTGATGAGATAAAATACATTAGAAACTCTTACAGGATCGATAGAAAATTTTTCATCAACTATTCGAAAAGCATTGCTCTACAAAAGATACTATAACACTGAATTCCCTGGCTTCGGATTCAGGATCGGCTATTGAATGCCCTGAATCATTAACGAATAGCATAGTATCGTTTCCTAAGGCTTTAGATTTAGCCACATATTTTAGGGCATGGGCAGGATGAACTCTGTCGTCAAAAGTTCCGGTAACAACCAATGTCTTAGGGAGTCTTGGCCTTAAATTGTGGTAAGGACTATAAGAGAGGAGGTAATCCCTGTACTTTGGATCTTTCGGATCCCCATACTCATCAATCCAATATTTCCCCACATAAAGCTCAGGATAACGAATCATATCTAAAACCGGATGGATGATCACTGCACAGTCAATCAACTCCGGAGATCGATTGGCCACAGCTCCTACAAGAAGCCCACCATTACTTCCTCCCATGGCCACCGTCTTTCCTCCGAATTCTTTCACCAACTTAGTGAAACTTTCAAAGTCCTTGAAAACATTCTTCTTGTTAAGGAGCATTCCTTGCTTATGCCACTCCTCTCCATCTTCATAGCCGCCTCTAAGGTTAGTTATCAAAACTGAAAATCCTCCGTCTAATAGGGGTCTCAGATAGGAGGGAAATGAAGGTAGCAGGGAAATTCTAAATCCGCCATACCCATATACTATAACACCCTTTGACTTCGGAGATTTAGAAAGAAGGAAGCCATGAAGAAGAACATCGCCCTTTATGTATACATCAGTTACATTAATGTTGTAGTTACCATACTCCATAATAGTTTTAGTCCGTTGAACCTGTCCTTTCTCCACCGTCTTCTTGTGAACCTTATACTTAAATTTAAATGACGTCTCGCCGAGAAAAAGCGAGCTTCCATTAGAGTCGATGAAGATAACATTATCGTAAGTTTCTTCATTGGTATTTATTCCATTTATATCATAGTAAAGGATCTGAGTTCTATAATCTTTTATTACATTTATAGCGAGAAAATCTTTACCTGCAGTGGCATTAATTATGGGGAAGTTCGAGTTTATACTTTTCTCACCAAGTTTTATTGTATTATTTTTCATATAAATTAATTGATCGGTGTAAGCAATTACGCTAAGTACTTCACCCTCGTCAATCTTTCTAAGTGAATTGAAGTCCTCACCTACATAGAGTTCACTGAATCGCCATCCCCTGCTCTTCACCACGGTCAGAACACTGCCAAACACCTTCGGTTCAACAAATTCTCCAGGACCTAAATCCCTCCCATACACTATTTCCTTTCCGCAGAAGATTCTTTCAGATGGAAATTCTCCGCCGTCTGGAGGTGCAGACTCCCTATAACTCTGTACATAACATAAGTCTCCATTGAAGTAAAAGGGGGAGCTGACAAACTGCCCTAGCTCCTTAATTCCTCCCTCCACTGAGATAAGGAGGGTAGTTAACTTATCGCTCCCCTTCCTTCCAATGCTAACTCCTATCTCATCAGAATTATAAACTTTCCAAATTGAGGAGAGAACATAACCCTCAGGTGGAGTGTATAAGACCTTGCTCCCCAGAAGTAACTTATTGCTCTCGCCGTATAAGAGCAGGGCAGGCTCGTCCTCTGAATAGGCAAACATGTCTAAAATTTGAGGCTCTCTGAATATCGACAAAAGTGAGGGATATACTTCATTGGCTCTCCCTCCTAAAACTCGATCTGTCTCCTCATTCGACTTTGCAATGAACTCCCTAGTTTTTTCGTTTTCCAAGTTCTCTAAATACTCGTATTCATCCACAATGAGACAGATAACATAAGGGGGTATAAGCTGATCCATAAGTTGGAAGAGTGTGTCGATAGTGTCATCAAGGATTAGGTAAATTAACAAATGCCTATCTGTGGAGATCTATTGACTTGCCACAATCCTCATTAATTCGTGGCAGCGGAATAACGTTCTGAAGCGAAGATAATTTATCTTGACAAGTGATGACACTATGGAGAATTTGCTGATATCAATTACTTGAAAGGAAATATGGCGTGCATTATGTTCCTCAATCTAGAACAGCTCATCTGCCCAGCCGCTATGGGCTCTCTACCATATCCATATACCAGTTGAGAGCCTATGAGGCCTAACCCTATCCTTTCCTCTGGAGATCCACCCAAAGGCATGACGGCCACTTTTCCATATTCCAAAAGTCTGGTGAGGACCCTGAGATAGCCTTCTTTCGCCACAACTGCTACCTTAAAAACTTCAGCCCTTGGAAAGAGTCTTATATACTCAGCTACTTCCTCAACACGAGGAACCCTGTCCAAATAATGGACTGAGACAACTTCCCCCTCTGTGGGAATTCCATACCTCATGGCGAACTTAGCCTCCACGTCATACATTAATCCCTGTTCTCGAAGGGTTGAAAGTAGTTTAACCTTGAGCTCAGGGCTAAACCCATGAACTCCACCCTCCTCTGTGTCCCTGAGCGTGACAAGAAGCCTCTCCTTATTTTTCTTTAATTCTTCAAAGGGTAGAGGTACGATATCATCCGCAAAATCCAGTCTAAGTTCTATGAGATCACCCTCGAATGAGGCTATATCTAGAAGGTCCTCGGCGGACCTAATCGGAATCGAACACACTATTTTAGGTCTCAAGAATTTCCAACCTCGTGCCAAGGAATCGAAGATCCTCCCAGAATTTAGGATTACTTTTCCTTACGCACTCCGCCTGTTCTATCAAAGCGCCTACCGTGGAACCTATGGCCCCTGCCATCATTGCTATTCTATGATCGTTGGGACATTTTACGTGTCCATAATGTGGTAATGGACTGCCCCTTATTAATATCTCCTCCGAACCCTCCGTTACCTCGATACCAAACCTCCTTAACGCCTCTGAGATCGTGCTAACTCTGTCACTCTCCTTCAACCTTAACCTCTCCACTCCCCTCAAACGAGTTTCTCCATTGGCCATGGCCGAGAGTACCGCAACACTTGGTGCTAGGTCAGGAGCTTGATTAACATCAACATCTATTCCCCTTAATGACCCTGGTTCCACCCTCCATTTCCCTTCATCATAAAAACTTACAGCACCCATTTCCGCAAATAGTTTCACTATGGAATGATCACCGAAATAGTCAGGGGGGTCAGGTAGACCTGAGATCTCAACCTCTCCCCCCGAAAGGATACCTGCTCCAGCATAAAAGGAAGAGAACAAATAGTCGCCAGGTACGGGACCTGTAAAATCTAAGGTGGGCCCCCCATCAATTTTAACTACTCCTTCTCCGATTCTAACCTTTGCTCCCAACTGGTTCAACAGATCTGCCGTTAATCTAATGTAGCTCATTGAGCCCAGATCTGTGGGAAATGAGATTGTACCTCCTCCCCTGAGCATGAAGGCGTAAATGAAGCCTGAGATGTATTGGCTACTCTTTAGTCCCTTTAGTTCCACTTCATCAGCGTCTATCCTTCCTTCTAGAGTTAAAGGTAGTTTATAGGAGGAAACCCTCATCCCAAGACTCTCTAGCTGTGGAAGGAGATCATTAAGAGGCCTCCTTCGAAGCGTCTCGTCTCCATCAATAGTCAATCTTCCCCCTAAAATGGAAAAAATGGGAATCAGGAACCTCAGAGAGGTCCCAGAACCGCCTAGGTTTAGATAATCAAGTCGTAATTTGGGCTTGACGGGTGGCTTAAGGTGCGTCCCTTCCCTGGAGACTCCCAGAGCCTCCACCACCCTAAGAGAGGTATCCACGTCGTCTGAGCTCTGCAGATCTTGAAGGTTGACGTAGGTGAAAATGGATGAGAAAATCAAACGTAAGGCAATTGGTTTAGAGGGTGGAGCCCTTATTGTACCAGATACCTTTGACCTGTTCAACTTAACCATCAATGGGGACCGCCTCTGTCCTCAACACTCTTCCTAAAGATGAAAGATAATCCATGAGGGGACCCTCCTCGCCTTCCTTGCAGGCAGCGAACAGAGAGGGACCATTACCGCTGATTCCTGCGGCCAATGCCCCTTTCCTCAATGATTCCTCTATTGGAGTTGTGTCGTAACCGAGTATCTCAGCCACCGCCACACCATTCAATCTCATGGCCTCCAACACTTTCCCCTGCAGCGCCAATTCGAATAATCTCCTAAAGAGACTTGGATATGCTCTGAGCGCCTTGGGATCAGTGGTTCTACCTCCGCGCGGTACAATAAGAAAAACAATCCCCCCAGGTGGCTCATAATGTTTTAATACCTCCATCCTTGCGTTATCAGTTACACTTATCCCTCCTCTATAGGACGCGAAAGCGTCATCATAAGCTCCAGTTAACGAGACCCCAGCCTCCCGGGAGAACTTGGCAGAGAGATAGGGGGGATGTAAAGGAAGATCAAACAGCCTTGATATGCCCTTTATGAGTGCCACGGTCACAGCACTACTACTTTTGAGTCCTCCGCCTTGGGGAATGGGCGAGTTTACCGTTACTCTGATAGGGGGTAGAGAATATTGTTCTCTAAGGCGTTCTATTACATAACCCAACAGTCCCTCTACCTTCCCCTCACCTACCTCAATGTTCACATTGACCTGAAGGTTTACAGCCATGGTTGATCCTAGCCATGCAGCTACAGCGTTAACTACTGAGATTCCTCCGAATGCCCTTTCCTGCACTGCTCTGTGTAGGTTTTCCACTTTTCCTCTACCTCACGCCCCTGATCGGACGTCAATTTGACCCTTGGTATTAGTGAAGCCCTTAGTGCATGATCTGCTAAAACTATAGCAACCATTGACTCAACAACCGAAACGCCCCTGACCGCCACGGCAGGATCGTGCCTACCTATTACTGAGACCGTGGTCTCCTCCATTGTATTTAGGTCTACTGTTCTCTGAGGTATTCGTATGGAGCTGGTGGGTTTGAAAGCCGCCCTGATCACGAGGTCTTCTCCATTGGATATTCCCCCTAGCATACCGCCTGCTATATTTTTCCTCCAACCCAACTTTCCATCCTTCAGAATTATCTCGTCGTTAGCCTCACTTCCCCTCATTTTAGCTAATTTGAAACCTAGACCATATTCAAATCCTACCACTGCTGGAATGGACATAACGGCCTTCCCCAGGTCTGCCTTCAATTTATCGAAAACGGGCTCTCCAAGCCCTGGTGGGACGTTTTTGGAAACAACCTCTGCAATTCCACCATAACTATCTCCATCACTCATGGCCTTCCTTATTAACTCCTCATAGGAACTCTCTAAACTCGTGGAGGCTGCCCTAACTGGACTGTATTTAGAGCACAGGATCTCCTCAAATGAGTAATCCCTATCTGCCTCAACGGTTCCAAGCGACTTCAGATGGGCAGCGACCATGACTCCAACTAGCATAAGTAATTTCTTGGCGATGGCGCTGGCGGCAACCCTCCCTACAGTCTCTCTTGCGCTGGCTCTCCCTCCGCCTCTATAATCCCAGTTCTCAAAGCCATACTTAATAATATAGGTCAGGTCGGCGTGACCTGGCCTCGGCTTATGCCTTATCTCAGAGTAAAGCGATGATATGACGTCCGAATTCTTCACCAGGATGGTAATTGGGGCCCCTGTTGTTTTGCCCTCAAAGAGGCCAGAGACTATCATGGGGATGTCCTCCTCCCTCCTGCCTGAGACGAAAGGCCTTCCAGGCCGTCTAAACGACAGCTCGAACTTAATGTCGTCTTCGCTAAGAGGTAGTCCGGCTGGAACCCCGTCTATTACCACACCTACCATTGGGCCATGACTCTCACCGAAGGTAGTGAGCCTAAATGACTCACCGAATGAATTGGCCGTCATATAAGAACATCCTCACCTCCTCTGGACTTAGGGATTTGCCAAACCATATCTTTTGAGCTTCCAATGCCTGATTAATAAGGATGGAAAGTCCGTCAATTACTTTCATCCCTCGTGATATGGCCGTTCTAAGAAAGGGGGTCAAAAGCGGAGAGTAGACGAACTCTACTGCGAGTTTACCTCTTACACATTCGGGTGGCACTAAATCAGGTTTGGGTGTGGCATTAACAACAACCTTAACCTGATGATCTCCACAACTGGCAATGAAAGAAGCATCAATTCCCAAAGAAGATAATCTCTTAGAGAGTTCCATGGCCCTCCGTGGTGTCCGATCCATTAACATGACTTTACATCCCAATTTACCAAGGCTCAGTGTTGCTGCCGCAGCAGCGCCTCCAGCACCAAATACAAGACAGCCTGAATCATGGAGGTCCAGCTCAAGCCCATTGAAGATCTTAATCAATGCCCTATAGTCAGTATTATATCCCCTTCCATTAACTACCGTATTTACAGCACCTAGTTCCCTACATTCGTCCTCGCACTGAATTAACTCAGCCACCCTCTCCTTATAGGGTATTGTCACGTTAAAGCCGTAGGCCACCTTGGTAAGACCGTTAATTACGGTTTCCAAATCGTCAGGCTTGATGTCGAAAACTAAATAGACGGCGTCAATGCCCAGCTTAGAAAAGGAGTAATTATGAATGGCCGGAGATAGGGTGTAGCTAATATTATTCCCTATTAACCCTAAGAGCTTAGTTCTTACTCCAAACACTGTACAACAAGCCCCTGAAGCGTTTCTAGAGGGACCTTGAACTTCGTCCATTCTCCAATTCTAACTGGGACGGGCATCAGGATTTCCCCTCCCACACGTTTCTTATCTCCAACGAGAGCATTGAGAGCAATATGCCTATCCACCTTGACCTTCAGTTGGTCCACTGAAATTGGGAGACCATATAATTGGAGGAGCCATAACACGTCCTCTACGACTCCCTCCTCTACAGCTCCTAACTCTTCTGCTACCTTGGATTCGCAAACCATTCCTACGGAAACTGCCTTGCCGTGAGGTATGGAGAAGTTAGACCCCGCCTCAAGGGCGTGGCCTACGGTATGACCGTAGTTAAGTACAATTCTTATCCCTTTATTATCTAACTCATCTTCCCCAACTATCTTCATCTTGTTTTCTGTGGACCTATATACTATCTCCTCCACTTTGGCTAAATCCCTAGACTTCAAAGATTCAAAGTTGGAGGACATATAATCGTATAGGTCCTTATCCAGTGTTATACCGTACTTTATTACTTCTGCCAGTCCGGTAATGTACTCATCCTGAGGTAGTGTGGACAGGAAATTCAACTCATCGATTATCAAACCTGGTTGGTAGAAAGTTCCCAACAAATTCTTTACTCCTTCGAAGTTGATGGCGTTTTTACCTCCCATGCCAGCATCTACCATACCCAGTATAGTAGTTGGGACATTTACAAGGCCCACTCCCCTCATGTAAATAGAGGCGGCGAAGCCGGCCACGTCCATAACCGTACCTCCTCCTACCGCCACAACAAAATCGGATCTTCCTAATCCTGCTGACTTCATAATCCTTATTATTTCTAGCACATTCTCTAGATTCTTAGCACCCTCCCCATCGTCCACAACATATTCCGCGTCAAAGTCAAAAGGCATCTCTACTCGTTTAGACCTTATTAATATCTTCCTTCCTTTTAGCTGGTCAACGAGCGCAGAAGATTTCACTCCAATAACTATCTTGATTTCCCTTTGGCCTATCTTGTATGCGATCTCTCTCAAATTGACCTCCCTATTGCCTTGGCTAACTCTGCTAATCTTTCCATGAGGAGTCTGAAGGAGTTAAGATCTAACTGTTGTTCGGAATCGCTCTTTGCCCTCTCTGGATCTGGATGGACTTCCACCAACAGTAGGTCTGATCCCGCTGCCACTGAAGCAAGGGCTAAAGGAAGAACTAGATCCCTCTTCCCAGCGGGATGGCTTGGATCGGCTCCCACAGGAAGGTGGGTATTTAATTTAGCGGCTATCATTCCCCCCAAATCTAAGGTAAACCTTGTTGCCCTTTCGAAGGTTCTTATTCCCCTCTCGCATAGCACAACATTTCCATTCCCTTCTGAAAGGAGGTATTCAGAGGCCAATAACCACTCTTCAACGCTATTTCCCATCCCCCTTTTGAGGAGAACTGGAATTCCAGTCCTTCCTACTTCTCTCAATAATTGAAAGTTCTGTGCGTTTCTAGCCCCAACCTGAAGCATGTCTACTCTACCCTTGAAAGCTGGAATGTCCCTAGGGTCTACGACTTCCGATACTACGGGCATCCCTGCATCTTCTCCGGCCCTTCGCAGGAGCTTAAGGCCGTCCTCTCCCATTCCTTGAAATGAGTAAGGACTGGTCCTGGGTTTATATGCGCCACCTCTCAGCAACATTGCCCCCGCCCTTTTTACTGCCTTAGCAGTCTCCACCACCTGCTCTAAGCTCTCCACCGCGCATGGTCCTGCTGCAACCACAACGCGTGAACCTCCGATCTCTACTCCTCCCACATTAACTACGGTCTTCTCTTTCCATTCATTACTTGCCAATGGATAAGGTCTGGCGACCTTTACCTTGGAGATGACAGAACTGTCATTTAACTGGATCGCATGTTCATCGGGCCAGGCCAGAAAGATGGTTTGACCGTAAAGTTCCAATCGCTTCCAAGAGGCGGAACTAGCCTTCAATTTTTCCTTCAGGTTGCTAGAATCCGACCCTTGTTTAAGGATGAAAAGGATCATAGAGCTCCCTCTATCTTGGAGGAGATCGTACCAAGCTCCCTTAGGGTTATTTCTCTTACTTTGGAGGCATGAGGATTAGAAAGTTGAACTTCCATAATAACATTCTTCAAACTTCTTACTCTTCTTCTTATTCTGTTGAGCTCCCTAAAGGTAACTGTGCTAAACTTCTGTGGATCTACCTGCATCTCCCTGGACGCAACTTCCACAGCCTGATCAAAACCCAGGATAAGGAAGTGAGTGAGGACTTGAACTACGGCCATGGCTCTCTCATGTTCGTCGACAGAACTTAACACTGGAGTGAGCCCAGAATGGAGCCAGAAGCCACACACGTCGTTCAGCACATTGGATTCAATGTTCTCTCCAGGAATTATTACGATTCTCTCTCCAACCGGATAAATGTGAGGACCAAACAGGGGATGAGTACTTACATAATTAAATTGAATTTCTTTGGAAAGTTTGTTTAACTTGGAGAAAGCGGTTGTTTTGGAAGAGAAAATATCCATAACTACCTTCCCATTACTCATCCTAAGGATGCCATCTATAATCTCCGACTGCAGTGCTGCAGGGGGAACTGCAAGGAGTAAGTACTCTCCCCAATTAACTGCTTCCCTCCAATTCATTGTCACTATGTTGAACTCTGAGGCGAATGCGTCAGCCTTTTTCATGTCCTCCCCTGTTACCGTAACAGCATGACCCGCCATGATCATGAGTGATGAGAGAGATCTAGCCATTCCCCCATATCCTACAATCACAACCCTTCTTTTCTGAGATGCAGTGGAAACCTGGATAGCTCTTGAAAAAGACATAAGCTCTTCAAAAAGAATTTGAAGGAATTGTTCAGGAACCGGATGGGACTTGGAGAGGCTTAACCATCTCTCCCATACCTTGAGTTCTCTACTTTCGTCCCTAATGCCAGTACCTAGCTTAGACTTCAATTTTCCCATCTCCTTAGATAGTGCGAATCTCCTACTGAGGAGCGAAATCAGTTGCTCATCTACTCTATCTATCTCCTGCCTAACTCTCTCCATTTCCTCCGTATCAACCCACCACTTCCAATACGGATTTCACAATGGATTCAGCGTTGATACCGAAGTGATCCAGCAGCTCACGTTGACTTCTGGCGGATCTACCGAAGGTGGTCGCTCCCACCATTCGCATGGGAACCGGATATCTTTTAACAACACTCTCCGCCACAGCAGATCCTAACCCGCCAATAATACTATGCTCCTCAACAGTAACCATCCTCCCAGTCTTCCTAGCATAATACTCCAATAGACTCTCATCCAGGGGCTTAATGGTGGAGAGGTTAATTACTGCCGCACTGATCCCCATTCTACTTAATTGCTCCGCCGCTTGAATAGCATCCCATAATACCACTCCTGCACCCACGACTGCAACGTCATCTCCTTCCCTTAGGACGCTTGCCTTACCTAATTTGAACTCATAATCAAATCCCTGAGTGACCGGGGGAGAGTAATCTCTTCCCACTCTGACGTAAACTGGCCCCTTATGAGATATTACCTCTGGCATAGCCTTTACTACCTCAATGGGATCAGCGGGGACAACTACGGTGAAGTTGTTCAATACCCTCATCAAGGCTATATCCTCGAGAGATTGATGGCTGGACCCGTCGCCGCTATCGCTGTAGCCAGAGTGGGTTGCTATGAACTTGACCCCTAGATTCATTCTAGCTACCGTATTCCTTATCTGTTCCCACGCCCTCATGAGAAACATAGAGAAATTCACCACAACTGGCTTTTTCCCTACCGATGCCAGCCCCGCAGCGAAGTCAACTAAGTGTTGTTCCGCTATTCCCACATTAAAGTATCTGTCTGGAAACTTTTCCCTAAAGTAGGAAGCTCTGCTCGAGTCGCCAACGTCCGCTGTTAGCACTAATAGGTCTGGGTCGAGCTCACCTAATCTGACGAGCTCTTTACCCATCGCTTCACGCATTGAGGAGAAACTTCCTTGCATCATCTGGGGACGACCTTTGATACTTGGTGTTTTCTATGGGCTTGAATCCCTTCCCCCTTAAAGTGGAGGCAAATATGACCACAGGAGCAGCGGCCTTCTGGGCCTCTTCTATGGCCGAAAGGATGCTCATGAAATCGTGGCCATCGCACGTAAGAGTTGTCCAGCCCGCCTCTCTCCAGACTGTCTGAAGGAATGATTTGGGCTTTATGCTGTTAACGTCTCCATCCAGTTGGTAACCGTTGAGCTCCACGAAGACCACTATGTTGTCAAGTTCCTTCACTACCTTTTGGGTGAATCCTTCCCATACCTGTCCTTCATCCTGTTCCCCATCTCCCATTATTACGAATACTTTTCCTTTCCTTCCAGACATTTTCATCCCCTTAGCTACTCCCAAACCGAAGCTTAGACCCTGACCTAAGCTTCCTGTGGACATATCCACGCTCGGAATGAATATCTCTGGATGTCCTTGTAGAATACCCTCTAACGATTGTATCTTCCACAACTCATCCTCTCTTATGATGCCCTTCTCCGATAACACTGCGTAGAGCGCTGGAGCAGCATGACCCTTGCTTAGTATCAACCAATTTCTATCCTGGGGAGAGTGGTCGGCAGCTTGATACTTGAATATGAGGGTAGTCAAAATCTCTATGCTGCTAAGGGAAGAGCCGACATGGATGCTCTGGTCATAAAAGAGCATCCTTATCACATTCTTTCTAGCCCTTTCTGCTACTTCCCTTAGCATGTTTAATTCTTCTAAGGATATTGGCTGGGCATCAGCCCTTCCCATTGGCTCAACACAACACCCCACTACCTCCCTTCAAGCTTACCTAATTAACTTTTCTCAGATCGCGTTCCGAAGACCAGAAGTAACTACTCCTATTTCCTGTTGAACGCTTGCCGAAGATATGTACTTTCACATAATCTAGCGGAGGCTAGGGAAGGTAAGACCGCTTCAAATATACTAAATCTTCTCTTCCCCACTCTTAATTTCCACGCATAATATTAACAGGGACTGGGAAGGGTTAGAAGAAGGAAGCTTAAAGGAGTTGAAAGCAGTTGATACGATATCACTTTGATTTTCTGCAGATGCCTAATTTATTTTTAGGGACACTAAGAATTAGGTCGTGGAGAGATACAGCAGACAAATTATCACTCTAGGACTAGATCTGCAGGAGAGGCTTCAGAAGACCACTGTTCTGATTGCGGGATGTGGGGCTACGGGTTCCAGAGTTGCCGAGTTGTTGGCTAGAATGGGGGTGGGTAAAATGTTAGTGATAGATCCTGACATCGTTGAGCTCAGTAACTTACATAGGACAGCGCTATTCAGAGAGTCTGACGTGGGTTTTCCTAAGGCCCAGATATGTGCGTCGAGAATAGAAGAATTGAATCACGACGTGAAGGTGGAGCCTATAATAGATCTAATAGAGCCTGAGAACGTCCTCTCTATTGTAAATCAGGTAGATTTCGTGTTTGATGGACTTGACTCCATTCATTCGAGGCTTGTACTTAACGACGCGGTAGTCCTTCTGGGGAAGGTAATGGTTTTTGGAGGAATTGAAGGGGAATATGGTACAGTTGCCTTGGTAAAGGCAGGAGAGACTCCATGTATTTCCTGCTTCCTAGAAGGAGAAGAGAGCGCAGGGGCGTGTGAGATTGTAGGGACTACGGGTCCTCTGGTGGATATTGTAGCATCCCTTGAAGTCCAACTTTTCCTTAACTATATGAGAGGAAATTCAGCAGAGGGACTAATCTACATAGATGGAAGGACCTTGGAGTTGCGAAGAGTTCAACTAGAGAGAAATACCGAATGCCAGGCATGTTCCTTGGGATTATTTGTATACCTGAGGGGCCAGGTTCAAGACTCAAGTTGTCGAATAGTAAGAACAAAAGAACCCCAGAATATGAGTCCCGAAATGGAGAAACCGGGAGTCAAGGTATTCTCCACATTAAATGGTCAAACGATCTGCTACGAAGGGGGAAAGTGTTTCAACAAACTTCAAATACAGTAGGCTCATAGGACACATGGTGGATAAGAGACTTCTGGTGTCGGCCCTACTGATACCATTATTTATACTGATCTATTCTATAGTGACTAAACTAAATATAATATCAGTTATAGAGTCAATTAGGCCAATGGTTATCCTTTCCTTCGTGGCAGCATATCTAACTCAGGTAACCACTTTGAGCATAAGGGACGTGATAATCACCAGAATGGTGGGTTCAGTCAAACTCAAGCTGACCACCACATTGAGGGCTAGGCTCGCCGGAAACGCGGTGGGATTGGTTATTCCAGGTTGGATAGGACCTGATCTCTCAAGAGCCCTTAGGTATAGTAAGGATGGGATGAGACTACAGGAGGCTCTCTCAGCGTCCCTATCGGAGGCATTTTATGACGTTATGGGAATGTGTGTAATGTTTGTGGCACTATTCTTCATACTGGCCCACGAACCCATCTATATCCCATTTCTCCTGATTTCGTTAGGTAACATAGCGGGATGGATTACGGCGTTCGTTTACTTTCAGGCAAACTCACAGCTCAATTGGCTCGAGGCAAAAGCCATACAACTGATGCCCTATAAAACCGTCATATCGAAGATATATGAGGCAGTGAAGGGCAACTTCACCAAGCCAATTGCCAAGGTCAAATACTTCCTCTCACTCCTGGCCCTAACCAGCCTAGGATGGACAATGAACGTGCTTCCCTTTTGGTACTATACAGACTCCCCCAGAATGGCTCTCTTCGCCGGCTTCCTGTACTTCGTCTCAGGACTTATACCTATTCCAGCCAGTGCCGTGGGAGTGCCTGAGGTTTCACTTAGTCTCCTTCTACCTGCTAGGGTCGTAGTGCAGATAGTAGTAATGGAAACAGTCAGCATAGCACTTGGATTACTGTTCCTACATGAAATCAATCTCAGCGAACTTAAAAAGATAGCCAAGGAGATCGAAAAGTAACTGATGGAAAGTTTCATTAGGTCAACTCAGGAGGAAGAGGCGAGGGCTGCCCTTACAGCCCTAAAAGGGAAGGAACTAGTCAGAATAATTCTTCCCTATGATCCAGATGCTATGCTCCTTGCCTTCACTCTAGCAGGAATTTACAAACGAATCTCGATATCGTGGAACGGAGGGGACGGAGACTTAATCTTGGGGTCGTCAAGTGAGCGAAGCATCTCTATACTTGGTGAATCGTATAATATTGGACACTCATCATTCAGCTCAATTGTCCCACTTAGTTTCAACCTGCTCCCAGTTCAGCTCTCTGGTATGCAAATATCATGGTTGTTGGAAAGAAGGGAGCCGACGCCGTGGGAATTTAACGTCCTCAAGGGTTCGGAAAGAGGAGGAGTGAGGCTCGAGAAGGGGCCTAGGTTACCTGCCTATCATATGCTTCCTCTTCAATATTCAATCTTAATGTCAATGGAGCCTTTCTTTTTAGGGATATCAGGGAATAAGGAGGCCTCAGCCACTTTGGTGAGGGAGATAGGTGGGGATGATACAACTTACCTTAAAGATCTTCAAGAGTCCCAACTTAGCACATTATTAGACAGACTATCTAAGGCCTCAATGGGAAGACCAGTTGTATCAACTAGGATATTCATAAATGACGTTGACCTACTAGAGCTTGCCATGGCCATTATCTATTTCTTTGACCTAGAGGGAACGGCGGTCTGCTATAAAGTGGCAAATTATGACAATTACCATAAAGAGCTACTGCAGAGGTATAGACGAAGTTTAAGCACGGGCTTTCAAGTTTCTTGGCACAAAGAAGATTCGAAATTGATAGTAAACACTAATCTGAGGTCTCCACTCCTCATGAAGGTGTCCATAGGAGATCTGGAGGTATCCTTTGTCGAACTGGAGCTTCCAGATGGGAAATACAGTAGCAGGTACTTCAATAAATTTCAAGGGGAGGGGTTGGTGAAACTGGGTTGATAGTTGAGATAGAGCTGGAAATAAATACAATTCACGGAGACGAAATGAGGCGAAGCTTAGAGGTGGACAATATAGATTTCCCTAAGGGACTCTCAATGGAGATGGACTATCAGGAAGGGAAACTAAAAATAAGATTGAAATGTGAGGGAGGACCTAAGATCTTACTCACATGTAGAAACACAGCAGACGAGATATTGGAACAAATTAAATCTCTCGAGGAGGTATTTGAGCGACTTCGATAGGAAAGTTTTAAAGTATTAAATCATGTGCGTCACCTATGCCGCTTAGACCAGGGAGATGTTATAGGAAGTTTTCAGGACCTGCCTACACCAGGAGGGAATACATTCCTGGATTTCCAATGCCTAAGATAACAAAGTTCACAAGTGGTTCACATAGCGGAGACTATGACTACGAAGTTAGGCTGGTCACAGTTCAAAAGGGACAGATAAGGCATAACGCTCTCGAGGCAATGAGAACAATCACTTTGAAGACCATGGCCTCAAGGATAGGTAACGAGACCGATTTCTATCTTTGGGTCCTCAAATACCCTCATCATATAATTAGGGAGAATAAAATGATGGCCTTCGCTGGAGCAGATAGATTACAAGACGGTATGAGACTATCATTTGGTAAGCCCATAGGCACTGCGGCCAGAATAGAGAAATTGGAGGAACCTATAATAATTCTCAAAGTTAAGAAACAGCACTTGGAAATAGCCAAAGAAGCCCTTAACATAGCATCCATGAAGATGCCCCTAAGGAGTAGAATAGATGTAATAAAAGTGAAATAATAGATGATAAGTAATGTATATTTTTGAGGAGGATAAGCTAAAGGATGAAATAAGAAATAGAGGAGTCAAGAAGGTTCTCTTGCAGTTTCCCGATGGGCTTAAGCCCATGTCCACTGAGGTGGTCTCTAGACTCTCAGAGGCCATGCCAAATGTTGAATTCGTAGTCTCAGGAGAGCCTAGCTTTGGTTCGTGTGATATTGCTGAAGACGAAGCCAAACTTCTGGGCGTTGACTTGATAGTTCACTTCGGTCATACACCTTACACCTGGTATTACCCAAAGTTCCCTACGCTATTTGTGGATGCCAAAAGCACCCTCACATTAACCAAGGAAGAGATAGATGACCTGAGAATAGCAATAAGAAAGAGAGAAGCCAAAATCGTCTCTCTCACGTCTACGGTACAGCACAGCGATTTAGTTAGATCTTTAAGGAGTGAGTTGGAAAATGAATTTGAGGTGAGAGTTGGTAAGCCGTCCAACCCCTTCATGTATGATGGGCAAGTATGGGGGTGCGACTATAAAGCGGCTACTTCTGTGGACGCAGACGTATATGTAAGCATATCCGGAGGAGAATTTCACTCTCTGGGTTTGGGATTAGCCACGGGAAAGCCCACAATAAAACTAGATCCCTACACTGGTAAAATAGCCGATGTAACACAGGAAGTATGGCGGGTCCTAAAGGTTAGGTACTCAAAGATCTACAAGGCTATTGAAGGTAGAACTTGGGGAATAATACAAGGACTCAAGGTTGGACAGAATAGACCATTGATGGTTAAGCAGCTCGAGCTATCTTTATCGAGAAAAGGGGTTAGGACCTTCGTCTTCACATCGAAATACCTCACACGGGATGTAATTAGGAACTTCGATAGAAGCTACATTGATGCTTATGTGGTGACCTCATGCCCAAGATTACCAACAGATGACCTATATGACTTCGAAAAGCCTATACTTACGCCAGGGGAGGCGAAGATGATAATAGTGGGCAAAATGGAACCTTATATATTCCCGTGGTGACACAATTGGATCAAGGAAACATAGTCTTACCTGGAACATATCTCTCTACAATAGAGGAATTCATGCCCGGAGACGGTACCTACGATAAGCAAGGCCTTGTTTACGCAGGAGTAGTTGGGAGAACATTCTATGACATGATTAACAGGAAGGTTAACGTAATAGGATTTAAGAAAAATTATATGCAGACCTTAAAGAAGGCCAAGTCTCTTATAGGAGTTATTACTTCAGTGGATGAGGATATGGCACAGGTCTATATTATTGCGGCAGACGAGACTAGATTCCTGAGGCCGTTCTCTGGGGTTCTACACTCCTCCCAGGTATCTCAGAAGAGGCTAGAACAAATAACGCTGGCCGTAAGGATTGGAGACATCATAAGAGCAAGACCATTATCTGCAGCGGTCCCATTACCATTAACGATCAAGGGTAAGGAGTTTGGGGTCCTCGTTGCCCACTGTTCCCAATGTGGAGGTATAATGAAAAAGATTGATGATGAGCACGTTAAATGTAGCAGATGTGGACAGGTAGAAAACAGGAAACTCTCCAATTTCACGATGGTGAAAAAGCATGGAAGTTGAAATCAGAAGAACAGGGGATAGTTACGCAGAGGTAGAGATAGAAGGAGAAGAGCACACGCTAGGTGCACTTCTAGTTGATCTGCTCCTAAAGGAACAACATGTTAAGATGGCCTCCTATTCACAACCACACCCGCTGGAGGAGAAAATAGTAATAAAAATCTTAACTGACGGTCAGATTGACCCTGCGGATGCGTTCAGGAAAGCGGTAGAACGCGGGTTGGAGTTGGTTAATAAATTCCAGAGGGATGTAGAGTCACTTTGAAACATGGAACAAGAACTGCAGTAATTTTGAAAATAGATCACTTTTTTCTATGTTTGTTCAGAGGGGAATTTCTGGAAGGGTTCTTCATAGGTGATTCGAAGGACCAGGTAGAACGGGCATTAATTTCCAGGGACTTTCACAAGGAAATTAGTTACTCAAATTTCTCTTTGGGAAAGCCGTATTCAGGGGAACTGGAGGTAAAGTGCCTAAAGTTAGGAACCATGCTGGAGGAAAAACTAAAAAACCACGAAAGAGGGAGTGATGGTTTATCGGTGACCTAGTATGAAGTTCTGCCCAAATTGTAGAAGTATGATGACGCCTAAAAAAATAAATGGAAAGACGGCATACAAATGTCAAAAGTGTGGCTACGAAGAGGAGGCCACTCAAAGCTTAACAATAGTAAGTAAGGTGAAACATAACGAAAAAGACAAGATGCTAGTAATAGATGAACAAGCGCCAGCAGGCAGTCAGAAAATGAAAGGTCTAATCTGCCCCTCATGCGGAGGAGATGAAGCCTTCTACTGGATGCTACAAACTAGGAGTGCGGATGAGCCAATAACAAGGTTCTACAAATGTACAAAATGTGGAAAAGTGTGGAGAGAGTACGAGTGACGAGCTAAGTTAACCCCCTAAAGAAGAAGGCTTTAATCTAGTTTCCTCACCTTGTCCAAATGCAACGAAATCCTAAAAAGCATCATGATGACATCTATGAGGTATGTGCTAGGTCCTACTCTAGCCCTATAGACAAAAGTCTTTTTTCCCTATTTTCTACAACTGCCTCACATGCCAATCCATACGTTGGCGAATGTCACCAATGTAAGTGTCGGCCCATATGTAACGGGGGGATATGTATCGGGGAATATCACAAATGCAACTTACATTCCCACCCCGACGCCGTTCAGTGGGGGTACAGCCGTTTATACTACTCCATGGTACGTGGCCGCTGAACCGCTCCTGATCCTCCCCTGATCCTCCTCGCCGGTTTGATCGTAATAGGGATCACCCTCTACTTCTCACCCTATAGGAGGACCCTAACTAAACTCCTAAGGTTAAGGAAGGGCTAAGAACCTTAAAAACTTGGCCGTCCAGTACGAGAGTGTCCCTCTCTCGTTGACTTTCATGCTCCCTCTTCCTCGTGATTCCTTCAAGTAGCTCCCTGTCTACTCATGCAGTAGTATTAGGCCGTCTAGGTTTCTTGATGACCTCTCCCCTCGCGAGGTCCTCGGCTTACCCTTAACTTCCATAAAATTGTATCGGGAGATCATAATTGACATTGATTAGGCAAATTAACATGTGCCTATCTGCCAAGCTCTGTTAACCTGCTACAATCCTCATTAGTTCATGTCAATCACACAATGTTCTGAAGGGTGAGATAATTTATCCTGATAAGTGAGGAGACTATCGACACACTCAAAGCACATCTGAAGTCTTCTTAGATCCTCTCCTCACTAAGTCCTTATCATCGCTGATTAAAGGGACTCCATACTTCCTGCTTAGGAACAGGTATGATGCGTCGTAGTAAGTTATGTTCTCCTTCTCAGCGATTAGAAGCACGTTTTCGTTCAGACCAATACTTTCGATTTTCAAAAACTTCATAACGTTCTGGAAGTCGGTGACCAAATTAGTTCTTTTGACTTTCAATAGGAAATTCCCTATTTCGTAGTAGGCCAGATCTGCGGTCAGACATTCCTTGAAGAGATCTATGACGGCTTCTCCAGCCTTTTCAGTAAGGTTAATTATCGCGGAAGCGTCCAATATATATTTCACCTGTCATCCCTACCCTCCCTGATCAACCTGGCCACCTCCTCCTCTGACACCTTCAATTCCCCAACTATCCTTCTTGCGGACGCCCTAGCCTCTTCCTCTTCTCTCCTCGAGATCTCCTGTTCTAAAGCTCTCCTCAATACCTCCGACACGTTGATGTTATACCTCCTCGCCATTTCCCATATCTCCCTTCTGACTTTAGTGGAAACCGTGACCCATTCCATGATCATTACTACATCCATGGTAATAATAAATTTTACTACCTGGGGGGATAACAATGTGTTGACAGTGTCGTCACAGGTTAGGTAAATTAACAGATCCCTATCTGTCGAGATCTCAAGATCTATTGACTCACCACAATTATCATTAATTCGTGGTAGCGGAATAACGTTCTGAATGGAGAGATGATTTATTCTGACAAGTGACCACACTATTACATAGTCGAATCTTACGAGAAGTTGAAGCTTGGGGGTATGGGGGATGTGCCCCCACAACGGACCCGGGGGGATTCGAACCCCCGACCACTGGCTTAGAAGGCCAGCGCTCTATCCTGGCTGAGCTACGGGTCCCGACATTTTCTTATTTGAAGAGGCTTTAACGTTTATCCTTGCTCTTCCTATGTGCCTAGTAAACGCACTCCTGCGATTAAGACTTCTGTAATTAAGTTGGATACATTTTCCTTTACAAAAACTAAAGACGGCCTGGTCCCTCGGGAGGATTGGCTACGAACCTATACACTAGAGGATATTCAAAAGATAGCGAACCTGAGACTCTACATCCTACAAGGTTAAAACGTTCCGGTCATATCGGTTCTTTATGAGAGCTTTAGTCTTCGATAGACAAGGAATTGATAATCTATCAGTCAGGAGCGTTCCTGATCCAAATCCTGGGCGAGGAGAAGTTTTATTGAAAATAATGAGAGCCGGAGTTAACCCTGTTGACTATCTAACTGTGACCAGCCTCAAGGTCCCACTACCACACATTCCAGGAACAGAGTTCGCCGGAGTGGTTCAGGAGGTTGGACCTGATGTAACTGGTATAAAGCCTGGTGAGAGGGTGGCACTATACACTAGATTCTTCGATGGAAAATGTGATATGTGCCTCAAGGGTAAACAGATGCTATGCAGGAATGGTGGGAGAATAGGAGTGGATGTAAACGGGGGATTCGCAGAGTTTATCGTAGTCAAGGATACCACGGTATTTCCCTTCACTGGTGAATGGGAGTTAGCGGCCAGTCTGTCAGTGGCAGCACTCACCGCGTATCATGCGTTGAAGGAGGCCAATGTAGGAATGGGGAAGGTGGTGGCTGTGTTAGGCGCCTCAGGAAATACAGGCATGTTTGCCATACAACTGGCCAAGAAGATGGGCGCCAAGACTGTTGCGGTAAGTCGCAAAAGATGGTTAAAGGAGATGGGAGCTGATGTTGTAACAGGTTATGAGGAGGCTGAAAGGGAAGTTAGGGAATTAACTCACGGCAGGATGGCTGACGTGGTCATCAATTCCTTAGGTGCCAGTTTCTGGGAAATAGGGACCTCCCTTCTCGGATTAGACTCAACCTTGGTTACATTTGGAGTAATGACAGGAAACCAAGTAAGGCTTGATCTCTCGAAGCTCTACTCGAAGCATATCAGAATAATTGGAACTAATCGCGGTAGCCTAGAGGACTTCAGGGAGCTAATAGAGGTCTGCAGCGACTGCAGGGTAAGGGTGTGGAAAGAGTTTTCATTGGAAGAGGGAAAGGATGCCCTAATTGAACTCTCCAGTTCAGAGAGAAACGGAAGGATCTTCATAGATCCAACGAAGTGAATAGTATGGACAAACAACCTCTTCAGTCATTATTACCAATAATTCAAGAGGCAGCTGATCCGTATAGGGCCTTGAGCGAAACACTATCGGTGAGGAGTGACGAGTTGGAGATTTTCGGTGAAAGGCACAAGTTAGGTAGAGTAAAAGTTATCTCCATAGGGAAGGCTGCGTATCCGATGGCCAAGTGGGCCATGCATTCTCTGAGGCCAATAAAGTGCATTACCGTAGTCCCTAAGGGGGTTAATATATCATTGGAGGGAGCTACAATTCTTCAGGGTGCCCATCCTATCCCTGATGAATCGAGTTTGAAAGCCGGTGAAGAGGTAATGAGGGAGGTTTCCGAAGACGACTATGATACACTAATAGTGATGCTATCAGGAGGCGCCTCGGCCATGGTTGAGGTTCCCCTATTACACCTGGAGGAACTAATAAATGTTAACAAAAAGCTTGTGACCTCGGGTCTTTCCATTAGGGAAATAAATGCTGTGAGAAAGCATCTATCACTAATAAAGGGGGGAAGACTTGGAAAGCTCAGTAAGGGGAAAATCATCAATTTCATTGTGAGTGATGTTCCAGGAAACGACATCGCCTCGATTGGAAGCGGCCCTACCGTACCGGATCCCACCACATTCAATGAGGCGTTGGAAATTGCCTTAAAGATCGGATTAGATGAAAAAGTAATTCAAGTGTTGCGAAGAGGTGTAGCAGGAGAGATAGAGGAGACCCCTAAAAGTTTGAACAGTAAAAGTTACATAGTTTTAGATAACATGAAGGTTCTGAGAAGAACTGCAAAGGAGTTCAAAAATTCCCTTATACTAACATCCGAGCTTCAAGGAAGCGTAAACGAGGTAGCTAAAGTTATGGCGTCAATATTCAAGAGTTGCACTCGATACGGTCTCCCCCTTTCAAGACCTTTCATCCTGTTCTTTGGAGGTGAACCTGAGGTGGAGGTTAAAGGAAGGGGAGGGGTAGGAGGTAGAAACAGTGAAATGGCACTCCATTTACTCAAATTACTGAAGGATGAAGAGTTCGGTCTTCTTGCCTATGCCACAGATGGAATAGACGGAAACAGCCCATATGCTGGGGCCATTGTAACGGACTCCATAAAAATTAATGAAATTGAATCCTACCTAGCTGCCCACGATACGTATACCCCCTTGGCTAGATTAGGGGCCACAATAAAGACAGGATATACGCATACTAACGTTAACAATATTTACGCACTGATGGGTTGAGCTTTCAAAGGCTGAACATTCTTGCCCCTTATTTTCTGCTGTAGCATAAGCAGGCCACGGGCCAAGGCTTCTGGCCTAGTTGGGCAGCCAGGGAGATATATATCAACAGGTATGCCAATCTCACTTGCAAGGACTAGGTTATAGGAGTTCCAGAATATTCCTCCTTCTAGAGAACATGCGCCCATCGCGATAGTGTATTTAGGTTCTGGCATCTGCTCGTAGACCACTCTTACAGCTCTAGCCATCTTTCGAGTCATGGTCCCTTCTATAACCAGCAAATTACATTGCCTTGCGCCGTTGAAGGGAAGCATCCCAAATCTCTCGGAGTCGAACCTTCCTGCCGCAAAGGCCCCAAACTCAGTTCCGCAACAGCTCGTGGTCAAATGAGGTGGCCAGAGGGAGAAAGATATACCCCAATCCTTAAGACTCTTTATGGGTTTCTTTTCCAATAACCATTTCGCCGCCTTCTTAGCGGCGGTATCCAAGTTACCTGTCAGGAGAAGCTCTTCCTTAGCCATGGTGATCATATAGCTATACACGTAGAACCTAAAATAGGTTGTGTAAGAACAATATAACTTGTATTTGTCTTTTTAGTTCTGCCTAAAAAGAGGCCATGGTTCTGTATCTGGCCATCTCAATGCTCTTTCTATAACACTGAAGGGCATATTCTCTAGCTGCATCCCACGTGAAGTTTTCACTTACTCGCTTCACTGCGTTTTCTCTGACCTTGAACCAGAACTTAGGGTCACCAGTTTGAATTACCCCTTGTGTGGAAAGAAGAGAAGCATTACCACTTTCTGCAGCCTTTGAAAGGATGAGAGAGGCATAGATATATTCGGAAAGCTCCTCTACACTCTCTGGTCTCGCCAGGAGACCTGTACCCTCGGCGTTAGATCTAAAGTCAACTACAGTCTCAGCCACTCCCCCAACTCTATAACCTACTACTGGCGTACCCACAGCCATGGCCTCTACAACATTTATGCCAAATGGTTCCCATCTGGAGGAAGAGACGAACACTGAAGCCGCGTAGTGAAGAAGTCTATATATTCGTCTATCAATTTGCGAACTTACTAGAAGTCTTACATTATTCTTCATGGAGGAGGCTTCACTCACCACTTCCCTCAACAATTCATACTCTTTTCCAGGTATTCCGAGAACTATTAGCCTAGCGTCAGGAATTCTGAAGACGACTCTCCTGAAAGCCTTCATTAGAAGCTCCACTCCCTTTTGGTATACCATTCTTCCAGTGAATAGAACGAGCTGACCACTGGCCATTGGTTCATAGGTCCAGTCATCTCTAATTCCGAGGGACTCCCTTGACTGCCAAAGTATACTACCTGTGGAGAAGTCCTCTGGTACTGCCCTCATGGAATACATCGATGAAAGTAACTTATCTCTTAGTTGAGCTCTATCAATGGTTCCCATCTCCTTGGCCATTTGCTGGACCTGGGAGAAGCTCCAATCAGTGCCATCATAGGTCACACATGACTTATTCTCAGCCCAGCTACCCACAAAATTGATTACTTCTTTGAGATAGTTTGAGCTTACAGATGTCAATAGATCGGCCTCATAGGCCGCAAACCTCTCTAGGTATCCGCCCGATAGATCGTCCCAAACCTCTCTAGTTCTCCTAAGGACGTGTTTGCTTACTGACCATATATAGTGGGGACAATTATAGAGTCCCGACCACTCCTCTGAGGCATAGTGCCATGGGGCACCAACCTTGTTCAGAAGATGTACAGTGAAGATTGTAGGGACTACGACTCTCCTTATCTCTAGTTCATTTTTAGTGGATATGCCCGCTAACACAGAATGCCAATCATGGATATGTATTAAAGAAGGGACCTCTGATTGATCTATTAGATACTGAACGAGAGCAGGGGCAGCCCTCGCCATGAGGGAGGACTTCTCCATGCTCCAATCATAAACCCCCCATGCATCAAGAAGGGCACCAGTTTCACGATCCATTCCCTTCAACAGTATTATATTAACCCCATCTAAGCTGCCTCTCTCAGCCCCTATTGAATATCTATAAGTATAACCGTCAACTCCTCTCCTTTCTCCTGCTGTTCTTAGCCCAATCTCTTTCAGTCCGAGCAACTCCCTATGCTCAGCGCTTAGATGTCTACCATGGCTCGGCATTACTACTATGACCTTCATCCCAGCCCTGGCTAGGGCGGTGGACAGCCCATATACAGCTGCCCCAAGTCCTCCTCCCGACGCTATGCGCGACATCTCAAATGAAAACATTAGGATTGATTTCAGTTCGCCATCAAACCAGAGCGATTCTACTCTCTTCATTTTAGCCACTCCTCTAGATATTTCTCATATTGTTTCATTGAGGGATCCCTTTTCATAACCTCATGGGCCTCCTCATCGTTCCAGGCCACACCGAATTTCCTACCTCCCTTATAAAAGAAGAAGGGCTCCTTCCTAACCCCAAGTCTCTCAAGCTCTTCGCTAAGAAACATCGAGAGAGCGTAGAATTCATTGATGAACGCCTCAACCGGTGAATCATATGCGTTGAAATAAGAATGTACCTCAGCGGGACCCCCTTCTCCTACATACATGTAATAATAGTTATCGCTGGTGCTGAAATACCTCCACGCTTTCAGGAAATCTCCTCCCAACTCTTTGGATGGCAACTCCGCCCTTAACACCAATTCATCGTAGGCCCTCTGCATCTGATTACCAAGCCAACCGCTCTCGTCTTTCCTCACGTCTGCCCATGAGGAAAGTCCTTCCAGTTCAATTTCCTCCGAGGCTTCGCTTAATACCTCTGATGGAGTAACCATTTCTACCCCTTTCTTTTCCAATTCTCTAGGTAACCATCTGAGGAAGTCCATTATGCCTGACTGTTCGTAATGATGCTCTCCGAACGTTTCATAGTCCACAAATATGAGTCCGCTATATCCCTCCGACTGAGAAATCCAATTGGCAAACTTCTCAGCTGTTAGAGGATATTGATCCCAGAGACGGTTAGAAAATCTAAATGCCACGTCGTCACTTAACTTATAGTTTCTGAAAAAAAGCCTGAAGTCCGTCCCCTTTAATATATAAGGATAGTTGGGACTCCTTCCCTTGAGGAGGGACTCCTTCCCCTCCACCAATGCTCCCTTAAAACCTAAAGACTTAACCTCACGCATTATTGAGAGGTTGGATAGTAGCTCGGTGTTCTCAAATATTTGGGGTATATAGTTGAATAAATTCTTCAGAAGTGATCTGTGTGCCTCAACCTGTTCCCTGAACTCAGTCTTATCCTCCCAAGTTCCCGCCAAGGAATGATAATAGGTTTGTCCCAAAAACTCTACATTGTTTGTGTATCTAAGCTCCATAAGTAAATCAAGGAAGTCCTTACCCCATCTCTCTGCCTGTTCCAGTAAGGTTCCAGAAAGACTAAAGAAGAACTTGACTTCGCTGCCCTCCTCATGTGCCCTCTCTATTTCATCTAAGATGATCTTTGTGGCAGGAACATAACACCTACGCTTTACTCTTTCAAATATTTCTTTATTTATCATTGTATCAAAGAATCTATCCAAAAGCTCTCCTCTCAACCTAGGGTTCCAAAAGAAGTCTCTTCGCACTCTGAAGGGCTGATGAACCTCAAATCCAATGGCAACTCGTCTCATGCAGAGTTATTTGTGAATTCCGCTAATATCTGATCATGGATCTATCAAAGCTGAAGGTAATTGTTCCAATAGGAGGGGAGGCTCTTAGACTGAGACCCTTAACGATAGAGACCTCCAAAGCAACCGTTAGAATACTTAACAGACCTCTTTTGGAGTTTCCCATATTGGAACTAGCCAGGCAAGGCGTGAAAGAGTTCATATTTGGTGTAAGGGGTTATGTAAACTACAAATCATTATTTGATAATTTCAAAGAGGGAATAGGCCTTTCCTCCAGATATAAGATAAGGCCTAGACTGCATTTCAAGTATCAGCCCAGGATAGACAGTGTTGGCAACGCGGACTCAGTTAGAATAAATATGGATTATTATGATATAAATGATATAACTATGGTAATTCAAGGTGATAATCTTTTCCACTTAGAATTAACTAAATTCGTGGAATACCATGAATCTAAAAAGGCTACTATGTCAATTGTACTAAAGAAAATGGATTCTATAGAGGGCTTTGGAGTGGCCGTTATGGATGAGAATAAAAGGATAACTAAATTCGTGGAAAAACCTAAGTCACAGGAGGCCCCTTCAAACGTTGTCAACACTGGAATATACTTGCTTTCCCCTGAGGTAAGGGAGATCTTCAAGGAGAAGGAAGTTGTAAAGATGCGAAAGGAAGGAAGGATGGATTTTGGAAAAGATTTCATACCTTACCTGATTGAAACCGGAAGGAAGGTTTATGGTTATGAAACTGAGGATCTGTGGTTTGACGTGGGAACGCCCGAAAGATATCTGGAGGCTATGTTAACGTTACTTAAAACAGTTCCTGATGAGGGGTTCCTAGGTAAAAAAATAGATGAGGACAGAAGGATATTCATACAGGGTCAAAGCCCTGACTCTATAAGGAGAAGAAACTACATAAGAAGAAAGTACAAGGAAAAAGAGATAGAATTAGAAGGAAACATTTTGATAGGAAGACATTGCCACATAGGGAGTGGCACATACATAGAGGAGTCAGTTGTGGATAACTTTAGTGTCATAAGGGCGGAGGCTAAGATAATCAAGTCCGCAGTAATGGATCGTGTGTATGTTGGGGAGGGGACGACAATAGAGAATTCCATAGTTGGTAGACATTGTGAGATAAGGTCAACTAAGGATAACCCAGTTAGGATAGTAAACAGCACGCTAGGTGACGACGTTGTTGTTGAGGAAGGAACCGTAATAATAAGGTCAAAGGTCTATCCACATAAACTCATAAACGCTAACAGTAGAATAGAAGATAGCGTAATAGTGTGAACTTACCCTCATTATGGGGAATTCCTCCTTCGATCTACCACCTTGCTCTCGTTTGCAGGTAAGGATATGGCTCCTCAGACTCAACAGTCCTAAGCCTGAAGATAGGCCTAAGTTACCCATGGGGCCCCTTTATGGGGTGCGTACCTCGTAAATCCTTGCTTCAACTTCGGCAGCCCTTACCAATTCATGAGTGTCGTTGAAACCCTGAGGAAACAGACTTGAAAACCTTTGGAGGATTATCTGTCCATACAGGCTCTTCCACTCTCGTGAAGATAAGAGTTAATGACTCCACAATCATAGGTAAGGCAAAATTCAGAAAATAACTAAATATAAAATATAGATATTATTTTATAAAATAAAAGAATATATCGTTATTTGAAAATCAAAATAAAGTCCCTTAGATCCACTAAATTAAACGGAACTAAGGATGCGCTTTATGAACGTAGTGGTTAATTGCTTGAAAAGTTAGATCTCCTAACCGATAAGGATGAGGAGTGAGGTGATCTCTGAATAAATGATGAAAAAATGAGATCTGTGTTTTAACTTAAGAGTAAGAAAAGAGAGTTGCTTTTCTCATCAACCATCTTTTAGGAAATTAATGGTAATAGTTATACAACAAGTTCCAGTTTACGCTAAATATCTACAAAATAATTACTGTAGTTTGTACCCACAGCTTGGACAATACTTGAATGAGGCAGACAGTTGAGTTCCGCATGCGGGGCAGTAAGAGAATCCTTGGTTGACTGGTTGTGGCTGGGTGATCGGTTGCTGATAATTGGGTTGAGGTTGCTGATATTGCACGGGTTGTGCGGGCTGAAAAGTCTGTGACGATAAGGGGGCCTGATTAACAACATTTTCAATAATTTTTGAGAACTTCCCCTCTATATGCTCGTTATATAACATCTCCGGCACATCCACCAACAGGAATAGCGGACTTAGTACAATTGTCTCCACAGCAGTGGCCGCCAGGTTTTCAACCCACGCTCCCATTCCTATCTTTACTTGCAGTCCATTGATAGTGTTGTTAAAGGTGAAGGTGAATGCCCTATTAGCAGCCACAAGGGTCCGTAATATTCCCTCTTTCTTGGCTTGTACCACAGCCATGTTCTGTCCAACATTGGATTGGACCTTATAACCTTCAGAACTTAGTTGACCCACTAGAGAATTTACTACGTAATTTAAATCGACCTGCTTTGGAAAGTACAGCTCTTTTGGCATTAGGATGAAATAGCAGAGGGGATTAAAACACTACTTGAAACCTTCATGTTTTTTATATGTGGTGGAGAAAACGCCAACATGAATCCCGTTCATATTTTGGCTAAGCCAGAGGACCTAGCTCAAAAGGCGCTGATAGCCGGAGATCCTGGTAGGGTGAAGAAAATTTCCGAATTTCTGGACAAACCTAAATTGGTAAACGACAATAGAGGCTTTTTAGTATACACCGGTAATTATAAAGGAAGTAAAGTTACTATAGCTACCCATGGGATAGGAGGACCGTCAACAGCAATTGTGGTTGAGGAACTTCATATGTTGGGAGTCAAGACTTTCATCAGATTAGGTACGGCTGGCTCATTGGTTCCCACTCTGAAGATAGGCGATGTCTTGGTAGCTACAGGGGCATCTCATCTGCCTGGGGGAACCATAGGACAGTATGTGGGCCAAGGGGTTACCATATCTCCTGCTCCAGACATAGCGCTCACAATGGCACTGACCCAGAAGTTAAGAGAAAGAGGTATAAACTTCAGGGAAGGTATGCTCTTTAGTAGTGACGCTTTCTATGCGGAGGATTCATCGTTTGTTCAAAAATGGTCTTCTCTAGGGAATTTGGCCGTGGAAATGGAATGTGCCACACTTTTCAGTCTGGGAAGACTTCGTGGACTTAGGACTGCCGCATCAGTTATAATAAGCGATGAATTGGCGGGAGAAACAAAGTGGATTGATAGAAGTACGTTAGAATCCAAGGTTGAGCAGGTATCTAAAGCAGTCCTCGAGGTTTTAGCGGAGGCGGGTTAATGAAGCTTATTAGGGATCCAATTCACGGCTACATCGAACCATCTGAGACTCAACTGGAGATCATCTCCTCTCCTCTATTTCAAAGACTGAGGTACATCTCTCAAACAGGCCTAGCCAGTCACGTATATCCCGGAATGACTCACAATAGGTTCGAACATAGCTTAGGCGTTATGAAAGCTTCAGGAGAAATGGCAGTGATGATAGGAAGGAACAGCGGACTGGATATAATTAGCCCAGGGCTTGTCCAATTCATATCAACTTTAGGAATGCTGCATGACATAGGCCACCTTCCCTTCTCGCATACGTTTGAGTTGGCCATAGAAATGGCAAATTGGATATATGGGATGAAGCTGAACGAAAGTGGACGAAAGACCCACGTTCATATAGGCCTTAAGATAATTGAAGAGGAACTTTCAAAACAATTGGAGAAAGTCGCCAAAGAGACAACGATTTCCGACCCCATAAAAGCGACTAAACATGCCCTTCTTAACGAACCAACCACTGAAGAGGAGAGGCTTAGCAGTTACATAATATCTAGTTCCATCGACGCGGACAGATCTGATTATCTGCTTAGGGATTCATACTATGCAGGAGTGGTCTACGGCCTTTTCGATTTAGAAAGGTTAAAGAGAACTTTGGTTTACAAAGAAGGAAGGGTTGAAGTTCTAGAGAAGGGAATTCCAATAGCTGAAGAATTCCTTCTTGGCAGGGCCCACATGTACCAGAATGTGTATTTTCACAGTGTAGTAGGTATGTACAATGCGATATTGGCACTGGCCATAGCAAATATACTGAAGTCCGAAATTATAAAAATTCCAGAAAGTTCCACTGATCTTCTTAGCCTTACCGACTTCAAGGTCCTAAATCTTATATCATTAACTCAAAATAAATTTAGTAAAGCTATACTTTTTAGGAAAGGTTTCAGGAGGGATAAGGACTTAGAGCTGACTGGCGAATGTGCTAGGAAGTTTGAGAAAATCAAGACAGACGCTATGGAGCTAATTAGCGAGTCCGAAGGATCTGTAATTTTCCATGAATTCTCGGACGTACCAGAGCAGGAACCGCTTAGCCTCTTCGTTTCCACTAAGAACGGTTCGATGGACATCAAGAAAGTATCCAGAGTTGCTTCTTCCCTAGGAAGATTAGATAAAGTTATACTATTCCATCAAGAGGATGTAAGCCCCACAATTCTCAAAAGTGCCAGGGACATGATTGATAGTCTAAGAACAAGCTGCTAAACAACCCTCACAGCCTTAATACACCAACAACCTCTTCTCCATCAAATGAAAGTTGAAAACCTAACTTTCTACCTAAAGCTATCATGGGATAATCTTCGGGCAAGGTGTAAAACTTCACCTCCTTAAGTCCCAATTCCTTGGCCTTGATTATTAGTTGTTTGACTAGGTTAGTCCCCAGGTGCGCCCTCCTATATGACGGGGACACTACTACTGAAAATTCTCCGTCAGGATGAATAGTTGCTTCTCCCACTATTTCTCCTCCCGCCTCGGCCACCACGGTGTAATGATCTTCACACTTCGCTAACTTAACGGCGTCCTCCGCACTCATCCTGTAGATATGAAAGAACCGTAAATATAGATCTTCAGATGGTAGAGAATTATAGAATTTCAATACCGCATTCCAGTCACTCTCTCGTATTTGGCGTACTTTTACTAATGCTTCCATGGTTTATACATGGGATTATTAGATATAAAAATCTTCTGTCCACACCAGAAGATAAGAGGTGTTTAACATATGGGAAAATGTGTAGATTTAAACACAACTTACCATTGACTTAAGTCTCCAAGACTAGGTCCTCATCCTTAAGGAAATCGTTTACGACACTTTCCAAACCTCTCTCCTTCATCTCTGAGAGAAGTCTCTTGAGGGCAATCTGAGCTAACTCAGCACAATCAGGAGCTATTTTTTCATCCAAATACATAGCCACGAATTTTAGGAATCTGATTTCATCCATATTTCATGTAATGCTAGTAAGTCAGTGGGTGAGGGGCGAAACTGACTTGACTACTGAAAAAGTAGTGAAAGAAATTACATCCTCACTGGAGGGTCTGCCCGTAAGATAGAACTAACCTACGTGGTTAGTCTATAACCCGTTTTCTTTGTTTCAATGAATCTGGGAAAAGTTTAAAGCTTACATTGAAGAGAAAGACACATGAAAGAGAGGGAAGTAGAGGCAAGAAGACTAACCGGGAGGAAAGTGGTAAAGGGGAGGACTTACCAATACGAATACTATACCCTTCCACTAAACCTCTACGTCCCAAAGTCAATGGTTGAGAAGTTTGGTACTAAGTTCTACCTTCAGGTTGATGAGGAATCTGGAATGATAATAATAAGACCTAAAACTGAAAAAGATCAATAATTCTTACGATCAATTAGATTTTGAGTCCTTTAGAGATATGAAGGGAATTCGACGGAAATAGAAAGATGAATTTAGGGTATGGGCCTGATTTATTATTGTGACAACGATGCTCATACTGAACTAGGTGTGATGAGGGGATTAGTACTGAGCGTGATGTAAGAACCCGCGTCTGACCTTGAAAAGGAACAGTAAAACATGTATTGGATGTAAGAACATATCAACACTAACATATATCTTTGTTCAAAAAATTGAACAGATTTAATCACCTAGTCCATTGTCTAGCAAGGTACGTGATAATGAAAAAGTTCGGACTTATTAGTACGAAGAATGTAATTAGAAGTACTAAATTAGCAAGAGCTAGATTCGATTATCGTAAAGTATAATTATATAAGGCTTGACGTGCTGTACGATTTTCATCAATTAAAGTATAAAGGAATTGAAGTTTAAGTTCATCTTCGATCGCCCGTGATAATTGATAGATACATTGACATTCCAAAGCAAAAAGGGGTAGAATTTTGGGATATACAGAGGATATCATATATAAGAAGACTTTCGTCGACAGGCAAAGGAAATCTTACGTTAGAGAGAACTAGTTCGTTGAGAGTACTTGATAGGGTAAACTTTAAGCTTATAAAAAAGGGAAGAGGGTCCAATACTGCCAGGAAAATACTAGGAAAGGAGCTCTCTGCTCCCATATACCTTGGCGACATGTCTTTTGGGGCACTTAGCGGTGTGCCCAATATGGTAATAGCAGAGGCAGCTGACAGAACCAATACACTTGCAGGGACTGGAGAAGGAGGACTTAATCCAGCTGTATCTAAACATAGCAACATATTGGTTCAGTGGGCCTCAGCCAGATTTGGTGTTAGTATAGAAACACTGACCAAAGGTATAGGTATAGTGATAAAAATTGGCCAGGGAGCTAAACCTGGTATAGGTGGACACTTACCTGGATCCAAGGTCACTGAACCAATATCGCTAACCAGAAGGATACCCAAGGGTCTCGACGCCATATCACCAGCGCCGCACCACGATATTTATTCCATAGAAGATCTCGGGCAAAGGATAGAGTCCCTGAAGGAGGCAACTGGCAAGCCTGTATTAGTGAAGGTAGCTGCTACTAACTATATTCCATATGTGGTATCAGGGATAGCGAGGATGGGAGCCGATGGCGTAATAATAGATGGACACGGAGCCGGTACAGGTGCTACACCCGTGATAGTGAGAGACAACGTTGGTATACCAGTGGAGATGGCCGTGGCTGCGGCTGACAGGGCCTTGAGGAGGGAGGGCAGGAGGGATGGATTCCTAATAGTTGCTGGCGGGCGAGTAGGTGACGCATTAGATGCAGCCAAGTTGATGGCATTGGGGGCCGACATCGTAAACTTAGGGACTAGTGTTCTCATAGCAATGGGATGCGTAATGGTACATAAATGCCATATTGGTTCATGTCCAACAGCATTAACCAACAAGATCGATGGGAGTAGGGAGATTGATTTTAATTTCGCTTTAGGTAAAATAAATAACTTTATAAGAGGATTTATAGAAGAGCTCTCAGAGATAGTAGGCGGTGTAGGCCTTTCATCCATAGACCAGTTAGTAGGGAGAAGAGATCTATTGAAAGGTAGTTCCCTCACCCGAGATACGCTTAACGTACTGGGTGTTGAGGGAATACCAGAGGATTCGGATCCCGTTATGAGAAATTGGGAGTCAAGTGACGTCATTTCTCATCTCCATGAGTTGGCTTCAAAGGGTGTTCCCACAATAGTCAGCATGGGGAGTAACGCACCTCCTGATGTACAACCACCTCGAAGAATCACGGATTGGCTAAGAATAGATGGGGCACAAGTTACTAGGCCTTCCATAGATCCTTACAGGGAGCAGATAGACACAAGGATCAAATTGCTCGGGGGCACACTTGAGTTTTCTGCACCAATGGGCATAGATCTAAGGGGGAGCCCAAGAGCAATAAGGGAGGCAATGGAATGGGCAGCCCTGGCAACCAATATTCCGGTTCTGGTAGAGGACGTGAACCCTAGCTATGAGGAAATCTCCATATCCAGCGAAGTTAATGGAGCAGGATTGTGGGAGAGATCGCCAAGAGAGGGAAAGTATTGGATGATAAATAACATATCAAAGGGGTTAGAGATAGTGGAGAATAATAGAATAGCAGGACTGATTCTTGAGGAATTTGAGGAACCAGTAGAGGTTATGACGTCAGAACTGGATACATACCTAAAGAGGTTGGGCGTAAGAGACAGATACGACATTATGGTAACGGCTGAGAGTCTTAGGGACGTTGGTGACGTAATGAAGTTAGTGGGATTGGGCGCAGAAGTAGTGTTTCTACCCTGGAAAATAATGGAACTGGCATTAGGAGATGGAGGCAGAACCAACCTCTTTGAAAAGTCGTTTAACCTTATTGCTGCGTCAAAAAGAGAAATATCATTGTTGGCAGGGGCAGCGGGAGTATATAACGTCTATAACAGTATAATAGGAAACAGGGAACTCCTAAGGAACATTAATCTGAACAGTGAAATAAGCAGGAGGCTTAGAGTCAAGGTGGCGGGTTCTCTATGATATATCAGCCTTCTGGGTGCGGAGTGTTTGGAATACTAAGGAAAAAGGAGAGCCGCCGAATAACAGGAAAAGAGGTATTAAGGGCTATAAACAGGGTCAAGCATCGAGGGAGCGAACTTGGGGCCGGATTCGCAGTCTTTAGTGCAGAAAGATCCGATAGGGTTAGGCTCAGGGCATTTACCAGGAGTCCTGATCTCGTGACCGACAGATTAAGCGCGATGGGAGTTAAGATTGACGAGGTGATTATAAATAGAAACTTTGGTGAATTATGTGACTGTTCTCTCTCGGTAATAGATGGGCCATCTGTTAGAAGGGCAGTGAGGCGTGCAAATGAAATAATGTGGGAGGAGGGAGAGGGCAGAATATATTCAATCGGAAGGTCTCTCCAGGTGCTTAAAGGAGTAGGTTATCCTGAGAAGGTGGCTAACGAGACACAAATCGGCGAGACTGAGGGAGATTTATGGCTTGCACATACCAGACAACCTACCAATTCACCTGGATATTATCCGTTCTGGTCACATCCATTCTCTGGGTTCGACGTTGCAGTCGTCCATAATGGTGATGTAAGTTCCTTTGGTGCAAATGTGGAGTTTCTTAAATCAAGGGGGGTCAGGAGCTTTGTTGGTACAGATAGCGAAGTAATCGCTATGCTGTTCGAGGAGTTGTTAGAGGAAGGATTGAGTGTCGAGGAGGCAACACAAACCCTAGTGGGTGAGAGGGAGTTTGTAAGAGGGACATCTCTAGACGGGCCATTTACGGCAGTCTTGGGTTACTATGGTGATGATCTCTATCTAATTGTAATCGCGGATAAGGCTAAGTTCAGGCCAGCTGTGATAGGAGAGGATGAGAACTTTATCTATGCTGCCAGTGAAGAGAGTGAGATTAGGGAACTAAGCGATGAAGCACGGGTTTGGACCTTGAAGCCTGGGGGATATATGATAGCTTCCCTGAAAAGGGGCATCATAAGATATGGCCGAGAACCTCCGCTACCACCATCAATGAAAACTCCATCGAACGCCATAGACATTAGAAATCTTGATTATAGAACAATAAACGAGATTATAGCCAAACTCGCGAAGGAGGGAAGAGAGGTAACACTAATCAATGCCATGGGTCCAAGATTTTTAGGCATCACTCTCCCTCGGTTAGGAATAAGGAACGCCAAGGTTACCGTTTATGGCACTGTTGGAAACTGTTTGGCCAACCTAAACAATGGAAATACGTTCTATATCTACGGAAACGTCGGTGATGATGCTGCGGATACCATGCACTCCGGAAGAATAGTGATAATCGGGGATGCTAGAGACGTTCTAGGCCAAGCTCTACAGGGAGGAGAAATATTTGTGAAGGGCAACGTTGGAAACAGGGCGGCAATCCAGATGCGTGAGTATAAGGACTCGAGGCCCTACTTGGTGATAGGAGGGACCTTTGATGACTATTTGGGCGAATATATGGCAGGAGGAGTAGCAATAATTTTCAATAAAGAGGACAGAGAATTAGGGAATCATATAGGATCGGGTATGGTAGGTGGTAGAATATTTGTAAGAGGATACGTGAAAGGGGATCACATAGGACTCGGGATAAACAAGGTTGAACTAATCAGGTTCTTGAAGGCACTTGGTATGAGAGGACTTATAGATCCTCAGAAGATTGACGAGATGAAAGAATTAAGCTATTTCGAGCTGAAACCGCTGCTTCCTCCCTCGGCCCGAGAGTTTGCCGAGAAAATATTTGAGGACAAGGTGGGCGCTCCTACTGTTGAGTATAGACATCTTACACAAACTGAAAGGGAGGAAATTGTACCCATAATCTCCTACTTTTCAAGTGCTACAGGAGAGGAGTTCATCCCATTAATGGAGGATAAATTCACCGTAATATCCAGAGGAAAGTAGTTTCAGTCCTCACACGGGTCTTCATCTATCTGACCGGAGTTCTTTTCATCATCAAGTCTTCCAATCTTCTTCTTCTCTCTTCTAAACTCAAACTATCTTGTTCCGGTGGAGACTTAAAGTATAGTGAGCACACCTCCTTCAAAGGACCTCCCTTCCTCTCTCCTAAGAAAATCTTGGCAAGCTGAACCAACTCAAGTAGAGGAACAACCGCATTAGGCCCATCATAGGTCTTCATGGAAACGTCCACTCTCACTGGAACGCCGAAGGAATATATCCCTTCTATTACCATATAACTTACTCTCCTGTCTCCTAGGAAACCTACATAATCGGAGGTACCCGCTGTCACCTCAGCACCGTCAGAGACCGTAGCGATTAAATTACTCTTGAGACCCTTTTTCAGTTCTTTCCTCCATCCCTCGAGTGATATGGTCGCCTCAGTGGTTCCGGCTATGTCGACTTGATATGACCGTACAACCTTCACACCTCTTTCGCGCAAAAATGATATTATTCCCACATGAGCAGCAGTACCTCCAATTTGACTTAGTAAGTCATCACCGAAAATAGGGATTTTTGACTGATAGAACTTTTGACCTAACTCCTTTGCTACGGCAGAGGGTGTGGTGTTTATGAACGCAGCACCAGCCTCCAAGCTCTCCTCCGCATAAAATCGGGACGCTTTATCGGTTCCAGTAGGTAGCAGGGAGACCACTACCTCAGCTTTAGTGCGTATAAGTTCGTCTCTAACACTTACGGGCTGATCGTCTGACTCATCTATAATGTCACTTAAAATGCCCTCTCTTCCATCCAATGTGGGTCCCCTTAAGACGATCAGATCATTTCTAACTTCCGTATACTTAGCAACGACGTTGGGAGGTGAAAATATGGCCTCTTTAAGTGGCTTCCCCACCTTCCTCTTATCTATGTCAAAGGCGGCCACTATTTCGATAGGTTCCTCCAGAAATTTATGCATACCATATATATCATGTTTATTATTAAATAATTCTAATGATTGAACAAATGCTGAGGACGCGTTGCCAACTCCTACTAAGGCCACTCTGACCATTATACCACCAGCAAAAAGATCAGTGGAGCAATAAATCCTATTGTCACGGTCAAGATAGAGGCTAAGATTACACTATCTCTCTCTGAGGTTAACGGTAGGCGTAGATTTCCGGACTTGAACATCTCCCTTATGATAGGAATGTAGTAGCCAGCAGATATGGCACTATTTATGACGCCTAATACTAGCAGCCAAGGTTGACTGAAACTGGATTCGAAGAGAAAAAGCTTACCCCAGAAGCCCAAGAGTGGTGGAATTCCCAGTAGACTGAGGAGGAGCAAGGAAACACTTATGGCTAGAGATCTATCACTGGAGGAGAGACCATTAAGTACTGAAAGGGAAGTATCCCCCGTTGCTCTATCCAAGGCATTTATAAATAGGAAAAGCCCAGCCTGCGCTATGACATATGCGATTGTCTGAACTGCTATGGCGACCTCAGCTATTTGAGGCTGGAATACTATCATGGAGAAACCTATCATCAGGAAGCCAACCTGGCTAATGCTACTAAATGCCAATATCGCTGAGAGATCTCTTCTTGAAAAAGCGGTAACATTTCCTACTACCATACTCCCCACAGAAATAATGGCAAAAGCCAAGAAGAGGTAGAGATCGTAGGGTTGAGCTAACTTAACAAACTGGAACACTCTGAGAAGGGCAGCTATACCTATAACTTTAGACGTAGAGGATATGAAAGATACAGCTACCCTATCAGAGCCGGTGTATACATCAGGAAGCCAGGCCTGAAACGGAAAGGCGCCTATCTTGAAGCTGAAGGCGACTATAAGGAAGAAGGAACCCAGGAGGAACAGAGGGTATATGGGATCCGCGACAATCAGCGAGAAGCCGAATCCAGAGGATAGTATATACAGAGAGAAACCAAATATCATCAGCGAGCTTGAGACTAGACCCATCACAAGATACTTGATCCCAGCATCGGCCGAACTATAGTCCTTCCTGATCATGGCTATGGCATATGAAGCCGCGGATGCTATTGCCCAAGCCGAAACTATGACCAACACATTAGCGGCTAAAGATATGAAGATCGTCCCCAATAAGGTAAGGAGAACCAGTGACACGAAGGAAGTCCTAGTTTTCCATTCAACAATTGTATTGTTGGCTCCAAGTAACGTGATAAGAGTTGCTATGGCCGCGGCAATAGAGAGAAGGTAACCAGTATCGTCTAGAACAACTGTATTAGAAAATGCATACCCGTGAATTCTTAAACCTAGGCCCAAGCTTACAACTATTATAGAGATTATTACGCTTACTATTGCAGTCCAAGAGACTCTGCTAAACGAAGACTCTGAGCCATCGTCCATATACAGTATGGTTACTGCAACCGCAGTTAATAGAGCGGTTGGAATTCCCAATATCAGGTCTCCGACGTTCATCTTACCTCACCCCAAGGAAGAGAATTAAGAAAAGCAAGAATAGGACCACTATTCCAGCTCCATAAACAGCCACGTAGTCCCTTAGGACTTGGGTCTGTATTCCGTTGAATATCTTAGAGCCGGCGGAAGTAATCGAGGAGGGAAGTTTGTAATTTATCAAATTATCTAGCACCCCAGTCTCAAATCCCTTAAACACTAGTTCGGAGAACCTTCTATATCCCATACCTATGGCGTCAAAGGCTGGATTTATATACCAACCATAGTAGAAGAAGTTAATTATCCCACGTGTTATGTTATTACCATAGAGATCTACCTGACCGACATAGAAAGCAAGGATAGCTATCGCTATCCCTACTAATCCTACAATGATTGAGCCAATATCGAGACCATAGATAGCATAGGATAGACTAAAAGTGGAAGAAATGAAGTGATAAAGGCTATAGAAAGTCCCTCCAACCACGATAGATGCTAATACCAACAGCAGCGGCGAAACAATCATTATCCTAGAGGCCTCATGTTCTTCCACTTCCTCAGCTTTCCTCCAATTGAACGTCTTAAATACAAGCCTCATTATGTAGATGGAGCCTAGTAAGTCAAGCAGTAATGTGGCATAGAATAGTTCCGTACTAGCGGAAATGTTAGATATCACATCATGTCCCCAGAAGCCCAAAAGGAATGGAAAGTTGGCCAGGTTAAGAGCCGCAATAAGTTGGAGAACAAAAACCACCGGGGCCTTTCTGTATAAATTGCGGAATGATGAGATATATCTATTTTCTGTTAGGTGTATGACATAGCCCGCATTCATAAAAAGGGAGGCCTTGTAAATTCCGTGTGCAATCATCTGGATTAGCCCTGCCACAATGCCTGCCACAAGTAGGGCGGGATTGCCAGTATAGAAGGATAAAAGACCCCCAAGGGAAGGAGCAAAGATCATAAGTGATATCTGGTCTGCCGTCGAGTTAGCCAAGATAAGCTTCTGTTCTCTAGCTACTAATGCGTTAAAACTAGCGTAAAAAGCAGTAAAAAGGGTCACGCCCACTGCTATCTCCATATAGAGGGCAGTTTGAGCACTGGCTAAATTCATGAAGGGATAAAACAGAAATGTTAACATGGCACCCAAATTGACCATAGTCGCTGCGTGTATCAACGCACTCACCGGAGTTGGTCCTGTCATAGCCGTAAGTAACCATTGAGTGAAGGGAAATTGTGCGCTCTTCGATAAACCGCCAAGGAAAATGAAAAGCATTATGAGCCATGCAAATGAAGGATATCTGGACGGTAAGGAGGCCAAGAAGGTTACTAGTCCTCCTGAGGGGGAGGGATATAATAAAGTGGTTCCAGCAAATTGAGTGTGACTGGTAAGTAACACCAGGACACCTAAACCTGTGAGCATAGCTACATCTCCAATTCTGGTGAAAACTAAGGCCCGTATCCCGCTGATCGTCGGGAAGGAGAGATTCCTAATTCCAAATACCTTTCTGTCGAAGTCACCCACTACGTTTCTCTGATCGTCGTTTAGCCAGTAACTTATTAGTCCGTAGGAGGCAAGCCCCGTGCCTTCCCAACCGGCCATGAATAGAAGCAAGTTGTCTGAATAGATAACGGCCAACATTGATGCCACAAATATGCTAAAGAACGCCCAATATCTCCTGAGGACCCTATCTTCCTTCATGTAACCAATACTGTAAATGGCAATCAGGGTGGATAGAACTGAAACAAATACACCAAGCACAGCCTGCATTAAGCTTGAACTGAAGTCGAAGTAGGAGAAGGCCCACTGGAAATGAGATGGTACATAGAATGGATTAGAACCGTGTATTACCGATGTCAGGTTTATTATGGCCGCTAAGGCTGATAACCCTATAATAACCGTAGAGATAACTCCTCTTCCCACATCCCCAATCCTGATAGGTAATACGAGAGCTAGAAGGGATCCCACCATTGGAAGGAATACTATAAATGGCAAAAGAAGGTCTGAGCCCCTCACTATTTGAATGAAGTAAGCCAGAGGGTCAGGGCCACCATGGAAAAGGAGTTGTGGGAAGAAGAAGAAAAGAACGCTGAAGAAGGCCAAAATAGACATAGAAATAGTGTACTGTGTCGCCCTGTCCAGACTTTCCTTAATCTTTAACGTCTCGCCGTAAACCTTCTTAAATAAATAGGTTCCATAACCAGAAGAGATAGCTATCGCAATCATTAAGACAACGGTCACGATAGCAAAACCCACAATACCGTAAACTCCTATTAGTTCACCAGCCGAAAGTAGCAAAAGGATCTCACTTAACAATCCAACCGTTGGAGGGAGTCCTAGAATGTTCAAAACACCAAAGAAGGAAAGAGTAGAATGGAAGGGTGAACTGACGTAAAGTCCACCCAACTTCTCTAAATCTCTAGTCTCCAGTTCAGTTATGGTGGACCCAGCGCTCATGAATAGAATGGCCTTACCTAGTCCATGGGACACGTATACCAAAAGCGACGCAATTATACCAAGGGGAAGTGCTATGAAGCTACTTCTAAGTCCAATGGCGAAGGCTATGGAGGAGCCTAAAAGCATGTAACCCATCTGAGACACAGTGGAATAGGCCAGGAATCTCTTGAAATCACGTTGGCTGAGAGCGTTTATTCCTCCATAAATCATTGTAAGCAGTGCTAGTGCGATAAATATTGGTGCTGCAAACGAAAGTTGGGGGAATAAGTAGAAGTAAATCATTATCACAAACACTCCAAGCCCGACCATATTGGGACTCAGTAGTACAGAAATCGGGGTGGGAGCTTCTCCGTGAGCGTAAGGTAGCCAAATATTGAAACCAAAAGTGGCCGACTTGATCAGCATCCCTACTATTCCTATTGCCAATACAAACCCAGAGTAGGGTATTGAGGAATAATTGAGTAAGCCATAGGAGGTCCCATTATAGACATCCATGCTTCCGGTGGTGAGACCAATTATGATAATGGAGGAAAGCGTTAGAAGCGTTCCCACATGAGTCCAGATGAAGTAGAGAAGAGATATCCTCCTTCTATCTCCATATCCATACATTAGTATAAGGAGGAAGGAGGTCACTAACGCGATCTCTAAGAAGACATATATTTCAAGTAGGTTAATTGAGAGTACAGCGTAGAGCATTGAAAGGCTGAATAAGGTGTAGAGAGTGTAATATGCTCCCCAATTCCCGCCTCCCATCTCCTCAAATTTCTTTGTCATATAACGGGTTGAGTAGTAAGCAGTTATGGAAGTGACAAGCAATATTGTTATGAGAAATGGAAAGTTGAAGTCATTGACTGTAAAACCAAAATTTCCCACTCCATATGACACATGGAAAGCATAATAGAGATTCCGTCTAAAGAGAAAATAAAGGTTAATTAATATAGCTACTATGGAAATGGCAAGAGAAGTGTTCTTGACTTTAGAAAAAATGATTATGGAACCAAGAACGAACGATAAGATGAAAATAATGAGAGATATCAAATTAGCCTACCTCCAATTTTCCTCTTAATCTATAATATAATATAATGGCTGCAAAAGCAACTATTACTTCTGTTAACGCCATACCTATAACAAAAATTGAAAAAAGAATAGGGGTATAAGTAAATCCCAAGGCGGATCCTGCTGAAAAGACAAAGAGAATTGATGAGTTAAGGATGATCTCAGAGGAAAGGAGAATCCTAATTATATTCCTACTCTTGAATATCCCGTAAAGGCCAATACTTGTTAAGATCACCGCCAAGGTAATTCCACTAATTGAAAGGAAATTCAACCTTAATCCCTCCTAGCCAAGGTTATGGCCTCCACTAGTGTGGTAGCCAAAGCTACAATTATAATAATAGTAGGAAACCAATACTTAATTAAAAGTTGTTGAGATAAAACACTGAGGTTAAAACTTGGAGGAATAGGAGAATTGGAAGCTGTAATCGAACTGGAGAATGACAATATTATGGCAGCTAGCAGAATTATACCCATAATGGTGGCAATTGGTGCAGCCCATCTCACACCATACTCTTGGACCTGTAGCCCTCTGAATAGAACTAAGGAGATTGCGATAAACACCACTGTGGCGCCTACGTAAAGCAGAAGATGTAATACGGAGTATACGGCATAGGCTGCAGGATCCAAGAGAGCTATTAGAACCGCAACGGATATGCCAAGCACTCCCAGAGAGATTGCGGAGTAGAAAACATTCTTACCATTGACTATGACCAAGGCTGCCGCCACTGAGAATGCCCCGAATAGAATGAAAATAGGAGTCTCCACGTCAATTATCGGCAGGCTCATACTTTATCCCCTTATTTTCATCTATTATTGCCTTCACTCGCCTGACAGTCTTTCCAGTCGGCATCTCCTGCTGGAAGTCCGCGTTGAACTTGTCCGGATCGAATACAAGTTCCCTTCTGTTTTGGAAGGCAGCGTCATGCATACCAGTTTCCCTTAAAGCATCCACAGGACATATATCAACACAGAATCCACAGAAGACGCACCTCCCATAATTTATCATAGGATACTTCTTCCCTTGCTCAGTGGCCATCTTCATGGCATCAGCTGGACAGACGAGAGCACATAGCGTACATCCAATACAGATATCCTTATAGAGTCTCAACATTCCCCTGTAGCCGTTAGGAAGAAGCAAAGCCTCTTCTGGATATTGAAGAGTTATCCTAGTGGGTTTGAACGTGTACTTTAACCCAGTGGCTACTGCGGATACATGATCCGCAAATAGCCTAAATGGATTCTTCTTCTCATATTCCTTTATTTTATTTACCTTATCCATATTCCAACCACCCCCCCAATAACTATGGAAAGTAGGGCCAGAGGGAAAAGATACTTCCAGCTCCCCCTAAGCGCCTGATCTATCCTATACCTGCCATACACCGATCTCATAAAAACAGCAAACATGAGGACAAGTATGGCCTTAAAGACTGTGAAGATCATACCATAATACCCAGTGAAAGGTTGCCAGCCACCTAAGAAAAGGTCAGCGAAAAGTATGGAGTAAGCGAATGTCCCTATGTAAGAACCACCCATTGAGAGGACAAATAGAAGTCCACTATACTCAGTGTAGGGCCCAGCCACTAACTCAGATTCAGCCTCAACAATATCGAATGGAAACCTTCCTGTCCCAATTAACATTCCAACTAGGAAGAGAAATGCAGCAAAGGGATTCGCAACGAATCCTGGAATTGGGGCCTCCACTATCTTGGCCACATCTAACGTATGGAACTCTATTGCCAGTGAGAGTGAAGCCATTATGAGGAGGACGTCATATGAAACTGAGAGTAATCCCTCCCTTACCGCCCCGAGGAGAGCGAACCTGTTATTGGTGACCCATGCCGTAAAGAGAACGAAGACTGGAGTTACGGCCTCCAGCGCCAGAACTATAAGTAAGCTATAGTTGGATACTACGGCCGCCATTATTCCTGTGCCAACGTTTGGATCATAGAATTCATGAAAATACATTGAAAGGACCGACCCCGTGGGCGGTATTGTGGATAGAGGGATTGCGGCAAGGGGTAGCAGACTGACAAGGAGATAGAGGACGGGTCCTAATGCAAACAACGTACTGTTAACCTGTTCTGGAACTATAATCTCACTGAACACAAACTTCATGGCGTCCGCCACGAGCTGCAGAAATCCTCCACTTCTTTTGGAGGCGTAAAGGGGGCCGAACCTCATCTGGACCTTTGCCGCTATCTTCCTCTCAAACCATATTGTATATAATAGAACAATTAATGCGAAAATGAGCCCAGGGAATATGATCATGACGAAGAATGATGGGTATAAAATATAGAATTCTAATAAAGCCAGGACATCCATCACCTATCAGCCTCTGGAGGGAAATAGTCTAAACTTCCATAAATGGATACCAAGTCGGCATATCGGGAACCCTTTACTAATTCCTTGAAAACATAGATAAGTCTGTATGAGGGAGTTATCATTCTAACTCTGTATGGGTGAGCAGAGCCGTCACTGATCACATAATAGAGTAGCTCACCTCTCCCTGCCTCAACCATAGATGTTGCCTCTCCCTTAGGTGGCCTGAAGGAAGCATAGTATCCAGGGAAGACTACACGCCTCTGTTCCTCCAACCATTTCTTCCTTCTAGTTGGAGGGATTTGATTCAGGAATCTATCTGTAAGTATGGGCCCCTCTGGAATTTCCTTAAGTATCTGCCTGATCATCTTCATACTTTGCTCTATCTCCTCAAATCTGACCAAAGTTCTGGCGAAGCCGTCTCCCTCCTTATAAACTGGAATTTCAAAGTCAAGCTTATCGTAAGCTGCATAGGGCTCCATCTTTCTAACATCATAGTACACTCCTGAGCCCCTCAGGTTAGGGCCTACGGCACCCCACCTTACTGCATTCTCCCTGCTCATTACACCTACATTTTCCAATCTAGCCCTGATGACAGGATTATTGAGAACCATGCTCTTCCAATCCTTCAGTTTCCTTTCTGTGTAATCAAGGGCCTTATTGGTCATTTCAATTATGGCTCCTCCTAGATCTCTCCTAACCCCTCCTGGTATAATGTAGGAATTAGTTACTCTGGCTCCCGTTAATGCCTGTAAGATCTCCACCCAAACCTCTCTATCTCCAAACCCCCACATGAAACCTGTAGAATGCCCTAAGAAGACAGTTAATATGCCTAAGCCGTAGAGGTGGCTGGCTATTCTATTAACTTCTGCAGAGAAGCTTCTCAGATATTGGGCCCTTTCTGGAGCCTGCACTCCCAGTATCTTTTCAACTGCAAGTATATACCCAAGGTTCATGTGTATAGAGTCAAGTATCGCAGGCCTCTCAACTAGAGGTATGAGATGTATGTAATTTCGATTCTCGCATAACTTCTCAACAGATCTATGAACATAGCCCACGTCCAGATCAACGTCCTCAATTATGTCACCGTTAAGTTTAACTAAAATTCTCATATGGCCCGCGCCTGGATGTTGAGGACCTACATTCAGCTCCCCAGACACGGGGACTACCTCAACTCCCATCCCTCCCTCTGGAAGAAGTTCTTCAGGCCTGCTTGTCAATAAATAACCCCTCCTGTCTGACTTTGAAACTCTTCCTAAGGGGAAAGACTCCCTCAAAATCCTCTGGTAAGAACATGAGCCTAAGATCTGGATGTCCCCTGAAAGTTATGCCTAACATTTCATAGGTTTCCCTCTCAAAGGTCCAAGAGCTAGGCCAAATTGAGTAAACGGAGTCTATCTCAGGCGCCTCATATGGAACATAGGTCTTAACTATCAAAATCAGTGACGCTAAATCTGGGTTCTCGTAGGATGAGAGATGATAGACTATCGCTAGCTTCTTTTGATCAGGGTAATCTATTCCAGTTATTGATTTCAGGTGATCGAGCCCCTTCTCTTTCAGGAATTCTCCTAGTTTCAGAAGTATGGATGGATCGTTTAACTCTACATATCCTCTCCTTTCACTCTCTGCCTTAACATTAAGGTTAAATGTTGACTTAATTTCGGCGAGCAGCTTATCTATAATTCTTTCGGCTTTCTGTTGACTGGGTGGTTGTTGACTGGGTGGTTGTTGACTAAATTGGCTCATGGTATCACCTCCTCAATTCCCAATAACTCAGGACATTAATTTGCCTGACCGCGTAGTTGACTATGGGATAGAGTACAGCCACCAATACACCTATAACTAATAACAAATAGTAGGAAGCTTGAACCGTTAGAACCGATGAACCAATAAAGAGTAATACTATTATGGGCTCAAGTGAGGTATATACCAAAAGGTAACCATAATACTGAAGGGGAAACCAAAGTCTTCCCTCACCAGTCGGTATGTTACCAGCTTCAAACCTAGCGGTTTTTAATGGAGATGGACGACCTTGCAACGCCACACTTAAGAACTTGTATCCTCCGTACCCCACAGCTAAGATCACTACAATGGTAACTCCAAAGGCTACGATTGGTTGTGTTAATGTCATACAGGTTTAAGAGGGGACCTACCCATAAAAAACCTTTTTCAGAAGCGTCATTATGTATTTTTATTGTGGAACTGTGTTAAAAGTATTAAGGATCTGTCTCCCATTGGCTATACATTTGGATATATTCTGCCTAGGCACACCCTCTATACATCTCTCTGAGACAAACTGATCTAAATTCTCCAAGGTAATTAGATTATTTCTAATGAAGTTTTCGTGTAGAACACAGTTAGGTCCAGCATATCTAAAAATAATCGGATGCACCTTTCTTACCTCCTCCAACATCATCCAGGCTAGAGCACGTATCTCCCACTGTGCTCTGCTGCACGTTCTTAAACCAAAGAAGTTGATAAGTTCCCTAGCGTTCATTGTAACTACAATGTTGGTATTAACGCCATTAGGAAGTATATAGCGGGCGTCTTCCTCAGGAACGCCCTTCTTTAACAGATCGTAGTACATTTCATACACTTCTCCATAATGTTGCTCGATTTTTCCTGTGGCAGAAGGCGGTACCACTGGCTTGTAATGTTCATCCACAGGCCTAGCAAACCTATGGGAGGTCTGAGTATATGACGCTATCCTATGTCTCACCAATTGATGTGAACATACTCTCGAAATCCCCTCAATTGAAAAGGTGTATGAGGAGTGCTCAAATACCGAGAAATAGCCATGTTTAAACGATTCAGTTATCCATGTCTCCACTTCTTGAGGAGACATGTCCTCACGCCAGCCTCTCCTAGAGTGGGAAATCTTAGCCGCGATGGCGATAAGCTTCTCGCCGTCCTTGGTATAGGATACTAATTTGACCTTCACTTCAGGTTATATATACGGTTCAAGCTCATTTAACTTATACCTCCCTTCAACTCCAGTACTACTGCGAATTAGACTAGAATCATAGTTTTCTATGTCTCTTAATAAGGAACTTTCCTAACTGCCTTGGGCCTCCCCCTTCACAAACTATTCTGAAGACGGAGAAATTATCGGTGGTAAAATACTTGCTTACATGGGTAAAACCATATCTTCTCAGCGTTATTGGAGCGAAAATAGCTGATACTCCAGATAGAATAATAGTATCCGCTGTCAGCGTCTTCAAAATGGACTGAACAGATCCATTTACTAATACTGACCCAAAAAGGACAGCCACGTTACATTTTTCTTCCTTATATGATGAAAAAGGTCTATAGTTAATTTCTCCTTCGCTTGACTCTCCCCTAACCGAAAAGTCATACACTATTACCTTTGAGAATTTACCTCTATTAATGGAGGGTGAATAGCCGAAGACGCATAACTTTCCCTCAGCATCAATGAGGGGATCCTTATCCTCGAATGGTTCCAATGTGATGGCGTTCATCACTGCTAGCGCTAGACTTCTCTCACTGTTAGAGTTGAGCGATTGAGCGGCTTCATAGGCAGAAAGGCCCAACAGCTTTCCACATAGCGGGATATCGCTATCATAAATTGTGTTACTGAGGCCCACGTTTTGATCATCGAGGATGATTGATGTGTAATTTACACCAACACATACATTGAGCAACTTGCGCCTCTTAAGAAAAAACGAAAGTTCCTCCAGGGCCTCTTCAAGTATCATAATATTATCTTACCTGCCTCCTCTATAGATTCGTTTATTTCCTTGAAGGGTAACACAATCGTCCTCGAATTCAGCATAACGCCCTCTCCTAACACCACTTCGTCACCCACTATGGAACCATCCCTTATGTGATTCCAACCCCCTAAATTAGCATTGGTACCTAGTATAACTCTACTGATGCTTGAGGCGTGACCAATACGAACTCCATCCATCAACAAGGAATCCACTATCCTGCAGTAATCCCCAACTTTTGAGCCGGATCCAATTATGGCGTTTTCCACCTTTGAATTTGATCCAATTGTGACTCCATTACCTATAAAATATGGGGGAATAAGTTGGGCCTCCTTGGATACTACAGCTCCCTGCCCCACATAACCTCGCTGGAAGGACCTCCTGATCAACCTCAGATTGAGTTCCAAATAGTCCTGAGGAACACCCACGTCGGCCCAGATGCCATCGTATTCGAAAACGCCCACTGTTCCTTCATTTATTAGCCGAGGTAAGAGCTCCCTCCCTATCCCCCTGACTTGAAATTGTTTTAAGACCTGAGTCTTAAAGACATATACGCCAGCATTAACTAGGTTGTCCCTAGGGTGAGAAGGTTTTTCAGCTATTTCAGTGAGGACATAATCATCCTTAAGGAGGACTCCATATCTTCTAGGGTTAGGTACTCTTGTACCCACAACGGTGGCCGACAGATCCTTCTGAACGTGGAACTCGAATACCTTTGTGAAATCAACCTCACTGAATATATCACCATAGACCACTAAAACATCAGTACCCAGGTCATACTTCTTAGCTATTAGGTTCAGGGGTCCGGCATCTCCTAAAGGCCTGTCTTCCCTTACAAACACTATATCAGAATCCTTATATCGTTCTTCAATCTTCTCAGCCATGACTCTTACCGATATATAGATCCTTTCCACACCTCCCCTCCTTAGTCCCTCCACTATGTAGTCAAGGATAGGCTTATCCAAAACTGGTAAGAGTGCCTTTGGTCTCGTCAGACTTAGAGGCCTGAGCCTCGTTGCGTTACCGCCAGCGAGAACTATCGCACTTACCATGCAACATAGAAGGATAAAACAAACTAAAATTACTTCATGTACTTCTTCAGTTTCTCCTCCGCAAAGTCCCAGTTAACTACGTTCCACCAGGCACCTACGTAATCAGCTCTCTTGTTCTTGTACTGGAGATAGTATGCATGTTCGAATTCATCAACTATCATTAAGATAGGTAACTCAGCGATATGGTTCATGAAATGGTTCTCGAAAGTCATTAACTGCAAGTTACCATTTTCCACATCATAGTGGAGAACGGTCCAACCGGTGCCTGGAAGAGAATTGGCGACCTCTGTGAAGACTTGCTTAAATCTGTCAAAGCTGCCATACTGTTTCTGAATTAGATCGGCTATGGCACCGCCCGGCTTTCCTCCACCCTTGCCAGCTGGAGCCATATTCCTCCAGAAGAGATCATGAAGCTTATGTCCATTTATATTGAAAGTTAGACCCCTAACAATCCCTTGAATATCATAGCCGCCGCTACCAACTTCTCCCTTCACTACTTTCTCCAATCTTTCCACTAGGGAATTAGCGCCGTTAACGTAACCCTTATGATGCCCATTATAATGGACGTCCATTATATCCTTGCTGATATAGGGTTCAAGGGCGTCCAACTTGTATGGAAGTTGAGGCAGCTCGTATTTCTTGAGTTGGATTGACATGACCGAGTCACCTTCTTTAACATCGAAGACATCAGTTATAACTTTTTGCTTCAACGAAAGATCTCGCCGGGAGAGTTAGAAACTGGATTCGAAAGGAAAGAAGGGTTGCATCAAAGTTGAGATAATATTATAAATTTTAATATATTAGCTTAAATCCTTATGGACAATTTTAGAAAGATTAATAAGAATGTCCCTGAGACTATTTGAATTAGATAAGGATCAGGAAGCCAAGAAATACAAGTGGATCCATTCGATTCTGCTAGGAGATGATTTAAAGACATCCACGTTTTCCAAATAGTAACATTTATTTGAAGTGATGGAGATCTACACTTGTGAGCAGGAGCTACACAAAATGGAAATGCGGCTTTTGTGAGAACCAGATAGCTTGGGACGAACCATTCACCTATATGTCAAATAAAACTGTGGTTCACTTCACATGCCTTAAGGATAGAGCTCTCAAAACCCCTAAGGGGGATCAAGAGGAATTGAAGATGGTCCTCGATTCATTGGAAGACGAATTAGTCTCAATTCAGAAATATAAGGAGAGATTATCAAAGGTAAGCAATGAGGACGTAAAGAAGGTTCTAGACCAAGCCGAGAAAGATGCAGAAAAAAATGCTGGAATACTTACAAGAACAGTCGAGAAATTGAGTGCTGTACTTCCCAGTTGATGGATCAATATACAGAGCGTTAGCAGAACGCAGGGAATATTTTTATCTTCACAGACATCATGATACCACAGTAATGGAAGCCCCACAGATGTTTTAGACAGATTCCTCCCTTTTAATTCCGGTCACAGATGGAGCAAACGCCACTGAGGTTAAAGTAAGGTACAATGGGATGTATCTCCACCCATTAATTCTCTATGTATAACTAGAACTGTCTTCAGAGCTAGGATCGTTAAGCCTATTGAGCCTCACCCTTTGGGCGAGATAGTGTAGTAAAATAAGATATGGGAGAGGAAGAAGCCCCGTCGATAGTAGTGAGATAAGTTCACTTGCCCTACTCTACATTTCTATAAAACTCTCCCCTCTCGACGTCGCGAGAAACGACGCTGCCAGGATATATTGTTGCATACGCCCCAATTTTGACCCCAGGTAAAATACTTACATTTATTCCAGTCTTGGCATGACCGCCTATTATTGCTCCCAACTTCCGCCTACCCGTGGGAACCCTTACTCCCTTCACTCTCATAGTCACCTCCTTCTCATCAAACCTTAGGTTGGCTGTTATAGTGCCTGCTCCTAGGTTTACTTCTTCGCATATCACACTATCCCCTACGTAGTTTAGGTGAGGAAGCTTTGCTCCCTCCATGACAACTGATTCCTTTACCTGGACGAAGGCACCGACTTTGGACTTCTTACCCAACACACTATATGGTCTTATATGAGCCATCGGTCCAACTTCGGTGTCGGAACCGATATATGCAGGTCCTTCTATTACTGTCCCGCTATAAACTTCAGCTCCTTCATCTATATACACTTTCCCAATGAGCTTCACTCCTTCCTGGACTATCCCCTTAACTTCACTATGCATCTCAGTCTCCATAAGCTGTCGATTGGCTTCTATTACTTGCCAAGGTCTACCAACATCCATCCATAGCCCCTCATGAACCACAACATTAACTTTAGTATGAGCGACCATAAGGTTAATGGCGTCAGTAAGTTCTAGCTCATTTCGTGGAGAGGGAACCAACTTATCTATATAATAAAAAATGTCGGAAGACAACTTATAGATACCGCCATTAATTACATTTGAGGATGGGTTTTGTGGCTTCTCTTCTATCTTCTCTAACTTATTCCCGATAAATGATAAAACTCCAAAATTAGAAGGATTGGGAACTTTCACTCCTAGTACGGCATTACCTGGTATGCTTATCACTTTATCAATAGCAGCAGAATCAAAAAGCAGATCGCCATACACTACTAATATTTGATCGCTTTTTATATTAAGAGAGGAAAGAGCAGCGGCGGTTCCCATCGGACCCGGCTTCTGTAGTACAACTTCCGCATCCAGAAACGAGGACTTTAGCTCCTGACTACCTATGACTACTACATCGTCCACATATTTCCTCAGAATACCTATTGCTCTTCCTAGAAGAGTAGTGCCTAGAACTGGAATAAGTGGTTTAGGTCGGGTCTGTGTTATGGGTTCTAATCGCTCCCCACGACCGGCAGCAAGAACCACCGCCTTCAAAATTATTCACTGAACTGGAAATCTAAGAACCTTACTCTTCTCCATCTCTACCTTTCTGAGGGGATAGATTTTCTTTCCTGCTTCGAATATATCGTTTGATAATTTCCCGAACACAATTTCTTGAACTAACTGATCGAACGTAGATTCCTCTGCCCTCTTCCGTAAAAGATCGGCCATTATATTACGAAGAGCTGTCCTCTGCGATCTGTGGCACCTGTAGGTAGTCAGTGCTAATCCTTTTAGTCTAAGTGTATAACCGTCCTTAGTAACAACGTCGGTAACAATGTTGACCTTTGAACTTTTCCTCCTTATGAGGGACCTAATATAGTCTCTCGATAGTTCATGTCCCACGAAGGCAGTGTTAAGTCTTTCGCCACTGTTCGTCACTGCCTTAAAGTAAAGGTGTACATGTATCAGGCTTGTATCTCCAGAGAGTTCATAGAGGGTTGTCTCCACCTTCCTGCCTAATGCGCTCTCTGGACTATAGGCCGGAGTTACACCCAGCTGCACCTCACCAAAATTCTTTGGTGCCATAATCGGGAACCATTTCTTGGCCCTCCACTTATCCTTCACTGATGTAGCTTTTTGAGGCATTGCTGCCAAAATCAATCCGAGACCAATTAAATCTTTTCACTGCCACACGTCGTTGAGTTTCAAATATAGCTTCCTCATCAATCTTAACAAAGTCCGTGCCTCTGCTTCAGTTTTCACGCCACGAAAGATTACTCTCTTCGCTACTAAATAGGCTCTCTCATCTACACTTTTACTCTTAACGTGGATATATAAATCTCTTATATACCTGTCTAACAAAGATAAGGTAGTAGAATCTACTGAGGAGATTGCTGATGTATCCTTTCGTAACTCATAAAGAATTATGGATACGGCATGTGATAAATTCAAGACTGGGTAATCTTTAGAGGCCGGAATATGAACTAGGAAGTCTGTAGCTGCAATTTCCTTCCTAGTAAGCCCGACGCTTTCCCTGCCAAACACTATTGCTGTTCTTTTACCCTTGGAAAGTTCAGCGGCAGTCCATGGTGGTACAGAGGTCCTTAATATATCGCCTGGGTTATCGGCATCGCTTGACGTGGCCATCTTCAGGTCAACACCCTGAAGGGCTTCTTTTAAATCTTTCACAATACAAGCGGAATTAAGTGTCTGAAGGCCATGGGCAGCGAACCTAGCCGCTGTTGTTAAATCACACTTGGGATTCACGATGTAAAGTTCATCTACATCGAAGTTCCTGCAGAGCCTAGCCACGAACCCTACGTTATACTCCCCTTCTGGTTCAACTAATACTACCCTTAGCATCTATAGCCTCAAAAGCTACGAGTTCCTCAAAACCTATAACCTTAGTCTTAGTCTTCAATTTGAAGTTCCTGTTTCTCAAAAAAGTTAGTAATCCGTCAATGTCTCCCAATGAGGAGGCAAGAAAATAGTACCTACTAGCCCTCACAGAATCCAAGAAACGTATTATAACCTGATTTCCATCCCTTCCTCCTGACCAACTGAACTGCAGCCATTCCCTATATTCATCAACGGGTAAATATGGCGGATTAAATAAAGCAACATCAATAACGAACTTTCTAAGACATGTCGTTAGATCACAATTTATTACGTTTACATCAACATTATTGAGTTTTGAGGAGCATAGCGAGGCTTTGGAAGCGTAGGGATTTATGTCAATCATCGTCACTCTACCTCCAGCAATGGCTGCCGCAACCCCGAGCACGCCAGATCCGGAGCCAACTTCAAGAACAGATTCTCCCTTGTTTATCCTTAATATACCTAATAGCAACTCAGTGTCCTCAGCTGGCTCATACACCTCTGGACTCACGCACAGCCGTATCCCACCAAATTCAATAGTTCGCAAACTTCCCATGGCGCGAAAGATCTAATCTTTCTGGGTTCATTAACTTCTCCAAGTCCGCATAGGGTGGAAGCTCTCTTAAGGTCCTTGTTTCTATATATGGAGAGACAAGCTAGGGCTTTCTCCACCGCAGGATCATACTCTCTTACTCTCTTGAATTCCACCGCTGTGGAAAACACCTTGGGCTTGGGAAGGAAACTAGAGGGAGGGATATGGAATAATTTATTTAATATAAAATGATAGTTAACCATAAATGAAATATAAGTAGGCTCATTAAGTAACTTCTCTACAAAATCAGACTGAAGAATCAGGATCATACGACGCACAGAAGAGGTTGAGGATTCCCTCAGGAAAATTTTAGATATTGAGTAGGGAAGAGAAGAAAATACTTCACCTCGCATATATGGTGGCTTTCTGGCGTCTGCTAAAACTGGGTTAAATTCAACGAGGTATTGGAGAAATCGCTCGTCCAACTCCACACAGAGGTCGGGATTGAGATACCTAGAGAGATACCCATCGCCGCATCCTATCTCTATTACAGGCCTTTCACTTACCATTGAAGCCAAATACTTTGCTACCTCAGGATCCCTAAGAAAGTGCTGAGAAAGTGATTTTCTCGATTTAAGACTCAAGTACGTACCCTCTCTAGAGAACCCAGAAATGTAGCCTTAGAATTTACAGGATAGACGAATAGGTTATATTTCTCCTTTCCTTCCATTTCAACCATTATCCTATTGACCAACATCTCCCTCACGTTCTTCAGGCCTGTTCTGGACTCAATTTCTTCGAAGCTCTCGAATCTCTTTTTCGTCCTCTCTTCTAGTATTTTCCTTAGGGAACCCTTACCTATGCCTGGTAGAAGTTCTAGGGCGTGCAGCTTCAATGTTAATGGCTCTGACAGGTTAAAGAAGGCTATGAATTCGCTTCTTCTATCCTCTACTATTTTATGGAGCACTTTAGGTAAAAGATCTCTTGCCACGGAAGTAAGTTCCTCTAGACCAATTACATCGTCTATTTTAACCAAATTTATTTCTTCTAAGTCTAATAGTTGCTCTGGCTTCAACTCTACATCATCCTGTCTAGGTGAACCATCCATCAGTAGGAAGTAGTCGCGGCCAAGAATTTGAAGGACAGGCCTTCCTTGATGATATCTATGTCTGTCTAGGGGATTACCCTCCTCTATATAATCCAAAACGTAGATATACCTCTCTCTGGGTCGTCTCCTCTGTAGCAAATGTTTCCCCATAGTAGCATCTATGTTTAAGCGTAAAAACTTTCAAGACTTGACATATTTCCTTACAATGGCCAGCATCTTATCGAGTTCTTCAGTAGTGTAGGTTTTTCCCTCCAATGTAAGAAGAGTCCTGAGTTCTTCATGGGTTTTAGGACATATACTGGCGATCATGACTTTAGTCTCCTCTTTAAGCAAGAGCCCATCCAACTCATCTAGAAGCTTCAGGGCATCTTCTGCGTCACACTTGGAAACCGCGCTAAGATATTCAGATGTGCGTTGGAGTATTGCTGATGGTTGGCTGGATTTCAATACTTCCTCCAATATTTTACCAGCTACAGAGTAGGGGACATATTTCTCCTCTATAACCTGGAGGGGCGTAGTCCCTCACCTTAGCGGAGAAAGATGTTCTGGTCTAATTATTACGGTTTTCCATTTTCTTCCCAACCTGGTGTCAATAAGATAAGCTTTACCCCTTACTCCTTTAACCGTACCCACTAAACCTTGATATCTCCTATGTGGCATTCCTTTATGAATGGAGCTATTTATCTTTATTACTACTTTTTCACCCTCCTTATATTTCCTCATTAAGTTACCCAGCGGCGGAACAGCACCCCTTTCTCTTACCGATTTTCTAAGTAAACTCCTGCTCCTAGCCCTATTCCCCTTACTCGCCTTCACCATTGTTATAGACCTGTCTCCATGTCATATAGACTCGCAAATAAGTTTTTGCTATCTGAGCAATGCGCTGAGGCTTTTTCGTGGTTAGAAGAGATTTATCATATCTTGAGGATTTGCTATTATGGACATACCTGAAGCCTTTCTAGCCCTATTCATTATAGCTAGTCCTATTCCTCTCTCTGGAAAGGACTGCATTACTCCTATGTCACAATATGAGTGATCCAAAGCTCTGAAAGCAGCAAATAGGTTCTTAGCTATCTCATAAAGATTACTCTCTGAACCTAATTGTATACGGCACACAGCCTCGTTTTCAAGAATTCGTAACATCTCAGTGGAGCAAAGTACTGCCACCTTATACTTCAATGAGAGTCGCCTAACTACCTCTGGTAGGTCTCCCTTTTTCTCCACTAATATAAGTCTCTTTGTGGGGGCATAGTGTTTATACTTCATCCCAGGAGCCATTGCTTTTTCCGCATAGGCAGTACCTCTAGCCACCTCTGGTACCAATACAGGTCCCAGATATCTCTCCAGATCCTCAGGAGCAAGCGGTCCTGGTCTATATAGAATCGGTTTTTCCTTAGTTAAGTCAATTACTGTTGACTCCAAACCGAAGAAAGTATCTCCCGCATCTAAGATCATTTCCACCTCCCCTTGAAGATCTTCAACTACGTGAGAGGCTGAAGTGGGACTGGGTCTACCAGACCTGTTTGCGCTCGGAGCGGCAATAGGTACCCCACTTTCCTTTATCAGTTGAAGTGCGACTGGGTGAGCGGGCATCCTCACCGCAACTGTATCTAATTTGCCTGTCGTTTCATAGGGTACCCTTTCTGTTTTTTTGAGAATCAAGGTAAGTGGACCAGGCCAAAGTATCTCGGCAACCTCCAACGCGGTCTCTGGAATTTCTTGAGCTACCTGGAAGAGCTGCTCCTTCTCGGCTATGTGAACTATGAGAGGATTATCTGTTGGCCTTCCCTTGGCCTTAAATATCCTGAGCGCAGCTTGCGGATCGTATGCGTTTGCACCTAGTCCATAAACGGTTTCTGTCGGAAAGGCCACAAGCCCTCCAGACCTTATTATTTCAGCTGCCTTCTTAATTATCGCTGGGTTCGGGTTTAGCGGATCCAACTTCACTACTTCCGTTTCCATGGAAATCGATCCATCCGTGGACATTAAAGTTTAGACTGCCAGCAATTTAGAAAGACCTCGAAATACCTCCGATACACTCCATGCCTGGGCTATACAACCTCCAGCCCTGTAGGGAACGATATCATTGAACAACTCAGGTAAGAAGCCTCTATTGGACTTCGCGTATGAGATCAGGGGGTCAAAGTAGGCTATTAAGGACTTAAGATTAATAGGATCCTTCTCAGTCCTTGCCTTGGCATCGACATAAGCCCCCAGTAACCAAGGCCATATTGGACCGTTATGATATGCCTGATCTCTCGTCCTTCGTTCTCCTCCATAGACTGCCTTGTATTTTGGGTCAGATCTGGACAAAGTACTAAGTCCGTAGGGCCTCAATAGCTCCCTTTCAACTATTTCCATCACTTTTCTAGCAACTTCGTCCCTTACTATCTGAAAAGGTAGGGAAATAGCGAAGATTTGATTGGGCCTCACTTCCACACTTGGTCTGAGGTCCTCATCCAAGTAATCATATAAACCATGCTCCCCGACAAAATATGTGTTAAACGATTTTTTGAGTTCTTCAGCCGCATAAACGAAGTGAGGTTCCGATCCAAGTTCCTTTAGTAGATGATCTATAATCATTAGAGAGTTATATAGGAGTGCATTCACCTCCACTGCGGCTCCCTCCCTTGGTGTGACCACATTACCGTCAAACTGAGCATCCATCCAAGTCAAGGGGGCACCGGAGTGAAAGAGCAATCCCCTTGACATTCTTACAATACCATTGCCTTTCAGATACCACTCTAGATCTTCGATTAATCTATCTATATTTTTTTTAATAAAGTTTTTATCTCCACTATATTTATAGTATGAATAGAGAGCGTTGATCGCCCACAGCGTAACGTCCACTCCTCTATACGAAGGTTCTCCATCGTGGTCCCTGAAGTAAGTGGGTAGGAAGCCTCTGAAGCTTGAATCTATATAACGCTGCAGTATGTCTCGAGCCTCGTTGAAGAGGCCGTTCATAAGTAAGGTGCCTTCTAAGGATATCATTGTATCCCTTCCCCACTCGCCGAACCAATGATATCCAGCTACTATTGCTGGACCCCTGTTTCCTCTTACTAGAAAATCTAAGGTTGCCCTACCTATTAGCTCCAGAATCGTCTCTGGGGGACTTTCAAGGGACGGGGCAGGTGACCTGGTGAGTCCGAAACCAAGTTCAAATTGTCTAGAGGTGAAAGTTAACGAGAACGGATTGAAGAGGTCATCTAAATAATTATTTCCTAATTCTTTATCTTTTATATAATTAAAGTTATAATACCAGAATTCCGTCTGTTGAAGTTCATATCTTTGGTTGCTCCAGACCCTCATTAATGACTTACCGTTCTCTTTCACGATCAGTTCGTTTCCTTCCCCTTTAGTTGAGAAACGCGCGAAACCACTCTTCCTCGTCAGATGATGGCTTCTGTCCGTGATTAGAGGCATGATTTTAACGCTACACTTGTCATCAATCTCATATCTTACGGTAAGTGCGCTCTGAAGCCGATGTAAGATAACGGTTTTTACAACAGAACATATTGGAAATTTGTATATCCAGCGTATATAGTTGGAGCCCCACTCACTGCCCTCCAAGTAACTATAGCCATTAGGATAGATTACATCAGGATATGAGTTAGAAGACATCGGAAACTCTTGTTCTCCATCTGAGACCCATTCTTCAAGCTTCGATAAAATTACGCGTCTGCCATAGGGTGGGTAAATAGAGGCAACCAATAATCCATGATATGTCCTAACATTTATTCCACAGAGCGTGGAGGAGGAATATCCACCAAGGCCATTAGTAAGTAGCCACTCGTTGGAAAGACAGTAATCTAATTCCATTAACCTAACAGAGTCCTCAATGCAATAATTAATTCTGCGTGGGACCACACGAGAGGGACGACCGATACGGGTTCTCCGCTTTCGGGATCTACTTGTTCAGGCAACATGCCGCTGGCGGTACCGTGGGAGGCAACCCACTGAAGGTACGCCCTCGCAGCCTCCTTGTCACCCAACATACTTTTATACTCTGAGAGCCACAAAGTAGTAATTATCCACGGATTTGGATAAGATTTCCTTTTTTGATAGGGGTCATTCTCATATCTAACTATTCCTCCACCAATCCTCAATCTCTCCTCCACGAGATTCATGGTGTTAATAACTATTGGATCCCTGGGATTAAAGAGACCGAAAAAGAATGAAGCATATAGTGACGAGTCAACCACTGGATCTACGTTTCCGTTTTCGTCTAACCTTCTCACTAATCTATTTCCAAAAATCATTCTACTCCTCACCTTCTCCTTGATCTGTTTAGCGGCATCCTTGGCGTCAACTGCAAGTCCCCTATCTCCCATGGCTTCTGCTAGCTCTGAACCAACAAAGAGGGCACCATATACTGTCGCCACGGTATGAAGGTGAATCCCATATCTTTCCTCCCAGAGATCGAAGCTAGGCCTTGGTAGTCCATCCTCAGTATACGACAACATGAATTTCATTGCTGGCCTCACGAACGACTTATAGAGCTGAACCATATTATCGAAGTCTCTATAGATCGAGAAGTGAGTTGCTATAGCCCATACAGCCATGGCTGTCTCATCTTCCTGTATTGGCAAGATCTCTCTGCCATTCATGTACCATGGGTGCCAAGAGCTAGCCAATGTACCATCGCTGTTATACTTATGATACAAAGCCCCTCCTTGATTGGGCAAAGAGGCGAGAAACCTATACACTCTAACAGCTAAGTCCCCATATCCTGCTAAATCCAGTGCGTGAGCTACGTAGGATGCATCTCTTGGCCAGCAATAGAAATAACCATCTCCATATATTTTCACTAGGCTATAATCAGAGGAGGCTATTATGGCACCATTGTCACTCATATGGGCTCTAATAACAAATAGACTGGCATTTACAAGACGCTCTAACTCCTCCGGCACTTGAAAGGATTTTGAGGATCTTAGCCAGTTGGACCATAGTAAATAGCTCCTTGCAAAGGAAGCCTCAATGGAAGTTCTATCGACTTTGGGTGAAAGAGCCCTAACCTCTTCGAGAGTTTTCCCGAGCCAAAGCGTATAGTAAACTTTGCTTGGCTTTCCTGAGCGAAGTCTTAATCGATATCCCAAGATAGACCTGACGTCCTTCCCCTGAGCTATGGGATTCCCCTCTAAGGTGTCATCCTTGACATCCCAGTCTATTTCACCTTTACCAACCGTAAATATTATGTTACCCTCCTCCTGTCCTATCAACTTAAAGGCGAGGTAACGCTTTGACTTGTAATGTATTATGGACTTTGACTTCGGATCGTAGAAGGCCGTATCACCAATTTCATTCCCATATAATGCTATTTTATTTATGAAATAAATAGATACTTGTTTCTCCTTATTAGACATAACATTTACTATTCTATAGAAAATGGGTAAGTCTGGGTCAACAAAGTCCTGTGATGTAAGTGAGAGATCCGTGTTGGCCGCACTAGTTTCAAATATCATGGAGGAGTTAAGATATCTATATTTAGGAGAAAATGAGGCGAAGGAATATGTTGAACCGTCAGAAACAATGATCATGTCAACTCCTCTTCCGTTACTCTGATTTTCCATCCCCACATAGGGGTAATATATATCAGTAATATTGGCCATGGAATCAATGTTCACCAATAGATGCCCGTTTCCTACTACCCCAACACGCACCCTTCTCCCATATAACAGCTACCATAAAAGTCTAATAGCTCTGGCAGCAAGGCGATCAATTATCACTATTTTTATCACGTTTAGTTCAGCTTTCTGATTAAGTAGTTCTGATTGCCTTAGCTTAAGGACCTTAGCTTAAGGAAAGAGTTAAATCCCTATACACTATAACGGACATGACTTTCCCTTTCGCGGTGAGGATTTCCTAGTTCAATACCCTGCGCCATTTCCAACTGGATAGATGGCCGCATTGACTTGAAAGTTCGAATCATGAAGACACGGGTACGTTATTAGTTCGACCCGGTGATGGGACAACAGCAAACTTCACTGACCCCTATTCGGATGTCTCTGTGACGATCACATGCTCATATTCATTATAGATCATACAGTAAAAGTTACCTGTTAAAAACCGAGGGAGCTATCCACCTCACGTTTTACGTCCCCCAAGACAGATATTTCTCAGTTCAAGAATGTAAAACACTTGGGCTGCAGATATATATGTCAAAAAGTCTAAGGTTGGGTTACTCATTTATTTCCAGAACAGAATATTAGTCTATATGACAATTTTAATAGCAACCATCGGATTTGAGGAGAAGTTTCTGATTAGAGCCATACTAAGACACCTGAATGAGGGAATATCAGAAATATTCATAATCAGGACCGAGGAGTCGGACGATCGTCTTAAAATGGAAAAAGCAATAGAAAATGTCAAATCCCTAGCTAAGGAAGTTTCCATACCTGTCCACGAAGTCGGGGTAAGTGTAAATAATGTATTGGACGCATTAAATAGGATCGCACAAGTCGTGACGGAAGAAACAGAGGAGAGAATTGTGGTAAATTTGAGTGGAGGACTGAGAGCGTTAGGAATCGAGGTTTTACTTTCTCTGATACTTTCTGAGAAATTGAATGCTTTGCTAGAAATCGAGTTAGAGAACCTCAGTGGCGTTATCACTTTCAAGTTAGGTGACGTACTACCCGGGGAGCTAAGAAGAGAAGACCTAATCTTAATGGGAGCATTATTAAAAGGTTCTATGTCATTATTGGAAATCTGTAAATCACTTAATTTACCTAAATCTTCCGCATGGCGGCGCGTTAAGGGCCTAATCGATAAAGGGTATGTCTCCGAATTTAAGGAAAATAGAAGGTCGGTTTTCGAACTGACTACAAAAGGAAAGTTAAGGCTTTCTCTCGTTAACCTGAAAAATGAACTTTAAACTGAGGGCTCCCTTCTCGGTCATCCCTCCTTAGTACATTTTAATCACGGTACTCTTTTGCGAAGATTTCTGCTTAGACATGCACAATTTCCTTTCGGGCTAAATACTCTCCAACACTTCTGAAGAAATAGATATTATTAATTGGAAAATTTTTAAATGGACTAACAATCAGTAACAACGGATTATTTGGAGGGATATCTCCAGACATGGCAAACATTATTTCAGCAAGTAATATATTGAATAATAACTTCTCTATATTAAATATTTTAATTAGAGAGAATCTGTCGTAATATATAATTCCATGCTAACCACATTAATACTTTTGTTGCTATTCATAGCTCTGAACCTGCGAGAGAGTTAATTACAAATAAGACAAAAATATATACGTATTAATTATATTAAGTATACATCTTCAAATCTTTCCTCAAACGCATGTCTAGACAACTTGCCTTTAATAGGGAGGACATATCCACAAAATCTACATCTGTTCCCTTTATCTAGATTCCATGTGACTAATCGATATCCATTCCTTCCTATCACAACCTTTCCACAACCTGGACAATAGGTATTCTCATAAGGACTGCCCGACACGTTTCCTATATAAACAAACTTCATCCCTTCCTCTATGGCAATTTTATAGTGTGCCTCCAATGTTTCTAGCGGGGTCCACGGAAAATTAGTCATCTTATAATCGGGGTGAAATCGTAGGAAGTGGATAGGAACTTGGTCTCCCATCAAATTAATTATTGATCTGACTAAGTTTCTCGCATAATTTAGATCATCGCCCACTTGAGGTATAATGAGGTCAGTGATCTCGACATGAACCCCCCTCTTTTGAAGTCCTGCAGCGGTCTCCAGTATGGGCTCAGGTCCTGAAGCTCCAGTGTATCTTTTTAAGAACTTAGGTGCCCCATTCCCCTTGAAATCAATTGTTATCGCGTCAAGAAAGGTGGACAGATATTCGACACCCTCAACAGTCCCATAACCGTTACTTACATAGGTATTAAAAAGTCCCTTTTTCCTTGCTTCCATGCCTATATCATGAGCAAACTCTGAAAATATCATCGGCTCATTATACGTATAGGTAATTCCATCTGCACCATAAGCCAAAGCCAGTTCCACTACTTCATTTGGAGAAAGCCTAACGCCTTCCACCCTTCTTCTTTGGCTTATCTCATAGTTCTGACAGTAGAGACACATCCAAGAGCAGCCTGTGGTAGAGATCGAGAAGACCTTGGAGCCAGGATTAAAGTGAACTAGAGGCTTCTTCTCTATGGGATCTATATGAGCGGCCTCCACCAAGCCATAGACATCCAGGTTCAATTTTCCCTCCCTAACAGACCTAACTCCACAGAACCCTACCTGACCCTCACCAATAAGGCAGCGTCTAGCACATGCTAGACATCTCACTTTCTCTCCTTCCTTTCTGAAGAGAGAAGCCTGCATTGATAAATTATAGTGGAGTACGACTATATTTTATGAGGCTATTGCTCCTCTTTAAAAGCGATCTTTCGCCAGAAGAGGTGAAGAGGAAGTTGAGGCAGTCCTCCATCGATGTGATAGATGTTAGACGTGGAAGGTATATGGAAGTAGACGTGAGGGGAGAGGATATTGACTTGAAACCAATATTCATGTTATTGGGTGAGCCACTGGAAGTAGTTAATACGGAGCATATAAGCGGGACTTTTTGGTCTAAATTTAATCAAGAAAGGTTCTGGGAATGCCATGAGTTACTGGAGGATAAGTGGCGCATAAGTGAGGGAGAGGAGAGGGACTATCTTCAAGCCCTTATATTGATCTGCACTTCCTTACTAAAGTATAAGAAAAATCAACTAGAGGTCTCCGATAAGTTGATGGAGAAAGCGTTATCTCTTATAGCCAAACTTTCTGAGGATCGCCTTCCTCTCCTGTACAGACGCCTCATCCTCGACACCTAGTGGAGATTGCCCATCAATTACACCAACTATACCTCTTCCCTGTTCAGTCTCTGCAACAATTATCTGCAGTGGGTTAGCCGTAGCCGCGAAGAGCCTAACTACTTCCTGTACTCCTTTCAATTGATTTAATATATTAATAGGATATCCTTCCTTAATATAGATGATAAATACGTGTCCGGCCCCAACCTTTAGACATTGATTTACTGCCACCTTGATTAGCTCATCATCATTCCCGTCCTTCCTTATTAACCTCTTGCCACTCGCCTCACAGAAACACAGACCAAATTTTAGATGGGGGCTAGAGGAAGCTAAAACCTCATAGAGATCCTCTACGGTCTTTATGAAGTGTGCCTGTCCTACGATTACGTTGGTTCCATCTGGAATATCCACCTGCACCACATCAAATTTAACACTCATGTCTGCGAAATTCGCTGACCACTTTTTAGGCTTGATGGGGGGTTACTTGTATAGATAGGCGTAGTCAATTGTTATTTCCATGCCTCCTGTTAGATTAATATGAATCTTTTGACCTATAGTGGTGACCAGTACGGTGTAGCTCCCTGGGGCAAGATAGAAACTAACTAACCCATCAGAGTCAGTGGCATTCTGTGCAACTAGCCCCGAGGAACTGTAAACCCAAACTTCGGCGTCGCCAAGAGGAGAGGTACCCCCAAAAGGTCCGTAGTTAATAAGGACGCTCACCTCTAATTCATACTTGCCATCTATGGTTTGGGAGGGAATTGTAGAAGTCTTTACAGTGGTTCTATAGCCTGACAGGGCGTAAACTCCTAGTGATGTTAAGACTAAAATAATAACGGCGACGGCTACGAGGATCTCCTTCTTCATGCGACGTAAAACATTTTTCCCAATATATAAATAATGTGCAACGATGCCTAGGCTGAGAACACTGGCTGAGGTGATTAAATACGTTGGATACATGAACCTTACGCCTTTACTGAGAAGATATCTTATACTCGGCGCCTTCGATGGCATAGTATTGGCTGTGAGCGTCATAATACCTCTTTACTCTCTCCATACTAAGCCTGAGACGGTTCTTCTTACTGCAGTTGGGGGGTTGTTGGGGATTTCGATTTCATCGGCATTCAATTCACTAATTGTAGAATCAGAGGAAAGGAGAATAGAGTTAAAGAACCTCGAGAGACAGTTAATGAAGAGATTGGATGGAACGGTATATGACTATGGTGCCAAGGTTGCGATCACTCTATCTGCCCTAGTTCATGGCTTGTCACCACTTTTGGGGTTTATTCCCGTGTTGACAGATATCTACTTGGGTGGAATTTTAGGTTTATTATTATCTATAACATCACTCGCCTTAACACTTACAGCTTTGGGTTTAGTCTATGAGGGCGGAATGAGGGAAAAATTAAGGGCCTCTTTAATAATGGTAATAGCCGGTTTCATGTCAGCTGGATTGGTGTATGCAGTAGCAAGATGATCCTTATATCTTAATGCAAGGATCTTTCCGTCAGAGAGGAGATAGATAGCCCTTTCCCGTCCATAGAAATATACATCCAACTCAGGGTGTTGTATAGCTCGCACATCAAATTAAACTAACTTAACCCCTTAACGTTTGCTCGTTCATGTATGCCCCTAATGCCCTAAACTAGCTCCTGGATGCTTCGTAGATACGAACTAGGAAGTTTTGTTTTAAGGTTTATACAAAAGTGAGGTGAGGTAGTTAACCCTTTGACCTCAAGAAATCTTCGTGGCCTTCCTCATCAACGTTCCTGAAGCTAAGCCTGTAACTGGCGTTTGGGTAGTTGACCTTGATTACAACACTTTTAACATTCTCAAGAGATCAGCTTGGACGGTACGTTAAGCCTGCAGAACCCTCTACCCCTAGCTAGGAGGCAAGGTGAGGCTATGAAGTGGGAAGTCTCCACCGTGAAGGGGACCTCGTCTGTAGGGGTGAAGCTAGCTCACGTTTAGAGCTTTCACTCTCAGGTATCTCCCACTAATTCTAGTCACCTTTCTCTTCATTCATGGAATTGAAGAGATACGTTGGCCCCCTGGTGTTGGGAGGGTTGGGAATTGAGATCTTGTTCAGTAAACTAGGAACGGTTGCCCTTCATGGACTCCTTATATATATTTTTGCCATAGGAATAATCCTTATCATAATAGGACTTCTATTTAAAAAAATAACAATTAAAAAACTTAAAACAATTGAACTTGATAGAAACATAATACTTCTTGATCATGAGAACAAGGTCAAGGGGGCATTGATCTACAGATTAATATTTAAAGAAAGGAATGTCCAACAGAAGTTTGATTTCTCAGAAGAAATTGAGAGATTAACTAAGGTTATCGCTAAAACTTTCCCCAAAGTAGAAGTAATCATAGTTACCTTAATGAAGAATAAACCTGGGTCCCTTCTGGTTTTAGAGGCTGAGGGAAAGGATCAAACCAGTGTAAAGAAAATTCTTATGGATGTGGGAGAGTTTATAGATAACGTAAAGGATTCATTGGCCCCTGATTTGGAGACGCTACCCTCTGAAGCCAAGAATGTTCTTCCTCTACCATGGGGTAAAGAGGGAGAAGTGCCCTTCTTGAGGATCTATGACACCATGCCAACTTCACCAACTTCCAAGTCATACTCTGTGGGATTCGACCTACAGCTTGGCGAAGCCAATGATGGATTCAACACTCCAGTGGGCGTTAAGTTGGAGGATATAGAAAGACATGTGGCAATTTTCGGAAGTACCGGTAGCGGAAAAACCAACACGGCCGCATTACTAAGCCAAGAGTTAGGAAGAGTGGGATATAGGGTGATAATATTGGATTGGCACGGGGAATATAGTAGAAAGCTGCCAAACAACGTAGTTTGGGATCACTCAAATCCATTAAAATTGAATCTACTACAGGGAAGTGAGGATCTTGATGAGATTGTTCAGATATTGGGTGACGTACTAGACTTGAGCGAGCCCCAGAGGTTCCTACTGCTTACGACTCTGCATTCCATGAAAGTAAGAAGCAGAGAGAGACTTTTTCGATCTGTAGCTGAAATAGAGGAGAACTCCTATTGGATAAGAGATGTAAAGTATGCTCTAGCAAGGAAGTTATACGTAATCTCATCCCCTAAGGCTGATATACTCTTTGATGATGTAGCGGGAGTAGGATGGTCCGAGATCCTTGAGAAGCTGAAGGGGGTAAACATTATCGATTTATCATTCGTTACTGAACTCGTATTAAGGAGGGCTTACACTTTATTCTTGCTTAAATTTTTGGTAGAAGCCCATATACGTAAATGGGACGGCAGAAGCTCTCTAATAGTATTAGAGGAGGCTCAAAACTATCTAAGAGACGAGAGCCAGTTCATAGAGCGAGTAACCTCTGAAGTAAGAAAGTATCATGTTGGGTTATGCATTGTATCACAGTCTCCATCGTCTCTGGCTGCAAGCGTCCTAAAAAATACAAATACAAAAATAGTTCATGCTATAAAATCAAATGGCGATAAATCAGTCATAAGGGAATCAATGTCCTTAGAAGAGAAGTTATGGTCCTCGCTTGATAAACTTAAGATGGGAGAGGCAATAGTGAGCAGTCCATCCCTCCCCCAACCAGTAGTTGTAAAAATAAAAAAGGTCTAATCCTCATCCTTTTTCTCTTCTGACTTCTTGCTCTCTCCGCCCTTAGGCTCACTCTTCTTTCCAGCTGCTATCAGATCGTCTATCCTTAAGATCAGGGTGGCGGCCTCAGTGGCTGCCTTTATTGAGTTGGTCTTAACCACTCTCGGCTCTACCACTCCTAACTTCCACATGTCATCAGGCTGGCCTGTGAACACATTAACACCATACCACTTATTGCCTTCATTCTCATGGAGACTCCTCAGCTTCATCAGGAAGTCAATCGGATCCAATCCAGAGTTCTCCATCAGTGTAACAGGAAGACCCTCTATAGCGTTAGCGTAGGCCTCTATAGCAAGTTGCTCCTTTCCACCAACCTGAGGAGCTAGCTTCCTAAGTCTCTTAGCTATCTCTATCTCTACTGCGCCTCCTCCAGCCACGACTCGACCATCTCTAATCACGTCGGCAGTTGTGCCTAGAGCATCTTTTATTGCTCTCTCCGTCTCATCAACGACCCTCTCTAATCCTCCCCTTATCAGAATACTCACGGCCTTGGGGTTCTTGGCACCTTCTACGAAGACCATCTTATCTTCTCCTACCTTCCTCTCCTCAACTAACTCAGCATAGCCGAGGTCTTGGGCGGTCAACTCATCTATGTCAGAAACCACTCTGCCTCCGGTTGCCCTGGATAGCTTCTCCAGATCGCTCTGCTTAGCCCTTCTCACTGCCAATATACCATGCTTAGCCAGGAAGTGTTGAGCAACATCATCGATTCCCTTCTGGCATATTACCACGTTAGCTCCGCTGGCCACTATCTTATCGACTTTTTCCTTAAGGATTGACTCATCCTCCTCAAGGAACTTCTTCATTTGTGTAGGATCATTTATCCTGATCTCAGCGTCAATCTCTGGTTTCTCGACCTCAAGTGGGGCGTTAAGCAATGCTATCCTAGCCTTCTCAACCCTCTTAGGCATCCCTGGGTGAACGACTTCTTTGTCTACTACTATACCATAGACTAACTGCGTATCCCTTATGCTACCTCCGTGCTTCTTTACTAACTGCACATTGTCCAGGTCCACGTACCATCTGTCGCCTCTCTTCTCAGTGACCTGAGTAACAGCTTTTACCACTATATCAGAAATGTAGTCTCTGGCTCCTGCAACTGCTTTACTGTTAAGGGAAGTATGGGCCACTTTCCTCAAAGTATCCAAGTCATCTACAGTAACCTTAGCACTTAGCTCATCCACCGCCTTAATGGCCTCCTCCTCAGCCTTCTTATAACCACTAACTATGACTGTTGGATGAATATCTTTGTAGAGAAGATCCTCGGCCCTCTTGACCAACTCCCCTGCTAATATTACGGCCGTTTTAGTTCCGTCTGCTGTCTCCTCGTCCTGCCCCTTTGCGATCTGTACTAACAATTTTGCTGCAGGGTGCTGCAGATCCATTTTGTCAAGAATAGTAGCTCCGTCATTGGTTATGGTAATGTCTCCTAGGCTATCTACGAGCATCTTGTCCATGCCCCTCGGGCCATAGGTGGTCTTAAGCATCTCCTGCACTATCTTAACTGCCGATATGTTGACCCTTAGGGCCTCCTTGCCGTAACTCCTACTAGAGCCTTCCTTCAATATTATGACAGGTATACCCTCTGGAGTTTGAGCAACCGTAGCTGTTGAGGACATTTACTTATCACCTTTCACTGCCTCTTAAGAAATGGTTCTATAAAAATTTTTCTGGACCATCTCTAGGCTAAGATTGTCCATAAGAGGAACGTAAACCGAATTGGAAAGGAGCCGCCGACGGGACTTGAACCCGCGACCACCGGCTCTCTAGCCTAAGTTACGAGGCCGGCGCTCTACCGCTGAGCTACGGCGGCAAATATCCTCTCTTTAACAACTTTATAGTATCTTATAGCCCTTTCGATTAGTTCTTTGTATGCGCCCAAATAGTTCTTTGGAGAGAGAGCCAAATTGAGTTCCTGTTCTGTAACTAGGGAAGTCACCTTGGGCTCTCTGATTGCCGCTTCATAGAGGGAAATTCCATCATTCCTGACTGTCTTAGTCAAGGCAGAGACTATATTATGGGCCATATGTCTAGGTAGTCCTTTCCTTGTGAGAAGCAGCATTAAACTCTCCCCCATTATCCCACCCTTAGTAAGGTCCAAGTTTTGAATCATCCTTTCCTCATTTACTCTCAAGCCTCTCAGAAGCTCATCGAAACTGTCTACCATTTCGTCAATAATCATTAGAGAGTGAGAAATCATTATCCTTTCGGATGAGCTATTGGTTAGGTCCCTCTCATGCCAGGTTGGTATGTTCTCTAAGGCAGGAACCACCATCCCCCTTAAGACTTTGGATAAACCGCATATCTTCTCCGATATGACTGGATTCTCCTTCTGGGGCATTGTGCTGCTTCCCACCCTGGATTCCGCCGCCTCTGCCAATTCCCCTATCTCTGGCCTCATGAGTTCCCTGACCTCGAGGGCAAATCTTTCAAGCTGGGAGCCCAGTATGGCAAGTTGGCAGATCAATTCTGCATGTCCATCCCTAGGGGCTATCTGAGTAGATATTTCATGAACTGGTAAACCCAACCTCCTTGAAACCTCCCTTTGTATAGAGATCCAATTTTTTCCCCATCCCGCCCCAGTTCCAACGGCCCCCGCCATCTTAATTTTCAATAGTCTAGTCTTAAGTTCCTCAAGTCGTTCCAGGGATCTACTTAGCTCGTATACGTAATTAGCCATTTTGAACCCTAGAGTTATGGGTAAGGCATGCTGACCATGCGTTCTTCCCACCATGATGGTTTCCATATATTTCTGAGCCAAAGAGGAGAGAAAATCTAGGGATCTCAGAAGCTTAGTTTCAAGAAGTAGGAGCGCATCCCTAAAAATAAGGGAATAGGCAGTATCGACTATATCATAACTCGTGGCACCATAATGTACTAATTTTCCCGCTTCACCGGCCTTCTCGGCCAACACCACAGCCATCGCCATAACATCATGTCCTGTCTTCTTCTCCATTTCATCGACTTCCTCTAGGGTAACGGTTGATGAGACCTGGTTAACTGACGCGACTTCGCGGGGATCCATCATACCAACTTCAGCTAGGGCCTCTAACAACGTAATTTCTACCTTCAACATGGTCTTTAGTAAATGGGTCCTTGAGAAGAGCTCCCTCATCTCATTGCTCCCATACCTCCAATCTAGGGGACAAACCGACATGCCTAGAAGTCTATTTAAGGGGTTTAAGGTTTAATCCAAGTGATGAGAGTAGCCACTTTAGGTAGTCACTCGTCTCTTCAAATACTTCACGGTTTGAAAATGGAAGGACTAGAGACGGCCGTAATTACCGAGAAAAGTAGAGAGAGCTTCTATAGACAGTTTGGCTTCATCGATCATGTGCTCTCTTACCAGGAACCAGACCAGGCCGTAGATCTGCTTAATTCTGCGGGAGATGTAATTGTGCCTCACGGAAGCCTCATCGAACACATAGGCCTTGCCAAGGCCTCTAAGCTTAAGGACAAGAGCATATTTGGTACTAGGAACCTTTTCCAATGGGAGTCGAATCAGAAAAGGAAAATGAATCTTTTGAGATCTGCTAAAATAAAAGTGCCTAAAGAGTTCGAGAGCCCAGATGACGTAGATAGAAGAGTCATAGTGAAGCTGCCAGGAGCCAAGGGAGGTAAAGGTTATTTTTTAGCAGAAGGAAAAGAAGAAGTAAGGAAAGGTTTAGAGAGACTGAGATCTATTGGTCTAATCAAGGATGAAAAAGAAGTACTCATTCAGGAGTACATAGTGGGAGTTCCGATGTATTTTCAATTTTTCAGAAGTGTTATCAGGAACAGGGTAGAGATAACAGGGATGGACATCAGATATGAGTCGAATGTTGACGGCCTCAGGAGGCTAGGGAAGGTGGATGGCGTGAACCCGACGTTTGTAGTAGTAGGTAACATCCCCGTGGTTGCCAGGGAAAGTCTGCTTCCTGAAATTATGAATTACGCTGAGTCTTTCACGACAGTCGTGGATCAAATAGTAGGGCCAAGGATGATAGGACCGTTCTGTTTGGAAACTGTTGTGACTGATGAGATGGAGATAGTATCATTCGAGTTCTCTGGCAGAATTGTTGCTGGCACTAATTTGTACGTTTACGGAAGTCCCTATAGTTGGTTATACTGGAACGAACCAATGAGCGTGGGGAGGAGAATAGGAAGAGAACTGAAGGAAGCTCAGGAGAGGGGAAAACTGCAGGAGGTGCTAACTTGAGGATAGCTGCCCTAGCCAGTCATTCGGCGCTTGACGTGTTCGATGGAGCAAAGGATGAAGGCTATGAGACAATAGCCATCTCAAAGAAAGGCAGAGAGAGGCCATACATGGAATTCAATGCCGTAGTGGATCATCATATAATCGTGGACGACTTTAAGGAAATACCAACTGAAAGGATCTCTTCGAAGCTTAACGAAATGGAAGCCATAATGGTTCCAAACAGAAGCCTGGCAGTTTATGTAGGTTATGATTCGATAGAGAAAATGAGGTTAAAATTCTTCGGAAATAGATTCATGCTAAGGTGGGAGGAGAGGACGGGTTCAAAGAACTACTACGCCCTTCTAGATAAGGCAAGGATAAAACGTCCTAGAACCTACACCCTACAGGACAAGATTGAGGGACCAGTAATTGTTAAGGTCCAAGAGGCCAAGAGAAAGGTGGAGAGAGGCTTCTTCTTCGCAGCCAATGATAGAGACCTTAGAGAAAAACTGGATGCCCAGGTTAAGGCAGGAATTGTAGATCCCAAGGATATGGAAAAATCGGTAATAGAGGAACTGATCTTAGGGGCTCATTTTAACGTAAATTTCTTCTATAGTCCAATTAGGAACAGAGTTGAGCTACATAGTGTAGATAGAAGAATCCAGAGCGACTGGGACGGGTTTTACAGACTTCCAGCTGAATTACAGCTTAAAATGCAGAGCCAACCTAGGTTGGTTGAGGTAGGACATGAAGGGGCAACATTAAGGGAAAGTTTGCTCCAGGGAGTATTTGAGATGGGCTACTCTTTCGTCCAGGCTACAAAAGAGTTAGAGCCACCAGGGATAATTGGACCATTCACCCTTCAAATGATGGTAACTCCTGATCTAGATTTGGTTGTATATGATGTAGCCCCCAGAATAGGAGGAGGAACCAACGCCCATATGGGAGTAGGAAGTCAATACTCCAAACTATATTGGCGTGAACCAATGAGCGTGGGGAGGAGAATAGGAAGAGAACTGAAGGAAGCTCAGGAGAGGGGAAAACTGCAGGAGGTGCTGAGTTAGAACGTTCTTTTACGTGAACTTACCCCGCCCTCATGGAGCTTCACTCCTTGGGCTGAGGTTTACCGCTTCATAGTCTCACTCCTAGTATCACCTCGCCCATGGATAGAGGGCTTCACTGGCTCAACACTCCCAACCGTGAAGATATTCCAAGTTGTCCATAGATTTAATGGGAGAGACATACTTCACGGACCCTTGCTTTAACTGAAGAGTCTCGGTGACCTTACTCGGTCCGCGACTGCCATCACTAAAATATTAGAAAATTTGTTTAAAAATCTTTAGGAGATATCTATCCCTTCACGGAAGGGCCTTCTGCACAAAACCCGCGAAGATAAATATCAAAATGTAGATCCAGTAATCTTTTTCTTATCATTTCATGACCTCATCTACTTTTTCTTCATTATAGTTTACGTGTGGGAAGGGTTTTATACAGGCTATCAATCGGTATTAAAACGGTGGTTCATGCTCGATATTGTGGTAGGCGGCTTTTTCGGTGATGAGGGTAAGGGAAAAATCTGCTCCTTCCTTTCATTGAGGGACTCTCCAGTAGCAGCGGTGAGAACTGGCTCAATTAACGCTGGGCATACTGTAACCCATGAGGGTAGAAGTTGGAAAATTAGGATCGTCCCCTCTGCATTCACTAATTCGAAGACTGAGTTACTAATTGGTCCTGGTGCACTAACAAGTGTAGAGGTTCTATCCAATGAAATCGAAGGCACTGGCGTCGCAGGAAGGATATTCCTTGATCCTCATGTTGGTATAATAACAAAGGAGGAGGTCGAGCAGGAGAGAGCTGATGACTATCTTATAAATAAAATAGGTAGCACAGCTCAAGGAGTCGGATATGCCGAGGCCAAAAGGGTCTTAAGGAAACTAAGACTTGCCGAGGATTACAACGAATTGAAAGGAATGCTCGTCGACGTACCATCTAGGGTAATATCTCATATAGAGAAGGGAAGTAAAGTCATGGCAGAGGGCACGCAAGGGCATTACCTAAGCCTATATCACGGTTCATATCCGTTTGTCACTAGCAGAAACGTTACTGCGTCGGGAATCTTAAGCGAAGTGGGTGTAGGGCCTAAGTATGTGAAGGAAGTAATCATTGTATTCAAGTCCTTCGTTACTAGAGTAGGACAAGGTGAGCTACCGGGAGAGTTGGAGGAGGAAAAAGCTGATCAACTAGGCTTGATAGAAAGGGGGACAGTAACGGGAAGGAGGAGGAGGGTTTCTCCCTTTAATTTAGATCTGGCCAGGAAAGCAATTCAACTAAATGGTGCCACACAGGTTAGCATAACTAAGCTTGATTGGCTGTTCAAAGAGGCCTATAATGTGAAAGAGTACTCAAAGCTCCCGCAGGAGGCCAAGAGGTGGTTGGATGAGATCGAATCCCAGCTAAAGGTCCCTATAACTTTGATAGGAACAGGAGAAGAGAGCATGAGCACTATAGACCTGAGGAGGGAGAAAGGAATTGAAGTATGATGTTGTGATAATTGGGGCAGGACCAGCAGGTCTCTTCGGAGCTTATGAGCTATCGAATAATATTAGAGAAGGGCAAAAAATTCTTCTAATAGATAAAGGGGCTAGGGCAAGTGTAAGGGCCTGTCCATTACTTTCACCAAAGGAAAAATGCACCTTCTGCACGCCCTGCCATATAACGTACGGTATTGGAGGAGCAGGGACATACAGCAGTGGGATAATTAACCTAAGACCAGACATAGGTGGAGAATTACATGAACTTCTCAAGAACTGGAATGAGGCTCAATCCATGATCGATTACGTGGACGAGGTCCTGGTCTCTTTTGGTGCGCCAAGGGATAGAATATTCACTCCTAATGACGAAAAGGTGAAGGAAGTCCAAAAGAGGGCAGCAAAGGCCGGTGCCGAGTTCGTTCCCATTAAACAGAGGCATATAGGAACCGACAAGACACCCGAAGTTATAGAAAACATGACCAAATATGTAGAGTCACGTGGGGTTAAGGTCAGCGATATGACAACAGTATTTGAGATACAGAAGAAGGATGGAATCTTCAATCTGAAAACTTCTAGGGGAGAAGTGGAGGCTAACATAATATTGGCGGCACCAGGGAGAGCTGGAGCCCAATGGTTTTACTCAGAGGCGAAAAAGTTAGGAGTGGATATGGCACCAGCTCCCTTAGACATCGGAGTTAGAGTTGAAGTAGAGGCCCTTGTATTTGATGAGGTGACTGCTGCCACATGGGATCCGAAGATAATCCTCTACACCAGAAAGTATGACGATAAAGTGAGAACTTTCTGCGTAAATCCACGTGGATATATAATGAAGGAAGTTTATGCGGATGGAACCATAGGGGTTAATGGAGAAACTTACGCGGATAAGAAAAGTGGCAATACCAACTTCGCCTTCCTAACCACAGTTAAACTCTCTGACCCATTGGAGGATACCATAGAATATGGCAAAAGTATAGCTAGACTCATGACTAGGCTAGGTGGGGAGAAACCAATAGTTCAGAGGCTTATGGACTTGGAAAAGGGAAGGAGAAGCACTTGGGACAGGATAAGTAAGTCAACAGTGAAGCCTACTCTTAGGGATGTCACTCCTGGGGACATAAGTATGGGGCTACCGTTTAGAATAGTGGAGGACCTAATGGAAGGGCTCCAAAGACTGGATAATGTTGCGCCTGGCGTCTACTCGTCTAACACACTGCTTTACGCGCCAGAGATAAAGTACTATAGTATGAGGGCTATAGTAGATAGAAATATGGAAACAGTCGTAGACAACCTGTTCGTGGCTGGAGACGGGGTAGGACTTTCTAGGGGAATAAACGTGGCCGCCGCTACAGGGATCTTGGCTGCCAGAGGGATTGGTCTTAAGTTGGGACTTTAGCTGGACATAGAAGGTGCAACGCTTACCGCTGAATTCATTATTTCTAGTGCGCAGATGTGATTTCAGGTACATGTGAAATTATCAGAGATTGGTGAAATGGAATTCATTAATACTGTAGTGAAGAAGATATTAGGAGTCTCCAAGTTAGATGACGTATATCATCTGGATGGAACGGTGTATAAGCTAGACGGCTTTCCCTTGTCTTTCAAGATGGATGGAATGGACACCTATGACTTAGGGTGGAAGGCAGTAACGGCAGGCATCAGTGACGTGATGGGGAAGGGCAGTATACCTTTACAGGTCATGGTCTCTGTGGGGCTTAACCCCAATATGGAACTCCAAGATGCTCTATCCCTATTTGAAGGAGTAGGGGATTCCGTCAAGTATTATGGAGCTAATTATGTAGGTGGGGACACAAACGGAACAAACGGAGATGGCTGGATTGATGTGGCGATAATAGGTAAGGCACAATGTTACAAACCTTTATCGGAAATAAAGGAGGGAGACGTAATAGTTTTAACAAATCCCATCGGTTCTACCTCTGCTGTTTTCATATCGAAAATATTAAGTATAAATGTTCCTTCTCAATTTCTTCTTCAACTAAAGCACCCCATAGTTAATAGACACCTTCCAGGGGCAATGAAGGAAATGTGCCATATGATTTCCTCATCTACCGATCTAAGTGACGGACTTCTAATATCATTGCTCAAGGCCTCAGAGGCTTCTGGATGTGGAATGAACTTGGAAATACTACCGTTCAGAAAAGACGTCTTACAATATATTAACTCTCTCAGGCTCGACTCACTGCAATTACTTAAGTATGGTGGAGAAGAATACGAGACTCTCATCTTCACAAATCCACTCGGTGTAGAATCATTAATGGAGAAATTGAGACTATTTGGTATGAGACCTTTGATATTGGGAAGAGCGATCAAGGAAACCGGCATTTACCTCAAGGGGGAAAAAATGAAACCAATGGGTTGGGACAACTTCAAAGGATGGAGTTAACCAGATAATCCGCTTACTAGGAGAAACATCTTATATACTAGTTAAAGAGATTACCCAAACATGGCACAAACAGCGCAGGAACAGAGGTTCACTCTGCTGCCAGCGCCGTCTAAATTTGAAGAAGGCGTAGTCAAATTCGGAGACAGGGACATAAAGATAGGCGGTCCTCTTCCCAAGTTGGGAGAAGATGAAAAACTGATAAGAGTAACTCACTCCCTATGCCCTGCATGTTATAGATTACTGCCTGCTACTATATTCGAGAAAGAGAAAAGGCTATTCATAAGGAAGGTGTGCCCTGACCACGGGGAATTCGAGGACCTTTACTACGGAGACGTAGGGATGTACTATAAGTTCGACTATTGGGAGTATGAGGGTAAGGGTCCTAAGGTTCCATATGTGGACCTCAAGTCACCTTGTCCATACAACTGTGGACTATGCCCAATGCATCACCAGCACTCAGCCCTTGTTAACCTAGTGATAACGAATAGATGCGATCAATCTTGCTGGTATTGCTTCTTCTATGCTGAAAAGGCCGGATATGTGTTCGAGCCTTCTCAAGAGCAGATTAGGTTCATGGTAGAGCAGCTAAAGAGACAAGGGGCCACAATGGTAATACAGATAACAGGAGGAGAGCCAACTCTAAGAGAAGATCTAGTGGAGGTTGTAAAAATAGTTAAGGATGCTGGTGTTAAACACATACAGCTGAATACATGGGGAGGAACCTTTGCAAAGATGTATGCGGAGGATCCTGAAAGAGCGGTTAGGTTCGCGAGAGCAATAAGGGAAGCCGGCGTAAATACGATATACATGAGCTTTGACGGAACAACCAGGAAGACCAATCCAAAGAATCACTGGGAGATGCCTTACACACTGGATGTCTTTAGGAAGGCTGGGATGACGAGTGTGGTTCTTGTCCCAACCGTCATTAAGACAGTGAACGACCATGACCTTGGTAACATAATTAGATTCGCTGCCAGAAACATGGATGTTGTTAGAGCTATCAACTTCCAGCCCGTGAGCCTCACAGGAATGATGAAGAGGAATATGAGGGCCAAGTTTAGGATAACAATTCCTGAAATATTGAAGAACATAGAGGAACAGACCAATGGAGAAATAACTAGAGATAGTTGGTATCCAATAGGGACCTCCGTGGTATTCTCTAAACTAGTTGAAGCCTTGACTGGAAAGGATCAATTTGAGATGGCGAATCATCCATCTTGTGGAGCAGGGAGCTACATATACGTAGAATGGAGAGGAGGAGAACCACACTTTATTCCAATTTCAAAGTTCATAGATCTTGAAGGGATTCTGGAATACCTAAAGGAGAAGACAGAGGAAATAAGGGAGGGCGCGAATAAGTACGTGACTGGAATGAAGCTCGTATACAACCTGAGGAAGTTCATAGATAAGAAGTACGGGCCAAAGGACTTCGACGTATGGAAGATGCTTTACAATATAATTGTCAATCACAACTACTCAGCTCTAGGAGAGTGGCACTACAGGACGCTATTCCTAGGCAACATGCACTTCATGGATCTATACAACTATGACGTTCAAAGAGTAATGAGATGTGATATACACTATGTAACCCCAGACGGAAGAGTTATACCATTCTGTACTTATAACGTCCTTAACGATCTGTACAGAGATAAGATCCTTAAGGAGTATCAGGTGTCACTGGAAGATTGGGTAAAGAAATTCGGTGAGAACAGCATAGGGGACTCAATGAAATATAAGAGGGCTGTGGGAGCACTCGAAAAAGGAGAGACCTATAAGGAGACCTATAAGGGTTTCCAGATAATGTGATTTGAACTACATCAACGTTTCTTCTTTTATTTTTTCTTCTTTTATTCTCGGTGAATCCCCTAGGCTATAGTCTGGAAGATGCTCTATTTTTATACTTAAGTACGACCTCATTACCACATTCGCATAACTTGGAATCAAGAAGTTGTAGAATTGGAGCCTCAGGTCCAGAAAACCCCTCCCCTTCCACCAAAGAACGACCATTGCCAAAAATTTTTGGTGATATTGTAACTCTCAATTCATCGAAGCAATTATCTCTTATAATGCTCCATATTAGTTTCCCTCCTCCCTCAACCATTACTTTATTGACCCCAAATGATACATTGAGATCATTCATAACTTCACAGACACGTCCATTAAACAATCTAATTGGAACTCCTCGTGAAGCCAATTCATCAATGGTGACTTGCGAAGGAGAAACAGCATAGACGACTAGGTTACCCCCCTTAAATATTCTCCTCTCGGGACCAAGTTCTGCCTTTGTAGATATTATTACCCTTAAAGGACTCCTTCCTCTGGCGTACTTCAGTTCCAACTTAGGATCGTCAACTCTTATGGTGTTAGCTCCCACCATCAAAGCGTCAACCTCGGCCCTAAGAATATGCTGCCTAACTTTATCATGTGGACAGCTTAGCTCACTATAACCTGTCTTGGTAGCTAATCTCCCATCTATGGAGGTAGTAGTGAAAATAATAACGTAAGGTCTCATCTTAGGAAATCATCCAGGCTTATCTCCCTCTTAGGTTTTTTAATAGAAGGGTTGGGCTCTAACGACTTGAACCAGACCCTTGCCTCACACCTACTCCTCGCGGAGCAAGTTAAACAACAATAGCTACATACCAGTATGTTCTTTATTGGACAGCTCTTTAGCAAAGACTCTTTTCCGCAGGACTCACAATGAAGGTCATATAGCAATCAGTTCACTTTGATACAGTTATTGATGTTACATAAATAGCTTATACGGTCTCCTAAGGGTGAGGCTATGGTTGAACCGATGATTAAGACATCCATATACCTAACAACCATGGCACCCAGTGTAGGAGTCTTCGCTAAAAACAACGACACACCATCTAGGAAGGTTTCCCTACCCTCGAGTTCCAGACTCACCCTTGATGGCTTGTAAGAACTACCCATACACTCTCCTCTCCTAAGACCCATGGAGTCAGGATAGTGTGAAACTACCTTGCTACGTCTTAGAAAGGAAGAAAGGTCCCCAATGGATGCAGCAGAGGTCGGAGCGCAACTAGTAGCGATCAGATACGAAGGCTCCTCACCTGAAGTGAGCTCTAATACGGCGCCGAGTATGGCCTCGACGGACTGAGGAGGACCCCCATCGATCATTATCCATCCATCAACTCCCCTTATCAGATAAGATCGCGGCCCTTGCGGGGGGACAACTGCATAAATGCCGCTGGAAACTCTGTAGAAGCTCATAGCCTTAATATGGCCCTTACATTCTTACTATATAATAGCGAATCCTCCCATGCCCTTCCAACACCTACCAATGTTAGTACACCAACCACAGTAGAGCTGGCTTTTTCCATAAGTCTAATAAGCGCTTGAACTGTCTTGCCAGATCTAATTACGTCGTCCACGATAAGTATTCTATCTCCCCTTTCCACTAAATCCTTCTTTAAATAGAAGGTGGATACCATGCTGTTAAGTTCCCTTACCGCCTCCTCATAATAGTCAATATAGGTCGACTCTTTGTATTTCTTAACAATAACTAAAGGCCTCCTCAGAGAGTGAGCGGTCATTGCACCTAGGGCTATACCGTTGACAGCGGGAGTAACTACCTTGTCCACATCACTTCTAGATAACATTTTCTCCACAATATTAAGAATTATTATTGTTAATAAGTTTGGGTAGAAGAGAATCTTGCTCGTATCTACAAAGTTATCGTCATGGATAACTACTTTCTCCTTAAAGAACCTGTCGATGAAGTCCTCTGACCTGACCTTCCTGAGGATTTCTCTAGCTTGAATTTCACTTGGTATAGTGGCACCATTTGTATAACGACACAATAGACTTTCCTGTATGTCCAGGACGTTCGAAAGTTCCTTGTATGTGAAAGCCTTCTTCAACTCCTTTAGCGTCTCCACTGCCATTATTCGCATCCTTAACTCTTCTTCCTTCCTGTCCTTCCCAGTTAGCAATTAATATGCCCCTTACGCTTCGATATATGGGATGAGCTGGGTATTAAGTTCTGCAATCGATGATGAGAAACCCACGCGGTGACCACTCCGCAAAAGTAAGTATTTCCCAACAGTAAAAATTGGGAGAAGCCAGGAAATTGGGACACCGCATAGGACTCAAGTCCCAGCCACTGTTAACCGTTAGCTTATAATGGCAACACGGCACATGAGATAAAGTGAGTGTCAATGAGCTCAATAGAATTGAAGAAGCTTAGGCAACCAATTGTCACGGTCCTGGGGCACGTGGATCATGGGAAAACAAGTTTGTTAGATAAGATTAGAGGAACAGCGGTTGTAAGAAAAGAGGCCGGCGAAATGACACAGGAGGTTGGAGCCAGCGTGGTTCCAAGGTCTGTAATTCAACAGGTATCCGAACCATTAAAAAATATAATACCTTTGAAGTTAGAAATTCCAGGACTTCTATTCATAGACACTCCAGGTCATGAACTCTTCTCCAACCTTAGAAGAAGAGGTGGAAGTGTAGCGGACATAGCCATAGTGGTGGTTGATATAACTGAGGGATTTCAGAAACAGACCTTCGAATCTATCCAGATACTTAAGGATAGGAAGGTTCCGTTTTTGATAGCAGCTAATAAAATAGACAGAATCCCAGGTTGGCAACCCAACTCCAATCAACCCTTCACTGTTTCCATTTCAAAGCAAAACAGAGAAGTGCAGACGAGGTTAGACAACCTGATCTATAGACTGGTTACGGACCTGGCTCAAATGGGCTTTAACGCGGAGAGATACGATAGGGTTAGGGACTTCACGAGGACCGTCACAATAGTCCCAGTATCTGCTAAAACTGGTGAAGGGGTGGCCGAACTCTTAGCCTTACTAGCAGGGCTATCCCAAAGGTATATGGAGAACAGGCTGAAGTTCGTTCAGGGTCCAGCAAAGGGAGTAGTGATGGAGGTCAAGGAGGAGGTTGGATTAGGATACACAATTGATGTCATAGTGTATGATGGAATACTCAGAAAGAATGATGTAATAGTGTTGGCAGGCCTAAACGGTCCCATTGTCACAAAGGTGAAGAGTATATTACTTCCCAAACCGCTTCAGGACATAAGGATCGCTAAAACAGATTTCACCAGTATCGATGAGGTTATAGCTGCGGCGGGAGTTAAGGTAGCGGCACCAAACCTCGAGGAAGCAATAGCAGGTTCCCCTCTATATGTGGCTGAGGACCAGGGAAGAGTGGAGCAACTCAAGAAGAATGTGGAGGAAGAAGTATCAAGCGTCAAAATATTCAACAAGGAGATCTCAGGAGTGGTAATCAAGTCTGACAGCTTAGGAACCCTTGAGGCCATAGTAAGTGCGATAAATGGAAAGGGTATTCCAATCAGACTGGCTGATGTAGGTCCCATATCAAAAAGGGATGTTCTAGAGGCTAAACTCACTGAGGACGAGGCATATAGGGTCATTCTTGCGTTCAGGGTTAAACCCATAACTGGTGTGGATCTAACTGGTGTTAAACTTATCACAAATGACATAATATATCAATTAATAGATGAATTAGAAAAATATATAAATGAAGTCAGAGAGAGAGAAAAGAGGAGGACGCTGGATAGTATAACATTGCCAGGCAAGCTAAAGATATTGCCAGGATTTGTATTCAGGAGGAGTGACCCAATCATCGTAGGTGTGGAAGTGCTGGGAGGAGTCCTAAAACCAGGATATGTGTTAATAGACAAGGAAGGAAAAGAGATAGGTCAAATACTCCAAATCCAAGACAAAAAGAAGTCCTTAGAGAGGGTATCAAAGGGAATGGAAGTCGCTATTTCTATTAAGAGTGGCTTGATGGTGGGTCGCCATATTAACGAAGGTGATGTCCTTTACACCAATGTAACTGGAGAGGAGCTCACTACACTATTTAAGCGGTTCAGGGAGTCCATAACCCCCGATATGATGGAAACCATTGAAGAGATCGTGAAAATTAAGAGAAGAGAAGATCCGTTGTTCGCAATATCAATCTTAAACTAACAAATATTAATTATAATATAAGATTTAGCTAAAAAATACCGAACTTTCATATTGAACCTTCTCGGCGGAGTCAGAGGCATGGATCACGTTCTCTGACTTCGATAAGGCCAAATCTGCTCTTATGGTACCGGGAGAGGCTTCTTTAGGATCAGTGGAGCCTATCATTCTCCTCACCACAGAAACCGCCTCATCACTCTCAACGATCATTGCCACCACAGGCCCAGAAGTGACGTAAGACACCAATTCTTCAAAGAAGGGCTTCCCTTTATGTTCGGCATATAGCTTCTCAGCTCTCGCTCTATCCAATCTGTCCATTTTCATCTGTATTATTTTCATCCCTCTTTTTTCAAATCTTCCTATGATCTCTCCTATAAGACCCCTGCGTACTCCATCCGGTTTAATCATCACAAAGGTCCTTTGGATGGCCACTTTATCTCACCTTAGTATAGAATTTAGTCCACTTGAGTTTCTTGGGATCCTTCTTGTATTCTAACATGTATTTTCTGCATCTTGATGAGCAGAACCAGAGAATGGTACCATCGTTCTTTATATGCATGCTCCCAGTACCAGGTGAAATCTCGTGCCCACAAAAACTGCAGTTCCTTATAGACACCATGGCGTCTCACCGTAGTAGCAAAGTGCGAAGTATTTAAATTGAACTGTAGTGGTAAGGTGGAGGATAAACATGAGTGAAAAAACGAAGGCTCAGTCGACAATAATTGAAGAGTTCGGCTTTCCAGCTGAAGTGATAAGGATAATTGATAAGACGGGAGTCACAGGAGAAATTACCCAAGTCATGGTGAGGGTTCTAGAGGGGAGAGATAAGGGGAGGATTTTGACGAGAAACGTAAAGGGATCAGTCAGGATAGGCGACATTCTAATGCTCAGAGAGACAGAAAGAGAGGCTAGGAAACTGACCACAAAGAGCTGAAGGTTCTTGATATGCCACTCTTCAAAGTCGATACCCCACTGGCCAGGCATATTCTAACCCAGTTGAGGGACAAGAATACAAATCAAGTATTATTTAGAAAGAACCTTGTAAGACTTGGTCGTCTTTTGGGCTATGCCATAGCTAACACAATGGAGGTTGAGGAATTAATGGTGGAGACACCTCTTAATGTCTACGCAAGGGGAATTAGAATCTCTGGGCTCGATCATGTAGTAATAATCAATGTAATGAGAGCAGCTACGCCACTGGTGGAAGGGTTACTTAAGGCCTTTCCCTCTGCAAGGCAAGGAGTTGTAGTGGCTAAAAGAAGAGAAGAGAAGTTCGAAACTTCCCCAAAGGAGATGCAGGTTGACATACATTACTATAAATTTCCTGAGATACGGGAGGAAGACAACATAATAGTGGCTGACCCTATGTTGGCCACTGGGAGCACATTGTTGAATGTCATGAAATTACTAGAAAAGGAAAAAGTTAGAAGGCGCTATATAGCTTCCGTTCTTTCCTCACAATATGGTGTGGAAAGGGTCATGTCAGAACATCCAGGGGTGTATCTTTTCACAGTGGATATAGATCCAGAGATAAACTCAATGGGTTACATAGTTCCAGGATTAGGGGATGCAGGTGACAGAGCCTTCGGATGAGAGGCTGCTTGAGTTAGCTAAGATAGCCGCGAGTAAAGCCTACGCTCCTTACTCAAACTTCAAGGTAGGGGCGGCCTTACTAGCCTCAAGCGGAGAAGTATACACTGGGGCTAACGTAGAAAACGGATCCTATGGACTGTCCATTTGTGCTGAACGAGTTGTGGTAACTAAGGCTGTCTCGTCTGGTGAGCTAAAGATTAAGAAGATAGCAGTAGTAAGAGAGAACGGGGAGGGAGTCTTCCCCTGTGGAGCCTGTAGGCAAGTGATCTGGGAGTTTGACGATGGAACCCAGGTAATTACAGTGAAGGAGGGAAGGCTAATTAAAGTATCAATAAATGAATTACTGCCAGAGGCGTTCCGGCTGAGGTGATGTATTTGACAATGATAGGATTAGAGGTTCATACACACTTAACTTCATTGAAGACCAAACTTTTCTGTTCTTGCCCTTCGGATTATGTAGGTAAACCACCTAACTCCAACGTTTGCCCTGTTTGTCTGGGGCTCCCGGGAGCCATACCTGTATTCAATGAGACTGCCCTGAAGTTCGCGTTGATGGTAGGATTAGCGTTGGGCTCTAGAATATCGGACAGAATCACATTCATTAGGAAACATTATTTCTATCCAGATATGAGCAAAAATTATCAGATCTCCCAATATGATGGACCCGGAACCGAAGCCGTTGCCATGGGTGGAGAGGTTAAACTTAGAGATAAGAAGATCAGGATAAGGAGAATAAACATAGAGGAAGATCCAGCAAAATCCATTTATCCCACAGGCTCCATGCTGACCAGCACCTACACAATGCTGGACTACAATAGATCAGGAGTAGGAATGCTGGAAATAGTGACCGAGCCAGACATGAGTGAGCCGCGAGAGGCAAGGGAATTCATCGAGAAGCTCAGATCAATATTGGAACACCTGGGTGTATGCGATGGTTCCATAGAGGGAGCTATAAGGGCCGACGCAAACGTTTCAGTGGAAGGAGGAGAAAGGGTAGAAGTTAAGAACATAGGTTCTGCTAAGGACGTTGAATCTGCTATAACCTATGAGATCTCAAGACAAAGGGCTGCCGTATCTCAAGGGCTTGGAGTAAGAAGAGAAACTAGACATTGGGATAGTGAAAGAAGAGTCACTGTGCCACTAAGAACGAAAGAAACGGACGAGGACTATAGATACTTTCCAGACCCTGACCTACCTCCAATACAAGTCACCGCCAGCCTTATAGAGGACATCAAGAGCTCCATGCCGGAACTTCCAGATCAAAGAATACAAAGGTTCATGGCCCAATATGGAATAAACGAGTATAACGCAACGGTTTTGGTAATGGATAAGGGTCTAGCGGACTTCTATGAACGAGTAACATTGCATTACAATAATTACCCTAAAGTAGCCAGTCTTCTTATAAATGACTATCTAAGGTGGCTCAATGAAAAAGACATGAAAATTTCCCAATCGAAAGCTGGACCAGAACAAGTAGCTGAGCTGCTAAGAATGTTAGAAAATGGCACAATCACCATAAAAATAGCCAAGGAGTTTCTGCCAAGGATGATCTATGAAGGGAAATCGCCAAGGGAGCTCATGGAAGCTACAAACATGACCGCACTAAGGGACATGACGATCTTAGAGGATATCGTAAATCAGGTTTTGGCGGAAAACCCAGAGGTCGTAAAGAAGGCAAAGGCTGATTCCAAGGTGATTCACTTTCTAGTGGGCCAGGTAATGAAAAAGACAGGGAAAAGAGCTGAGCCAGAAACCGTATATAAGCTCATCGAAGAAAAAATAGCAAGAATTTAAGGACCCAAACCATCACCTTTGCAAGAATGAAGCTTTTATATGTAGCCCTGTACTATGTAGTTTCAGCTCATAGGTGTTACGTGGATGCGTTCTAGTACAAAAAAGAAAGTAGATCCTCTTTCATATCATCTAACACCGAAACATGAACTACTTACAGCAGAGCAGGCATTTGAGGTCTTGAAGTCGTTAGGGGTTACCCCAGATCAGCTACCTTGGATGAGAGCGTCAGACCCTGTGGCCAAGGCGATAGGCGCTAGGCCAGGTGATCTAGTTAAAGTAACCAGAAAGAATCCACTAGGCGGCGAGGTAGTAATTTATAGGTACATAATAAGCGGATAGGTGAACGATTTGCTTGGCCTAGAAGATCGTTGGGCATTAATGCAATCATACTTCAAGTCAAAGGGGCTTGCCAGACAACACCTAGACTCATTTAATGATTTTGTAGAAGGTAGACTCCAAGAAATTATAGATGAACAAGGTGAAATAACCACAGAGATACAAGGGCTCAAGATAAAGTTAGGTAAGATTAGGGTGGGAAGACCAAGGGTTAGGGAATATGACAGAGGAGAGCATGAGATAACGCCGATGGAAGCACGGCTAAGGAACCTCACTTATGCCGCACCTCTGTTCTTAACCATGACACCAGTTGAAAACAACATAGAGGGGGAACCAACTGAGGTGTACATAGGGGATCTCCCCATAATGATAAAGTCGAGCATAGATCCCACCTCTCAACTTTCTCCAGACGAGATGATAGCAATAGGGGAGGATCCGAAGGATCCAGGAGGCTATTTCATAATAAACGGCACAGAGAAGGTAATTGTCATACAGGAAGACCTTGCCACAAACAGAGTCTTAGTAGACTACGGTAAGCCTGGAAGTAACATTACTCATACGGCTAAGGTTATCTCCAGTGCGGCAGGTTATAGATTACCTATAACTGTGGAGAGGGTTAAGGACGGTTCCATACAAGTGTCATTTTCAGCTCTTCCAGGGAAGGTCCCATTTGGCGTTTTCATGAGAGCCCTGGGGGTGGCCACAGACAAAGACATTGTGTATATGGTTTCCCTCGATCCAGAGGTGCAGAATGAACTACTTCCCTCACTGGAACAGGCAAACTCCATCACAACTGTTGAGGATGCCTTGGACTTCATAGGGAATAGAATAGCTATTGGACAGAAGAGAGAAAACAGAATCCAAAAGGCGGAACAAGTAATAGACAAATACTTCCTTCCACATATAGGAACACAACCAATTGATAGGCGTCGGAAAGCGTTCTACTTAGCGTTCATTGTTAACAAGGTAATAGAACTGAGCCTGGGGAGAATAGAACCTGACGATAAGGACCATTACGCTAACAAGAGACTTAAGTTGGCGGGAGACTTGTTTTCAAGCCTATTCAGGGTAGCCTTCAGAGCCTTCATAAAGGATCTACAGTATCAACTGGAGAAATCTAGACTCAGAGCAAGGAGGTTGGTCCTAGGTTCCTTGGTTAGGGCCGATATAGTCACTGAAAGGATAAGGCACGCTCTCGCCACTGGTAACTGGGTGGGAGGGAGGACAGGAGTTAGTCAGTTGCTAGATAGAACTAATTGGATATCTACACTAAGCCATCTAAGAAGGGTTATCTCCTCCTTAGCGAGGGGACAACCACACTTCGAAGCTAGAGATCTTCATGGCACTCAGTGGGGGAGGATGTGTCCCTTCGAAACTCCAGAGGGTCCTAACAGCGGACTTGTAAAGAACTTAGCTCTGATGTCCCAAATTTCTGTAGGTATTAGCGAAAAAATAGTGGAAAGACTTCTAAAAGAGATAGGAGTTGTGGACATTGAGGAGGTTGTTAGGAAGGTCTCAGAGGATGAGATCGATCAGAGCGAGTATAATAATTGGAGTAAGGTGGTATTAAATGGAAGGCTCATAGGATATCATGAGGATGGAGAATCCCTGGTCAGGGAAATCAGATCAAGGAGAAGAAAAGGAGAAATAAACAATGAGGTAAATGTTGCATACATTAGTACTGAATATGGAAATGAAGTCAGAATAAACTGTGACTCAGGCAGAGTGAGAAGGCCGCTCTTGGTGCTTGAAAATGGCGAGACTTCGGTTAGTGAAAGCGATATAGCACGACTAAAGAGCGGTGAGATAGGATTCGATGATCTAGTCAGGGAAGGAAAGATTGAGTATATAGATCCAGAGGAAGAGGAAAACCTATACGTGGCGATCAACGCCGAGGAAATCACGGCAGAACATACCCATCTTGAGATATGGCCTCCGACTATGTTGGGTATAACGGCCTCAATGATTCCATATCCCGAACACAACCAGTCCCCTAGGAACACATATCAATCAGCCATGGCTAAACAGGCATTGGGACTCTATGCTGCTAACTATCAATTGAGGACGGATACAAGAGCTCACCTACTGCATTACCCCCAGAAGCCATTGGTGAAGACGAGGGTATTAGACGAAATAGGATACAACTACAGACCGGCAGGGAACAACGCGGTATTCGCCATAATGTCTTTTACAGGATACAACATGGAGGACGCCATACTACTAAACAAGTCCTCGGTTGAGAGAGGAATGTATAGATCAACATTCTTCAGACTTTACAGCAGTGAGGAAGTCAAGTATCCTGGAGGACAGGAAGATAAGGTGGTGGTCCCTGAGCCTGGAGTAAGAGGATACAAGGGTAAGGAGTATTATAGACTATTAGAGGATAACGGCATAGTTTCACCAGAGATGGAGATAAAGGGAGGAGACGTCCTAATTGGAAAAGTAAGTCCACCAAGGTTCCTTCAAGAATTCAAGGAACTCAGTGCAGAACAGGCCAAGAGAGACACCTCCATCATAACTAGACATGGAGAAGTGGGGATTGTGGACTTAGTCATGGTTAGTGACACTTCTGAAGGTAACAAATTGGTCAAAGTTAGAGTTAGAGACTTAAGAATACCAGAGCTAGGCGATAAGTTCGCCTCTAGACATGGGCAGAAAGGTGTGGTGGGACTTCTCATTCCTCAGGCTGACATGCCATATACAACTGAGGGGATCGTACCAGACATAATTCTCAATCCCCACGCATTCCCCTCAAGAATGACGTTAGGCCAATTAATGGAAGCCATAGCGGGAAAGTATGCGTCGCTTACGGGAAATACGGTGGATGCCTCTCCATTCTACAAGATGCCTATGGATGAAATACAATCTAGACTCATGGAATTCGGACATTTGCCTGACTCAACAGAGGTTGTATATGATGGACGCACTGGTGAGAAGGTAAGAAACAGAATATTCTTTGGAGTAGTGTACTATCAGAAGCTGCATCACATGGTGGCCGACAAAATACATGCAAGGGCGAGAGGTCCAGTACAGATCCTTACAAGACAACCCACTGAAGGAAGGGCCAGGGAGGGAGGTTTGAGGTTTGGGGAAATGGAGAGGGATTGCCTTATAGGATACGGTGCGGCCATGCTAATTAAGGACAGACTTCTAGACAATGCTGACAAGGCAGCAATATATATTTGTGAACAATGCGGATACGTCGGATGGTTCGATAGAAATAAGGGGAGATATGTATGTCCACTTCATGGAGACAAGACCACGCTCTATCCCGTGACCATTTCTTATGCCTTCAAGTTGCTGGTACAGGAGCTGTTGAGCATGGCAATAGCCCCCAGGTTAGTTCTTGGAGAGAAGGTGAGCTAAATGGAAGACAAGGTGATTAAGGGAGTAGGATTTGGTATACTTTCTCCAGACGAAATAAGGAAAATATCGGTAACTGCCATAATAACATCAGAGGTCTATGATGAAGATGGAACCCCGATAGAAGGGGGTGTAATGGATCCTAGGCTTGGAGTCATAGAACCAGGGCAAAAATGCCCAACCTGTGGTAATCAGCTAGGCCAATGTCCAGGACATTTCGGTCATATCGAACTAGTTAGACCTGTGGTACACATTGGTTTCGTAAAACATGTCAATGACTTTCTCTCCGCCACATGCAGAAAATGCGGAAGGATAAAACTACCAGAGGAGGAGATAGATAGATATCTTAAGATATACAGGGCCATCCAATCCAGATGGCAATCTGCGTCAAAAAGACTAGTTGACTACGTTAAGAAGACTGCGAGTAAGGCTACCACCTGTCCTCACTGTGGAACAGAACAACTAAAGATAAAGCTAGAGAAGCCCATAACCTTTTACGAAGAAGGAAAAGAAGGACTAACTAAGTTAACTCCCTCAGATATAAGGGAAAGGTTGGAGAGAATACAAGATAAGGATGTAGAGCTAATGGGACTTAATCCTAAGACCAGTAGACCAGAACTCATGGTACTAACCGTCTTACCAGTTCCTCCAGTTACCATGAGACCTTCAATAATGATTGAAAGCGGTATAAGAGCAGAGGACGATTTAACCCATAAGTTAGTTGACATAATCAGGATAAATGAAAGGCTTAAGGAGAGTATAGACGCAGGAGCACCCCAGTTAATAATTGAGGATCTCTGGGACCTCCTGCAGTATCACATCTCCACTTACTTCGACAATGAGATCCCTGGACTACCTCCAGCTAAACATAGATCTGGTAGGCCACTTAGAACATTAGCCCAGAGATTAAAGGGAAAAGAGGGAAGGTTCAGAGGAAACCTGTCAGGTAAGAGGGTCGACTTCTCAGCTAGGACAGTGATCTCTCCAGATCCGAGCATAAGTATAGATGAAGTTGGTGTTCCAACAGACGTGGCTAAGATTCTAACAGTTCCTGAGAAGGTAACGGATTGGAATATAGAGGAAATGCGTCAGCTTGTCATGAATGGACCAGAGAAGTGGCCTGGAGCTAACTATATAATAAGGCCTGATGGTAGGAGAGTTGACCTTAGATATGTTAAGGATAGAAAGGCATTGGCTGAGGGATTGACTCCGAACTACATAGTTGAGAGACACATAATGAATAACGACGTGGTCCTATTCAATAGACAACCCTCACTGCACAGAATTTCCATAATGGCCCATAGGGCAAGGGTTCTTCCAGGGAGGACATTTAGATTGAACTTACTGGTATGTCCTCCATACAATGCTGACTTCGATGGAGACGAAATGAACCTTCATACGCCTCAATCTGAGGAGGCTGTAGCAGAGGCCAAGGAATTGATGACCGTACACAAGAATATTCTGACTCCCAGATACGGAGGACCCATTATGGGAGGAACCCAAGACTACATAAGCGGAGCATACCTAATGACAGTAAAGACCACATTATTAACAAAGGAAGAGCTGTCGAAGCTATTGGGTCCCGTAAAGTACTCTGGAGATGTCCCAGAACCAGCTATCCTATCCCCACGGCCCTATTGGACTGGGAAGCAAGTGGTGAGCATGTTCCTCCCCGATAACTTCAACTTCCGTGGTCCTGCCAATGTGTCCAGCGGAACCAGAATATGTAAGGACGAGGACTGCCCACATGATTCATTCATTCTAATAAAGAAAGGAAAATTATTAACAGGTGTCTTTGATAAAAAAGGACTAGGCAACCAGCAGCCAGAGAGCGTTCTTCACTGGTTAATTAAGGAATACCCTGAGGACTATGGACTTTGGATAATGGATAATCTCTTCAAATTATTCATAAGGTTCGCAGAGATAAGAGGACTCACAATGACGTATAACGACGTGAAAATACCTGCTGAAGCAGTGTCCAAAATAGCGGAGCAATCCAAGGAAACCAGAAAGGAGATTGAGAACCTCATAGCGAAATTCGAAAGAGGTGAACTTGAGCCCATACCAGGAAGGACGCTAGAGGAAAGCCTAGAAAATTATATCCTTGATGCTTTAGATAAACTGAGAAATAGTGCTGGAGAGACTGGATCAAGTTATCTTGATCCATTCAACAACGCATATATAATGGCAAGGACAGGTGCTAGAGGCAGCCTTCTCAATCTAACGCAGATGAGCGCTATGTTAGGTCAGCAGTCAATAAGAGGAGAAAGAATAAAGAGGGGGTATAAGGGAAGAGTGATCCCACATTTCAAGCAAGGTGACATCTCACCAGAAGCCAGGGGGTTCATATACTCCAGCTTCAGTAGGGGACTGAATCCCATTGAGATGTTCTTCCACGCCGCAGCTGGTAGAGAGGGGCTAGTAGACACCGCCGTGAGGACCTCCCAGAGTGGATATATGCAGAGAAGGTTGATCAATGCGTTGTCTGACGTTAGGCTAGAGTATGACGGAACAGTGAGAAACATAAGCGGAGACCTTATCCAGACCTTCTATGGTTACGACGGCGTTCATCCCATGAAAAGTGTTCATGGGAAGGCAATAGACATTAATAGGGCCATAGAGAGGGTTGTGGGTTGGAAGAGGTGAGTAAATGCTAACTGAAGCGGCGGCGAAGCGCTTAGATCAAAAACTATCAGAACTAAGTAACCTTCTGTCTCCAAAGATGATAGAGGACATTAGGAAAGCGCTTAGCTCTCATCAAGTGGAAATGTCAGAGGATGAAGTGGATCAAATACTTGATATTATAGTCCACGACTATGTTGGTTCCCTCGTAGAAGCAGGTGAACCTGTGGGAGTCATATCAGCGCAATCTATAGGAGAACCTGGAACGCAAATGACACTTAGAACGTTCCACTACGCAGGAGTTAGAGAATTGAACGTAACTCTTGGTCTCCCAAGGTTGATTGAGATAGTGGATGCCAGAAAGATACCCTCAACTCCAATGATGACTATATACTTAACTGACGAATATAAGGACAACAGGGAAAAAGCCCTCGATGTGGCAAGAAAGATTGAATTTACGAAGGTAGAGAACGTCATAGCCTCCACCAGCATGGACATATCATCTATGTCAATAACGTTCAGGTTAGATCCAGATCTCATGGAGGACAAGGGAGTAACGAAGGAGGATGTCAAGAAGGTGATTTCCAGACTAAAGATTGGAGAGTATACTGTGGAGGAAGATGGAGAGTATACTCTCATATTGAATTTTGCCACATTGGAGAACGTCTCCTCGCTCTTCAAGGTGAGAGAGAAGGTATTGTCATCTAAACTAAAGGGCGTGAAGGGAATAAAGAGAGCCATAGTGCAGAAGAGAGGAAACGAATATGTGATAATAACAGACGGATCCAACCTAGAAGGTGTGATAGGAGTGAAGGGAATAGACGTCACAAGGATCGAAACCAATAACATTCACGAGGTGGAGCAACTATTCGGAGTAGAGGCGGCAAGGGAACTCATAGTCAGAGAAATAAAACGTGTGTTAGACGAACAAGGCCTAGACGTAGATATTAGACACATAATATTGGTCTCAGATATAATGAGCAGAACAGGAGTAATCAGACAAATTGGTAGACATGGGATTTCTGGTGAAAAACTAAGTGTTCTGGCCAGAGCATCCTTCGAAGTCACGGTTAAACATCTACTTGAGGCTGCTGCCAAGGGAGAGATGGAAGAATTTAAAGGGGTAATGGAAAACATAATTATCGGTCAGCCTATATCGGTGGGAACAGGAATGGTTGAACTTTCCATGAAGTTGAGGTGATAATGTTGTCTCAAACAATATCCTTCGAATCCGAGCTCAAAAGACTTTTGAAAACGGGAAAGGTAGTAATGGGTGCCAAGGAGTCTCTTGGTGTAGTTAGAAACGGTAAGGCAAAGGCAGTGATAGTATCGACTTTCCTCAAGGAAGAATTGAAGGAAGAACTACTAAGACATGCAGAACTGTCTGAAATCGCGGTCTACGAGTATGGCGGATCTGGGTGGGAACTTGGCACGCTCTGTGGTAAGCCATATATGATCTCCGCCATAGCCATAACCGACTTTGGGGACTCCAGGTTAGAGCAGATAATCAAGAGGTGAAGATTTGCCTGAAATTAAGTTAACGCCTGAGGGCATGCGTTTTCTTTCACTTTTTCAGGATTTTACAAAGGTGACAGCGAAGGATTGTATAATAGACGACGAGAGCAATAGGATAGTCTTTCTTGTGGATCCACAAGATATGGGGATAGCCATAGGAAAAAATGGGACAAACATCAAGAGACTTAAGAAAGTATTAAACAAGGAAGTTGAGGTCGTAGCATTTAGTAATAACTTAGAGGAGATGGTAAAGAACCTAATGATGCCAGCAAGAGTCAGAAGCATAAGGTTGGTTCAGACAGATTCCAAGAAGACGGTCTACATAACTGTGGCAGGAGAGGATAAGGGGCTTGCAATAGGCAAGAGTGGAAAGAATGTGAGTAGGGCAAAACTTATATTGAAAAGGTACATGGATGTGGACAGCGTAGTGATCGTGTAGGTGGTTAAATGCCAGGTAGTAAATCTCCAAAGGGGCTCTTTGCGGCCAGGAAATTAAAGGTAAAGAGGCTACGTTTCAGATGGAGCCAGAGAAGCTTTAAGAACCGCATGCTAGGTCTTAAGGAAAAATACGATCCGTTAGGTAAAACTCCCATGGCTAGAGGAGTCGTGTTAGAAAAGGTGGGAGTGGAATCTAGGCAACCAAATTCCGCTGTGAGGAAGTGTGTAAGAGTGCAGCTTGTTAGAAATAGCAGGGTCGTCACGGCCTTCGTACCAGGAGACGGTGGTGTGAATTTTATAGATGAACATGACGAAGTAATAGTGGCAGGCATAGGCGGAACATTGGGTAAGTCCATGGGTGACTTGCCAGGGGTCAGATATAAGGTAGTAATGGTAAATGGCGTATCGCTGGATGCTCTATATAGAGGGAAGAAGCAAAAGCCAGTTAGATAATTCAGAGGACTCAACCATTACTGCTCATCTCCTTCTCTTGGTCGTCAACTAATTGTTTCTTTACGTAGATCTTAGTCTTGGATAGTAGAGCCAGATATATTGCATGGCTAGGTATCATCGTCTTCTGGATTAGGACGCCGCCGAACTTTATGCCGACAGTTGCACTATAGACACCAAAATCCCTATTCAAATTATCTATTATTACTGTGTCAATCCTTTTCTCTAGATAATCTGTTATATCATTGAACATAAGTAGAATATCATATATGCTCTCCCTATCACCATAGTTAGTCAACCCCTTCAGTTTGTTTATAGCAATAACTATTTCCGCAGGAACATTTAGAAGGTTGAATTGTCTGCCATCGTTTAGGTAACACACAATGACCGGGACTGAAGGGGAGACTGGAAGAAAGAATGCCTCCACTCTGTCCACTTTTATAATGTCCCGGTTGGACTCTAACTCCATCCATAATACTTAGAGCCTCCCCCTATTTACACTTGATCAATGTCTTGATCAAAATACGGACAAGCCTGCTAGGTAGAGCCCTAATGCGCCACGAGTAAATATTTATTCCATTCCTCCTTCTACCACCTGAATTGGAGTCGCAGCTTGACATAAGGCTATTCGGCAAATGGGATACAAAGGTAGAAATAAGAGATCCGAGCCTCAAAAAGTATATCTCCCTAAGTCCGGTTTACTTACCTCATAGCGGAGGTAGACACGAACATAGAAGGTTTGGAAAGTCTAGGGTATCTATTACTGAAAGACTCATAAATAATATCATGAGGCCTGGTAAAAACAAGGGAAAGAAGATATTAGCCTATAACATTGTAAAGATGGCCTTCGAAATTATAGCGGGAAAAACTGGAGAGAATCCGCTGCAGGTACTAGTGAGGGCAATAGAAAACAGTGCTCCTAGGGAGGAAACTACGAGGATCATGTATGGAGGAATAGTGTACTATGTGGCTGTGGATATTTCACCACAGCGGAGGGTTGACCTGGCTCTCAGGCATATTGTGGAAGGGGCAAGTGCAGCGGCTTTCAACAATCCGAGACCCATAGAAGAAGCTCTGGCTGACGAAATAATCAGCGCGGCAACAGGAGACCAGAAGAGTTTTGCAGTGAAAAGGAAAGAGGAGATAGAGAGGATAGCTCTGAGCTCTAGATAGGATAGATACATCATTAGGAACTAAAAACTTTTAACTACGTCTCCTTATGCTTTCGTCAAGAGGTGTTTCAATGTCTCAGAAGCCCCACATTAATATCATCGTGATAGGGCACGTAGACCACGGTAAGAGCACCCTCATAGGCAGACTACTGCTTGAGAGGGGATTTATAGACGACAAGACCCTAAAGGAGGCCGAGGAAGCGGCCAAAAAACTCGGAAAGGAGACAGAGAAGTATGCTTTCCTGCTCGATAAACTAAAGGAAGAGAGGGAGAGAGGCGTAACGATATCCCTTAGCTTCATGAAGTTCGAGACGCAGAGATACTTTTTCACGGTCATAGACGCTCCTGGACATAGAGACTTCGTAAAGAACATGATAACTGGAGCTAGCCAAGCGGATGCAGCAATACTGGCAGTTTCTGCCAGAAAGGGTGAATTCGAGGCAGGAATGAGCCTTGAGGGACAGACTAGAGAGCACGTAATCTTGGCCAAGACTATGGGAATAAACCAGCTCATAGTTGCAATAACTAAGATAGACCTCACAGAGCCGCCCTACGACGAGAAGAGGTACAAGGAAGTCGTAGACACAATGAGTAAGTTCATGGCAAGATGGTATGACATGAATAAGGTCAAGTTTGTCCCAGTGGTTTCCACCACTGGCGAAAACATAGTGAAGAAATCGGAGAATATGAAATGGTATAACGGTCCTACCCTTGAGCAACTCCTTGATATGATAGAGATACCTCCCAAGCCAATTGACAAGCCACTAAGGCTCCCCATTCAGGACGTGTACTCCATATCCGGAGTAGGTACGGTACCTGTTGGAAGAGTAGAAACCGGGGTCATAAAGGCCGGCGACAAGGTGGTGTTCATGCCAGCAGGGAAGGTTGGCGAGGTCAGATCTCTTGAGACCCACCACACAAAGCTTGAGAAAGCCGAGCCTGGAGACAACATTGGTTTCAACGTTAGAGGTGTGGAGAAGAAAGACATCAAGAGAGGAGATGTAGTAGGCCATCCGACTAACCCACCAACTGTTGCGGATGAATTCCAGGCAAGGATAATAGTGCTCTGGCACCCCACTGCAATAACAGAAGGGTATACCCCAGTTCTTCATCTACATACGGCCAGTGTAGCATGCATGATTAATCAGATAGAGTCTAAACTGGACCCCAAGACGGGTAAAGAAGTAGAAAAGAATCCACAATTCATTAAGCAAGGTGATACGGCAATAGTAAAGTTCAAGCCAATTAGGCCGTTATGTGTGGAGAAGTTCAGCGAGTTTCCAGCTCTCGGCAGATTCGCCATGAGAGATATGGGCAAAACCGTGGGAGTAGGAGTAGTAACCGAGGTTAAACCTACTAAAATAGAGATAAAGTAAACTTTTTAGGTGCATTTCATGCCAAGCAAAGCTAGGATAAGGCTCTGGAGTACCAACGTAGATAATCTAAATTACGTGGTAGGTCAAATAAGGACAATAGCTGAGAAGACCGGAGTCAACATAAGGGGGCCTATACCACTCCCCAGAAACACCATGTTAGTGCCAGTAATGAGACTACCTCATGGTGAGGGGAGAAAGAAGTGGGAAAAATGGGAAATGAGACTCCACAAGAGGATAATCGATTTGTCGGCCGATGAAAGAGCAATGAGACAACTAATGAGAGTAAAAGTTCCTGAGGATGTGTACATAGAAATAGAACTGATCTAAGCGACAGATGCCGGGGTGCCCGAGCGGTCAAGGGGCTGGCCTGGAGAGCCAGTAGGCGAAAGCCTTCGCGGGTTCGAATCCCGCCCCCGGCGCCTTCTCCTGCTGAAAGCTTTTACTATACTAGATCTTTACTAACAGCTCAATGTTGTTTGGAAAAAGAGTGGTTGTAACTTCATCAACTCGCGGCATTGGGAGGGGTGTGGCAGAGGCTTTTCTTAGGGCGGGAGCTAAGGTCTTCATAGGTTCTAGGGATCCCACTGCGGTGAAGGATGCTATTACTTCTCTAAGGAAAATAGCTCCCTCAGTCTGGGGAAGTCAGTTAGATTTGACTTCTCCAGATTCGGTGGAGTTCTTTATAGAACAGGTAACGAGCAAGTTAGGATACGTGGATATCCTTATATTAAACTCAGGTAACCCCTCTAACGAACCAGCAAATTTCTCAGAAACAACAATGGACGATTGGACTAGTTCTGTAAATCTTTTTCTCCTGAGCCCAATACGATTAATTCGAGGATTTGTTGGGGGAATGAAGGAGAGGCATTGGGGCAGAATAATATTCCTTTCCTCATATACCGTAAAGGAGCCTAAGGACTTCTTCTCGCTCGCCGACGTCTCAAGGGCACCTCTAATCCAATTGACCAAGATATTAAGTAGGGAACTTGGGGAATTTGGGATCACTGTTAATACAATTCTAATGGGTACGTTCCTAACTCCTGGCGCCAAGAAGTCCATTGAGCTCCTAGCAAGAAGAAGGGGTAAAGCCTTTGAGGAAGTATGGAACGAGGAAGTCTTGAAGCCTATACCAATAAAGAGAATAGGAGATCCTGTAAGAGATCTTGGTTCCCTGCTCATCTTTCTATGCCAAGATGAGGGCAGCTATATAACAGGTGGCTACATCTTGTCAGACGGTGGTGTTACACAAGCGGTTTGACTAGGTGAGAGGAACTCAAAAAAGGGTAAAATCTATTTAAAAAGAATATAAGAAGTAATAGCCAGCTGACACAATCGCCGTACGGGAAGCTCTTTAGGTAACTTGGATTAAGATAATCCTCTAGGTTCTAAAAGCGTCCTTTAGCTACCACGTTAAAAGACTCATGGTATTACTAATTAGATGAGTCATGAAAAGGTTTATTACATGGCTCATTTAGGTTATAATGATCAGCAATGCCAGCCGGAAAGAAAAACGTGAAGGTCAAAACTCCAAACGGGAAGGAGGCTGAGCTTAGCCCAGAAAAGGTGTGGTTACTAGCACCAAAGGGAAGAAAAGGAGTGAAGATAGGGCTGTTCAAAGATCCTGACTCAGGTAAATACTTCAGACACAAGCTCCCCGACGACTACCCCATGTAAATTTTATAATTCAATCCTCATTTTTTCATACTCAATGAGCCTTGTAATAAAAGTCAGTGGAAAGCTTTTCGATGAAGAATCTACGGACTCATTGGATGCTCTAAGAAATGGCGTAAGAAAGTTAGTAGAGGATGGAAAGAGAGTTGCTGTTGTTACAGGCGGTGGAGCCACAGCCCGGCGTTACATTGGAAAGGGAAGAAATATGGGAATTAATGAATCCATGCTTGATTTGTTGGGCGTTTGGACATCCAGGCTGAACGCTTATTTGTTTTCTTTCGCTATGGCCGACCTAGCTTACATGAAGGTTCCCGAGAGCTTAGAGGAATTCATAGAGGCATGGAGTTCGGGGAAGGTGGTTGTAGTTGGTGGATTTCAACCAGGGCAATCTACAGCGGCGGTAGCTGCTTTGGCCGCTGAAGCATCAAATTCGGAATTAATGGTACTAGCCACAAATGTGGATGGAGTATATGAGAGGGACCCTCGACTCTTCAAGGATGCTAAGCTCATACCACATCTTACCACAAAAGAACTTACTCAAATTCTGGAAGAGTCTCAATCTAACAATGCGGGAGGGTATGAGCTGCTAGATCCTGTAGCCATAAAGATACTGAACAGATCCAAGATTAGAGTGATAGTAATGAACTACAAGAGGCTCGGGAAGGTAAAGGAAGTTCTTAAAGGATCAGAGATATCCACTCTTATAGAGCCTGCGTGATGTAGAGTGTCAGTGATGGACGATCCCGACTTCAAGGAGTTAAGGAAGTTCAAGGGAAAGATAGATCTGAGAGGAATTGACTCCATCCTACAAGAAGTTGTTTCTGAAATAGAAATGGGATCTTCGGTGACTAACGCGCTAATATATGTCTATTCGCTTCACTACTCTGAGGTTAAGAATTACAAAGAGATCTTCAATATAATCACTAAGGTGATGACAAAGTTCTCAGGAAAGTTAGGTGCGGATAACGTTGCCAATCTGATCAGGGACTCACTTAAATAGTAATTTATTATCCGTTTCCGGTTCGATTCCCTTAATAATGAGGTAAGGAACATTTAATACTACTGATCCAGTAAGAGAAGGTTTAGGTGCGAGTTTGATAGGAATACTTGACTCCACCCTTAGAGAAGGCGAACAAACGCCAGGAGTCTCTTTTACTATAAATCAGAGGTTGGAGATAGCCAAGGCTCTGTCGGAGGCGGGGGTGTCCATGATTGAAGCGGGTCATCCCAACGTGTCGCCTGACATAAGAGAAGGAGTGCGTGGAATAGTTAAGATGAAGAAGGAAGGACTAATACTGTCTGAAATTGTCGGTCATAGCAGAGCAGTTGAAAGCGATGTTGAGGAGGCTGCTAGCCTGGAAGTGGACAGGATAGCTATCTTTTACGGGATAAGTGACATTCATCTCAGGGCAAAACACCGAACTGACAGGGAATCGGCACTGTCGCTAATAGGACATATAGTGAGTTTTGCCAGGTCTCACGGAGTCAAGGTCAGATTCACCGCAGAGGACGCCAGTAGAGCGGACCCAGAATATCTGATAAGGGTAGTGAGGACTGCCCGTGACGCTGGAGCAGATAGGGTCAGTATAGCAGATACTGTGGGAGTGTTAAATCCCACAAAAACAAAAGACCTATTTGCATGGATACGAAAGGAGGTTCCCAACGTTGAATTGGACATTCATGCTCATAACGATATGGGAAACGCTGTGGCCAATGCGCTAGCCGCAGTTGAAGGAGGTGCTACCATAGTTCATGCAACGGTAAATGGACTAGGAGAGAGGGTCGGAATCACCCCACTGCAAGCTATCGCTGTAGCTTTAAAATATCATCTTGGGATCGATGTAATAAAGTTAGATAAGTTAATGTGGTTATCCAATTTGGTTGAAAAACATAGCGGCATCGCAGTTCCTCCAAACTTCCCTGTAACCGGAGACTACGCCTACATTCATAAGGCGGGGGTGCATGTTGCTGGTATCCTCAATGATCCTAGAACTTACGAGTTTATGCCGCCCGAGGTGCTAGGGAGAAGCAGGGATTACACCATAGACAAATATTCTGGAAAGAATGGTCTTCGGCGGAAGTTAGAACGATTAGGAGTTACTCTCAATGAAGAATCTCTGGAGAAAGTTCTATGGAAGATCAAGGAGAAACAGGACACTAAGTTCTATCGTGATGAAGACTTGTTGGAATTAGCCGAGGAAGTGACGGGTTCGAAGCTAAAGCCTAGACCCCCAGAAGAAATAGAAGCAGTAGTTTCAATAAAATGTGAACCAAATGTATATACGACCTCTGTCACCAGAAGACTTCACTTAATAGAAGGAGTAACAGAAGTGATGGAGATTAGTGGAGAGTATGACATCGTGGCAAAAATATCCGCAAAGGAACCGGCACAATTGAATCAGATCATAGAACAAGTAAGAGGAGTAAAGGGAATAAGAAATACCACCACTGCCCTCGTACTGAAGAAGATTTGATTTCTATGACTCAAAAAGTATTTGTATAAAATTTTTGAGGTAATTCAAGAATTAATGCTTACTCTAAAACATTTACCAGAAACCATAAAGCAAAAGGGGAGAACTCAGATAGTGTGGACATTGACCTACAAATCACGGGGTTTAAGACGTTCTCCTCAAAAGTGGGGCTTTATTCACATTTTGTAAACCATAGCAATAGTGTCGTCACTTGTTAGGATAAATTATCTCCCCCTTCAGAACTGTGCGACTGACGTGGATTAATGTGGACTGCGGCGAATTAACATATCTCGACAGATAGGTATCTGTTAATTTAGCTAATCTGTAACGACACTATGACCATAGCCGTTCGGCAAAAGGAAAATCCGTGGCTTAGTGTGGACAGTATGGAACTCACGAGGAAAAACGAAAATTGAAGTAGCTGAAATCTCACGTCTGAAGACGGATAGCTGCAAGAATACATTTCACTGCACCATAATGGGAGAAGATAACTTTCTACAGTAGCGGCATCCCAAAATTATTCTCGATGTGCGGGGGCGGGGATTCGAACCCCGGATGGCCTACGCCAGCGGATCTCCCTACTCACGGTCTTGAGTCCGCCCCCTTGACCGCTCGGGCACCCCCGCTTTCAAACTATAACAACGCGACCACATTTTAAGCTCTTTTCAATCCAAACCGAGTGTGTCCATAGTGTTGACATTACGCTATAAATCGGGGGGCGCTCTCCTTGAGAGTGTTGCTATTCTTATTTTGAAAGCCACTTATTGAAAGGAAGAGAAGTAGCTTATCGTCGACACTATCGACACGTTCTCCAAACCCCCACTGAAAGTATTTTACTATGAACGGGGAAATGGAGAAACATGGAGGGGCCTTTCTTCGAGGACTTTGAAGTCGGACAGAAATTCCGGAGCAAAGTTGGACGAACTGTAACAGATGTCGACAATATTTGGTTTACCCTACTTACAAACAACACTAATCAGATACATTTTAACAAAGACTATACGGAGAAGACTTTTCCTGAGGAACCATTCTATGGTAGATTAGTCGTTAACGGTTTCTTCACGCTTGCCTTAGTAGCAGGACTCCTGGTTGAATTCACTAGCCAGAATGGATTTATGTTAGGTCTGGATTCCATTAAATTCCTCACGCCCGTCTTCGCTGGAGACACCATATATGGTGAGGCAGAGGTATTAGAGGCAAGACCGTCAAAGAGTAGACCCGCGTTCGGAATTGTTAAAATAAGAAGTTGGGGGATTAATCAGAGGGGAGAGAAGGTAATAGAGTTTGATAGAGTTTTCATGGTTAGGAAAAAGGCAAAAGGGAAATAAATTATTCTCTATGCCCAGGCTGCAGCACTGATCCGTGATGCACATATTTAGAGGGGGAGATCAAGCATCCTAGCTTCTCCACACTACTTCTCACTACCTCAGCCGGATAGCTGGCTGCTATTACACCTGCTCCTATCCTCGCCCTCCTCCCTACTACAGAATAGGAAAGGTAAGCCTTTGATCCGACCTCAGCCTCTGGCTCCACAAGGGTATGAGCAAGCTCGCAGAACGCTCCAACTCTTGCTCTCTCCTCTATGGAAGTATAATCCCTTACCAAAGCGAAGTTGCCGACATAGGCACCCTTGCCTATATAGGCCGGCCCCTTTATCACAGCATACTCGTCAATATAGGCATCGTCCTCCACTATTACTCCTTTTCCTATAACCGCAGTCCTAGCCACATAGGCTTTCTCTGAAATCTCTGTGGATCTATTGGAGAGTATGGATTCCACAGCCCTAATCAAGTCCTCTGGGTAACCTATATCCACCCAATTACCACTCCAAATGAAGTAGCTGGATCCTTTCTCTATTAAGCTGTTGAAGTAGGAAAGTAAATTATCAAAACGACCCTTGGGTATTATGTAAGCCCCTGCTAATGCCAAAGTGGAGCCAGAGTCGGATATGGCCTTTAACTTATCGTCCTCGATTATGGCTAAACCGTACGTCGAGAGACCTTCACTTACTGGTACCAATGAAAAAACTGCATTAGTACCAGACTCCAAATAAGCTGTAATTAGGCTATTGTAAAACTTTGAATGAGTAACTATATCACCGAAGGCAAGGATGATTCTCTCATCATCCACTGCTTCCATACCATCGATCACCGCTCCATCTATACCAGGTCTTTGTTGTTCAACGAACGTTACAGGTGCCTGAAACGTAGAAAGTGCTTCCCTGACTTGATCCCCTCTTTTTCCAATAACTACCACAAACCTCTCCACTCCCGCACTGACCAATCCGTCCATCACATATCTTACTATGGGTCTACCAACCAATGAAATGGTCTCCTTCTGCTCATAAGAAGTGTATGGATAGAGTCCTTTTCCTTCTCCCGCGGCCAAAACTAAGGCAATCATTCTACGGTCACCGTCTTAGCCAAATTTCTAGGCCTGTCAGGGTTATTGCCTCTACACACTGCCGCAAAGTAAGCGACCATCTGTAGGAAAGGAGCAATATAGAAGGGAGATAGTTGAAGATCTCCATCGAAGCTTACCTCAATCTGAGCCCCTATTTTACTACCCACAGACACTGCATAGGTTTTTGCTCGCCTCGCTGACATTTCTTTAAGATTGTTAATAAGGAGAGATGTCTTCTCCCCATCATTAACGAAGAAAACCGGAAAGCCGTCATTGACAAGCGCTATTGGACCGTGTTTACTCTCTCCAGCAGGATAAGCCTCTGCGTGTATGTATGCCACTTCCTTTATTTTTAGAGCACCTTCCATGGCCAGCGGTACCCCTAAGCCTCTCCCCAAATAATACATGCTTCCCTTTCTACAGAGCTCCTCTCCTATGGCTTTGGCGTACCCCTGTTGGGATATGGCTGAGGAAATAGCAGTTGGTGCCTTATGTAGTAAGTCAATGGACTCACCTCTAATCCTCTGTTTAAGATAAATGAGTGCCGCCACCTGGGATGTGAATGTCTTGGTCGCTGCTACACCCACCTCTGGTCCTGCCCTTGTGTGAAGTCTGATATCGCTGACGAAGTTAAGAGCACTCTCTATCCTATTGGTGAGAGATATAGTTTTCACTCCATACTTCTTGAAGTGATTCTTAACGGCGTTTAATACATCCAACGTTTCTCCGCTTTGAGAAATGGACAGGAGCACATCTCCGTCCATGGGCTTTATCCATGTCGCCTCTGATGCTATCAATGTCTTAACATCGAAACCTTCCCTTTCAAGCATTAGGGCAAAAAGGAGTCCAGCGTGATAACTCGTGCCTGAACCCATGATCAGTAGTCTCTTGGAGTTTAGGATTGTGGATACAGCATCATCGACTGGATCATGTTTCATCGCGAGTAACGTATCCCTAACTGCCCTAGGTGACTCTTGTATCTCCTTGAGCATATAATGTTCATATCCTTCAGTTCCGCTGGCCTCAGGTCTCCAGGGAATCTCAAGTATTCTATCGTTTACGTTAATTTCCTCTCCCTCCAAATTGTATACGTGAGCTTCTCCTACCTCCACATATCCTAGCTCACCGTCCATTATCCTCAATGCCCTCCGAGTAAACCTTAGGAAGGCTTCAGCATCACTGGCAACATAGGAGGAATCCTTACCTAATCCTATAATCAAAGGATTATCTCTTCTGGCAAAGTATATCCTTCTCTCTCCCGACACCACAACTAGGACAGCATAGCTCCCCTCCAGGACCTTAATGCTCCTTCTAAAGGCTTCCCAAGATCCAAGTCCCTTCTTCATCCATTCTTCCATCATATGAGGAATGACCTCAGTGTCTGTCTCACTCTTAAAGCGATGCCCAAGAGAGATCAGCTCCTCCCTTAAAATGTCGAAATTTGTTATAGTGCCGTTATGAATTACTGCGATCTTAGACTGACAGTCGGTATGTGGGTGAGCGTTCGTATAACTGGGTTGTCCATGAGTCGCCCACCTTGTGTGACCTAAAAGAGTGTTACTTGAAACAGTAGTCAAGTCGTACTGCTTTGTAAGTTCGTCAACTCCACCAACAGTTTTCATTATCTCTATCCCATTTGGTTTAAGGGCTGCTATTCCTACACTGTCGTAACCCCTATACTCAAGAATCTTCATACAGGAGGCAATTAGTGATGCACTGCGTTCCTTAGACGATACTATCCCTATTATACCACACATATTCACATAACCTATCCTTACTTAAATAAAACTTGTAGATACGCCTTGGAAGGTAGGTGTTGCCTTTACAGGTACGGCTCCAAAGGCCTTCAAAAGTATCTTCCCTTCCTCAGGCGGGGAGCATAGGATCGACCCTCCTCCTCCCCCTCCACTGATTTTACACCCCACCCCTACTTCTCTTGCCTTCGAAACTAAATCATCTGAGCTAGCTGAGGTTACACCTAAGGCTCCTAAGAGGTTATGAGCAAGCGGCATCAGTCTGGCTAGTCGGTTGTAATCTTGAGTAATGATCAATTGCCTGGCCCTATCTGTAATGGTGCCCATAATGTCCATTAGCTGATTAGAGATCGTGGGCTCCTCTTCAATCATGGCCTTAACTTTCCTTAATATATCTGAAGTAGTAGCTGTCCTAGGGAAATATCCAGCAGTCACTGGTATACTCCTTTGCGGAAGGACCTCATAACCTCCTTCTCTTGGAAAATAAAGTATGCCTCCCAAGCTCTCAGTGTAAGTATCCATTCTGCTTCCTATACCTTGGACTTCCAGCTCCACTTCATGGGAAGTTCTCGCCAACTCCTCTTTAGTCACTTCTAGCTCTAAATATTTTGAAATGGCTGCAACTGTACCAACCACAACTGCCGCACTGGTTCCCATCCCTACGGATGGCTCAACAGTGGATTCTATTTCGATTTCAATTGGTTTCTGAATATGGAATCGCCTTAATACAGCTGTGATATATTGGATTTTTCTTTTGATCTCTGGATTTTCAAGCTTTAGAGAATTCATGTCAACGGATGCTCCTGTTAACTTCAATCTATCGGATCTAATGATGAAACTGGACGACTCGATCACTCTAACCGTCAAGAACTCCGATGTGGTGAATGCAATGGCTGGCCTGCCATAAACTACCGCATGCTCGCCGAACAGAGTTAGCTTGAGTGGAACCCGAGCCTCCGCGCCTCTCAAGGTCTCTCACTTACAAATCTGGGAAAGGTCTGTCTTAGAGCTAAGGGATCTTCAACCTTCCTCTTCAACTCATCTATGGTCATAGTAGTCTGCTCTCCAGTCTCCCTAACTCTAACGCTCAGAGTGTTAGTGGTCACCTCCCTCTCCCCTACCAAGGCGATGAAGGGAATCCATTCTCCTCCAGCTCTTCTTATTTTGTTTCCTAGACGGTCCTCAGTGTCATCAATATCAACCCTGAGCGCCGAGAGGTTCTCCGCTATCTGAATAGCGTTGCTAAGATACTTCTGAGCCACAGGCAGTATCCTTACTTGAATAGGACTCATCCAGAGAGGAACCGCGGGAGGAAGCCCGTTTTGCTCCCTCTTGAGACCCTGAAGGAGGAGATAATAGATATACCTTTCTAAATCAACCGAAAGACCGTTCTCCATCTTTCTTAGCAGAGCATAATGATTTACTCCATCCTCAAAGCTTGAAGGTATCGGGATCTCCCTCTTTAACCATACCGAAGTGGAGAACTTCTCATTGACACATGGTAGGATCCTCCCCGAATTTCCCTTTATTGTAACTCCAATTTCTAGAGGGGACTTGGGTAGGCCATCCACTATCAGCTTCGCTCCACTTAGGTACTTCAAGTATTCAAGTGTGGCCTGCTTAAAGAACATCATAGTTGCCCCTTGGAATTTCTTACATACGTCCAGCGAACTGGAGTAACTTAACTCCTCCTCATTTCTTATTGTTCTTGATAACTCACTCAATGGGTGTCCGAGGCAGTGTATTGAGAACTCCTTATACCAGCCGAATGGTGCCCTATGGATCTCTTGTCCTGAATCCCTTAACCTTTTCTCGAGTTCATTGAGGATCTCCTTTGCTACAGTGGGAGGAGCCAGTGTGGATGAGAGGTGAGCGTAGGGATAAATTATCAGGGATGATGCACCTACGTTAGATCTTACTTCAGACATGTCAGCCGCAGCTCTCTTGGCTGTCTCTATTTCGTCTCCCTCCTCCACACTCACGAAGGCCACAAGAACGTTATCCTTAGCTAGCTCCTTTTCTCGGACATCTTCGGCAGACTCAATTGCCTTCTCCTTTACCTTAAACCAAAAGTTATCTGCGTGGATCAGAAGTACTCTCATTCACGACCACAGTGGGATCTCCTGACCGTTCTCAGGCCCAAACACTTCAACTCCCAATTTTTCCCTAACCAATTGAGCAAAGCCGTTTACACTCTGCTCCGACCCATGCACTAATACCACTTTCTCCAATTGTGATGCGGCCTTCAATATTTCTAATAATTGATCTTTGCCTGCATGACTGGAGAAGTCGAAAAGCTGAAGCCTCGCCTTAAGCAATTTTGACTGCTCATCAAACTTTCCAGTTTCCAACAACTTTCTACCTGGGGTTCTATCTCCCTGATAGCTGACCAAGAACACAGCGTTCTTAGGATTATCCTCTATCCTCTTGAAGTAATAAACAGAAGGGCCCCCCTTTAGCATACCTGCACTGGCAATTATAACCCCCCTCTCTCTCCACACCTTATGTCTATCTTCCCATCCTCTAACTGGCTGGAAGGTTTCAAATGCCTTGCTTAGGACGTCCGCCCTATGAATAAACTGCCTATTGTCTAACATCATTCTAGTAAGTTCCCTAATCATTCCATCAAAGTAAACTGGGTATTCAAACCCTTTCTCTGCAAGGACGGCCATTATTTCTTGACTTCTGGAGAGGCTGAAAGCTGGGATTAGGACGGTGCCCCCTCCTTCCACTACCTCTTTCACAGTCTCGAAGAACTGCTCCTCTACCTTTTGGCGCTCTAAATGTCTAAACGTACCATAGGTAGTCTCTATAACCATGACACTGGTCTCCTTGAGCTTCTCTATTTCTGCCCTATTACTTAACTTGGTCTCGGTTAGGTTAATATCTCCTGTATAACTAACCACCCCCCGGTCCGTTTTGACAGATACCATAGCACTGCCTGGAATATGACCTGCATCATCAAGTCTGACTTTGAACGGTCCCACCTCGAACTCTTCCCCATAGGGCATTGAATTGAAGTTGTCCATTAATTTCTTCACTTCGACCCATTCATAAGGAATATGGGCGCCAGAAAGTTTCAAAAAATCCTTAAGCATTACCTCAGTGATTACCTTTGTCATAAGGGTTCCATAGACGGGTTTGGAACCGGAGATTTGATATATGGGAAGGGCTCCCACATGATCCAAATGAGCATGTGAGACCACGAAGCCCGTTAAACCTCTGGGAGAGGTCTGAAGGGGGAAGTTGGGCTTATCGTTCTGATCGAAGTTAACACCATAATCCATAACTACGCTGTTACTTCCATCAGTAACTTCTACTCCAGCCCTTCCTACCTCCTTGCCTCCACCTAAAATCCTTAAGGTGTACATTTGGCATCATTCTTCATTTTTAGTTCTCTTTCCTGACCGCAAAGTATTAAGCTTTGTTCAAGAGGAGGCGAATTATGGCTAGCCCAAAGGACCTTAAGAAACTGAAGAAGATGGGAATTGAAACTGATCAGATTAACGCTCTTAGGGTAATAATCGAGACTCAAGACACCGTAATTACCATAGAGGAACCTACCGTAATCCAAGCCAGAGTAGGAGGCCAGAGCGCAATAACTGTTATGGGGGGCAAGAGAACTGAGAAACCCAAGGAGACAAGGATTGAAGTCAGCCAAGAGGACATACAGTTTGTAATGGATCAAACAGGAAAGAGCGAGAAGGAAGCTAGGGAAGCGCTTTTGAAAGCCAATGGTGATGTGGCCACTGCTATATCGCTCTTGAATGGAGGGTCCTAAGGTTCTTAATTAACTCATCCTCGTCCCTCAGCGTGGAGACAATCACTGGTAGGTTATCGGAATCAGCTAAGCTTACGGCCAATGGATCAAACCTAATCGGCCTATGGAGTATCAAAACGTTAGGTTTTATTGGAGCTATTCTTAGGGCGATAAGAGGAGATCTGCCGCTCCTAACCTTAGTGAAGATTAGGGCTCTATTAATACTGAGACCAAGAAGTTGGTAGAACTCGTTTCCACGATGCATTGAAATTGACTTTATACTATCTGTTACTAGATATCCATGAACCTGCACTTCGGGATAGAAGCTATTTATCAATATCCCATCAGTTAACTTGAGGAGTCTATCGAAACTTACCGGTTCGTAAAAGTCTCCAGCGTCCATAACGTAATCAGGGTTTACGGTGAGTCCTTTGGCTAGCTCCTTGATAAGCGGAAAACCCCTTTCCCTGTCTATATAAATAAGGGATTGCACGAATTTTTTGATAAATTTGGTTCCTGGAGTTCTTCTCCCCTTCTCATAATCAGCGACGACAGACGTTGAAACACCTAACATTTTGGCAACATCTAACTGCGACGCATTGAAAGTCATTCGCCATTTTCTCATAGCCTGTCCTGGAGATTCATTCCATACCACGTCTCCCGCGATACGTTTGGCAATAGTCTCCAGCACATAGTCTAGACTCATTAAGTTTAAATCTAGGTCGGAGATAAAAGCTGCTGGGCCCGTGGTCTAGCCTGGACTAGGATGCGAGGTTCGGGTCCTCGTGATCGGGGGTTCAAATCCCCCCGGGCCCACTATAGTTAGCCTTGCTTTAACTTCTATTCAAAATGGTCCTGTTATAATCATGATAATGCGTTGTGCCTTCCTCTTCAGAAGGGATCTAAGGCTCTTCGATAATACAGGATTAAACGCGGCCGCCATGGAGTGTGATGAAGTAATGCCGGTGTTTGTTCTAGATCCAAGGCAACTAATTAAAAATGATTACAAATCCAACTATGCCATTTCATTCATGCTAAACTCGATCTCAGAACTAGACGGCGAGTTGAGGAAGATGGGAGCAGGTTTAACCTTATTGGAGGGTGAAGCAGAGCAAGTTGTCCCCGATCTTCAAGTTGACGCGATCTTCGCCAACAACGATTACACTCCGTTCGCCATTATGAGGGATGACTTGATAAAGAAAAGGGCAGAGCGGCGTCAAATGAAAGTCAAATACTTCCACGATTATTTACTCTCAGATCCGGCAGACTTCGTAAAAAGAGGTGCCCCTTATTCTGTCTTCTCCCATTTTTATAATGATGCACTATCCAGGCCTGTTCCCAAACCTCTCACGAAAATGCCTAGAAAATGGTTCAGTGAAGAGACGGACGTAAATCTCACCACCCTCAAGGACCCAGAGATAAAAACAACGATACTTCACGGCGGTAGAACAGAGGGCCTACGACTACTAGAGCGGGCAAGTGGTCTCAAATATGAAAGGAGGAACTACCCAGCCGAAGAACAGACTACCATGTTATCGGCTCATATAAAATTTGGAACAATATCAATTAGGGAGGTCTATCACGCGGTCTCCACTCCCATAAGGAGACAGTTATATTGGAGGGATTTCTACACGCTTCTGGCCTACTATAATCCTAGGGTATTCGGACATTCCTTTAGAAGAGAATTTGACTGCATAAAATGGGAAAACGATGAGAGGAAGTTTAAGGCTTGGCAAGTTGGGCTTACGGGATTTCCCCTAGTTGATGCAGGAATGAGGGAACTAAACAGAACCGGTTACATGCATAATAGGGTGAGAATGGTGACTGCCTTCGCTTTGGTCAAACTTCTTCATATCGACTGGAGACTTGGGGAGAAGTACTTTGCCACAAAACTCATTGACTACGATCCGTCTGTTAACAACGGAAATTGGCAATGGGTTGCCTCCACTGGTACTGATTATATGTTCAGGCTATATAACCCGTGGTTACAACAAAGGAAGTTCGATCCTGAGGCCATCTATATTAAGAAATGGATTCCTGAGCTCAGAGAGGTTGAAAAGGAAAGAATTCATGATTTAGAGAAGAAGCCAGTCCCAGGATATCCAAGGCCCATAGTTGACTATATGTGGGCAATAAGAAGAGCCAGGGAAATGTACGAGAGCTCAGCACGACTATGCGAAGGGCAAAAGAAATTAGAGGATTAAGTAATTATAGAGCATGGAATTTCTCCAGAGTAGAGTAAGAAAGTGCCTAGTCACGCTCTCTCAAACGGGTCCATCTGGAATGACCGTAGATGACCTAATTGAATCAATGAGTCCTTTTTTAACAAAGGAAAGCGTATTAAAGTCGTTGGAGGAGCTTATCTTTAGCGGATACGTTGAGGTGATGAATCAAGGAGAAACCACCAAACTAATAGCCAGTAAATCCGTGAGGACGGGAATGATAGGATTGGAGTTGGCGAGAATTATGATAGGGAAGAGACTAGATAGTGTTAGGAGAGCAATAGAGGGAAAGGATCAAGGAATGTTAAACAATAGCATAGAACTCCTCAATGGGACGGTTGGAGAGGCGATATTCACATTGATGGGAGACGTGCCAGAACTGACTCTTCCTGAGCTTTTGGAGATCTTACATCAAGTTAGGGACAAGTTAGGCAATCTCCTGAGATCCGACCAGAAACTAGATGAAAACACTTTAGAGGAATTCTTCAAATTAGTAGAGAAATATAAGGGTGAAAGGGAGTCGTCTCTGTTGAGAAGTATGATAGTGAGCCGAGAAACCAAGAAACAGGAATCCACCGACTCTCACTAATTATAATCGCTACTTTTTGACTCTAGGGGGTTAAGTGAATGTAAGTCCCCTTTAGTGGGGATGGGTAACTCTTCATAGGAACGTTTTCAGCTATATGTGAACGGTTACTATATCTGACTGTAAGATAGGTCGTATCCATGGGACTGGGGTTCAAGCCTGTGGGGGAGAGAGAACACTCCATAACTCCTCTTCCCCCTGGGCATGAGAGAAAGGTTTCATGGAATCACCAGTAGTGGTGAGGGGGATCGAGGTCGTTAAAAGAAAACCATCATGGCGAATGGGATATCGAAATAGTTCTGCAAAGAGAGCTCAACTGAGCGAAGAAATGTCAAGAGAATAGAGCTTGACGTTACTGGACTGCTATTAAGATAGCGAGAGGCCCCATTAGGCTACACCCAAGGAGGTTATTAAGTGAAGAACCTCTAGAACATATTTTTCAATCTATTTATGGATTCTAAGAGCCTAAATGACATGACAAGAAAGTAGCTCATATAGACCAACGTTGCCAATTCGAAGCCGGCCAGGAAAGGGTTACCAGATATTATATAACCTAGTGTTAGAAATATAGTAAACAAACCTAAAAGAGATGAATTCCTTAAATATTCGAAGAACTTAGAGTCTATGGAGGCTATCTTCTCTAGATCTTTTACAGACCACGAAATCCCGTCCAGCTCCCTCTTAATCTCAGGTATCTTAGCGTTCACAAAGTCAACCAACGAACCCACCTCGCTTTTAATATTGAAGCTGACAATACTCTCCGCTAAAATTTCAGAAAGCGAACCCTCAGAAAAAGATGAAGTAACCCTCTTCAGTAACTCCAGTGTCTTTATCGCTCTTATCTTTTTAATGGTCTGTCTTATTTGCTCTCCCTTCCTTCTAAGATAGAAGTTGAGTAAAGATAGCTCTAGAAAGGTAAAGGCGAAAGTCACTATCGGTAGGTCGGAGATTTCCATCTAGTATAGTTCTTTCTTTATTTCATTAATAAGCTCATCAGCCTTGGCCTCAAGTTCCCTAAGTGAATCCAAGGTTTGCAGAAGCTTCACACCCTTTTCGGTCAACCTGTAGGTACCTCCTTCTACTTCTACCAATCCCCGCTGAATAAGGAAAGACAAATACTTCTCCATAACTTCATAACTAAGGTTAGCATCTCGCATAATAGCAGACTTTCTGCCCCTTCCCTCCTCTAATACTTTCAGGATGTCCCCCACCATTTCCACTGTGTTTCTCTTGATTCTAACCAAGGTGGACCAGGAGCATATTACTCCAAGGGATAAAAATTATTTATGACTATGATAACTCCATCATAGATTCCTCAAATACTGATAGTCCTGTTCCACCAGGTCCCATCCATTTGCACCAACAATCTCATCTATGTGAGGCTTGCTTGAAGCCTTCGGTATTGGTATTGACCTCCTCATAAGATATTTTAATGCCACCTGGATAGGGGTTTTTCCGTATTTCTCGGCTATCTTCTTCACCCCTGGTTCCTCAGCCACTTTTCCCCTTGCCAATGGGGTATAAGCAATTATCGCCACCTTGTTTTTCTCACAGTATGGTATTAGTCCCTCCTCTGGATCTTTCTTGATCACGCTGTACTCTATTTCATTGGCGGTTATGGTATACTTGGAGGTAGACTCCATAGCCACTCTTAATTCTTCCTCATTGAAGTTACTCACTCCAATGAACCTAAAGAGCCCCTTTTCCACTAACCTCTCCATGGCTCTTACAGTCTCGCTTATGGGCACCCCCGGATTTGGCCAATGGATTAATAACATGTCGGCATACTTTAATCCTAACCTCTTTACACTGGCCGTTCCATACTTTAATACGTCATCATATCTGAGATGATTGCTCCAAAGTTTAGTGACTATAAATAGAGAATCCCTTTCAAGTCCAGCAACTGCTCTACCTACCAGCTCCTCTGCATGGCCTCCTCCGTACATTTCTGCTGTATCTATTAGCTTGAGTCCTTTCTCTACTGCATACCTTATTACATCTATCCAATAATCATCCCTAGAAGAGTCAGATTCCCAGTAACCCCCTCCCATCCTCCACGTCCCTAGACCGATTGAGGTCTCGAAGTCACCTATCCTCATATCTTAAAGGGTGGCCGGTTTGGTTTATAACTGATGATTTCTGCTCCAGGGAAGATCCTTTGGATAGGAAGCTATTCGGTGGTATTTGGAGGACTTGGTCACGTAATTGCTATTGATAAGAGAGTTCGATGTGAAGTGCATGAATCAAACATTCCTATCTATGAGACCAGCTTTGGTACGTTCAGCCAGGGTGGAAATGAGTTAATTGAGTCTGTAATTACTGAACTAAATTCGGCAGGCCACAAGGTGCCACCGCTAAGGGTACGTCTTATGAACGATCCTGAATTTATCTATCATGGAAGGAAGACAGGCCTGGGGAGTTCATCGGCAGCAACAGTCGCTTTGACTGCAGCAATTTACGAACATATATATAAAAGTTTAGATCTAAATGCTATATATAAAATAGCACAGAGGGCTAACTGGAGAAGACAGAAAGGTATAGGAAGCGGGTTTGATATCGCAGCGGCTGTCTACGGAAGTGTAGTTTATAGGAAGTTCTCAGATGTGGATAAGGTAGACTCCTATCAAGAACCACTGCGGATCGGAAGTAACGTATCCATGTTAGTTGGAGTGAGTGGAAGACCATCTTCCACGGTCGAGCTTGTGAGGAAATTTATGGAGGGTAAGCCTAGAGTGGAGGGCATTCTAAAGGACGTCATGATAGAAAACGAGCTTGGGATCAATTTACTTAGAAGGGGTAAAGTGGATGAAGCCGCGGCTCATGCAAGGCTAGCTAGAGAGTTACTGGCCAAGGCCGCCAAAACGGTGGGGGTAGACTTGCACGGAGAGCTAGGACGGGTTATCGAGGAGGCGGAGGAATGGGGAGCGTATGCTGCCATGTCTCCGGGTGCTGGCGGTGGGGAGATATACTTCGCTATAGGCGATGATTTGAAGAAAGTGGAAGAGTTATGGAAAAATGAAGGGTTATACGTTTTTCCAGTGAAGGAAGATAGGGGGGTAAGCATAGAATGAGGAGAGCAGTGGCTGAGGCTCCCTCTAATATAGCTATAGTTAAGTATTGGGGGAAGAGGGACGAGCTACTCAATTTACCCCTTAATGATAGCCTATCAATTACCCTTGATCTTATGGTTAAGATGGAGGTTGTTTTTTCTCATGACATTTACAGAGACGAAGTCTACATAAACGGAAGGAGATTAGATGAGGGAGAGGTCTCATCCTATGCTGGTAGAGTATTAAACTTCATAAGGAAGAAAGTGGGTCAAGAATCTCTTAGGGCTTCAATTAAGTCGTGGACAGAATTTCCAGCATCTGCAGGGCTTGCGTCCTCAGCGGCGGGGATGGCTGCCTTGGTTTGGGCCTCCAACGATGCCTTAGGATTAAGCATGGACAGACGGGAAATGTCCAAGTTGGCTAGGATTGGTTCTGGTAGTGGATGTAGGAGCATTTACGGTGGGTTTGTCTTATGGAGGCGTGGACAGAGGGGTGATGGTGAAGATTCATACTGTGAGCAACTCTTTCCTCCCTCCCATTGGGACCTAGTGGACGTAATAGGAATGATATCTGAGGCCAAGAAAAAAGTACCTTCTAGGGAGGGCATGAAAAGGGTCAAGTCTGCCCCAACCCTTAGAGCTAGACTGGAATTTGTGGAGAATACACTTCCGCAACTCATCGGTTCTATTGAAAAGAAGATTGAGGGACTGTTCTATGAACTAATTATGAAACATAGTAACAGCATGCATGCTGTTATAATGGATTCATGGCCTCCACTTCACTATCTTAACGACATATCCTTCAGTGTAATGGAGACCATATATGAATACGGCAAGGCAGGCTACACCTTCGACGCAGGGCCAAATCCACATATAATAACTAGGGAAGGCAATGTTGGAGAGGTTGAGGAGCTTCTTAAGGGTTTAGGAATTGAGAAGGTAAGATTATCCAGGGTGGGAGAGGGACCAAGAACTATTGAGGTGGACTGACTTCCTCCCCGCTGGCGGAGGTTCCCCTCATCCGGAGATACATCTCTGAGGGGCGGTCGAGAGGGTCGGAGACCTCCATTTAGGTTCATCGCGATCACATTACGGTCGTTCTCGTAACCAGAGGTACAACGGAAGTACCTGTGAGCGACTTCCCTTGTTTTCCGCCCGTATTTGGAGCAGGTGACTGAGGAGTATTTTTGGATTAACGAATTCGACTAAGAGTGCGTCCATAGTGTCGTCATTAGCCTAACAAATCAGATTATTGCGTTCTCCTTGAGGTGGCGTTATTCATCCTTTGCCAACTATTCTCGCCATTTAGAAGAAAATTTTGTACCTCAATGACACTATGAGGTAAATATTGAAGCATTTACCTGACGGAGGCAAGTGAGCGACTACAACGTGTACTCGTTGAGGAACCACACCGCTCACCTGTCAACCTAAAGGGGTTCCACTCGTCATTGAGGGACAGGCTGGTTCAAGAGGGCAACCAAGTGAACAGGGTAGAAATGGTCAAGTACTCTCTGGTGTTGGTCTTGTGGGAGAGAAAGTTAATACAATTTGCTTAATGACGACAGCATGCGGCTTTTTGCGAATTATTACTTTACATGAATCAAGAAGAGAGTTATGCTTAAATTTCCAAAACTTATTTATCATGATGTTATTGCGATTGACTTAGATAGGACCTCAGTCTCTCCTCAACTGCCTCCTCAACTACGGCAGGAACATCTCCCCTGGCCATCGTCTCTCCCTCCCTCACAACAGAGGATAGAGATTCCTCAATCTCCTGAAGACCCATGGATATATCGGGCAGAGCGCTTAGCTGAGCTCCTGCTTCCCTCACCAACCTCACAACTTCGGAGATCGATTGAACCGCATTACCTAAAACGAAGGCCGTCTCAACTCTAACTTCCAGGAGCTCCAACCCAACCTCCAATCTGACCAACCACCTAAAGAGCTTCGATAGCTGCTCAACTTCCCTGCCATATACACCATTAGGACTGTCCCTTGGCAATGTGGCTATTCTCTCTCCAACCCTCTGGGACATCAAGCCGACCTTTCGCCTCAGTAATCTTAGTCTAACGAGTAGCTCCGCCAATGAGCCCCTGGTTCTGGCCTTCATTACTGGTGTGAGTTATCTGAAACTCCTTTTATGCTTTTTAGCCACAGTCAGCAGTTTCCGATACGGCAGCATGTCTAGTGTCAGCACGGATTAGATAAATTAAACGGATGTCTATCTGTAAAGATATGTTAACCCGCCACATTCCTCATTATTTCATGCCAGTCGCATAATGTTCTGAAAGGAGATATAATTTATCCTAACAAGTGATGACACTATGGACACATTATCCCACTCACCAGGAAGATTTGATTTGTCCTCTCTGGAAGTCCTACCCACGAGCTCGAGGAGGACTAGGGGAGGGATCGCGAGCCCAAGGGAGAAGTGGGAGAAAAGTCGAACCTGTGGGAAGGGTAAAGCAAGCTTGGGGGTAGCTCTAGGTGTCTACTCAGCTTACACCTCCCTCCTTCCCTCAGGCCCTCTTAGCCCATATGGATATACCGATCTCAGAGTGGGTCTATTCGACCCTCCACTCCCCAAAACATATCATAGCCACACCTTCCACGACATCCCATTGGAGTACGGAAGGTCTTGGTCCTCTTGCCGGAGCGGATGCAGATATCTCTGGATCTTGGGTCCGTGGGCAGAGGAATCGCAGTCCCAGATGGAGGGGCTAGCATGAACCCAGACTTCAAGTCCATGTCCTACCTGGGTTTAGCTGCAGTTTTCACTGCCTGGGCCTTCATACTGGCTAGCATCGCCCTGAACCCATGGTGGGTGGGACACTTCACGACGGGCGCGTTGAGTGAATTGGGGACACCAGGAGATCACGTGAAGTACCCTTGGATCTACAACTCAGGACTCGTGATCACGTCCATTCTCGCTTTCCTTTACTCGGTCTCCTTGGCCTACCTGTCCCTCAACAGGGTGCAGGTAGTGGGGAGCGCCTTCTTCATGATCGCGTCAGTCTTTCTCGCGATGATAGGGATATTCCACGGTGGCACTTACCCCCACACCTTCATCTCCTCCTACTTCTTTGTCCAAGCCGATCTCTCGGCTTTCACCTGGGGCATAGGGCTCCTCCTCTCCCGGTTCAGGGGGACAGGGGTAACCATTCTGGCGCTCAGCGTGGCGGCCCCGGTGCTCGCCTCGCTACTCCCGCTGACCTCGGCCGCTGAGGACGAGACCTTGGGGATCCTGGCAATAGACCTGTGGGTATTCATCATGCACTTCGGTTTCGTGAGGAGGGTTAGGGGCTAGGTGCGAAACCGGATCCCTCGCCCGCTAGGGGAACTTTTGGACAGCCCGCGAGATCGCGGCATAGCTATTCAATCGAACTCCCACCGGGTAGGTTCGCGCAGCTGAGCCTCGGTTTTGGGCGGGCGTTTGGTAGCCTAATACCCACGTCGACCGTGGGGCGTAACGCAGCCAGTTGAAGTATGATGAAAAGAGTTACGTCACGGGTAAACACGCGACCCACAGCCCTAACTGTATTAAAAGGAGGTTGAAACCTTTAAAACTTCCTAGGAAAGTATAAACTACGCCTTCTTTCTCCCCAGGGCCCTGTAGAGCTTGTCCTCCTCCTTGGCCATGGCACTTTCCCTGGCTAACTGCCAGAGCCTGTAGAAGACCGGGTAACCAGCCCTCTGCTCCAGGCTCCACTCCCTGGCGAACTCCCCATTCCAGATCTTCCTGGCCTCCTCCCTCACCTCCTGCCTTATCTGATCGTAGTACTTGAACATCCTGGAGAAAGTGCCGTATTGGCTGGTGGTGCTGTGGTGGGCAGCCTGCTCGAAGATCCCCTCCTCCGCCATGAGCCTGGCTATCTCCTCCAACTCCCCTGAGGCGTAGAACTCCAGGAGCGCTGCTGCAGGGGAGACGCCATACTCCTCCACCGCAACGTCGTAGCAGGCCTTTATGGCAGCGAAGAGCATCGGGACCCAGGTGTGTTCGGACATGAGGTCCAGCAACGCCTCCTCCTCAAAGGAGGACTTAACCGCGACGCCTCCTGGGAGGCCTATGGCCCCGACCCCCTTGGCTATTGCAGCAGCGTAGTCCCAGGCCCTCCCTGAGGCGTCGTTCCTAACCCCTATTAACACTGGGTAACCCCTCCCCCTCCTGTTGAGCTCGAGCATTCCCCACCCTATCATCCTGGGCGCGACCATGACTACGTCCGCACTCTGGGGGGGCCTGATCAGGCCGAAGGCCACGTTGTAGCCACTGGCGAAGTCAAGGACGAAACCCTCCTTCCTCCTCACCACGGGGTCGACCTTGGACTCATAGACCTCCTTCATGACCTCGTCTGGAACTAACATCATGGCCACCTGCGCCCTCTCAACGGCCTCGGGGATCTCGTAGACTGGGAAACCGTCCCTCTGCGCTGCCTCCCAGTAGCTGTCCCTCACGTTACCCACGATCACCTCGACCCCGTTCCCCCTCAGGAGCTTGGCCTGAGCCTGGCCCTGGTTACCGTAACCTATCACCGCCACCGTTTTGCCCTTAAGCGGCGCAAGGCTCGCGTCGAGTATCAGGCTATCGGACATGCGGAGAGAGTTGGGCGTGAGGGTAAATAACTGTTTCTCCTTACAGATTGGGTGGTTTGGCCTTCATAGGATTTCACGATCCGATCTCGATCCCACTCATCAGCTATTGGCCTTCAGTGGAGTCAGATTCCCCTCTCTGCCCCTTGGCGCGACTAACCCCACCCGCTTAGGGAGGTGGGGGAACCCGCATACCCTTCGTCGTCTCACCACACCCAGCCAGTTATACCCCACCCGGTGTGAGGCCGTGGACTTCGCACCCTCGACGTTCATAAGCATATATACTCGTGGCTTAAGCGAAACTGTTAACCACGGCTCAGGTTCCACCCTGTGCTGCAGGCAGCGGTTTCAGTTAAGCCGTGGAAACTACGTACTGAATTAGTTTTCTGAGTCCAGCACCGGGGTCGACCGAAGAGGTCTCAGCCTTGGGTGCGGTTTCCCCCACCTCCCTGAGTGGGTTTACCCGGGGCAGAGAGGAAGGACGGGCCAATCCGACCCCATGAGGCCAGAGGGGGTGAAAGTGAACATGATTCTGAGATCACAATGAAAGCCCAAGCCCCTCACCATACTTCCTCTTCCCCTAGGAGGGTCCGGAGGGCCTTGGAGATGCCCTTCCTTATGTACTCATCGACTGTGGATTTGGACATCCTCAGTACCTTCGCCACATCCTCCAGTTCCACCCTCCTGGGGATCTGGAAGTAACCCATTTCCAGTGCGCACTTCAGGGCCTTCATTTCACTCCCACTCAGCCCGATGTCCTGGAGGATGGAGCTCGACTCCATGAGGTCCTCCGGCCTCAGTTCCCTCCTCTTCACCTCAAGGACCTTCCCCGCCCCCTCCAGCTTGGAGAGGAAAGGATCCACCTTGCTGGGGTCGAAGGCCATGAACCACCACCTCTCGATCCCGTTGAAGTAGACCGAGTAGAGCTCCAGCATGTGGTGTACCTGGGCCAAGTACCTGGTGGATATACTTGGATTTCCCTCCACCACCATCTTAAGGAACTTGGGATACCCTGGGTTAACTGGGGCCATGTAGGCTATCTCCTTCACCCCCACGTTCCTCAGCATGGTGTTCAAGACCCTCTTGAGATCCGCCTTCCTGTTCACCTTGAGTGTGGCGACCTCCATGATCCTACCGTTCACAACGTCGATCTGCGCCCTACTCACGGAGTAACTCCAATCGAAGTCGTCTAGCTCCTGCGTCCAGTCGCCGTTATGGGAGAACGTGACCTCTACCAGGAGAGGGGTCCTATAGTTCCGCTCCACAACCCTCCTACGACTCCAGAGATTTTAAGCTGATCCCATTAAAACCCTCCGGAATACCTGAGAGTGGATCATTGAAAGTGCGACTTCCTGCCCCAGGGCTTTCGCTCCAGTTGAGTGTTGGGGGAGGCCCAGCTCTTCGGGGCCAGTGGGAAGCCAATCTTCACGTGGGTGCCAACTTCAGTCCTTGGACCACTTCCCTTTCCATCCGATCATTTCCCTCCACTGATCCTCCAGCTTCCCCAGCCGAAAGGGAAGGTAGGGCCCTTAAGTCCCTGTAACTCCATCAAGCCCCCGATCGTATTGGATCCCGAACCCGGGGGAGCCCAAGTCCTCGACCCTGAACTCCCCCCTCCTGGGCCTAGGGGGATTGAGGACGAACTCCTCCATCCACCTGTATCTGGTCAGGAACTCGGCCATGGGACAGGTGTGGGGCGGGCAGGAGAAGAGGAAGTGCAGGTTGTATGGATTACTGGTGTGGGGGATCACAGAGGCGCTCTGGGCCTCCGCCAGGGCCTGCACTTTCTTGAGCGTGGTTATTCCCCCAGACCAGAGAGCGTCTGGCTGGAGGACCCTTACCCCAGACTCGATCAACTGCTGGAACTCGTGCACGAAGTAGGCGTGCTCCCCTGCTGCCACAGGTACCTCCACCCCCTTGCAGAGCTCCCTGTATCCCTCCAACTCGTCCGGGGGTAATGGCTCCTCGATCCAGGCGATCTCGTATCTCTGGAACCTCCTCAGGGCCCTCAAGGCATACTTGAGGTTCCACGCCATCCACACATCCACCATGAGCTCCACCCCGTACCCGATCGCGTCCCTCACGGCCCTGATCAGGGCCTCATTCCTCTCCAACCCTGAAGGGCCATCCGCGGGACCGCAGCAGAGCCTCATCTTCATTGCCCTGTAACCCTCTTCCAGGTAACTCAAGGCCTCCTCCTGGAGCTCCTGGACCTTCTCCGTGGGGTGGAGGTGGCTGGCATAGGCTGGGACAACGTCGATCGCTGGACCTCCGAGGAGCCTATGCACAGGTTTCCCCACCTCCTTCCCCTTCAGGTCCCAGAGCGCCAGATCCAGGGCGCTCAAGGCCATCGCCGTGATCCCCTTCCTGCCGTAGGGGAGGGTCAGCCTGAATAGCCTGTCCAGCAGTCCCTCCGTGGAGTCTACCTCCTTCCCTAACACGTGGGAGGAGAGCCTCACGATCGCCTCGGCGACATCCTCACTCACCTCCACCACGGAGGATAGACCTGAGTCCGAGGTGAGCTTGAGGAACGAGACCCTGCCCAATCCCGCGGCCTGCCCTGGGCTCACCTGCACCCTCAGGTCAGGGTAATAGTCGGTGGGCTTGGTGTAAGGGTAGGGGAGCATTTGGACTTGGTAACCCCTCCTGATCAACCTGACTTCAGCTACCTTCACGAGTTAAGGTTCGAGAGGGAGTATTAACCTTAACGCGACCTAACTTCAGTTCGCCCTATCACCTCGGTGAAGCCCAAGGACTTGTGAGTAGGATTATACAAATTCATGAAAATCCTATGAAGGCCGAACCCCTTCTCGATTTTTATCTTACATGGGGGTTAAGGGGGCGGAAAGCCTCAGGGCGGGGGTGAATAGCCCCTCTTTAAATACTTCTTTTTTCAAATTTCCTTAATGGTTAGGAGGGTTAAAGCGATCAGCGCCTGTTTCCATGGAGATCGCCCTCTCCGAACCCCTCCTAGCCCTCGTTAATAACTACGTGAGG